>UMFX01017419.1_pt1 | contig 69289 bp, 49 predicted proteins | sample 1965131 | NCBI WGS metagenome assembly UMFX01 (sample SAMEA4836058, study PRJEB28245) | human gut metagenome | biome: gut microbiome; material: fecal sample | place: Denmark | collected 2008 | reverse complement strand
ACACTTTAATCAATGATTTTGAAGGTTTGGATAAGAACTCAATTATCCTGTTTGAACAAATCCGCACCATAGACAAACAACGCCTGCGTAAATATGTTGGTATGCTATCCACAGTCATAATGGCAAGAGCCGATAAAGCTCTTGCCATTAGTATTTCTTTGAGGGAGGTCAATAATGAATGAAATTAAGGTAGATAAAAATGTAGCGGCTCTGAAACTCATTGAGATACTTCTTGAAAAAGGAATGATAAATCAAGCCACATATACAAATATCGTGAAACACGCAAATTCGCACATTTCACAGGCGGCTTGATAATCAGTACAATATATTCAGAAAAATGAATTGGAGGTATGCTTAATGAACACAGCAGTAAATGAATATAATTACAGATTTAAGCTCACAGATTATTCTCTGTTTGACAGAAACAGAGCCAGAAAAGTTGCTATTTATGGTCGTGTTTCAACAGAACACGAAGCACAGTTATCTGCATTGGAAAATCAGTTACAATGGTATGATGACCAAGTAAAATATCATCCGAACTGGACGGTCTGTGAACGATATATTGATGAAGGTATCACGGGAACACAGGCAAAAAAACGCCCTGCCTTTTTGAAAATGATTGAAGATGCCAAGCAAGGTAAATTTGATTTAATTGTTACCAGAGAGGTATGCCGTTTTGCACGAAATGTTGTGGATACCCTTGTTGTTACAAGAGAGTTAAAAGGCATAGGCGTTGAGGTGTTTTTTATCGACGATAATATTTGGACAATGGACGGAGATGGAGAACTGCGGCTATCTCTTATGGCAACATTGGCACAGGAAGAAAGTCGCAAGACTTCCGAGCGTGTAAAAGCAGGTCAGAAAATCAGCCGTGATAATGGTGTTCTCTATGGAAACGGTAATATTTTAGGTTATGACCGTGTTGGAGATACCTATGTTATCAATGAGGAACAGGCAGAAACGGTCAGAATGATATATGATTTGTATCTGCAAGGTTATGGCTCGATGAAAATCGCAAAGATTTTGACGGAGCGAAAAAGGAAAACAGCTTCTGGACTTATAAAGTGGAGCGTTTCAAATATTATGAGAGCGATTAAAAATGCCACTTACACAGGAACAAAGTGTTACAACAAATCCAGAAGCAATAACTTTTTAGAGCAGAAGCGAATAAACAATCTTGATATGTCCACTTATGAATATGTTGAGGGTGATTTCCCTTCTATTATTTCTCAAGAGATATGGAATAAAGCACAGGCGATAAGGGAAAGTAGAGTAAAACCTGTATGTGTATCGGCAGGGAAAAACACACATAGTAAGCGTGATTCACGAGATATATGGGTCAATAAGCTACGTTGTTCCTGCGGCTCATCATACCGTAAAAATAAATGGCATACGAAATTGGACGGAAAAACCTCTTACGGTTATCAATGCTACAATCAGCTTAACAACGGAATTAAACGGAAAAGAGCTGAAATCGGTTTAGATACTGAGGGATATTGTGACAGCAGAATGATAACCGATTGGAAACTCGATTTTATGGCAAAAGCTTTGTTAGAGCATCTCTGGACGGAGAGAAAAGAGTCTGTACTGATTGCGTTAGACCTTATTAAGTATTATTATAAGGAAGAAAAATCTAACGAAACTCAATCCGATACGGTAACGATACAGGCGAAATTGGATAAGGCAAATAGCAGACTGACTAACTTGATTGCTATGAGAGCTGATGGAGAGATTTCCAAGGACGAGTATCAAGCAATGAGAAGTCCTGTCGATGAAGAAATCAAGAAACTTCAAAAAGCACTTGATGAAATTCCACAGGAAAAAAGCAATCCGAAAGGATTGGATATAGAGGGTATCCGTTCCACTCTGAACAGCTTTATTGATTTTAGTGGTAGCACTATCAGCCACGATGTTGTCAATCAGTTTGTATATCTGATAACACCGACATCGGATACTACATTTGATTGGTATGTTAATCTGAATGGGACAGCAGATGTGAAAGCAACCTTTACAGCGGAAGGCAGAAAGAAAAACTGCATTATCAAATTGGAGGAAATCGAAAAGATTTCCTCGGTACATAGGGAAAAGAATGAGGACAATGCTCATTTCATTAAAAACCCCCATATTTTTACCTATCTGCACAGGCAGCTATCGCTGAGAAGAATGCATAATTAGCATAATTGTTAAGGGGCAAAGCGAAATATCCTCTAAAGAGGTAAAATAGCCAACCAGCCCTAAAGTGTCCAAACGTAAAATTTGACCTTGGAGAATTGTAGAAATACAGTTCTTCAGGGTCTTTTTTGTTACATTACACTGCGGTATTCTTTTGTTTAAGGTTTACGTATCTGTAGTTGTAACCATCCTGCATGCGGCAGATACACACAGGTGGGAATCGGGGTATTTTTGCACACTGATATTCGAACTCATATCCATCCATGTGTTAGTCTGCTGTATGTTGTATAGAATCTTAAGTGTATTATACGTTACTGTTCACACACCACTATCCCGCGAGGTGTTTTGGCATGAATATGCCAAAATCCCGAGACATACAAGCCAAAATTCCATTGCCGCAGGCAATCTGGAATGAATTTTGGCTACGTTACTGTGAACGGAGTGAACAGTAACTATTATACTCAAAATAGGTGGTAATATGTAGAATTGGAATTTAGTTTTTTATTTAAGTATGATATACTGACCATAAAAGAAAAGCTTTTTGGAGAGGATGGAACCATTTTGATGAATAAAAAAGATACAAAGATCAACCGAAATGATATGCTGGAATTAACCCGCAGGATGACATTATCCAGAAACTGCTTTGTGCGTGCAGCAGGAGCATATATAGATGATGAGGGATACATAGATAATACCTTCAATGTAAACTTCAAAAATATGAGCAAACATGATCAGCAGGTAAATCTGGATCTTGCGAAAACCATTCCTTTTTCAAAAACAAATGAACAGTTAAAGTGTTATAAATTCCCTGAAGGGGATATGGCATATGACAGCATCCACAAACTGCTGATGGCATTATCACAATACGGATTAAAAGATGATCTTCTGGTTCAGACTCTCTGTGAACAGCTTGCAGAGGGAATCTGCGATACAAAAGATTCTTCGGATAAAATAAACCGTCTGCAGGGGCAGGAGTTTGGAATTTATATTTATCATGGAATATATGATATCCCAAAGAAAGGCTCAGACCACAGCGAACAGTGGGAATCAGAAGAAATATACAGTTTCCTGATCTGTGTGGTGGCTCCGGTAGATAAAGATTACAATGCCGGAACTCCAAAATGCGGCTTTATTTTCCCTGCCTTTGAAGACCGTTCTGCAGAACCTGGAAAAATAGATGTATTCTTTGAAATACCGGAGCATCCGGACGAAGGATTTCTGAACAGGATAATAGAGCAATAATCTGAAAAAGGTGGTTATTTATGAGAAATGCGATAGATAAATCTTAATTACACCATATGCAATTCAATTTAGTCATTTTGTGTATAAATGACTAAATTAAATTGCGTGATGACTAAATTAACGATAAGATGTTAGGGATATTTTGGATAGGAGGGAAGACTTGTGCAGGATTACAAAAAATGGTTGGTTGAGAGATTTATGCTTGATACTCTTGGCGAAGAGTTGACACCGGAATTAATCAAACATCTGCATTATGAATTAAAGTCTGGAGTATTCGAGGACAGAGCAAACGGATATGCAATTGGTGATTATAAAAAACGTCCAAACATGGTAGGAATGTATCGAACAACGCTACCACAGGATGTTGAGACGGAAATGAACCAATTACTAAAGTGGTACAGGGAACAGAATAAAAATATGGAAACTCTTGCAGAATTTCACGCCAGATATGAGGCGATTCATCCTTTTCAGGATGGAAATGGAAGAACCGGAAGGATGATCATGTTTCGGGAAAGTCTAAAGAACCCGGATATTCTTCCATTCATTGTATTGAATGAGAATCGAAGTCAATATATTGATGGGCTGAAACAATATAGAGAAGAGCAGAAAGTATACAAGCTTGTCTCATTAATGCAGAAAGAAGCCGAGGAATATTATCAGCAATGTAAATACTTTATGGGCTAGGAGTTGGATTTATTATTAATGTTTTCGTAAAGAATAGGGTGATTATATGGCAAAAATGACAGTGTATCATGGTGGTTATCAGCCTGTAAAAAAGCCGGAAATTCGGAAAGGTCGCAACACCAAAGATTTTGGTTATGGTTTTTACTGTACGATTATTAAAGAACAGGCACAGCGATGGGCTAAACGGTATGAAACAAAGGTTATTTCTATCTATGATGTACGGATGAACAATAACCTTAATATTAAGGAATTTACAGAAATGTCTGAAGAATGGTTGGATTTTATTGTGGATTGCAGAAGTGGGAAAGATCACAATTATGATATTGTAATTGGTGCTATGGCAGATGATCAGATTTACAATTTTGTTTCTGATTATATTGATGGAATTATTACAAGAGAACAGTTCTGGGTTCTTTCAAAATTCAAATATCCAACTCATCAAATTGCATTTTGTACGAAAGATGCATTAAAATGTCTGGAATACAGGGATTGTGAGGTGCTTTAATGGTAGGACTCGGACGGGAAGATAAGAAAGATAATGACCTGTTTTACACTTGCAGTCTGATTGATTATATTTCGCGGAAGACGAAAAACATTCGTGCAGATGTAGTAAATCAATTAGGCAGGAAACGTCTGGAGAAAATCTATGATCTGGCAGATGTGTATCATTGTGATAATATTGATCAGGTTAGTGAAGATTTTATTGCAGAGGCGCACATACCAACAGGGACGTTCGATAATGTAAAGGAATGCAAATATTCAATTCCTTCTCATTGGGATATTGGAAAAGTATATAAACGCTTGATAAAACAAGTAGCTGCCAGCGAGAAAATTGAGATAGTTGATGCACTAATCAAGGTTTATAATTCTTTTATCAGCGAAAAAATAGATGATTATAACAGTAGTGTTTACTATGAAAATCCATCTTATATTTATGAAAGTTACAGAGAAAATAAGATGTTATAAAAACAATGGCTGGTCTTTCTACTGCACAGATGAAAAACTTTATGACGTAATGTTAAAAGCCTGTGCAGAGAATGAAGCTATTTGGAGAAATATATGGAAAGGCGGTATATAGATGAAGTGGGCAGATGGTAAGATACGATGCTGCTGGGCAAATCCGAGAAATGAGCGTTACATTCGTTATCACGATGAGGAGTGGGGCATTCCAGTGCATGATGACCGGAAGCTCTTTGAAATGCTGATATTGGAGTGCTTTCAGGCGGGTCTGTCCTGGGAATGTGTTCTGAACAAGCGAGATGCCTTTCGCGTGGCTTTTGACAATTTTGACCCGGAGAAAGTCAGCGCTTACACTGAGGACAAGCTGGAAGCACTGCGGAGTAATCCCGGCATCATACGAAACCGCCTGAAAATACAGGCTGCCGTTACCAATGCATGTGCGTTCCTGGAAATTCAGAAGGAGTACGGCAGCTTTTCGGACTATATCTGGCATTGGACAGATGGAAAAGTAGTTTATGAAACCGGCCGGACAAGTTCAGAACTGTCTGACTGTATATCAAAAGATTTGAAAAAACGCGGCATGAAGTTCGTGGGAACAACGGTTATCTATGCCTATTTACAGGCAGTAGGAGTTCTCTCTTCTCATGAGCAGGGCTGCTTTTTGGCAAATCAGGAAGCTGAGCATTATAATAGTTATTCATAAGACTGTTATTTCCTGATTTTTATCCATCCTGCATGAAGCAGATATACGCCTGCCGGAATCAGGGAAAGCAGATGTATATTTGTGCAGCTGCCTGTTTCTGCATATGTCGGCAGAATGAGTGTATGAAATGCAAGATAAAGGTATGCGCCTGCAGCAATGAGATTACACAGAAAAAAACTCCAGCCGAAGATACCGGAAATAGAAGCTGTAAGAATGATGACCAGCGTCAGGGTATCAGGAACAAAGGGAAGATGAATAAAATCAAATTCAGGTTTCAGGGAGAGAAATGCGAGCACTGCGTAAAGAAAAAGCACTGCATTTAATAAACTCATGATTTTAAACGGTAAACTGTAAAAGGGTGTAACAGGGCAGTCAGGCCATAGTTCAACATCCAGTTTCTGTGCAAGCTGGGTTGCTGACTTTGTAAAGGTTATATTTGTCATTACAACAGCTTTATCGCAGTCGTAGAAGTTTGCACCTGCATAGGCTTCCTGAACAGCTTTATTTCCAACGGGATGGGTGTAATATTTACATTGTATCCCATATTTTTTTCGATGTTTGAAAGCAATGATATCGATTCCCTGGTCTCCGGAGCTTTGGGTTACTTTTATTTTAGAAAAATGCTTTCGCTTTAGTATCTTTGCACATTGATATTCAAATTCATATCCATCCATGTGTTGAGTCTCCTGTATTATATAAAATTGTATAGCAGTCCTCGTAAATGATACATTTAAGAGGATTGCTATAGATGTAGTGCATATTTGCAATATATTATATCTGCAACATACCATTTATAGAAATTCAGGAAAATACTGTAAGTAATGAAATGGCTGGTGTTACGGTATTTTCCTGAATTACGATAACAGTCTGCAGCAAAATAAGAATACCATGTTTGATGATAAAGAACAAGTGTTTTGCGAAGAAAAGAAGAATGGGTTATTGTTTACTGGCTGGTTTACTGGTTGCGTTACTGAGACGTTACCGAGAATGGAATAAACGTTACTGTTCACACACCACTATCCCGCGAGGTGTTTTGGCATGAATATGCCAAAATCCCGAGACATACAAGCCAAAATTCCATTGCCGCAGGCAATCTGGAATGAATTTTGGCTACGTTACTGTGAACGGAGTGAACAGTAACGAATAAACAGTAATGAGAATGGTTACTCTTTGCGGGAATTGTGTTATAATAGTCTTTGATTTATTGCTGCTGAAAAAAGTGAACAGTTTATAGCGAGCCTATTAAATGCATTATTTACGAGGACTGCTATAGTAATTATACAAAACCGTAAGAGGGGGATAAGCATTTGAAATATTTTGAAGAAATTATGTCGGAACGAAAAAACCGTATAGAAGCCAGAAAGGACGAACTGATCCGCAGGAGTCTACTGTCTGAAGAATTTCTGGAAATGATCCAGAAAAATAAAAGGCCCTTTGATCTGCTGATGTCTTACTATCAGTGTGCTGTCATGGAGATTGAGACAAAATTCAGAGTGCTGAATCAGGAGTATTCCCTGGAATATGATAAAAATCCTATCGAAGGTATTAAAACCAGAATTAAATCTTATGACAGCATTGTGCGGAAAATACGCAGAAAAAATATTCCCATGTCTTTAACTGCTATAGAAGAAAATATCAAGGATATCGCAGGTGTCCGGGTAATCTGTTCTTTTCCGGAGGATATCTATGAGCTGGCAGACAGCTTTCTGCGTCAGGATGATATTGTACTGATCGAGAAAAAAGATTATATAAAAAATCCAAAACCCAGTGGTTACAGAAGCCTGCATCTGATCGTGCAGGTGCCTATCTTTCTGCAGAAAAACAAAAAAATGGTAAATGTGGAAGTCCAGTTTCGAACTATTGCCATGGATTTCTGGGCAAGTCTGGAACATAAGCTTCGCTATAAAAAAGATATCCCGGCAGATCAGGCACAGCAATTGCAGGAGGAGCTTCTGGCGTGTGCCACCCAGAGTGCTCAGTTGGATAACCGGATGCAGGAAATTCGTAATCAACTGGTCAGCAGAGCTGATAAGGGGAATCAATCCTGAGAAAGTTCCTTATTTCAGGAACTTCCTCAATAATTTTTCATAAATTTTTCTATATGGTTGGTATCTCATTGGCAGATCCAGCCATGTTTTTTTGTCTACAATACTCTTATAGTGGGAGAAGGTATGAAAACCGTCTTTGCCATGGTAAGAACCCATTCCGCTTTCACCAAAGCCGCCAAATCCCATCTCACTGGTTGCCAGGTGGATGATGGTGTCATTGACACATCCGCCTCCGAATCCACAGTGGGAAGTAACTTTTTCCGCAGCTTCTTTGTCGGAGGTGAAGATATATAGTGCCAGAGGATGTGCCATGGAGTTGACCTTTTCGATGGCCTCATCCAGGGAATCATAGGCCAGCACAGGAAGCACAGGACCGAAGATTTCCTCCTGCATTACTGCATCCCCGAAGGTTACATTATCCATAACAGTAGGAGCGATCTGAAGAGCTCCCGGATTGTTGTCACCGCCGCAGACTACCTTGCTGGGATCGATCAGATTGCAGATACGAGTAAAGTGCTTTTCATTAATAATTTTCCCATAATTCTTATTATTCAGAGGTGTGGAACCAAACTGTTTCCTGATCTGTTTCTGGATCTGTCGGATCAGTTCATCCTTGATTTCTCTGTCGCAGTAAATATAATCAGGTGCTACACAGGTCTGACCACAGTTGAGATATTTTCCAAATACAATTCTTCTGGCTGCAAGTTTCAGGTTGGCACTTTTCTCTACAATGCAGGGGCTTTTACCGCCCAGCTCCAGGGTAACCGGGGTGAGATGTACAGATGCTTTTGCCATTACTTCCCTGCCAACATGCTGGCTTCCTGTAAAGAAAATATAGTCAAAATGTTCATTGAGAAGAGTGTTATTTTCCGCACGTCCGCCGTTTACCACAGCCACATACTGGGGATCAAAACATTCGGTGATAATGGTTTCAATCACCCGGCTGGTGTGAGGAGAGTAGGCACTTGGTTTCAGTACAACTGTATTTCCGGCTGCAATCGCATCGATCAGCGGATCAATGGTGAGCAGGAAAGGATAATTCCATGGGCTCATAACCAGGACAACACCATAAGGAGATGGCTTCTTATAGCTTCTGGAAGCGAACTGGGCAAGGGGAGTCAGTACTGTTTTTTCTTTTGCATAGGAAGGTGTATGGCGGATCATGTAGCTGAGTTCTGAGAGCACAAGTCCCACTTCACACATATAGGATTCAAAGTTACTTTTTCCAAGGTCACGTTTCAGTGCTTCATTGATCAGTGGTTCATATTTCTGAATACAGGTCTTTAATTTTTTTAAGGCATCCAGCCTTTTTTCTACCGGTAAAGTAGCACCTGTGTAAAAATAGCTGCGTTGTTTCTGAACGATTTCTTTAATTTCTGTTTCTGTCATAATACATTATTTCCTTATATAATATAGATATCAGGTAACTATTGAGAGTCTGCAGGTTCCTGTATTTTGATATTTTTATAAAAAATGCTTTGCAGGATAGAAAAATATTACAGGATAGAAGAATATTAACAGTTACTTCTCAGCTTCTGAGGTATTTTCCTTGGAAGTCAGAGACATCAGCATGTAATAAAATTTCTCCAGTTCGGAGGCATCCATAAGCTTCGGCACAGGATACAGAGGATTGGCCTCTTTATCTGCATAATGGGCAAGCTTGGGGATATCTGTTTCCTGAATTTCTTTTACGATATTTACGATTCCAAATCGCTCTTTCATCTCTTCAATTGCCCGGATAAAAAGCTCTGTTGCTTCATGGTCCGGCGTATTTTTGTCTGCAAGTCCTGCTGCAATGGCAAGTCTGTGGAGCTTTTTGTCAATGCAGGAGCCATATTCCCGAAGTACCAGCGGCAGCAGAATGGCATTGGCAAGTCCATGGGGAACGTTGTACTGTCCACCCAGAGAGTGAGCGACTGCATGAACATATCCTACATAGGATTTGGTAAAAGCACAGCCTGCGTAGAAGGAGGCGTGGAGCATATTTCGTCTTGCCTGAATATTATCGCCATGCTCATAGGCAATGTCTATATTTTCAAAAATCAGTTTTACCGCTTTTAATGCATCCCTGCGTGTATCAATGGTGGTGGAATTGCCAATGTATGCCTCCACTGCATGAGTCAGGGTATCCATACCTGTAGTTGCGGTGATAAATGGGGGCAGGCTTAAGGTAACCTTGGGATCAAGCACTGCATAGCGGGGAATCAGCGGGAAATCGTTGATTGCGTATTTATATCTGGTGTCTGCATCTGTGATCACAGCGGCGAGAGTGGTCTCGCTTCCTGTTCCGGCAGTGGTTGGAACTGCCATGAGAAGGGGAAGCTTCTTATGCACCTTCAGGATTCCCTTCATCTGAGCCAGAGACTGATTGGGTTTGACCGCACAGGCACCGACTGCCTTGGCACAGTCCATGCTGGAACCGCCGCCGAAACCGATGATGGCATCACAGCCCTCTTTATGGTAAAGCTCCAGGGCTTCGCGGACATTGACAGTAGTAGGGTTGGCAACTGTTTTATCATAAATGGTATAGGGGATGCCGGCCTCCTTTAAAGCTTTTTCCAGTCTTCTGGTAAGTCCAAGCGTCATGATACCGCCATCTGTAATGATCAGAACATGGGTGCATTTGTGGCGCATGATGATTTCGGGAAGTTCTCTGACACTTCCTGCGATTTTGGGTTTTCTGTAAGGTAAAAAGGGAATTGCAATGTGAAAAGCCTTTTGGAAAGCCCTGCAATATATTTTTCTGAGAGTGTTCATGGATAATTCCTTTCTTGACGGCAGCCTGCTGTTTTTCAGACTGCCGGACAGCAGTTACTTCAGAAAAAAATATAACAAGGTAAAAAAGAAAAGTCAATATATTTTGATATTCAAAACTATAAACAGGACAGGGCATACTAAAGGGAACTATCCAATCTTTTTCTGCGGTTCAGACTTGGTTTCATACAAATGAAAGAGTTAATCCCTGGCTATGCTGGGGCGAATAGTGTAGTAGTGATGAGTTACCCCAAATTTGTGGAAGCCAGATATTAAAAACAGATAAGAAAAAAGGTCATAAGGGATGCGCAGAAATATGGTTTATATCCATAAAATTTTACGAAACTACGAAAATCAGTTGACAATAAAGTAAGTTTATACTAACCTAAAGTTAGTGAAGTATAACACTGCTATGAAACAGCAGTGCTATATGAAAGAAATTTGCTCCACAGAAAGTGGATATGAGGGAGGAATGAAAAAATGTTTCTGCAGATACAGGGTATTAAGAAGTCTTTTGGTGCAGGGGACAGCCGGGTGGATGTGCTGAAGGGGCTGGATCTTGACATTGAGAGAGGGGAGTTTTGTGTGCTTCTGGGACCGTCCGGTTCCGGTAAGTCCACGCTTCTGAATATTATCGGTGGGATTGACAGTGCGGATGAGGGAAATCTGGTCATAGACGGGGAACGTCTGGCAGATATGTCGGAGAAGAAACTGTCTTTGTACAGACGTAAGCATCTGGGATATATTTTTCAGATGTATAATCTGATCCCAAATCTTACAGTGCGGGAGAATATAGAGGTGGGAGCCTATCTCAGTGATAAGCCGCTGGATGTAGATGAACTGCTCCATACGCTGGGAATCTATGAGCACCAGAGAAAGCTTCCCAACCAGCTTTCCGGCGGTCAGCAGCAGAGGACTGCTATCGGCCGTGCCATTGTAAAGAATCCGGACATTCTTCTCTGCGATGAGCCTACAGGAGCACTGGATTATAAGACCTCCAAGGAAATCCTGAAGCTGATCGAGACGGTAAACCAGAAATACGGCAACACCATCGTCATGGTAACGCATAACGATGCTATCAAAGATATGGCTGACCGGGTGGTGAAGCTCCGTGACGGCATGATCCGTAAAAATTATTTGAATGAACATAAGATTCCGGCAGCAGAGTTGGACTGGTAAGGAGGCATATGGTCAACTACCCATCACCTAAAGGTAATGGGCTTGTAACTGCCCAGTCGTAGTAACGGCTTACGCCTCCGACCTTTTATCCCCAATAGGTATTGCTACCTAAAGTGACGCTACATCATAGGGTGGTTGACAGCGCCCTTTACAGACAAGATATACTCATCTGTAACTGTATCAGGTACTAAACTTCCCATGCTATACAGCAAACATTCTTTTACGGGTAAGATTTTACGCAATACGCGAGTTTTGTATTGCAACCTCATATCTTGTCAATGCACAAAAGAGTGTCTTTGATGAGCAGCACATCTAACGGTTTTCTCTTTAAAAACTGCTACGGTTATTGTAGCATATTGGATAATAATTTACAAGGCTCCTCCCACCGCCTAAAGGCAGTGGGTTTTTGCCTATGACAAAGGAAAGGAGTTATTTATGAAAAATCCTTTACGCAAACGTCTGCCCAGAGAACTGAAGGGGGAACTGGGAAAATATCTGGTGGTCTTTATTTTGATGGTATTGACCATAGGAATGGTTTCCGGATTTCTGGTGGCTGACGGAAGTATGATTGTTGCTTATAATGATGGATTTGACAAATACAATATAGAAAACGGAAATTTCCGTACCAATCAGCAGATATATAAAAGCCAGAAAGAAGAAATCCAGAATCTGGGAATAAAGCTGTATGAAAATTTCTATATTGAAGAACTTCTGGATAATGGAAGTACCATGCGCTTTTTCAAAAACAGGACAGAAATCAATGGAGTATGTCTGATGCAGGGAGAATTTCCCAAAGCAACAGGGGAAATTGCAATTGACCGTATGTATGCAGACAATAATGAACTGAAGGTGGGAGACACCTTGAAGAGCCAGAGCGGTAAGCAGACCTGGAAGATTACAGGGCTTGTGGCTCTGTCTGATTACAGCTGTCTTTTTCAGAATAATAATGATTCCATGTTTGATTCTGTGAAATTCGGAGTTTCTGTGGTAACACCGGAGGAGTTTGATACCCTGGATCAGGATAAGCTCCAGTACAATTATTCCTGGATCTATGACAAACAGCCCAAAACAGAAAAAGAGGAAAAGGACGTTTCAGAAGAACTGATGGAAAATATAGGGGAAATCGTTACCCTGGAAGCTTTTGTACCCAGATATCTGAATCAGGCCATCACCTTTACCGGAGATGATATGGGAAGTGACAAGGCTATGATGATTATATTGTTATACATTGTAATTGTCATTATGGCTTTCGTATTCGGAATTACCATCAGTAATACGATTCGCAGGGAATCAGGGGTGATCGGCACACTCAGAGCTTCCGGCTATACCAGGAGAGAACTGATCCGGCACTATATGGCACTGCCTGTCCTTGTTACACTGGTGGGAGCCCTGGTGGGAAATATTCTGGGATATACAGTATTTAAAAATGTATGTGCAGGAATGTATTATGGCAGCTATAGCCTGCCTACCTATGTGACCGTATGGAGCGCAGAAGCTTTTCTGCTTACAACAGTAGTTCCGGTGATCATTATGCTGGTGGTGAATTATGGAGTTCTCCGACACAAATTGCGTCTTTCCCCGCTGAAATTCCTGCGCAGGGATCTTTCTGGCAGAAAGAAGAAAAAAGCAATTTATTTAAGCCCTGTTATAAAAATCTTTTCCAGATTTCGCCTTCGTGTGATCTTTCAGAATATGAGCAATTATCTGGTACTGTTTATCGGGATTATCTTTGCCAACCTGCTGTTGATGTTTGGATTACTCCTTCCTTCGGCCTTATCTCATTATCAGGTGGAAATCCAGAATAATATGCTGGCAAAATATCAGTATATGCTTCAGGTTCCGGTAAGTGCAGCCAGTGGAAACAAATTTGACAGTCTGTTTTCTATACTGGAATTCTATATGTCTGCGGAAACAAAGAATGAAGATGCAGAAGAGTTTTCAGCATATTCTTTAAATACTCTTCCCGGAAAGTATAAGAGCGAGGAGGTTCTTTTGTATGGAATCGAGCCGGACAGCAGATATGTAAAGGCTGATCTTGATAAAGGAATCTATATTTCCAGTGCTTATGCGGACAAATATGGGATTCATCCCGGAGATACCATTACCCTGAAGGAAAAGTATGAAAAGGAACAGTATTCTTTTAAGGTAACAGGAATTTATGATTATACGGCAGGCCTGTGTGTATTTATGACCAGAACTCAGCTGAACGAAACCTTTGATCTGGGAGAAGATTATTACAGCGGCTATTTTTCTGATACCAGGATTACAGATATCAAAGACAAATATATTGGGTCAGTGGTGGACCTGGATGCACTGACCAAGATTTCCAGACAGCTGGATGTATCTATGGGAAGTATGATGGGAATGGTAAATGGATTTGCTATTGTGATCTATATGGTACTGATCTATCTTCTTTCCAAGATCATTATCGAAAAAAATGCCCAGTCTATCTCAATGGTAAAAATCCTGGGCTATACAAATGGCGAGATCAGCAGGCTGTACATTCTGTCTACTTCAATGGTAGTAGTGCTCTGTCTGCTTGTCAGTCTTCCAATAGAAACGGCGGTTATGAAGGTTCTGTTCAGGGAGATGATGCTGTCAAGCATTTCCGGATGGATCACGCTCTGGATCGACCCGATGATCTATGTGCAGATGTTTGCAGCAGGAATCATTACATACGGAATCGTTGTTTTGCTGGAATTTCGGAGAGTGAAGAAGGTTCCTATGGATGAAGCCTTAAAAAATATCGAGTAGGACAAAATTTGATAAAAATTTGACATTATCTGGAATTTGTGGTACGGTTACACAGGAAACTGTTAGAGCGACACGCTCTAGACCAATCAGTTGGAATAGGAGATTATTATGAGAAAAAGAACAACTTCAAGAGCAAAGGAAACTATTAAAGAAGCAACAACAAAGGCTACAGAAGCAGTCAAAGAGACAGTTGAGAAAACAACTGTAAAGGCTTCAGAAGTAATTGAAGAAGCAAAAGACGCTGCAGCTGATATTGCGAAGGCTCCGGTTGTAGAAGAAGCAAAAGAAACTGTAAAGAAAGCAGTAAAAGAAGTGGCTAAAAATATCGACATCAAAAAATTCGCAGAAACAACTATCGAATTACCTGGTTTTGCAGTTACAATGAGCTCCATCGAGGAAGCAATCAAAAAAGACATCAAAGACAAAGGCATCGAAGGAAAAGAAATCAGCGTTTATGTAAATGTTGAGCAGAAAGCCGCTTACTACACAGTAGACGGACAGGGCTCTGACGATTACAGAATCGACCTGAATACATTATAATCTGTAAGCATTTTTTATAAACCGAAAATGGATGTCTGCAGGGATCCGGAAAGAAAATCTGCAGACATAAAAACAGCAGGATTGTTCATAGAATGGACAGACCTGCTGTTTTACTTATTTATTATAGAACCACACTGCGGCGGATATGGATGATATCTCAGGAAGCTTTCTGCTCAAACAGATCCTCCCTTGTAATATTCTGTGCCCATTTCCCCTGGCGGTAATGATGGAATACCCATGGCCATTTCACAAACTCATCTGTACAGAGCAGGAAGTAGACCCACAATACCGGAAGCTTCAGGACAAAGGCCGCAAAAAATCCCAGAGGTACCGCATATACCCACATATCAATGGTATCGCAGATCAGTCCGAACTTCGTATCACCGCCTGCGCGGAATACCCCGGCGATCAGGGCTGTGTTTACCGCAGAACCCATAATATAATAGGTATTGATAAGCAGCATGTACTTCAAATAATGCATTGCCCCGTCACTTAAGGATGCAAATCTCAGGACCAGAGGCGTGATGGCAAATACGATCACACCGCCAATGGCACCGGCTGTAATGGTCATCTTCAGCATTCTGGAAGCATACACCTTCGATTTCTCCAGATCCCCTTTTCCCATTACATTTCCAAGAAGAATCGTTCCCGCACTGGCAATTGCAAAGCAGAACACAGAACCGATATTGCGGACAACCGTAACCAGAGAGTTGGCTGCAACGGCATCTGTTCCGAGATGTCCCAGGATCACAGAGTACATGGAGAAAGCAACACTCCAGGAAATGTCATTTCCAAGAGCGGGAAGTGACAGCCGGACGAAGTCGCCAAACAGCACCTTACTGCGGATAAACATAAAGGTCAGGTTCAATTTAACATCTTTGCTCAGGAAAGAAACGATCACGCATGCTGCCAGTTCGATCAGTCTGGAAGCAGCAGTTGCAATGGCAACACCTGTAGCCCCCAGCTTCGGTGCGCCGAAAAGCCCGAAGATAAAAGTGGCATTCAGGATAATATTCAATATAAAAGCCAGCATATTCAATGCCATACTGATCGTTACACGTCCGATACTGCGCAAAATCGCCAGATAAATCTCTGTAATTCCCCAGCAGAGATATGTAATTCCCATAATCCTAAGATAAGAAGAACCGATAGAGATCAGTTCCTGATCAGAAGTAAAAATCTTCATCATAAGCTGAGAAGCAGTAAATGCGATCAGTGCTACGATTCCCGAGATTATGATGGAAAAGCGGAGGGCAATTCCCTCGATCGCATGAATAGCCTGCATATTATTTTTTCCGAAATACTGCGCACACAGAAGAGATGCGCCTGTACCAAGTCCATAATATACCATAAACAGGATATTGGAGTAATTGGCAGCCAGAGACACCGCAGAAATCGCAGACTGTCCCACATAATTAAGCATAATTACATCTGCGGAGTTAACCGCTGCACTGAGCAGATTCTGGATAATGATCGGAATCGTCAGTTTAAGCATCTGCCGGTAAAAATTATCCTTACCGGCCGATAATGTGTTTATCATATTTACCCCCGTAATAAGTATTTGCCCGATCAGGCAGTTTTATTAGTCTGTTTTCAGCATAATCCTTCCGGCAGAAAAACGCTATCGGTATTTTGACTGATTTCTACGTTATTTTGACTTTTGAGCCCTTAAACAAATCAACTTTGCTTATAATACCTTGCACAAAAGAAGTCGGACTGATATAATTCGTATGTATTTTGAGAGGAATACATACTGTGACTGATAAAAAATATAATGGGAGAAGTTTATGGCGACATTACAGCAATTAGATATGAATATTTTACTGTGGATCCAGGAACATTTAAGGGTGGATGCCCTGACTCCGTTCTGGAGAGCAGTCACCTTCCTCGGAAACGGAGGATGGTTCTGGATCGTATTATGTGTGCTTCTGATCTGTTTTGGGAAAACACGCAAAACAGGAGTGACAGCGGCACTCTCGCTGCTGTCAGGGTTTCTGATCACAAATCTGCTGATAAAAAATGCAGTAGCCCGTCCAAGACCTTTTGATACTTATACACAGATCATTCCGCTGATCACCAGACCGAAAGACTATTCATTTCCATCCGGCCATACCTGCGCTTCCTTCGCCGTTGCACTGGTCTGTCTGCGGATGCTGCCCGGGAAATGGGGAATTTTGCCTGTTGTTCTGGCCGGAATGATTGCTTTTTCCAGACTCTATCTGGGCGTACATTATCCGGGGGATGTTCTGGCAGGATTTCTGGTGGCATTGCTCACAAGTACAGTGGCATGCAGGCTGATGCGGAGAACATTTTCACCTCAGAAAAGCTGACCGGTTCAGAAGAAAACTTCCGGGGGGAAATACAAAAAAGATATGCAAAAATCAGCAGAAAAATATTCGAATGTAAAGTGTAAAGGATAATCTTGTAATGAACAAAAATGAAATCTATATAAAGAGCGGAACCAATTACAAAGAAATGACAAAGGAACTGCTGGCACAGTGCGGCCTGGCGTCTGTAATTTCAGATAAAAAGATGCAGATTGGTATCAAGCCTAATCTTGTATCACCTTCCGAGGCTTCATGGGGAGCTACCACACATCCGGAAATTGTGGCGGGAATTATTGAGTATCTGCAGGAAAACGGATATGGAAATATTGCCATTCTGGAAGGCTCCTGGGTGGGAGATAAGACCACAGAAGCATACGAAGTGTGCGGATATCGTGAACTAACGGAAAAATATCAGGTGCCTTTTTGGGATATGCAGAAAGACAAGGGGATTGAAAGAGATTGCAGGGGGATGAAACTGAATGTCTGTGAACGTGCGGCAAATATCGATTTTCTGATTAATGTTCCGGTATTGAAAGGCCATTGTCAGACAAAGATCACATGTGCATTGAAAAATATGAAAGGATTGATCCCCAATACAGAGAAGCGTCATTTTCATGCGATGGGACTGCATGAACCGATTGCACATCTGAATGCGGGGCTCCATCAGGATTTTGTCGTGGTTGATAACATTTGCGGGGATCTGGATTTCGAGGATGGCGGAAATCCGGTAGTGATGAACCGTATCTGGGCGGGGACGGATCCGGTACTGATCGATTCTTATGTATGTCAGATCATGCATTATACAACGAAAGATGTACCGTATATTGAACTGGCAGAGAAGCTTGGGGTTGGAAGTACTGATCTGAAAAATTCCCACATCGTATACTGTGAGGAAAATGCCCGCAAAGAACTTCCGAAATCAAGAAAAGTGGTAGAACTTCAGGATGCAGTAGAAGAAGTAGAATCCTGCAGTGCCTGCTATGGTTATCTCATCCCGGCTCTGGAAATGCTTAAAAATGACGGCCTTTTCGAGAAACTGGACACGAAAATCTGCATCGGCCAGGGATACCGCGGAAAAACAGGAAAACTGGGTGTAGGTGCATGCACCTGTAAATTTGAACATAACGTAAAGGGATGTCCTCCAACAGAGAATCAGATTTATGATTTCCTGAAGCAGTATATTCTGGGAGAAAATAAATAATATGATATCAGGGGCCCAGGTTCAAAAAGTCGTTCATGCCTGCATGATAAGACTTTTGAATCTGGAACCCTGTTTGATTTTACAATGCCATCTTTATCATCTGTATAATTTTATCCTGCTCAAATTTACTGCTGTCAAATGCCAGATGATACTGGGAAATATCTTTCCATTTCTTATCTGTAAAGTACTCATAATAAGTACGCCGTTCTTTATCCACTTTCTTAACCAGCTTCTGTGCACTTTTTTCTTCCCGTCCCGTACGCTCGATGACAGTCTGTACACGATACTCAAATGGTGCATGGATAAATACGCTCAGGCATTTATTGTCGAGGATGTGATTGGCGCATCGGCCAACGATCACACAATCTTCTTTCTCAGCAGCATCCAGAATAATTTTTCGCTGAAGATCAAAGAGCACATCATTCATGGGAACAAAGTGAAAATCGCTGTCCATTTGAAGTTCATGGTCAATGGGAAAACGCCACTGGCTGCCACGTTTCTCATCAACCTTGGCAAGCAAATCAAAAGGAATATTCTCTTTCTGAGCTGCAATATCGATCAGCTCTTTGTCATAAAAAGCAAATCCAAGCTCTTCTGCCAGAGCTTTACCGATCAGGCGGCCATTACTGCCGAGCATCCTGTTTATTGTAATCACGCGTTTACTCATAATCAAACCCTCCTTTATGACATCTCTGTTATTGAACGATATAGATTCAGGCGGATATTCGCAAATTGTACCTGTTATCTGCAATTAACAGTGATAAGTCTTTTATTTGTGAACATTATAACATTGATACTTGAAAAAATCCAGTAAAATATATAAAAAACCAAATATATTACGAAAATATTTAGGTACAGTGCACAAAAACGATTCGCAATGAAACAAATGATACAGTTAATCCGATAATATTTTGAAAAGTGTTTTTTTGGATAGTTTTATCAATAGACACTTTTGGCTGTCATATGCTAGAATTAGAGTAATATTTACAGCAAGCAGCAAAGCGGATGATATTGTCCGCCTGACCAGGATTACTGCCGAGACATACAAGCCAAAATTCTATTGCCGCAGGCAATCTGGAATGAATTTTGGCTACGTTACTGAGAACGGAGTGAACAGCAACAAAAATTTATTTATGAAATAGAGGATATTTATAGATTTTTTCTTTAAGCTATGGTATTATATTAAATTGGCTGTCTGACGACAGATCCGAGTCAAAATATTACAAGAGATATGAAAAGTATGTAAGAAAGGGATACGATACATAATGCTGAAAATCAAAAGCTATGTAAAGGTAAACAGTCTGGCGGAAGCTTATGAACTGAACCAGAAGAAAACAGCCCGTATTCTTGGGGGAATGGTCTGGATGAAAATGGGCAACAGAGCAATATCCACAGCGATTGATCTTTCCGGTCTGGGGCTGGATGCGATTTCGGAGAATGATGACGAATTTGTCATCGGATGTATGACTCCGCTTCATGACCTGGAGACAAATGAAGCTCTGAATACCTACACACATGGAGCTATGAAAGAAAGCCTTTGCCACATTGTAGGCGTACAGTTCAGAAACTGTGCCACTGTGGGAGGAAGCATTTATGGAAGATATGGTTTCTCAGATGTTCTGACCATGTTCCTGGGAATGGATACATGGGTAGAATTATATGATGCAGGCCGTATTCCACTGACTGAATTTGTAAATATGAAGAAGGACAATGACATCCTTGTAAATATCATCGTGCGAAAAGAGCCACTTCTTACCTGTTACTTAAGTCAGAGAAACATAAAAACAGATTTCCCGGTGCTGACCTGTGCAGCTTCTGTGATCGGAAATGAGGCAAGGACTGTGATAGGTGCCAGACCTGCACGTGCCATGATCGTGGAAGATAAGAAGCAGATCCTGAAGAATTTCCGGAACATGACAAAAAAGCAGAAGGAAGAGGCGATCGAAGCCTTTGCAGAATATGCGGCAGAGAACGTTCCTACTGCAGGCAATATGCGAGGATCAAAGGAATACAGAACCCTTCTTGTAAAAGTATTGACAAGAAGAGCCTGGGAAGCAGTAGGAGGGATGAAAAATGAATATTAATTTCTGGCTTAACGGAGTGAACCGCCACGCAGAGATCTCCCCGGATACACTGCTGATCGATTTCTTAAGAAAACAGGGCTGTTTCAGCGTGAAAAGAGGCTGCGAAACTGCGAACTGTGGTCTTTGCACAGTTCTTATGGACGGTCGTCCGGTGCTTTCCTGCAGTACACTTGCAGCACGCATTGAGGGAAAGAAAATCGTTACATTGGAAGGAATGCAGAGAGAAGCACAGGAGTTTGGAAGCTTTCTGGCGAATGAAGGTGCGGAACAGTGCGGTTTCTGCAATCCGGGATTTATCATGAATGTATTTGCGATGCTCAACGAGATCAAAGATCCCACAGAGGAGCAGATCAAAGAATATCTTGCGGGAAATCTGTGCAGATGTTCCGGTTTTGTTTCCCAGACAAGGAGTATCCTGAAGTTCCTGAAATATAAGAAAGCACAGGAGGAAGCATAAAGATGAAATATGTAAATCAACCTGTACGTAAAACAGATGCAATGTCACTGGTAACCGGAAAGCCTGTCTATACAGATGATCTGGCACCAAGGGACTGCCTGATCGTGAAGATACTGAGAAGTCCCCACGCCAACGCCTGGGTGGAAGATATTAAAACAGGTACTGCCGAGAAGGTGGCCGGAATTGCATGTATCCTTACCTATAAAGATGTGCCTCAGAAACGTTTTACCCTTGCCGGCCAGACTGCACCGGAGATGAGTCCGGATGACAGACTGATCCTTGACCGTCATGTACGTTTTGTGGGAGATGCAGTTGCCATTGTTGCGGGTGAGACAGAAGAGGCGGTAGATAAAGCATTGAAGAGAATCCGCGTAGATTACCGCGTGGAGACACCGGTTCTGGATATCCACAAGGCAAAAGATAATCCGATCCTGGTCCATCCGGAGGATGACTGGAAGCTGAAAATTCCTCTTGGCGGAGACAACAAAAGAAACTTATGTGCATCCGCAGTGGAAGAACATGGAAATGTAGATGAAGTTCTGGCAAAGTGTAAATATACTGTAGAGCGCACTTATCATACAAGAGCAAACCAGCAGACTATGATGGAGACTTTCCGCACAGCCTGCTATATGGATCATTTCGGCAGACTGATCGTTCTGTCCTCAACACAGATCCCATTCCATGTGCGAAGGATCGTTGGAAGGGCACTGGACATTCCTGCTTCCAAAGTACGTGTGATCAAGCCAAGGATCGGTGGCGGCTTTGGTGCAAAGCAGACCTCTGTCAGTGAGATCTATCCGGCGATCGTGACCTGGAAAACAGGCCGCCCGTCCAAGATGATCTTCTCCAGATATGAGTCCATGATCTGCTCTTCACCGCGCCATGAGATGGAGATCACAGTACGCGCAGGTGCAGATGAAAATGGTATCATCAAGGCAATTGATCTTTATACTTTGTCCAACACTGGGGCATACGGAGAACACAGTTCTACAACAGTAGGACTCAGCGGTCATAAATCAATCGCTCTTTACAGACATACAGAAGCCCACAGGTTTGCTTTTGATGTTGTCTATACAAATGTGCAGGCTGCAGGTGCCTATCGTGGTTATGGTGCAACCCAGGGTATTTTTGCAGTGGAATCTGCAGTAAATGAGCTGGCACATAAGATGGGAATGGATCCTGTTAAGGTAAAAGAAATGAATATGCCTGTAGAGGGCGGTCCTCTTCCGGGATATCCGGATGTTCCTTATGCACAGAGCTGTTCCATGGACCGCTGTATGGCGCGCGCCAAAGAGATGATGGACTGGGATTCCAAATATCCATGCAGGGATATGGGAAATGGAAAGGTCCGCGGAGTCGGTGTTGCCATGGCTATGCAGGGATCCTCTATTGCAGGAGTTGACGTAGGCGGCGCAGATATTAAGCTGAATGAAGATGGTTCTTATACACTGGCACTTGGATGTACGGATATGGGAACAGGCTGTGATACCGTTATGGCGCAGATTGCGGCTGACTGTCTGAATACGCCTATGGATAACATAGTAGTATTCAGTGTGGATACGGATATTTCTCCTTATGATTCCGGTTCCTATGCTTCCGCTACAACCTATACCACCGGTGTAGCGGTTATGAAGGCCTGTGAGGAGCTGAAGAAAAAAATCTGTAAGCTTGGCGCAGAGATGATGGAAGTAGATGAGGGAAAAGTTGATTTTGACGGATCCTGTGTATTCTATGATGAGACACTTGAGATAAGCGATGGGGCAGACGGAAATGCAGCAGGTCATATGACAGATGCAGAAGAGGGCTATAGTGTTGATATGGATGCCATCAGTTCTGAAAATGCCCAGAAGAAAGTTTCATTGGAAGATATTGCATTAAAGAGCACTTTCTTTAACAATATCGAGCTTCAGGTTGTGAAACAGCATTCTTCACCGATCTCGCCGCCGCCGTTTATGGTAGGTATGGCAGAAGTAGAGGTGGATACAGAGACAGGCAGTGTGGATGTTCTGGATTATGTGGCGGTTGTTGACTGCGGTACACCGATCAATCCGAATCTTGCACGTGTACAGACGGAGGGCGGTATTGCACAGGGAATTGGCATGGCTCTCTGGGAAGATGTACAATATACAGATAAAGGTAAGATCCGCAACAACTCTTTTATGCAGTATAAGATCCCAACCAGACAGGATATCGGAAATATCCGCGTGGATTTCGAGTGCAGTTACGAAAAGAGCGGTCCTTTTGGTGCCAAATCCATTGGTGAGCTTGTAATTGATACTCCATGTCCGGCACTGGCTGAGGCAATTTATAATGCAACAGGTGTGCGTCTGACAGAGCTTCCGATGACTCCTGAGAAGATTGCCATGGAGATTTTGAAAAACCGCGAATCCATCCGGTCAGGGACAAAGGTGGAAGAATGAGAGAATTATGCCTTGCCTGTGCAGGTTTTGCCCTGGAATTTATAGTTTTTTATGCAGCAGGCATTGTTCTGGTCCGGATATTGAAAGTAAAAGGGGATTGTTCCCTGACTTTCATACTGGGATATCTGGTTTACTTTGCAGTGTTTGAACTGGTGATCGTACCGATGACACTGAAATGGGTATCCCTGACAGCTGCGGCTTATATATGGGCAGGAATCATGGCTCTGGTTATCTGCGCAGCTGTGATCTGCACAATAAAAAAACAACGGAGAATACGTGCCGGACAAACGGAAACATGCAGTGGAATTTTTGGAAGCATTTCTGAAATATGGAAAAATCACTCTGTGATGATTATCCTTGCAGGTGCCGTAGTATTGCTGCAGTGTCTGATTGTGATCTTTTACGAGGATACAACAGTAGATGCGGCGTATTATGTAGGTACAGTGAGTACTTCTGTATACACAGATACTCTTGGCAGATATAATCCCTTTAACGGAGCAATCCAGAAGGCATTTCAGGCCAGATATGTTTTTTCCGCATATCCGATGCATAATGCAGTGTGGTGCAGACTTCTGGGAATCCATCCCATTGTGCAGGCAAAGCAGGTAATGTCATGTATGAATGTAGTGACTGCCAATCTGATCATTTATCAGATCGGTAAGAGACTGTTTGACGGAAACAGGAAGAAAGCAGATCTGATGCTTGTCTTTGTCTGTGTTTTACAGCTGTTTTGCGGTACGATTTATTCTTCCGGAACTTTTTTCTTTACCAGAAGCTACGAGGGAAAAGCCATCCTTGCCAACATTGCTATCCCTTCAGTTCTCATGTGTGCCGTTTGGTATCTGCAGGAGAAAAACAGCAGGAATGTCTGGATCATATTGTTTGTCACAGCGGTCAGTGCGCTGACATTTTCCGGTTCTGCTATCATCTTTCCGATCGTGATCGCAGCGGGAATGGCTCCGGCGGCAGTTATGAATAAGAGATTTTCAGGACTGGTATATTGTGCAGTGTGTATGCTTCCGTCGGCATTATATGCAGCTGTATTTTTTGCATGCAGAATCGGTCTGCTGACGCTGGCTGCATCATAATACAGAAAGGAGAAAAAAATGGCAGGTGTAACAATTCAGGAACTGGGACTGCGCTTTGTTGATGCATGTATGAGGCTGTACTGGGGTTCCTGCTGGTATCCTCTTCTGTTTGCTGCAGGACTAATCTGCACACTGGTCCTGGGGAGAAAAAGAAAGTCCGGGATATTTGTCGGCTATACAGTATTTCTGCTACTGACAGTATATAATCCGCTGGTTGTAAAATATCTTATCGCAAAGGTGAAGTTTGAGAATGAATATTACCGGTTTATCTGGATTCTTCCTGTGATCCCGGCGGTTGCCTACTATGGAGTCAGACTTGTGACCGCTTTTAGAAAGACCTGGATAAAAGTTCTTATGGCTGCAGCTGTGCTGACAGGTTTTGTGATCCTGGGAAATCCGCTGGACGGGGTAGTGACCAATTTTGCAATGGCAGAGAATATTTATAAGGTGCCCAATGATCTGCGTGCAGTCTGCGACGTGATCCACCAGAACCAGGAGAATGATTTTCCAAGGGTTGTTTTTGACGGCAGTCTTAACAGTATTGTGCGACAGTATGATGCGGGGATCGCCACTGTAATAAGCAGAAATGCAAGTATCTACAGATCAGGCAGTACAGTGGCGGGAAACTATGATGAGAACAGCAGTTTCTATAAAAGACAGAAAGCATTGCTGGATGTGATCGATTATCATATCTATGAAGATAAAGAAGGGTTTCAGGCTGCGTTGAAGAAATCAAAGACAGATTTCGTAGTAACACAGATCGGGCTGGTTGACCATGATTTTCTGACAGAGTGTGGTTGTGAACTGATCGCACAGACGGAATCCTGCTACATTTACAGATTTGATTATAGTAATCCTCGTAAATAATGCATATTGATCCGGCTCATCAGAGTGTGAAATTCTGCCAAGCTGTTTCAATGCATTAATTAAGAGGCATGCTATGATCGAAATATCATATATCTTACAAGAGAAGGAGAAAAGAAATGAAAAGTAACATAAAAAGACTTTCGCTCTGCCTTTCAGCACTGATGCTGCTGATACTGGCAAGTCCGCTGACTGTACTTGCAGCAGAGGAAGAGGTGGCTGCATCTGCGAAATTTTACGGCACATTCTGGTCGTTGGTTCCGCCGCTTGTTGCCATTGCACTGGCACTGATCACCAAAGAAGTATACAGTTCACTGTTTGTAGGAATACTGGTTGGTGCACTGTTTTACTCTAATTTTAATTTCGAAGGAACAATCCTTCATATTTTTGAAGGCGGAATGATCAGCGTTCTGACAGATTCTTATAATATGGGTATCCTGATCTTCCTTGTTATTCTGGGAACCATGGTATGTCTGATGAACAGGGCAGGCGGTTCCGCAGCATTCGGACGCTGGGCCGGTAAGAGGATTAAAAGCAGAGTTGGTGCGGAACTCTCAACCATCATTCTTGGTGTACTGATCTTTATTGACGATTATTTTAACTGTCTGACAGTAGGAAGCGTTATGCGTCCTGTGACAGATAAGCACAATGTGTCCCGCGCAAAGCTGGCGTACCTGATCGATGCCACAGCAGCACCGGTATGTATCATTGCACCGATTTCTTCATGGGCTGCGGCAGTCAGCGGATTTGTAGAAGGAGAGGATGGAATTACCCTGTTTGTACATGCAATTCCCTATAACTTCTACGCACTGCTTACGATCTTCATGATGGTGGCAATGGTTCTTATGAAAGTAGAATTCGGAACAATGGGTGTTCATGAGACAAATGCTTTAAAAGGCGATATCTACACAACACCTGCACGTCCTTATGCAAACGCGGCTGAAGATGAGAAAAGTAATCCGCGTGGCAAGGTGATCGATCTTCTGATCCCGATCGTAAGCCTTGTAATATGCTGCGTAATCGGTATGATCTATACAGGTGGTTTCTTTAGCGGAACTGATTTTGTAACTGCATTTTCACAGAGTGATGCATCTGTGGGACTGGTGCTTGGAAGCTTCTTCGGACTGGTTATCACGATTGTTTTATATCTGATACGTCGTGTTATGAATTTCAGAGACTGTATGGCGTGTATTCCGGACGGATTCAAGGCAATGGTACCTGCGATCCTGATCCTTACTTTTGCCTGGACATTGAAGGCCATGACAGACAGCCTTGGTGCATCTGTATTTGTATCTGCAATTGTTAAAAGCTCTGCAGGCGGGCTGATGAATTTCCTTCCTGCAATTATCTTTGTGATCGGGGCTGTTATCGCATTTGCGACAGGTACTTCATGGGGAACCTTTGGTATTCTGATCCCGATTGTTGTTAATGTATTCTCAGGAACAAATCATGAACTGATGATCATCTCTATTTCTGCATGTATGGCAGGTGCTGTATGTGGAGATCACTGTTCACCGATTTCCGATACAACCATCATGGCATCAGCAGGTGCGCAGTGTGAACATGTAAATCATGTCAGCACACAGCTTCCCTATGCAATGGTTGCAGCAGCAGTATCTTTCCTGACTTATATTATCGCAGGATTTGTACAGACAGCATGGATCGCACTTCCGGCAGGAATCATTCTTATGGCGATCACTTTGGTGATCATCCGATTAAAATTCGACGATCTGAAAATGTAAATAAAACCGGGCAGTCAGCACAATGCATGACTGCCCATAATTTTTGACTTGTAACAAAATAATGCATCTTTTGTAACAAAATAAAAAACTTTACTTTTTTCGGTAATTATGATAATATAGACCTTGTATTAAATAAATTATATAAATCCTTTGAAAATCAGATTTTCAAGATACGCGCCTGTAGCTCAGTGGATAGAGCAGTGGTTTCCGGTACCATGTGCGGGGGTTCGATTCCCTTCAGGCGTGCTGCCTGGGACGTATGTACAGTTCCGGTGCGTTGTATCACAGGAGTTATCAGAATCGGGAACTGTCAGAAATCGTATGTGGCAGTGAACGGAGCAAACGGTAACTCATAAGGAGGACAAGAACTTGGATGATTTTAGAGAATGGTTATCAGATAATCTCCGGTATTTTATGCTGGGTGGAGCTATTCTGATAATTGTGGTTGTCCTGTTTTGCGGCATTCGAGCCTGTTCCGGAAGTAATAAGGGGAATTCCGGAGATGAACAGAAAACCACATCCGAAGACCAGGGAAATGTTCCTTCTTCTCCGATAAGTGAAGGGGAGTCTGACGAGAAGAAAGAAGACGCCAATCCCATGGAAACAGCAGATGCAGATGTTACTGCATTGATCACGAGCTATTATCAGGCTCTGGGGGAAAAAGATATTGCAACGCTGAAGACTCTGGAAGATGATTTTACACCGTCTGATGAGTCAAAAGTCACAAATTTGAAAGATTATATCGAAGGGTATGAAGTAGGCGATGTGTACACGAAGAAAGGTATGACAGATGATTCTTACGTGGTTTACGCCTGTTTCTCGTATATCTGTCAGGGCGTTGAGACCAAGGCCCCTGCACTGACTCAGTTCTATGTATATAAGAACAGCGAAGGAAACTGGGTGATCAATAACGGAGCTTTACAGGATTCTGAGATTTCCGCATATATGGAAAAACAGTTATCAGACAGTGATGTTTCAGTTCTTATAAAGAAGGTGCAGAATGAACTGGATCAGGCACAGCAATCTGATCCGTCTCTTGAAGAATTCCTGAATGGTCTTGGGGAGGAAGCAGGTGTGTCAACAGAGGCAGAAGATGGCACGATGCTTACTGCTTCGGAGGAATGTAATGTACGCGCAGAAGCCAGCACAGATGCTGATATCCTTGGCGTGATCTCAGCAGGTGATCAGGTTCAGAAGACAGGTACTGATGGTGAATGGGTTCAGATCGACTACGACGGTCAGACCGGATACATCAGAGGAGATTTACTTGAATAAAATTGAATATGGAACGTAAAAAATACAGGCGGTTATCCTTGTGGTAACTGCCTGTATTTTTACGTTCCGTTTTTCTGACATTATTCTTGTCAGCTTCTGCTGGAGATTTTGCTGTTCTTATTACTTTTCGCAACTTCCGCAAGGGACTTACTTGATTCGATTAAATTCACCGTATGTAACTCCTGTCGATAATTCTGTCTGATGCAGGGAAGCCAGTTCGTGCACTGTTACAAGCTGATAGCCTTCTTCGATAAGCTGCGGGATAAGGATCTCGGCTGCATCTACAGAGGTGCTGAAGATATCGTGCATCAGAATAATGGAACCATCTTTTACATTATTCATGACTTCCTCAACCGTAGATTCCACATCCTGCGTTTTCCAGTCCAGGGTGTCAATGGACCACAGAATCATCGGGGTTCCCACAGTTGATTTTACCGTATCATTAACAGATCCATATGGCGGGCGGACCACCGAAGCTCCCTCACCTGTAAGATTTACAAGCTGTTCATCCACTCTTGCAATTTCTGAACTGATCTCATCCGAAGAAAGAGTCGCCAGATCCTTATGGTCATAAGTGTGGTTTCCAAGTTCACAGCCCAGTTTTTTCATGCGTTTTACTTCGTCCGGAAAACTGGCAATCTCAGTACCCACCATAAAGAAAGTTGCCTTTGCATTATTTTCTTCCAGACAGTCCAGAAGACGGTCTGTAAAAGAACTGGGACCATCATCAAAAGTAAGGGCGACCGACTTCTTTGCCGTAGATGTACCGGACTTGTCAGAGGTGTCTGACTTACCTGAAGATTTCTTCTTCGAGGATTTTTTCTTTGGTGTATAATCTTTCAGAGAACCATCTGTATCCAGTTCATAAGTTTTCTTATCTATTATCACAGTCCCTGTCTGCAGAATGCCATCCATATCAAAATAATACCGCTTCTTTCCGATATCTGTCCAGCCTGTCTGCATAATACCGGTCTCATCCATATAGTATTGTTTCCCATCTGTATCTGTGAACCATCCAGTGTATGGTTTATCATCCACCAGAAACATCCAGTTACTTCCGCTGGAAGCCCAGCTGCCCTCTGATGCCTCAGGCGAGATATCAGTGCTTAATGCAGGACCGCCCGGAGAAGTTTCAGATGAATCTGAAGAAGTGCGTCCAAACAGTTTCCCGGAAGAAGAATCCGTAAAATTATCATTGCTATCAGTCAATGTTTCCTCAGAAGTAAACTCCGCAGAATCCTGATCTTCTGACACGAAAGCTCCGGCATCGCTGATGGCATCTGCCTGTGAAGTCACAGCGGAAGAACGGGTGAAAATTCCTCCAAGTATCAGACACAGAATAACAGAAAGTGCGATCAGCCACCGGTTTGTACGTGGTAAATTATCTGACATGAAAGCCTCCTTTTTGATAAAATCAGTGACAAAAAAGATATCCTGTCATTCGATATCATACAATAAAATCTGACAAAATACAAGGCGATTCCCCATTCCTGCCCTTTTAAAAAAAATTCCAGAAAAATTTCACCGTTGATAAGATGTACAAAAAATTATATAATAGAACAATGGACGAAAAAATCAGAATAAACAAATATTTAAGCGAGGCAGGCATATGCTCCAGACGGGAAGCCGACCGGATGATCGAAGAGGGAAGGATTACGGTAAACGGAAAAAAAGCAGAAAGCGGTCAGAAAGTCAGCCTGGAAGATGAGATCTGTGCAGACAATATACCTGTCCATAAAAATGAAAAAAAAGTACTGCTTCTTTTTAACAAACCCAGAGGGATCGTGTGCAGCACAAAGCAGCAGTTTGATGAGACGACGGTAACAGATTATCTGGATTATCCTCTGCGTGTTTATCCTGTGGGCAGACTGGATAAAGAATCACAGGGCCTTCTCCTTCTGACAAATGAAGGAGATCTGGTCAATAAGATCATGCGTGCCGGAAACTATCATGAGAAAGAATATTTTGTGACAGTGAATAAGCCGGTGGACAGGGAATTTGTCCGAATGATGAGCAAGGGAGTCCCTGTTCTTGATACGGTGACCAGACCATGCAGAGTGGTGCAGACAGGAGAATGTAGCTTTCGGATCATTCTGACACAGGGACTGAACCGGCAGATCCGCAGAATGTGCCGGTATCTGGGATATGAGGTACAGAAGCTGAAAAGGATCAGGATCATGAATCTGACTCTGGACGGGATCAGAGAAGGCGAATACAGAGAGATCACAGCACTGGAATGGGAAGAACTGAACCATTTACTGGAATCTTCCATAAGTGAAACAGTGATCAGAACAGGAGAACAGAATGGAAACAGCAGCGATCATGCGAATGAAAGAGCTGGTGCAAAAGCTGGACAGGGCAGCAAAGGCGTATTACCAGCAGGATACAGAGATCATAAGCAACAGAGAGTACGATCAGATGTACGACGAGCTTCAGGCTCTGGAGAAAGAGACAGGCACTGTTCTGGCAAACAGCCCAACCGTAAGCGTAGGGTACGAGGCAGTTGACCAGCTTCCAAAAGAAGAACACGAATCCCCCATGCTGTCTCTGGACAAGACTAAGGACAGAGAAGTTCTGAGGGAATTTATCGGGGAACACAAAACGCTTCTGTCATGGAAGCTGGACGGACTGACGATCGTTCTTACCTACGAGAATGGAGGACTTGCCAAAGCAGTTACACGTGGAAACGGTGTGACAGGAGAGGTTGTTACCAATAATGCCAGAGTATTTAAGAACGTTCCTCTTAAAATCCCGTATCAGGGAAGACTGGTGTTGCGTGGGGAAGCGATCATTACCTATTCGGACTTTGAACGGATCAATGAATCCATAGAAGACGTTGATGCGAAATACAAGAATCCGAGAAACTTATGCAGCGGTTCTGTCCGCCAGTTAAACAATGAGATCACAGCCCGCAGGAATGTGCGTTTCTACGCATTTACGCTGGTAAGCGCCGACGAGGTTGATTTCCATAATTCAAGAGCCCGGCAGTTTGAATGGCTGAAAGAACAGGGATTTGATGTAGTGGAATACAGGACAGTCACAGCTTCAACGCTGGATGAAGCCATGGAATATTTTTCAACTGCGATCACTGAGAATGATTTTCCGTCAGACGGACTGGTTGCTCTTTATGATGATATTGCATATGGAGATTCCCTTGGAAGAACAGCGAAATTTCCCAGAAATGCTTTTGCATTCAAATGGGCAGATGAGATCAGAGAAACCCATCTTCTGGAGATCGAATGGAGCCCGTCAAGAACAGGGCTGATCAATCCGGTGGCTGTTTTTGAACCGGTCGAGTTGGAGGGAACCACTGTGAGCCGCGCCAGCGTACACAATGTGAGCATTCTAAAAGAATTGCAGCTTGGTATCGGGGATACGATCACTGTATATAAAGCAAATATGATCATTCCGCAGATTGCAGAAAACCTCACACGCAGCAGTAAACTGGAAATTCCGGATACCTGCCCTGCATGTGGCCATGGAACACAGATACAGAAGGTAAATGATGTGGAGGCACTTTACTGTACAAATCCTGACTGTGCCGCAAAGAAGATCAAATCCTTTGCACTTTTTGCAAGCAGGGATGCCATGAACATTGACGGACTGTCAGAAGCAACACTGGAGAAATTCATTGCAAGAGGCTTTATTCATGATTTCGGAGATATTTTTGAGATTGGAAAGCATCGTGATGAGATCGTGGAGATGGACGGATTCGGGGAGAAATCCTTTGAGAACCTGATGACCAGCCTTGATAAAGCTAAGGAGACTACTCTTGCGAAGGTGATCTACAGCCTTGGAATCGCCAATATCGGTCTTGCCAATGCAAAAGTGATCTGCAGGCATTTTGATGATGATCTGGAGAAAATCCGTCATGCAGATAAAGAGGAGATCAGCTCTATTGATACCATCGGACCGGTAATTGCCGGAAGTCTGACTGATTATTTTTCAAACGAGGATAATAACAGAAAACTGGATCATCTGATGAGCCATCTGACTGTTAAGAAAGAAGAAAAGACAGGTGAGCAGATTTTCCGGAACATGAATTTCGTTATCACAGGAAGTGTGGAGCACTTTGCAAACAGAGCACAGGCAAAGGAATTTATTGAGTCTCTGGGAGGCAAGGTGACCGGATCAGTAACATCGAAGACGAACTACCTGATCAATAATGACACAACTTCCAATTCTTCAAAGAATAAAAAAGCCAAAGAACTGGGAATTCCGATCCTTTCTGAAGAAGATTTCCTGAAGATGGCACAACAATAAAATAATAAGAACAGGAGATAAGATAATGCCAATTAAAATACAGAGCGATCTGCCCGTAAAAGAGATTCTGGAAAAAGAAAATATTTTCGTGATGGATGAGTCACGTGCATCCCATCAGGATATCCGCCCCATTCAGATCCTCATTCTGAACCTGATGCCTCTGAAAGAGGAGACAGAGCTTCAGCTTCTGCGTTCCCTTTCCAACACGCCGCTGCAGGTAGATGTCACCTTTATGGCAGTACAGAGCCATGAAGCGAAGAATACATCTGTGAGTCATCTGAATAAATTTTATCAGACATTTCCGGAACTGAAAAATAACAAATATGATGGAATGATTATCACAGGTGCTCCTGTAGAGCAGATGGAATTCGAAGAGGTAGACTACTGGAAGGAACTGGTAAAGATCATGGACTGGACAAACACCCATGTTACCTCCACCATTTATCTGTGCTGGGCTGCACAGGCAGGACTTTACCACCACTATGGACTGAAAAAACGCAAACTTGATAAGAAGATGTTCGGTCTTTTCTGGCATAAAGTGATGAACCGTAAGATTCCGCTGGTACGCGGATTCGACGATATGTTCCTTGCACCTCATTCCAGACATACGGAAGTTCCCATCGAGGATATCCATAACTGTAAAGAGCTGACAGTGCTTGCTGAATCCGATGAAGCAGGGCTTTTCCTTGCAATGGCAGACGGTGGCCGCAAGATCTTTGTAATGGGACATCCGGAATATGATCGTGTGACTCTTGACGGTGAGTACAAACGTGATGTCAGCAAAAACCTGCCCATCGAAATCCCGGAGAATTATTACAAAGACAACAACCCGGAAAACAGACCGCTCCTTATGTGGAGAGCACATGCGAACAACCTGTATACAAACTGGCTGAATTACTATGTCTACCAGTCAACTCCGTTCGACCTGTACGGAACACCAGATTTCAGCGAGATCTAAAGGGTTTGCAGAATTTACAATTTTACGTATCTTACCGTATTTTTACATGATTTCACGCAAAAATGGAGTAAAGATGAGGTCAAACATGTGAGAAAATGGTGTCAAAACTGAGCAGTACAATGCAGATACAGTAGTGACACTGAAAGATTTTCCGAAAATCTCCATGACATTTGCAGAGATGTTTGAGAATGTAGAATAATCAGTTGAGATAAGAAAGGACACAACAATCATATGAACATAGGAAACAATATAGGAAATATCATGAAGATCACAGGCGCATGGAACACTTTTAAGAGCAATCATCCCAAGTTCCCGGCATTCTGTCAGGCAGTTTCACGCAAAGGGCTTAAAGAAGGAAGCATTATTGAAATTGCGATCACCACTCCTGAGGGAGAGAAGATAGAGACAAACCTGAAAGTAAAGGACAGTGACCTGGAATTACTGAAACAGTTGTCTGACCTGAAAATGTGAAAAAGTTTACAAAAATTTTATTTGAATAACAGGTATAAATCTGCTATAGTATTCTATGTTGGTTAAGTTGATTATTATTCGTTCCCATATATAAGAATGATAGGTTCTCAAAAGAAAGAAGAGGAAGAAAATTGCGTAAAAAATCACATATTTTATTAGCAAGATACCTTGCGGATCAGATGCAGACCACAGCAAGCCTGCAGTCTCACAGAAAGGCTTTCTGCCTGGGCAGCATTCTGCCGGATATCAAACCGTCCTTTATCACCAGAAGACACGAGTTCTACGGAACATTTGAAGATGTCAAGAACCGGATGAAAGAACTGGCAGATATCAGACCGGATGAGAGTAACCAGAGAGTTTACTGGCGGCGGTTCGGCGAAGTGATCCACTATATGGCGGATTATTTTACCTTTCCTCATAACAAAACATATACAGGAAGCTTCAGCCAGCATAATCATTATGAGAAAGTACTTAAGAACAGACTGAAAGAATGTATACAGCAGGGAGAAGCACATGCATATCTGGAACCGGCCATCCGCTTCGCAGATTTCTCCACCTTGATCGATTATATCGAAGCTACTCATGAGAAATACCTCAACAAGTTCCGCAGCGTGGAAGAGGATATCCGCTTTATTCTGAATATGTGTTTTCAGGTAGTGCAGGGACTGATACAGATTTGCATTGGTAATAAGAACTTTGCAGGAGCCATTCAGGCAGCCTGACAGAGATACGCTAAGAATACAGGAAGGCTGTGTGGAAATCATATCCGCACAGCCTTCCTGCATTCTGAAATATATCTTTCTCACTGCTTGATTCGGTTAAAATGTGACAAAAAAATGAATTTTGGTCAAATCTGGAATTTACCCGCCCTGAGCTGTTGATTTCAAAAAATGATTATGCTAGAATAAAACAGGTTAATATTTCGGGATAATTCACTTATGAAATAACATAATAATGTGAAAAGTAATTTAGACAGTATGCCCTTATAAACAGGGGGTAAGGACATGCTCACAGTAAGAAGGGAGCAATTTAGATATATGAAAAACAAGTATCTTACCAGATTCTTATGTCTGACATTGATGTCAGGAATGGTATTATCCGGTCCTGCGTCCGTACTTGCAGCAGAGGATACTGCTGCGTATACAGCAGACGGTTCTGATTTCAGCGATTCCGGTGATTTTGATTCAGGATCAGAGGATCCGGCGCCGGCAGATCCGACTCCTGCAGAGCCAACACCTGCGCCGGTAGATCCGACACCTGCAGACCCGACACCTGCACCGGTAGATCCGACTCCAACAGATCCGACACCAACACCTGCAGAGCCAACACCTGCACCGGCAGATCCGACTCCGACACCAACAGATCCGACTCCGACACCTGCGAATCCTACACCAACACCGTCTTCACAGATTACAAAGGCAGCCCAGGATGTGATCGACAGAATCAAAGAGTTGAACGCACAGACCATCACGCTGGAGAAGAAAGCCACTGTTCAGAGCATCCGCACTGCATATAATGCCCTGTCTGATACAGAGAAGGCACAGGTTTCTAATTATAATCTGCTGGTTCAGGCAGAAGCGACTATTGCTCAGTTGGAAGCGCAGAAGAACAATGCGAATACGAATAATCCATTTACGAGTAATACCAGTGCTGCACAGACCGGAACTCCGGTATATTATGCGTCCAATATCCACGCAGGTAAGGATTTCTATCTGGACAGCCTGAAGAATAACTACAATCTGACCTTCTCAGATGATTTCGCTTCTGTTATGGATGAGATCGAGAAGGAATATAAAGAGAAGAACAAAGTAGCAGATGCCAGCGATGTAAACGGCAGCAAGACCACCACATCTGCAGACAGTCTTCTGGTAAGAAACTGGCAGGATATCCTTGCAGTCTATGTATATCAGCAGAGCCAGGACGGAAAAACAGAATTTACCCTGGATTCTTCCTGCAAGAAAGACCTTGCGAAAATCTTTGCAGAGATGAACCCGATCGTAAGGGACAAGCAGGATATCACTCACGTTACATACGCTAATCGTAAAATCAACTACTATATTAAGAAAAATAAAATCGCAAAAAAGGATCGTACGATCCTTAAGAAATATGTGGAGACAGACTGCAAACTCCTCTGCGCGGTAGTAACAGCTGCCAACGGTTTTGTCCGCGAGAGCGTAGGAGATGATGTTTCCGAGGAAAGAGTAAATGTTATCTCCGCAGCCTATTCACTGGTTGGTAAAGTCGGTTACTTCTGGGGCGGCAAATCCACAGTGATCGGTGAAGATCCAGGCTGGGGAACCAGCGAGAAGGTATCAGCCGAGGGAAGCAAGAGCACTGGAACCATCCGCGCATACGGACTGGACTGCAGTGGTTTTGTCACCTGGGCAGTGATCAACGGATATCAGGATAAAGCAATGCAGGAAGCTGTAGGCGACGGAACTTCCGATCAGTGGGAGAAAGCAAACGTGGTAACTGAGGCAGATGCACAGCCCGGAGATCTGGTGTTCCAGAAAGGACCGGAAGCAGGAAGCGATAATCATGTAGGTATTCTCTGCGGTAAAACAGACGCAGGTGACTGGATCGCAGTACACTGCTCCTCCGGCAAGAATGGAGTAACAGTAGGCGAAGCATACAGTGCAAGCTTCCGTTACATCCGCCAGCCATCCTTCTACCCGACACAGGAACAGGTTCAGGAAATGCAGAGCAGCAGTACGGTAAGCATAACAACAGGTGATGCAGCAACTTCCACAGGAACAGATATCTTTTCTACAAATGTGACAGTAAGCAATACTCTGCAGGATGCGATGAAGTCAAATACTTCCGACTCAACAGGATTCACAACATCAGAATCCACTGAGAAAACTTCCATCCTTCCGGATAAAATTGACCTGTCAAAAGAGAAAGTCGCTGTATTTAAGGCAAAATAAAATGTATAAAAGAAGAGAAAGTCATACAAAAAAGTCTGGCTTTCCCTTCTTTTTTGTTTGTGTGTAAACTTTTTTTAGCTGTTAACTTAAACGATTAAGCAAAAACTGACGAATTTGCTTATTGGCCTGCGGAATATGCTTCAAAAGCGAAAAAAATATTCGAAAATATGGAAACAAAAATTGACAAAGTGTACGAAATATGTTAACTTTAAACCAATAATATAATGTCAGATAAAAAAAGGAGAAATTCCTTCTTTTTTGTTGCTGATATTACAGTAAAATCTGAAGATGAGACACCAACAGATGATTTGTTCTGTAAACAGTGAACACTCTGTTGTGTTCGGAAAAGAGATACACAGATGGCATTAAGACGTGAGAGAATGAGGCTTGGTGACATGCTCATCAGGCAGAATGTACTGACTGAAGATGAATTAAAGAAAGCCCTGGAATTGCAGAAGGGAAGCGGCAAGAAGATCGGTGAAGTTTTGGTAGATAATGGCTTTATCACTGAGGATATGATTGTTCGTGCCCTCCAGATGCAGCTGGGGCTTAAAGTCGTTCAGCTGACAGGCGTGACGATCCCGAAAGAAGTCAGAAATCTGGTCAGCGTGGACCTTCTCAAGAAATATACCTGCATTCCATTTGAACTGGATCCCTACAACGCAAATATCCTTCATCTGGCAATGGCAGATCCGATGGATATGGCTGCAATCGATGACATCTCTATCGTGACAAACCTGCAGATAGAGCCTTACATTGCTACAACCAGAGATATTCTTGCGGCAATCGACAGATGCTACGGCGCATCAGAGACACTGGATGCAGCCAGACGATTTACTCAGGAGAGAGCACAGCTTCGTGGAGGAGCGGCAGACGACGATACAGACACAGACGTAAGTGATGCACCTATTGTACAGCTGGTGCGTTCCCTTATTGAACAGGCGATCCGCCAGAGGGCCAGTGATATCCATATCGAAGCTCTGGAGAACAAAGTCCGCATCCGTTACAGGATCGACGGTGCACTCTATGAGCGTATGGTATATGATAACAGCCTTCTTCCTGCGATTTCCACCCGTATCAAGATCCTTGGAGGCATGGATATCTCAGAGAAAAGGAAACCTCAGGACGGACGTATGTCCATTATGGTAGACAGACAGGATTATGATATCCGAATTTCCTCTCTGCCTACTGTACACGGAGAGAAGATCGTAATGCGACTCTCTTCAAAACTGAACCTGACACGTAACAAGAAAGATCTGGGACTTCCACCCGATGAGATGGAACGTTTCAACCATATGTTGGCTAGTCCTTTCGGGATCATTCTTGTAACAGGACCGACAGGAAGCGGTAAATCCACTACCCTGTATACCGCATTAAGTGAATTAAATAAAGAAGCAGTCAATATCGTAACAGTAGAGGATCCTGTGGAGGCAGATATTGAGGGCATCAATCAGGTACAGGTCAACAACAAAGTAGACCTGAATTTTGCGTCAGCCCTTCGTTCCATTCTCCGTCAGGACCCGGATATCATTATGATCGGTGAGATCCGAGACAGGGAGACAGCCACTATTGCAGTACAGGCATCCATAACAGGACATCTGGTTGTATCTACATTACATACCAACAACGCAGTAGGTACTCTGAACCGTATGGCGGACATGGGAGTGGAGAGATATCTGATCGCAGATTCTGTTGTAGGAGTTATCGCACAGCGCCTTGTGCGTAAACTGTGCAGCCACTGTAAGAAAATGCGCCCTGCCACCTCTGAGGAGAAGAGAGTGCTGAGGATGAACACACAGGAGGACGTAAATGTCTATGAACCCTGTGGCTGTGATTTCTGTAGCCATACAGGATATTACGGGCGTATCGGTGTGTTCGAGATCATGGAGGTCAATGACGAGATCCGCGACCTGATCGCAGAGAATGGCACAACAGAGGAACTGGAACGTGCAGCCAGAAACAGCGGTATGCGCACACTGAGAGAGAATGGTATCAGCTATGTGTTGAACGGCACCACCTCTGTGGAAGAGATGCTTAAGGCATCTTATGAATGATTGAGACTTATAGATTATTAATTTTACGACTATAATATAGAAGGAATTCCTGCGGAACCGGAGTTCTCCGGAGATTCTCAGGGAGTTACGAGGCAGATTAGGAAATATGTATGATTTAGATGAAATACTGATACAGTCAGTGAAGGTAAAGGCTTCCGATATCCACCTGACAACCGGTCGGCCGCCCAGCTACCGGATCGATGGTGTACTGACCTCCATAGAGGGAGAACGCCTTACCCCGCAGATGCTTGAAGACATTCTCATGCCCCTGATGGATGTCCGTCACAGAGAAGAATTACAGAATAATGGACAGACGGACTTCGCATATGCCATCTCAGGTGTGGGACGTTTTCGCGTAAATGTGTTTAAACAGAGAGGAACACTTGCTTCCGTTATGCGAAGCCTTCCTTTCAATATCCCGGAACCTGAGGAGCTTGGTATTCCTGCAGAGGTAGTGGAGATGACCACGCGGAAAAGAGGTCTCATTTTGGTAACAGGACCGACAGGAAGCGGGAAATCAACTACACTGGCTTCATTGATTCATGTAATCAACAGGAATTATCCTTACCATATTATTACACTGGAGGATCCAATCGAATATCTGCATAGACACGATAAATCTGTGGTAAACCAGAGAGAGATTGGAAGTGATTCTACAGATTATGCCCAGGCATTAAGAGCAGCACTTCGAGAAGATCCGGACGTGATTCTGGTAGGAGAGATGCGAGATCTGGAAACGATTTCCACTGCGATCACAGCAGCAGAGACAGGCCATCTTGTTTTCTCCACTCTGCATACGATCGGAGCAGATAAGACCATTGACCGAATTATCGATGTTTTCCCTCCAAACCAGCAGCAGCAGATCCGTATTCAGCTTGCTTCTGTGCTGGAGTGCGTAGTGTCCCAGCAGCTTCTTAAGAAAGCAGATGGAAGTGGGCGTGTGGCAGCATTGGAGGTACTTTTTGCAAACAATGCAGTGCGAAATCTGATCCGTGAAAGTAAGACGTATCAGATCGCATCCATCATGCAGACCAATAAACGTGCAGGTATGCAGACCATGGATGATGCGCTGTATGACTTATATATGAGAAAGCTTATTGATGCGGATAATGCGGTAACTTATGCTCAGGATCCGGTAAGCATGAATAAAAAAGTCAACTTTGACTTCTAACAGAGAATGATCTGGCAGACGACAAATAATTGACTGGACAGAAAGAAGTGATAAGATGCCAGGTTTTTCCTACGTGGCAGTAGACAAAAAAGGAAAAGAGAAGCGAGGAAGTATAGAGGCTGATACCAGGGAAAAAGTTGTAGACATTCTGAAGAATGACGGTCTCATCCCGGTCTCTGTCAAAGAACAGGGAGCCTTGAATAAAGAAATAGATTTTTCCATAGGAAAGAAAGTAAAGCCGCGAGATCTGAGTGTATTCTGTCGCCAGTTTGTCAGCATTACCCAGGCGGGTGTGCCGATGAAAGAAGCCTTGCAGATGCTCTCAGAGCAGACTGAGAATAAATGGCTGAAACGGGCGATTTCGGAAGTACTTCTCAGTGTGGAGAAAGGTAATACGCTGGCGGATTCCATGAGAGGACAGGCGGATGTATTTCCGCCGATGCTGATCAACATGGTAGAAGCCGGTGAGAACTCCGGTAGTCTGGAGATGGCTTTTTCACGAATGGCAGTACAGTTCGAGAAGGAAGCCAAGCTGAAAGCTACGATCAAGAAAGCAACGATTTATCCGATCATTCTGATCATTGCAGCGATCGGTGTTGTTGCGGTTATGATGCTGTTTGTTATCCCGATCTTCATTGATATGTTTGCAGATCTGGATGTGGAGATGCCGGGAATTACCATGTGGGTTATGAATACCAGCAAATGGGTAACAGCTAACTGGTACCTGATCCTGGCAGGAATTATTATTGTAGTTGTGGCATACAAGCTGATCTACAAGACAGAACAGGGCAGACTTAGCATTGATAAAATCAAGATGAAGATGCCACTGTTCGGTAAGCTGACAGTGAAAACCGCATGTGCACAGTTCGCCAGAACCATGAGTACGCTGTTATCATCCGGTATTTCAACGATTGATGCGTTGGAGACAGTGGCGAAGATCGTCAACAATATTCATTATACAAATGCGCTGATGAAAGCACGTGAGGAAGTTATGAAAGGTATTCCACTTTCCGAGCCTCTGGTTGCATCCGGGATCTTTCCTCCGATGGTATGTCATATGACTGGAATTGGTGAGGAGACTGGTAATATTGAGGACATGCTGGAGAAGTTGGCGGATTATTATGATGAAGAAGTTGAGATGACTACTCAGAGCGTGCTGGCGGCTATGGAACCGTTGATTATTGTATTTATGGCGTTGGTTGTTGGTACACTGGTTATCGCGGTTATTTCGCCGATTGGGGCTATGTATAATGGATTGGATAATCTGTAAGTTTCTTGCGATTGGGAACCGCATTAAAAGTTTCTGAAGAATTTGGATGTTTCACAGCTTGCATAGGGGCTGTGTTCATCATAGAAATCATGTAAATGTCGTGTTTTCTTAATGACATGGAAGGGGGCGCGTGGAAAAAGCGGGATTTAAGTGATTTTTGAAATTAAAAGAAGAAATGATATTACCGGGTGGACGCTCCGAGATGTAGATGTATTTGCCTACGGCTTCGGAGCCAGTCATGATAGACCTGGCTAAGACTCCTGCAGATGTAGGCAAATACATCTACATCTCGGAGCTGGTATTGGTAATATCTCAGTAAATGATATTTCTTCTTTTAATAAAGCAAAGACAAAATGTAACAAGAAAACTGAATAACGAGTTTATAAACATAACTCCCTCCCTCCTGGAAAAGCGATTTTTACAGGGGGGGGGGTGGAGAACCCATCAAGGGTTCTCGCTCGTTGAATCAATCACCGGATAGTGACATTCGTGATGACAGCAACAGGAGAGTTATGTATTCATCGAAAAGTTGAATATATTGTCTGGCATGTAAAATGTGCTGCTCTTGTATCTTTCGACACGATATGACTCTATCCGGATTGAAAAAGAATTAATTATTTTTTTGAAGGAGAATGAGTTATGTTTAAATTTCTGAAAGACAGAAAGAAAGATAACAAGGGATTCACTCTTGTTGAGCTGGTAATCGTAGTTGCTATCCTTGCGATCCTGGTTGGTATTCTTGCACCACAGTATACGAAGTATGTGGAAAAATCAAGAAAAGCTGCAGATGCATCTAATCTTGAGAATATGGTAACTGCATTTAAAACTGCTGCTTCTGATGGAACAGATAGTGTCGAGGCAGGAGCATATTCAATTGAAATTAAAACTGCTGGAACTGAATTTAAAAAAGGTACAGATGATGTAGCGGCTACAAGTGATTTAGGAAAATTAATGATTTCATACGCAGGTGCAAATTGGCAAAAAACTAAATTAAAATCACAGAAATGGACAACAGATGGAGCATTAACAAGTACAGCTAAGCAGACTATTAAAGCGGATATTACTGTAGGAAATGATGGTTCTGTTACTGTTAATTATACACCAGCTACTATTAAGGATCAGACAAATCAGTGATTTTTTGAGTGCAATTTAAAGATTTTGCTTTTCGATGAATGCATAACAATTCTTTGCTATGCATGAACGAAGTTACTATCTCGGTATAACGAATGTTAAGGAGATAGTAATATGTTAAAATTATTTAACAGAAAGAAAAAAGATAATAAAGGTTTTACATTAGTAGAACTTGTAATTGTAGTTGCTATTCTTGCAATTTTAGTTGGATTACTTGCACCACAGTATACAAAGTATGTCGAAAAATCAAGAAAATCAGCTGACGCTAATAATCTTGAAGAACTTGTAAAGTCATTTAAAACAGCAGCATCTGATCCTGACTTTGTTGTGCAGGAGGGAACTTATCAGATTGTTATGAAGACTACTGGTACAACAATTACATTTACTCCAGCTGCTGATAGTCAGGCAGGAACTGCTACTAATGATTGGGCTGCTGCATTATCAGAGTATACAGAGTATACATTTACAAGTGGAGACTTAAATTCAAATTTGAAGTTGAAATCAAGTAGATGGAGTGCTACAGGAACTACTGGAGTAGGAACAACTGCAAAGGCACATGAAATTGGAGCGTTAATTACCATTACATCTACAGGTAAGCTTACTGTAACATATGATCCTGCTACATTAAAAGATGGAACAAATGCAGCCTAAATAATAAACTATAGAAAGGAATTAACCTATGCTTCTTTTCTTAGACACAATCCCCTACATAATAATCTTTATATTCGGAATCACCATCGGCAGTTTCCTGAATGTCTGCATCTACCGAATCCCCCTTGGGGAGTCGATAGTGACGGCCCCCTCCCACTGTATGACCTGTGGGTGGAAACTGAAGTGGTATGATATGGTTCCGGTGTTTAGTTGGTTGGTGTTAGGTGGTAAGTGTCGTAACTGTAAATCAAAAATTTCAGTACAGTATCCGATCATAGAGGGTGTCAATGGCATCCTCTATGTGATGATATGTGCAGTGAATGGCCTCGAATGGAGCAGTGTGATTTATTGCTTCATGGCGTCAGCCCTTCTGGTGCTGAGTATCATTGACTGGCGTACTTATGAGATTCCGTTTGGAATCAATGTATTCCTGTTCGTACTTGGTGTAGCAATGACAATCCTTGACAGAGGAAATCTTGCAGAGCATCTGATTGGAATGATCTGTGTCAGTGGTCTGCTGGGGATTTTGTATCTGTTAACTGGTGGCAGAGCTATTGGCGGGGGAGATATTAAGCTGATGTTTGCCTGCGGCCTGCTCCTTGGATGGGAGCTGATCTTGCTCGCTTTTTTCCTGGGATGTATTATTGGCTCAGTGGTTCATATCATTCGTATGTCTGTAAAGAAAGCAGGACGTATGCTTGCAATGGGTCCATATCTGTCAGCGGGAATTCTGCTGGCTGCTTTATGGGGGAATGCGTGGATCAACTGGTATCTGTCATTACTGGGACTGTAAAATTTTAACTGGAAATCGAAAGGTTTTTCAGTTAGAAAAATATATTTTAGCTGTGAGTTAGAATGTATTTTTGTAACCGAAAAATACGAGAGCAGCTGTTTGAAAAAATGGCAGGCTCTCATATGGAGGAACGCACAAATGGCGAAAATTTTAAGCATAGAAGTAGAGGCATCTCAGGTCAGAGTTGCGGAAATCGAAGTACGTGGTAAGAAAGGCAGGATTTTTAACTGTTTCTGCATTCCGGCACCTCAGGGAGCGGTGGAAGATGGACAGATCCGGGATACCAAAAGTCTTGCAGAAGTTTTGAGGGAAGAACTTTCTCAGAGAAAGATAAAGACAAAAAAGGTATATTTTGCAACTGGTTCTACCAGAATTGCCAGCAGAGAAGTTCGGATTCCGTTTGTAAAGACAAACAGGATTCAGAGCATCATTGAGGCAAATGCTACAGATTATTTTCCGATTGATGTAACGAAATATATCTTATCTTACAGCGTAACAGATGTAGAGACTCAGAAATCAGAAGATGGAAAAGAAGAAACCAAACAGTACCATCTGATGGTTTATGCGGCGCCGAAAGCGATTTCTGCAGCTTATAGTGAATTTGCTGAGAATGCCGGACTGACAATGGCTGGCATTACCTATACAGGTGACAGTGTTTATCATGCTGTCAGGGGAGAATATGCGACAGGAACACATATCCTGGTGAAGATTGAATTAAAAGGAACCAGCATCAGTATTATCAGTAATGGAGAGCTGGCTTTGCAGCGTAACATCAACTATGGTGTAGACAGTGCTGTTGAGACAGTGAGAGCTTTTCCTGAATTCGGAGACAGACTGGATGTGGGAGAAGCGCTGGAAGTACTTTGTAATAGAAGATGTATCAATTCCGCTCTTGACATGATGCCTGCAGATGAAATGGCTTCTGATGAGGACAGAATGCTGGAAACAGCCAGAGCAGAAGTAACAGAGAGCCTGAGATATATGATCGGAAATATTTCACGAATCATGGACTATTATATTTCCCGCCATACAGATGCGACTTTTGAAACAATTGACTGCTGTGGTCTTGGCGCGCAGGTGCAGGGACTGATGGAGCTTCTTACCAATGAACTTGGCCAGCCTGTAAAAGTTCTGGAAAAGGTGGAGAATTTTGCCCTGCCGTCCAGTGCCGAGAATGAGGGCGCTTACCTTTATGCTGCGGTTATGGCACCAGGTATTTCAGGCGTAAATCTGATGGAAAAGACCAGCAGAAAAGCAAAAGAAAAGAAAGATACTTTAAGCGGCGCAATCGTTATTTTTGTAGTTGGAGCTGTTGCGGGCGTTGCGCTGACAGCTGCGGGATATGCAAATCGTATTTATCAGCAGCATGAGCAGGATCGTCTGAATCAGAGGATTTCAGAAGAGAGTTCTATAGAAGATATTTACAATGCTTATAATACAGCAAAGTCGCAGTACGACAATTACCAGAATATGTATCAGTACACAAATACTCCAAATGAGGGACTTAAGAACTTCATTGAGGAGATGGAGGAAAAAATGCCTTCTGATATTACGGTGGAGAGTTTCAGTTCTACCGGAAGTCAGGTCAGCTTTTCCATGCGTGTAACCAGTAAATCAGCAGCAGCGAATACGATCATGCAGCTTCGTACTTTTGACAGTCTGGCAACTGTAACTACGACAGGAATTGATGAGGCTGAGGACGGAACTGTTTCTATGAGCGTAGCGTGTACCTACGCAGATCCGGCACCACTGGATCAGAGCACAGAATAAGGAGGCAGATTAGAATGGACATGAATATTTCTATGCGAGATAAGAAATTACTGCTGATGGTTCTGGGAGTAGGAATTTTTGCCGGAGGATATTTCTTTGGATATCGTCCGCAGATGGAAGAAGCGGAGAGTATCCAGGCATCAAATGTACCGCTGCAGGAGCGTTTGAACGACTTGCTTGATCTGGCAGAGAACAGAGAGTTTTATCTGGAAGAAACAGATTCAATTAATGCAAAGATTGACGAATATACATCAGAATTTCCGGCAGATATCCGTTCTGAGGATGGAATCGTACTTGCACAAAATATGGAAAGTTCTCTGGATATGAGCATTTCCAATGTAGGACTTGGCACCAGAGAATTTATCGCAGCTTTGGACGGAAGTACAGAGGATCCGCTGATTGATATGCCTGATGAAACTTTATCAGAGCAGGCAAATGCCCAGACCCAGTCTCAGATCGATGAGATCGAAGGTACTGATACACAGGGCGAGAAAGATCTGCAGAATGCTTCTGATGCAGAGGCTGAGAACGTAGCTATGACTCTGACTACTCCAGTACTTTACCGTACACAGGACAGCATGCAGTTTACAGGCACATACGCAAGTCTTAAGGATATGGTGGATTACCTCGCAGACCAGGTTGGCAGAATGACATTAGATAATGTAAATGCTTCCTTTGATTCCACAACTGGAAATCTCACCGGAAGTATCACTGTAAACCTCTTCTCCATGGCAGGAACAGGTAAAGCTTATACAGAACCAGATGCAGGAAGCGTTGCATACGGAACCGATAACATCTTCGGAACCATCGAATCCGGTAAGAAGAGTAAGAAAAGCAAAAAAAGCAAGAAAAAAGCAGCAGAAGCAGAGTCAGCACAAAGTACAGACAACACCGCAGACCAAAATGCTTCCGGCACTGGTGCTGACGGCCAGACGACAGACAGTCAGGGAGGAGAAAATACGCAGGATGCAGCAGCCCCTGCTGATACCGCCGAACAGGCACAATAAAGGAAAGTATGTTAGAGGGGAGAAATACAAGGCCCCTCTATCTGTGTTTTTATATAGAAAGAAATTCCTTTGAGATTTTTTGATTATATTAGATAAAAATCTGGTTGACAGATAGATTATGGATATCCGATCAATTAATAAAATAACTAGTGACATAAGAGAAGGGAGCATACAGTTGGACAGAAAAAAGAATAAGAACTCAAATGCAGGTATGACACTGCTGGAAGTAATCATTGCAGTGAGCATCTTTTCCATAACTGCGATTGTGCTCCTTCAGAGCTTTGTGACTTCCAGCAGGATTAATAAGAAATCGAATTTGTATCTGGAAGCAACGACTGTAGCACAGAACATTATGGAGGAAATCAAAGCGAAGAAATTTGCAGAAGTTTCACTGGCATTCAATTATCCTCTGGACAGCAGCGGCTCTTCCAGACTGACATTCCTGGATCCTCAGAAAAGCAGGATCAATAGCGGTGCTGCAGATGAACTGGGCGTAAGGGAGGTACTGGCAGCCAAAGACAATAGCGATTCAGTAGTATATAATCCAGTGCGAAAATATACAGATGGTGTAGATGAAACGAATGTAACGGCATCTGTAATATCTACAGATAACGGTAAAACTTATAAATTCAATCCAAGAAAAACTGGAGACAATGCTTCGAAATATTACTTTGAACTTACTAATGTAAATAATAACCATGAAACATTCGATGCACTGGTGACATTTGACGGAAGTAAGGATTCCGGATATAAGAAAAAAACGTCCACGAACAGCGAAGAAGGGAAGAATGATTATCTGGCGCCGAATATATCAAACCTTGATACGGATTCTAATGCACCGTTCATTGTAGAAAAGCAGAAATATTTAGATGCATTTTCTGGAAACGATGGGTTGATAGCGAAACAATTTAAATTTGCACATGATAAATGGGAGAGTGAACTGAACGCAGCATGTGGAACTGATACTGATGCAGAAGATTATGAACAAAAAAAAGAGGCATTTATTGCACAGCATAAAGAACCTCTGGCTTCAGACCTGAATGCGGAAGAAGTATTTAATAATGCGCAAAAAACATTATTAATTACGATTGATTATGATAAAGAGACTGAGAAGGTAGAAGTAAATGCAAAATATACGATTGATGCACATGGCTATGTTTCGTCAGTAAACCCGGAATATGGAAGAATGGATTTATGCCCGTGTGGTGGAGACCCGGATCAAGAGAATAGTGATCCAACTCAAAAATATTTTTGCTCAATTGTAAGTAATCAGAATATTTATACATCCAGCGCAGATAAAGTATTAAAGAATATTTATATTTTTTATTATCCTAATTATAAATCTCAGAGTAACGTAAAACCTCTGGATAAAATTATAGTGGAAAATTTGAATAATTATCCTGTGAATTTGTATATTGCAAAACAGCAGGATGAAAACAATAAAAATTCTATTCTGACAAATGAAAATAAATATCGCATGTCGTTAGTTATAAAAGAAAATCCGGAGACTTCGAATTGGAATACGAGTCCAAGCTTATATAAAAGCCAGATAAAATTACGTACAAATCTTGATTACAATATAAGTGATATTTATGATAAATTAGACAGACCGAAAATTAACCAAATGAGTTTAACTTATCAGGACAATTCTACACCAGTAAGGCATGTTTCTGGTATAGCTGCAAAGAAAATAGTTGATTATAATGGACTGGATGATAAAAAACTGGAAGATCGTATATATACAACCAAGGTTGAAGTATATAAAGCAGGTGCAGCAGAAAAAGGATTTCCGAAAGAAGATCTGGTGGTAACATTAGATGGAACAAAAGAAGATTAGCTTTTTTCAGGAGGCATAAATGGATAAACGTGTAACAGAAAAAAAAGAATATAATAAAGGATTTTCACTGTTTACTGTTATAGTCTCAATAGCTTTTGTGGGAATTCTTGGAATGCTTGTTCTGTATATGGCGATTGCCAATTTTCATATGAAGATCACCGATTTAAAAGGAAAAGACAGTTTTTATACAGCTGAACGTGCGATTGAAGAAATTCGAGTCGGTCTTCAGGAAGAAGTTGGAGATGCTATGTCTGAAGCCTATATAGAGGTCCTTGAAACATATGATCAGTCAGGGAAAAGCCAAGACGAAGTTCAGGATGAACTGCGTCAGAAAGCATTTAGACAGAGTTTTTATGATAAATTATATGATAAAATACAGGAAAAGGTAGGACATTTAAAAGCAGATTATGTTGATCTTACTGTAGGTGATAATGAGTCATTGGAAATTGTGGAACCGACGTTGTCTCCGGCTGTAAAGCTTAATAAAGATGAGGTAAAGAAAAGTAGTAAAGTAACTTTGAAAGATTTAAAAGCAGTTTATGTAGACGAAAAAGGCCGTGCGTCTATCATAAAGACAGATATCCAGATGGGTATTCCAAGTGTAAAATTTGCAACTCCTTCTTCATTACCGGATTTAATGGGAATGGTTGTTGTAGCTAACAGCGGAATTATATGTGAAAGTGACCCTATAAAAGACATAAAATTGACAGGAAATATATATGCTGGATTACTTGATGATAGTGATGAAGGTTTTCCTAAAGATAAAAAAACAAGTCTTTTGTTAAAAAATAATATAAATTTATCTATTATTTCTGCTGATAAGTTTGTATGTGAGGGAGATATTAATCTTGCAGCGGGAAGCTCATTTACAAGCAATGCAGGTGTTGAATTATGGGCGAAAGGTCTGACGATGACATCTTCGACAGCAAGTTTGCTTGGTGATACATATTTTGCAGATGATTTAACAGTTGCTTCAGGAAATGGAAGTTCAATAACTATAGCTGGAAATTATTATGGTTATGGATCAGTAGAATCTGCTAAAAAAAGTCATTATAAAGACCAATATGAGAATTATAGTGATAAAGATTTAAGTAGTGCGATTGTTATTAATGGAAAAGCAACAAAACTTGATATGTCAGGCGTACAAAAGCTTATGCTGGCAGGAAAAAATTATATTTCTCCAAATGAGACATCAAATATTATGACTGGAGAAAGTGTTACTGTAAAGGGAACTCAGCTGGCATATTTAGCACCTACAGAAATTTTGGGAGCTGATTCTGCTGATACTTCTGGTTATACGAATCCTATGACATATGAAGAGGCAGTAGCGAAAGGTTTGGCAGGGAATGCGATTCCTGTTAAATGGGATACTCCTGTGGAAGTATGGAATGGAAAAACTTTGCGGGATATTGGGGTTGATTCAGAGAATCCGATAAAACAAGTATTTTATCCAGATAATGCAAGTGGAACAGTTGTTTATTATTATCTTAATTTTACTGATGAAACAAATGCAGCTAAGTTTATGAGGGAGTATTATCAGGAAAATCCAGACATAAAGAAGCAGATGGACAAATATTTGGCATTCTATTTTAATGGTGAAAATTCGGGTATTTATGTAAAAGACAGTGAAACATATTTACTTTATGTCACAAACGGAAATATTCTTTCTTATTCCGGCGAGGATGAAGAGGGAAAAATGTACAGTGCAACACATCCGAAGCTGACAAATAAACTGATACAGGATCAGGTTGATTATCAGGATGAGTGGTTTGCACTTAATCGTAAGATGGTTAGCAATTATAATGATTTGGAGACAAGTGTATCGGATTCTGATAATACAATACCGCCACATAATGAGGCAGATCCATCAAGTACCGTATTTGATAATTTGGTAAATGAGGAGAAGCTTAAAGCGTTTGTTCAAAATGAAACTGGACAAAAATATCAGTATCCCAAAGGTGATTCTCCTAGTGTGATCATGTGCAATAATGGAAGTCAGGGAACAAATACAACACTTGAGATTACAAGTAAAGAAGCAGAAAGCGTCAGACTGGTTGTTTGCACTGGAGACGTTGAAATTGCAAAAGATGTGCAATTCAGAGGGATTATCATGGCAAAGGGAAAGATTATAATGAATCCGGGCGTACAACTGGAAGCTGCACCACTGGAAGCAGCGAAAGTATTTCAGTCACAGATTGAAGATGAAAATTCAAATGGACAGACATTAAAAGCACAGGATTTCTTCTGGCATGGAAATGAATATGTACTTGGAAATACTACGAATGATATTCAAAATAAAGATGGAGAATTAGCAACATATGATCTGGCAGATTGTGTAACTTACAGTAACTGGAAGAAAGAATAAAAGTTAAAAAGAGGTGGAATCAGAAATGCGAAAGAAAAATAAGGGATTTACATTGGTGGAAATGGTTGTAACAGTGTCTATATTTGCCATACTTCTCGGAATTCTGGTTCCATCTTTAAATTCTATTATTGGATTTCGTGTTCAGAGAGCAGCTAATTCTATTGCATCTGCGCTGGACAAAACTAAAATTGAAGCATCTAACCGTCTTGTGGGCGAAATGAGACTTGAAAAACGTGCAAATGGATATTATATAAGCTATATTCTTGATCGTGGAAAAGTAGACGGAAAAGAAAATATTAAATGGAACGAGGATGAAGAAAAAATTGCTCCAGCCAAAACTCTTATCAGTTATAAGGTTGAGAATAGTGATGAAGAAATTCCATTAAATGTAGGAGACAGTATTATTATTACTTATAAAAGAGAGACTGGAGGATTTCTGCCTTTACAGAATCAGAACGAATCATATTGGAATGATCTGGATGTAGCCGGAATTTTGGAAAAAGGATTTACAGGGGGAGATTACTGTAGTCAGATCATTATCAGCGGGGGCGGAAGAAAAAGAATAATTAACCTTTTTAAAGATACCGGGAAATATGAAATTCAGGCAGGATAATAGATAAAGGAGCGGTAACATGAGCAAGCATAAGAAGCAAAACGTGAAAGAAGATAAAGGTTTTACATTAATAGAAATGATTGTAACAGTTGCTATCATTGCAATTTTTTCTGGTGTAGTTTTGAATCTTATTACAAGTAGTTCAAGTTCATACCGAAATACATCCAGCAACGCAAAAGTTCAGATGGAAACACAGGAGACTTTTGATAAAATAGAGGATATGATCATTAATGCAAACCGCAATTTATATTATTTTACTGCCGACAAAAAGGCTATCAGTAATGATATTAAGGGAAAAGGCGCAGAAAACAGTTCTGGTGGTAAAATATTTATGGTTTCAGCTGGAGATGATTCAGAGCCAGATAGCCAGACAGATGATGACGAAGATGTAGCGGTTATGTCTGCAAGTAATACCGATACAGGCAATACAGCAATAGATTTGGGAAATACGGAGAATACAACAACAGTATTAAAAAATGAAAACGACAGACAGTGCATTGTCTGGGAAAAATCAACAGGTGAAGTTAAATATGTTCATTATGTAAAAGTGGAAAATAGCTGGAAAAGAATATCTCAGGAAGATGAAATTCTTGCAACGGGAATTCTGGATTTTCGTGCAGATATTTCAAAAGCTCTTAGTGATAGGATTGTCCGCTTTCAGCTGACAACTCAGAACGGTACAAAAACAATTGAAACACTTCACAGTGTAAGTCTGCGAAACGAGTTAGGAATTTCCGAGCAAATAGACATTGATCCGGAGATAGATCCGGTAGAACCAATACCAACTGAAACACCAACACCGGAACCAACGAAAGAACCAACACCAATTGAACTTAAAGCAGATATTGACTCAATTTTAATTGGTGCAGGAAATACGGTAGATTTAAATAAAATTATAAAATGGACGTTGCGTTATGATGATGGAACACAGAAACAGTCGGACTTGAATTTAAATTGGAAATCTAATAAAGACTTTGGTAATATTACATCAACGGGTAAAATTATTATTTCTTCAGATGCCGGAACTGAATCAAGTGGAGAATTAGAAATTACAGTTACGGACATAGATTCTGGTATATCTGGAACAGTGAAAGTTCGTATTGCCAGAATAGATATAAACAATCCTGAAAAGGGTGGAACCTATGCGGTAGGTGATGATAGGTCGCTTTCATATGTATACATGGAAGGCGGAACAAAAGTTGATAATGTAAAGGCAACAATAAATACGATACAAAAGCCAGAAGGTACTGAAGATTATAGCGGAGAGGGTCAGTTTGAACAAATAGATATTGGTACTTGGAGTGTCAAGGCGGAAATTGATTTATCCAGTAGGAATGGGTATGGTATAGTTAAAGATCAGAACACATTTTATGTTGGTGATAGATTGACGGGAGACGGTGAGATTGAAATTAATCAAACAAAATCTATTAATACTATTGTTGCTGGATTTGATTATGAATGTGCGCCTTCAGTTAATTGGGGATTTAATTTCTGGCCAAAGAATAAAGAAGATGCATGGGAGAATTATCGTATAAATTGGAGTCTGTTAGGTAAACATCCGGGAGTTAATATTACGCAGACAAGTAACTCGAAAGCAACCATTCATGTTGATTCTGCCATATTCTATAATGGGCAAGAAAAGAAGGATTATATTCCCTCAGGTTTTACTGTTCAGGCAGAATATATTCAGTATGCTAGAGGAGATGTGAATCAAACAACACCGATATATACAAAGGTTTCTACTAAGCAGGTGAATGTGGCTTATGGTATACATCTGATACCTACACAATCAGTAGCTTATGTAGATGAAGCTTATGCAATGAATATGCAGTTGCGGGTTTCAAAATGGGATGGAAGTAAGACAGTTATTCCTGTTTCAAGTACTGGAAATGGTGTTAAGGTAACATGGGAAAAAAGTGATGGCAGTGTGAGTGGTATTGTAAAAACTAATGCAAAAGGGCAATGGACATTTAAAGCTCCATCTGGCGTTGTAGATAAATCAATAATTGTAGGCGCTCATTTGCAAGAAATGGGAGGTATTTTTTGCTCGAAGACAACATTCTATTTATATGATACATTTACTGTTAATGTTGAGGCACCACCATTAACTGCACAAATTATACCTGATGGCGACGAAACGATAGAATATGGTGAAAATCAAGAACTGTATTTAAATATTCTGGATAAGCGAGACGGAAAAGCGGTAAGTAGAAATGTTACTTGGTCATTTGTGAATAATAACGAAAGCGCAGGAAGTTTATCAAAATATTCTACTGGTTCCGGAGAAAAGGAAACGACAGTTTTCTCTGCTAAGAAATCAGGAACATATACTATAAAGGCTGTATATGAAATAGTGGCAGGTAAATCAGTAACATTGCAAAAAACAATTACTGTCAGAAAACCAGAAGTGGAATTAATTATTCATGGTGATACAAGTGGATATAAAGGAGATTCAAAACAATATTGGTTAGAGGCTAAAATAGATGGAAAAGCAGTTACAGATTTGGATGTTGTATGGTATCAAAATAGTAAATGGGAAACAAAACTTGGAACGACAAAATCCAATGAAGACAGTAAATTTACAATTCAATACGGACTTTATCAGGGTAGTCCGTATAAATTACTTGCGCTTGTAAATATTGCTGGAGAAGAATATGAAAGAATGCAGGAGATTACCTTAAATGAACATCAATATGAGGCTATAGTAAAAGTAAGAGATGCTAATACGAAACAGGAGTTGGATACTGTTAATAAAGGCCAATATGTTGAAGTGTATATTCAGGCTACGATTGATGGGAATTTAACAGAAGAGTATGATGTTAAATGGGAGTATTATGGCAATAAAGAAGAAGATAAAGTGAGCATCGAAGACAAGGTAATGAAATGTACGCCTGCAAAGATAGGAGATTTAAATTATCAGGCTGTTGTTACTGTTGGAGATAAAACTTTCTATCTGAAAACTCAGATACCAGTTGTTGAATAATATAAATCAAAAGTCACAGATTAACTTTTAAAGTGTCTGTGGCTTTTGCACTAAAGTCTATTCAAAATACCTAACTTTTTAATATGAATCCAGTTGACAGTTAATATACGTTCTGCTACACTAAAACCACATATCTGGGAAAGTTCTAAGGCCGTTCGGTCAATCTGATTCCACGTATGAAATGAAAATAAATATGGTGGAAACAGTGTGACGGCACATATAAATTCTGATGAAATTATGCTGTTTCCTCCCTCATAAGGAAAGGAGCATATATATGCAGAATGAAAGAAAAAAGCTGGAAGACTTGAACCTGTTGGATGATTTTCTCTTTAATGCCATGATGACATATCCTGAAATGGGAGAGGAGTTTACACGAAAGATTTTGAAACTTTTGTTTAACAAAGAATTTCGGAATCTGAAAGTAATTACACAGAAATCTTACGGAGGATTAAATACGGATTTACGGGGAGCCAGATTGGATGTTTATGTAGAAAGCGATGACAGTGCTGAGGAAGAAAAAGCGAAAGCACAAAAAGAAGCAGCAGAGGCATTAAAACGGGTTGAAGAATTAGAAAAAGAGTTAGAACGGACAAAATGAAATGAGAGAAGAGGGACTGAGGGTTTTACTGGTCTTACTTCATAATAAAAGAACTTACATTGTAAAAGCAGTTGGATTTGAGAAAATTTATTCTTAAATTCAGCTGCTTCTATATTCTGCTTTGTCTGTTAGATTAATGATAACAGATTTTCGAAAACTAAAAAGATTTCACAATTTTTACCATGCACCCACATTGAACTTGACAATGTTTTGTGATAGGCTATAAGAGTGAAAAATTACAAAAAAATATAGTATGATTTTACTAAGGAGAATCAAGAGATATATGAAGATTAAGCATAAGAAAGTGGCAGCATCAGGAATAGCAGTTGCTTTGGCGGGTGTTCTTGGAGTTGGGGCATTATTACAGACCAGCGTTTCTGTACAGGCCTCTTCAGCCATGATGCCCGGTATAGAGGAAATCGTAAGTGAAGCATCCGCGGATAAACCGTTTAAAATTCTTGAAATTGTAGACAATACACAGGATGCGGAAATTGGATATTACGTGTCCGGGCAGGAGCCATATATTAAATTGTATTCTTATACATATAAGTACAAGGACGAGAATAATACTGAGCAGGAGGAAACAATCCATTTTCAGACGTTGGAGGAAGGGTTGGAGAAACTGCCATCTGACACTCTGCGCAAAGAATTTGCACAGAATGTAAAGATAGATGATGGAAATATTTCCGGAGAAGGGACAGGTATTAAAAATATTCAGAGTATTTGTTATCAGGACGGTAGCACCGGAGATGCAGGTGATTATCCGCTTTCCTATAGTCCATATGTAGAGCAATATTTTATTTCTTCTGATGAAGAAAAGAGCGGAAATTGGACAAGGATTGATTTCAAAGATGCGAAAACTGATAAGAGCAGAACAGATACCGTAAAGATCAACGGAGAATATCGGGAGAATTCTGCAGGTACTGGAGATTATACCAAGCAGGAGCAGACGTATTATCCTATACGTGAAGATTCTGATGATAAATCCAAAACAGATAAATATCGTGAAAATATCCAGAATTTTTATTATGCAGATGGTGGAGAGGCAAATGCGCCTTATTTTCTTGAGTTTGAAGAAGTAGATAATGCAACGGTAAATGCAGCTTTTGATGCGAATCATAACAAAACAAATGGAAATAGTATTCTGTCAGAGTACAACTATGAAAATGGAGAATACGGTTATTATGAGAATGTTTACAGTGATCTGACACAAGAAATTGTCGAAAATATTACAAAAGGCACGTATACATTTCCTGGAGAGAACCCTGAGATAGATTTAAGTTCAGCGGTTCAGATTCCCAATATAACGAGCACTACATCTGTAAATGCAAGAACTTTCTCTGATGGTACAGGAGATTTTTCAAGTATCAATGAACAGAATCCAACTGATACAAAGAGCAATAATGCAGACCAGACCAATATTTCTGCGGATAACAGCCAGACAGCGGATGCTTTTTCGTCAGGGGATTTTTCAGATGGTGTTTCTGCAGATGGAGATATTGGCAATAATGACACCGTACAGACACAAAATGTTTCCGATACAGGAACAGATTCAGACTTTGATGCAGGGGCTAATCAGAATGCAACCACAGATCCTGCTCAGACAGATACAGCTCAGGCGACTGCTATAATAGAGAATGATAAGATAGAGCCTATTATAGCCTATACACAGAAAACAGATGGAAATGTAACTGCTATAGATGATTCAGTGGGTAAAAGTGAAAATCCGAAAGTATACTATGGCAGAACCATTGATCAATATCCGTATTATCAATATACACTGATCAGTGATATGAGGAAGGTTATTACCTGTGCAACGGAAAATCAGGAAGCGGTAGATAATGGTACATTTACGCCTGCTGCTGAAACAGATCCGGAGAAAAGAATAACTTTCCAGGACAATCAGTACTGGTATTGGACAGTAGAGGCGAATGGAACTGTTGAAAGAAACCCGATTTCTGTGGTTACTCAGCGTCAGCCGGTTTCTTACGATGATATCCGAGAGATTCCTCAGGGTTTGGGGTATAATTATTATTATAAAGTAAAACAGGCATATTTCTGCTGTAAAAAAGGAACAGAAACAGATAATGATCATACATATGAATATTACGGATGGTATTCACCTTCCTATCCTGATCAGAATAATGTATATATCAAAGTGTCAGATGGTGACGGAAAAGTTGCGACCCATTATATTTCAGAGGCAGAGTATAAACTTACACCCGGAATCGGAAACTATGATTTTGTGCCGGATGAAACGAAAGACCAGAAATCAGTAGAAGTAAATCATATGTATTATCAGGGTGGATATAAAAATAATGACTGGTTTAAACGTTATGTATTCCACCTTACTGAAGGTGATGAGAAATCTAAGGAACAGTTTGACAAATTTAATATTGAGGTTGATACGATTTCTGCGGAGGATTTTAACAAAAAATATGGAATTGCCACAACGAGCATGAATGGTACTGAAGCGGTGGATTCCGGACAGGCAGCAGATTCAGCACAGTCGGATGGTACAGATTCGACAGAGCAGGTTTCAGAAACTGGGCAAATTGAGAATACAGACCAGATGGATGATACCTCTACTATTTCGACAGATGGACAAGAAACAGAAGCAGACGGCAGTGTATCTGAAGTTGAGTCGATGGTCAGTGAGGCAGGAGTGGAACTTGTTTCCATAGAGAATGAAATCAGTGATGGAACATCAGCAGAGACCATAGCTGATGAATTCCAGGATGGAACGGATACAGAGACTCCGAATGTAGATGATGTTATATCTGATAACAGCAGTGCTTTTTCAGCAGGTGATGCATCAATGGTTGAAACAACAAGAGAGTTATTGGAATATGGTCTGGTTTATATAAATGGACAAGTTGATACACAGGGAATTCAGAACATATACAATAATTCTATTCCGTGCATTATTAATACGAATAAATTAGGAGACGGGAATACAACACTGGCAAATGCAGTTTCTTCTTATATTATAAAAGAAGATTCAGATGGGCATTATGTAAATACATATATGTATTTCTTTAAAAACAAATTTCCAGACTCAGATCGGGCAAGTTTAATTAATTCGAACTTTCATACAAATTTTAATCCGGATGGACAAGATAACAAGATGGAAGTAGAAGGGTTTGAAGAAATTCTGGAGTATATTGAAAGTGAGAATAAATACCGGCAATTAGGACAGACAAGCAGCATAAGTACTACATCCACGGAGGAAGAAGTATCAGATGGTACAGATCAGCTTTCGTCTGGAGATGTTGAACTCTTGGAAAAAGATTTGAGTCAGGCAAGGGTGATTGAATATATTATTAATTATAAATATAAAAGAATTACAAATAGAAAACAGGATATAAAAGTTCTGGAAATCATGCCTGACGAAAATTGCAGCCAAATTGATGATAAGACGGTTGTCAATTGGTTATCTGATAAAGAGGCAACTAAAAACGAAAAACAATATGCAGAAAATGAGTCAGCAGATGCTAATTGCTGGCATGGAAAAAATAATTCAAATATACGGAATCCAGACTCGCCTAATAAGGCAATAGATAATAATCCGGATACACTATGGCATTCAGCATGGAATAGTGATAGTGAATATAGTAATTGCAAAAATCATGAACATTATCTGGAGGTAACACTGAAGAAAGAATCAACAATAAATGGATTTGAATATACAGGAAGGAAGAATGCTGATGCGGGTGTTCTGAAAAAATATAGGGCGGAATTTTTTGATTCAGAAGGTAATTTAATTGGAAGTACGGGAAGTAAAACACGTTCGACAGGTATTACCAGGGATAATTATTCAACAATAGGAAAAGTTACATTATCTTTTGGGCAAACATTTACAGAAGTAAGCAAGGTAAGGATATACTTTTCTGAAACATTGGATACAGATGGATTTGCATCTTGTGTACAAATTAATTTCTTTTATGATCCATATGCAGTTTACCCTGAAATTACTCATATGACTGCTTCTGAATTTGCAGGTCATATTGATGATATTGGTTCAGAGTATGATATGATATATATAAGTGATGCGAAGACAGAGGCAGACCATTCTCTGATTACAGGCGGTGGAAATCTTAGATATGTACATGTGGGATCTGCTGTCAGTATAAAATCTAACGACCAACATCTTCTTAAATTATTGGGACAACTTGATAAGGATTATTTAAGTACGGATAGAACAAAGTTTGCTCCATATTCTACATATAATGAAAATGGTTCGGGATATTTTCGTGGTTCAGGTAATGATATGACGAAACAGCAGTACAATATGTTGATGGAATTTGTTAAAAGCGGTTATCCGGTTGTATTTGCAGATGGACTTGTATCAGGAAAGAAAGCAAATTCAGAAGAAGTTGATGCGTCTTCTTATTACAGCCAGTTTATTACGGATGCGTTGGAATATAATAATAATGTGTACACAAAGAGTGAATTGGATAACGAAGAAAATAAAGATATTTATTTCTTTTCTAATTTAGCAAAACCTGTAATAGATTTTGATGTAAATGGCAGACCTGTAGAACCGGAACGTTTGAATAAGAGTGTTAGTGATGGAACAGAGAATCATTATATTGAGGGTAAACTTGAATATACATTTACTGTTAAAAATGATTCAGATTCATCTCCAGCGACTACTTCATATGATTGTAATCTTTATCTTGATTTGAATTTTGATGGAAATTATTCTCGTAATGAGAATCAGAGCAAATATATTGAAATTAAGGATTCAGATGGCAATGTGTTATCACGGAATGATAATGCACAGTATGAATTAAAAGTTGGAAAAAAATATACTCTTACGCGAAAAATTCCATCAGATTATTTTAAAATTATTGCATGGAAACTTGAATTAACTAATAACAGAAACATGTATATTCATACTTCTGAGACTGGATATGCAAAGCAAAAGGGAGATTCAAAGAATAAACAAACCATAAATGTAATACAGCTCGTACCTGACAGGTGTACATGGACGTTGGAAGGAAATACGGATTTTGATACATATATGAATCGAGTGGAAGATTTTCAGCTTAATTTAAAGACTGTTTATGTAAAGGATATTAATGATGGAATTTATAAGATGGATGGAAAAACTTATATTAATTTAGCTGATATGCTAAAGGACCAACAGATGCTGATTATTGGATTTGCGGATGTATATAAAGATATAAAAATAAGTGATGTACAGGCCATTTTAGATTTTATTCGATCAGGAAGAAGCGTTATATTTTCTCATGATACAACATCTTATGTAAATTATAATTACAATGAAATGAATAAAAGTATACCAAAGAATAATTATAATAATTTAGAAGGAGCATATAATGTTCCTTACGATAATTACCTTCATAGTACTGCAAACAATGTAACATGGGGCTTATCCTTAAATACAATTCTTCGCTCTATTACAGGTATGGATAGATATGGAATTACATCTGATGAAGACATTAAGGGAACGAGTGTTGGTACTCTTTTGAAACAGGGAAATGCATTACATGATGGAACATCTGTAAATTTTGAGGAACTGATGAAGCTCGCTGGTGATATTGCGTATCAACAGAATGATAAAACAAGTAGTTATGCACAAACACAAGGATATACAAATGTGCTTCTTTTGAATAAACTAGAGTCACATTCTTGGAATGCAACCAAAGTTAATGATGGCGCTATTACACAGTACCCATACAAAATTAAAGATAATATTTCAATAGCAGAGACACATGGGCAGTATTATCAGCTTGCATTGGAACAGGACAGAGATATCAATGGAATAAGTGATGGATGCAATGATGTAGTGGTATGGTATTGTCTTCCAAGAGGAGCATATGGAAATTCTACAAATGATGTGCGCAATGATTATTATTTCTACAGTAAAGGTAATGTTATTTATACGGGTGCCGGACATAGTTCGATAAGTAATGCAGATGAGATACAGTTATTTGTTAATGCAATAGTTGCAGCAGCAAATGTTACAGCGGTAAAACCGGAAGTGTCTTTTGTTAAAAGTCTTAATCCATCGGCAGAAGTGGAGAATATCAGATATTATATGACTGATCAGAAATTATGGACGAATACTGACCAGAATACATTAGAAAAAGATATGGATTTCTATATCAATGTTAAAGATTACAATATGGTCAGTGCGGATTTAAATCAAGATGATCTTGATAAGCAGGAAATTACGATGCAGTTCTATATTGAAGATGACAAAGGAGAAGTACAGGACGGTAGTGGAACAAATCAGCGTCTGTTAGACATTACAAGACAAATACAAAATATCACAGAATATGGAGGAAATGAGAGTGGAATTAATGTTTCGAATGATGGCATGTTCCATACTCGAAAAAATAATGCCTTTGGTTTTTCAGTGAAAAATATTGAAGATTATTTGCATAATTCTTCGAATAATGATTATAAGAGTTCGTGCAAAATATATGCCAAAATATCCAGTACAGTATATCTGTACAATGTTCCGAAAAAACAAACGGTATGGACATCTATTGACTTGAAACAACGTCAGCTTTTTGATTTAGACTGACCTGATATCTTTACGATAAAATGGTTTCATGGTATCATAAAATAATGATACCGTGGAACCAATAAATAGACTCCCTGCTCAGTTGGAAACATTGCGTTTCTGGTCTGAACAGGGAGTTTTACTATTTTATCTCCGGATTCCCGACAGTTCATCCTCAATCCACTTATCCGTATTAAAGTTACTGTCAAAGAATTTAACAATCACACCATAAGGTTCCGTATCGCTGTTAAAAGCATTGGCTTCATCCGTATCAACGTGCATTGCCAGATGATAACTTCGATGTACTCTGACCACTACATCTGCGTAGATTAGAGCACGTCCATAGCTTTTGGTCAGGACGAAGACTTCGTCGTTGTCTTTTACATGCAGTGCCAGAGCCTCGTCGGGTGTCATATGGATATGGCGTTTAGCGACAAGACCACATTGGGGTCGCACCCTCTGTCGGGAAAATAAAGAAACGAAATTTGTTTAAAAAGTTTTCTAAAGAAAGTATAAAATTCAACTAAGTCACAGACTGGCACCCATCCAGCCTGCGGCTTTTTCACCCACTATTTTTGAGTTGACTTTTTGGCACATTGCGCATATACTAACAGTAGCTAAGGAATGTGGTGAGATTCCTTGAAGCAAAACAAAAGCCCTCAGAGTGCCAGCTCTGGGGGCTTTCTTGCTCGTTACGGTGAACTATTCCGTTTAGACTGTTGCTGTCTATCGTCTGCTGTCCAGCCATTTGCATATGTAGTAGCTAACTACGCCTGCTATAACAGAGACAAGAAATGTGGTGAGAATTTCTTCTATTACTGGCGGGGTCGTGATATTGGGGTCGCACCCCTCAAGGACTGTTTTTGAGGCGCTCCCTTTATGAAATTAAGAAATTAGGAAAAAATATTATTGTTGTACTGCATGATGAGTAAGTGGTATAATAATACAAGTTTATATTGCAGAAAAAAGCTGTTGTTCGTGAGAGGCTGGGAATAATGATTGAGTGGAAACAAATGACGATGCAGGAAGCAGAGAATAAAATGGAGGTGCTTCGGGAGATTTTTGATGTAGTCCGTCTCCTGAAAGGGAGTGATCTGCAGGCTGCCGGAATGGAAAGTAAGCTTGCAGGAAGAGAAAATCTTTGCCAGTGTTATGCTTTCTGGAATAAAGATAAAAGATGTGAGAATTGTATTTCCCTTAAAGCACTGGAGGAGAAGAAACAGACATCCAAAATTGAATTTCTTGATTCTGATATGTATCAGGTATTTGCAAGGTATCTGGAGATTGACAGTGAGCCTTATGTAATGGAAATGCTGAAAAAGCTGGACGAAAACACACTGACTGATGAGGAAGGATATGAAAAACTGACGGAAAAGCTGACTGTATATAGCGAAAAGCTGTATAGGGATGTGCTGACAGGGGCGTATAATCGCAGATATTTTGAGGAAAAAGTCAAAAATATGTCTTTGAATGCCGGAGTTGCAGTTATCGATCTGGATGATTTCAAATTGTTCAATGACACTTATGGTCATGATGGAGGAGATCTGGTACTGACAACCGTAGTAAATGTAATTCGACATTATATCCGTCGCACGGATATTCTGGTGCGCTATGGAGGAGATGAATTTCTGCTGATCCTGCCCGGAATTGAGAAGGAAGTCTTTTCACAGAAGCTCCGTATGATCCAGGAGAAGATCCATGCGACGCATATTCCGGGTTTTAATCGTCGGAAGCTTTCAGTGAGCATTGGTGGAGCTATGTTTACCCATGGCAGATTGGAGGAAGCAATCACCAAAGCAGACAGACTTATGTATATGGCCAAGGGACATAAAAATATAGTAGTGACCCGGTGGGAGCAGAAGCAAAATACAGACAAGATGGAAAAAAGAAACCTGCCTCAGCTTCTGGTTGTTGATGATTCTGAAATGAACCGTGAGATACTTAAGGAAATTCTGGGAAAAGAATACCGGATACTGGAGGCCTGTGACGGGGAAGAGGCTCTGAAGATGCTGGAGCAGTATGGACCTGAAATCTCATTGGTTCTGTTGGATATTATTATGCCAAAAATGGATGGATTTGAAGTACTCGCCTATATGAACAGAGATAAATGGATCGAGGATATACCGGTGATCATGATTTCCAGTGAAGGATCAGAGAGTTATATCCGCCGTGCCTACGAACTGGGGGCTTCGGATTATATAAGCAGACCATTTGATGCTAAGGTGGTATATCAGCGGGTTATCAATATGATCAAGCTTTATGCCAAGCAAAGGCGTCTGATCCATTTGGTAACAGATCAGATTTATGAAAAAGAGAAAAACAACCGTATGATGACCGGGATTCTCAGTCAGATTGTAGAGTTCCGAAATGGTGAAAGCGGGCTTCATGTGTTGCATATTAATATTCTGACTCAGCTTTTGCTGGAGAAATTGATGCGAAAATCAGAGAATTACGATCTTTCCTGGTCTCAGCAGCATATGATCGCCACAGCTTCCGCACTTCATGATATCGGTAAGATTGGAATTGATGAAAAAATTCTGAATAAACCCGGAAAGCTTACAAAGGAAGAATTTGAAGCCATGAAACAGCACACGATCATAGGTGCCCGGATGCTTGACAGGCTGGAAATGTATCATGATGAAGAGATGATGAAATATGCCTATGAAATATGCCGCTGGCATCATGAACGTTATGATGGAAAAGGATATCCGGATGGCCTGAAGGGAGAAGAAATCCCCATATCTGCCCAGGTGGTATCACTGGCAGATGTGTATGATGCCCTGGTAAGTGACCGGGTATATAAGAAAGCATATTCTCATGAAAAGGCAATGGAGATGATCCTAAATGGAGAATGCGGAATATTTAATCCTCTTCTTTTGGAATGTCTGGTGGAAATTCAGGATAAAGTACGCAAGGAACTTGGTATTAAAGATATGAATGAATGTCTGGAATATCTGGAAGAGAGAAACTGATAAAATCCCCCTGAAAAGAGCCTAAACTCAGCGATGAATGGGTGTACATTTCTGTAGATCTGAATGGATTAAAATGGGAAGACAGAGTGATCAAGTTGAACGTGCCGCCTGCGGCAGTGGGAAATCAATAAATTTCTATCAGATCGGAAGGATGCAGAGAATGTTGCGGCTTTGAAAAATAATAAATGGTCATTACAGAGATCGATTCATGAAATGCAAAAATATTTTGTGAAAAATTTTCCTGAGTATCTTGACAGGGAATAAATAATCCTTTATAGTATAGCACAGATTTGGTGTGTTACTGGACAGGCAGGCATTAACCGGTCATAAATGTTATTTTTTAATGTTTATGGGGGTTAGTGCCTTTTTTTGATGTATTTTATGTGGTAAAACGCGGAATAATCATATGTCAGAAGGTTTTAATCTCCCGAAAACAAGACGGTTTATTCGCACGAATAAGGAAAAGGAGACAAAAGAACATGAAAGACAAGATTTTTGGAGTTTTGCAGCGTGTGGGAAGATCCTTTATGCTTCCGATCGCAATTCTCCCTGTTGCAGGTTTGCTGCTTGGTATCGGCAGTTCCTTTACAAATGAAACAACTATCGCTACCTATGGATTGCAGAAGATTCTGGGAAGTGGAACATTACTTAATTCTCTTCTGATCATTATGAACAAGGTTGGAAGTGCTGTATTTGACAATCTGCCGCTGATCTTTGCTGTTGGTGTTGCCATTGGTATGGCAAAGAAAGAGAAAGAGGTTGCTGCTCTTTCTGCGCTGATTGCATATTTCGTTATGAATGTGGCTGTCAGTGCCATGCTTCTTATCAACAATGAAATCACAGCAGACGGTCAGATAGCAGCAGATGTACTGGAAGGAACCATTACTTCTGTATGCGGGATCCAGTCTCTGCAGATGGGTGTATTCGGCGGTATTATCGTAGGTCTTGGTGTTGCGGCACTTCATAACCGTTTCCACAAAATTGTGCTTCCGAATGCGCTGTCATTCTTTGGCGGCTCAAGATTTATACCGATCATTTCTACGATCGTATATATGTTTGTGGGAATCCTGATGTATTTTGTATGGCCGGTAGTTCAGAACGGTATTTATGCTCTGGGCGGTCTGGTAACAGGAAGTGGATATCTGGGAACTCTGATTTTTGGTATTATTAAACGAGCACTGATCCCCTTTGGGCTGCATCATGTATTTTATATGCCATTCTGGCAGACAGCAGTGGGCGGAACTATGGAAGTTGCAGGACAGGTGGTGCAGGGCGGACAGAATATCTTCTTTGCACAGCTTGCTGATTCTGCAAATATAGCACATTTCAGTGCGGATGCAACCAGATATTTCTCTGGTGAGTTTATCTTTATGATTTTTGGTCTTCCGGGAGCAGCGCTGGCTATGTATCGCTGTGCAAAACCTGAGAAGAAAAAAGCGGCAGGCGGACTTCTTCTTTCCGCAGCGCTGGCATGTATGTTTACTGGTATCACTGAACCGCTGGAATTCTCATTCCTGTTTGTAGCTCCGGCATTGTTCGTAGTTCAGGTGATCCTGGCAGGTGCGGCTTATATGATCGCACATATGCTGAATATTGCAGTAGGACTTACTTTCTCAGGCGGTTTCCTTGACCTGTTCCTCTTTGGTATCCTGCAGGGAAATGCAAAAACAAGCTGGCTGAGGATCATTCCGGTTGGTATTATTTACTTTATCCTGTATTATGTAATCTTTACATTTATGATCAGGAAATTTAATTTCAAGACTCCTGGACGTGAAGATGATGATACAGAGACAAAGCTTTATACAAAAGCTGATGTAAATGCAAGAAAAGAAGCCGGAAAGACAGCCGGTGCAGCTGCAGCAACCTCCGGTGATCCGGTAAGTGAACTGATCACCAGAGGCCTTGGCGGAAAGAAAAATATCGTAGATGTTGACTGTTGTGCGACAAGACTTCGTATCACAGTTGCAGAGCCTGAGAGAGTTCGTGATGAACTTCTGAAACAGACAGATTCCAGAGGAATCGTGAAAAAAGGACAGGGCGTACAGGTTATCTATGGACCTCATGTAACTGTTATCAAGGCGAAGCTGGAAGAATATCTGGAAACTGCTCCCAACGAATTCGCGGATGAGACACCGGATAATGTACAGGTACAGGAAAATGCTGCAGCAGGACAGAACAGTGCAGAGGTTGAGGACAAAAATGCAGGTACAGCACAGTCCTTGGCACCTGTAAAAGAAGAAAAGATCAGAAAAACAGCAATCATTTACAGCCCTGTAGACGGAATCGCAGCAGATCTTTCTACTGCACCGGATGAGGGATTTGCAGGAAAAATGATGGGTGACGGTGCAGTGGTGACACCAACAGAAGGTACTGTATATGCACCTGCAGACGGTGAAGTTGAGTTTATTTTTGATACAAAACATGCTATAGGTTTCCAGACAGATTCCGGTATCCCTATGCTTCTTCATATGGGAATCGACACTGTAAAACTGGAAGGAAAAGGCTTCGAAATCCTGGTAACAGAGGGTCAGAAAGTGAAAAAAGGTGATCCGATGATGAAACTGGATTTGGAGTTCTTAACTGCTAATGCTCCGTCTATCACTTCCCCTATCCTTGATACTGAACCGGAAGACAACCAGAGGATCAGACTTCTGGCAAACGGTGAGATCAAGGCCGGTGAACCGTTGTTTGCGGTGGAGACACTGGAATAATATTGTTATCAAAAAACAGTTGGATGATCAAAAGAGATGACATCTTGATTATCTGACTGTTTTTTTACCCTTTTTGCAGGGGGGATCTGGAAATCAAAAATGTAACAAATTTGTGTGACGGGTAGGATTCTTATTCAAAATATGGTAAACTATAGCAGTCTTATGACCAAAGGGAAAATTATTATAATGGCAATAAATTTTTATAGAGGGGATTACGACAGAGATGTACAGAGTTAGCAAGGTATTAAATAATAATGGTGTTATAGCCATTGATATGGATGAAAATAAGGAGTATGTGATTCTTGGCAAGGGTGTTGGCTTTGGAAAAAAGGTCAGCCAGCGTTTTGATAAGCCGGAGGGATGCACTACATATCGTCTGGAACAGGAGACAGAGCGTGGATCTGCGAAGGAACTGGTAAAGGGAATAGAGCCGGAGTATCTGGAGATTGCAGATGCAATTCTGACAGAGTCACAGAAAGTGTTTGGAGATTCCATAGACAGAGGGATTCTTTTTCCACTTGCTGACCATATTTCTTTTGCAGTCGCAAGAATCCGCAGAAATGAGCAGATCAGCAATCCGCTGACAGAGGATATCAAGGTTCTTTTCTACAGTGAATTTAAAGTTGCGGAAACACTGAAAACAATTCTGAGAGAAAGACTTCAGATAGAGATTGATGATCATGAGGTTGGATATGTGGCATTGCATATTCATTCTGCAATTGGTGACGAGAAGGTATCTGTTGCCATGCAGACTGCGAGAGCAGTGAGAAAGTGTATAGATATGATCGAGAAAGCAACAGGTAAGCCAATCGATGTACTGTCACTGTCCTATAATCGTCTGATGAACCATATGAAGTATATGGTAGCGCGTGCATCTACAGGAGAGAAGCTGAATCTGGACATGAATGAATATATGTTGGATCAGTATCCCCAGGCCTATAAGGTTGCCACTGACATCTGTAAAAACCTGGAAGGATGTATTGGACATAATCTGGATGAAACCGAGACAGGATATCTGGCAATGCATATCCAGAGAGTGTATAAGGATGCGGTATGATAATCAGTAAAGAAAGAAATTCCCTGCCCGGCCGGAAATATTTTATTTCTGGTCTGAACAGGGAATTTTTTATAATTTTGGCAGAGTATCCTTATATTTCACATATTCACCTTCGGTAAGTAACTTTTCATATGCATTGTAAGCGGCTTCTAAAGTAGAATATTTTTTTCCTTTTTCAAGAATATTCTTAAAAGCAGTACCAGAATTGAGGTGATTCGAAATTGCGATATATTCATTTGTGGGGCTGCCAGGATTGCGATCACGACTACAAGTTCAATCAAGGTAAAACCTTTGTCTTTTCTTTGTATATATTATACCTGTAAATAAAAATGTTAAATAATAGTTATGCCAGGGGTAAAATATATACTACTTTACCCCTTAAGCTTTTTTAGCATGATAGCACAGAATCGGTTACTGTGCAATATTTGCGAAAAAAATATTTCATTACAGGCATAGAGCGATCGTATGAATCATTTTTTCTACATCCAGTGGTTTGGCCAGATGTGCGTTCATGCCACAGCCCAGTGCGTGGCGGACATCTTCTGCAAAAGCATTGGCGGTCAGTGCAATGATGGGAATGGAAGAAGCGTCGGCCCTGTCAAGCTTCCGGATCTGGCGTGTGGCTTCGTATCCATCCATCAGAGGCATCATAATA
>UMFX01047454.1_pt1 | contig 76931 bp, 85 predicted proteins | sample 1965131 | NCBI WGS metagenome assembly UMFX01 (sample SAMEA4836058, study PRJEB28245) | human gut metagenome | biome: gut microbiome; material: fecal sample | place: Denmark | collected 2008 | reverse complement strand
CTGGAGTTCTCACAAATGGTAGATTCCCGTACGCGTATCGTTTTTACCACCGCATTCGGTCAATACGCTATCGACGGTTATCGTGTCAATGCACTCGATTATCTGCTGAAACCGATCTCGTATGTCGATTTCCTGCAAGCAGCCAATAAAGCCCTGCAATGGTTCGAGCTGGTGCAGAAGCCGGAAGAGATAGACAGCATCTTTGTAAAAAGCGACTATAAGCTGGTACAGGTAGAACTGAAAAAGATCATGTACATCGAAGGACTGAAAGATTACATCAAAATATATACGGAAGATGATGCCAAACCCATCTTGTCACTCATGAGCATGAAAGCCATGGAAGAGCTTTTGCCTTCCAGCCGGTTCATACGTGTACACCGTTCATTCATCGTCCAAAAGGACAAAATACGGGTGATCGACCGTGGACGTATCGTCTTTGACAAAACGTATATCCCCATTAGTGATAGTTACAAGCAGGTTTTTCAGGCATTTTTGGATGAAAGAAGCTGATGATTGTCTAATTTATCGGCAAAAAAGTGAATTTTGTCGATTATAGTTTGTCAGAAATCGGTTTTATATGTAACTTTGCAACGAACAGAAAGGGATTGTGAAATTCCAAGAATAGAATAGTTTAGTTAAGTCTAGTTTAGTTTTTGTGTTGAGTGCTTCCTCGTCGGCGGACGATCTAGGAAGCACTTTTTTATTTACTGATTTTCAGCTAATTACAATGCTAATCGAACCTTTTCTTTCTTAATTAGTATTTATCATTGAGAACAAAAAAACGTCACTTTTGACGCTAATCTATTGCCGTTTTATTGCCGTTTTATTGCCGTTTTATTGCCGCAATACCAAAACAGCAGTCAAATACTGATAAAAAAACGTATTTTAACATGGCTAATCTATTTATAACAATCGTGCCCACTAAACAAAAGAAAAACGGGCAACATAAGGTAAGAATTGCAGTATCTCATAATGCAGAAACAAGGTACATACCCACAAATATAATCATTGATTCCGTTGACCAGCTAAAAAACGGGAAAGTGATCAAAAGGCCAGATAAGGAACTTCTAAATGCCAAACTCAAAAGAATATACGACTCTTACTATGAACGTTGCGTAAGTATTGAGTACATAGATTCACTCACCTGTACACAGTTAGTCAAGATAATAACCAGTCCCATGAATGGTGAACAGCATCGCAAATTTGAGGATGTCGTCGAAGAATTCATCTCACAGATAGATGAGGATGACAGAGAAAAAACGCATAAACTTTATAAGCTGGCCGCTAAACGTTTCCTTCAGTTCACTGGTCCCGGCTCACTGATGGAACATATAACCCCAATTCGGATCAATGGTTATCTAACCCATCTAAGAAAGAGCAAACTCTCTCCTACTTCAATCAAAATCTATATTACACTATTGAAAGTAATAATAAACTATGCTATCAAGATGAGATACGTAGAATATAAGGTAGATCCATTTATCACTGCTACAATCCCATCGGCAAAAAGAAGGGATACTTATATAACTGTTGAGCAATTAAAAATTATCCGAGACATGGAACCTAATAAATATAATGTATCAGTAGTACGCGATATCTTCATGCTCACTTACTACTTGGCCGGCATGAATCTAGTTGATATGTTGGCTTACGATTTCCGAACAAACGATATTGATTACATCAGAGTCAAGACTAGGAATACAAAAGATGGAGATCGGTTAACCTCGTTTGCTATTCCGGATGAAGCAAAACCACTCATCAAGAAGTATATGAATAAGAATACTGGAAAACTCCAATTTGGAAAGTATAAAACTTATGTGTCTTGCTATAATACACTCACACGAAAAATGAAAGAACTGGAATCTGCAGCAGGGGTAACCCATAACCTGACTTTATATTCTGCACGAAAAAGTTTTGTTCAGCACGGATACGATTTAGGGATACCACTTAGCACCCTTGAATACTGTATTGGTCAGTCTATGAAAGAGGATAGACCAATATTCAACTATGTGTCGATCATGAAAAAGCATGCAGATAAAGCAATCCGGGAAATACTTGATAATTTGAAATAATTTGTATCTTTGTCTCATCAAGATAATACGGACATAATTCGGATTATTTTGGTTTGACTTGGTGAGGGGGTGGTTCCCCTCACTTTTTTTCTCCCTACCGAACAATTCATTTATATATTAGTAATATCATATGTAACTCTTCAGAAAGTTTGTTGATTTGTGCTGTTGATGGTAAGAGTTACATAGAGAAGAAGAGCATGTCTCTTCTCTACTTTTTCACCCCGAACAACCTAAAAAAGGAACGCCTTAGAAATATCTATCTCTTATCTTTATAAAAGATATTAATAATATTGGTCGCTGCCATTTTAGCGACTGCCATAGTGTTTTTTAAACTGACAGACTTAACCAAATGCCTATCTCGATACAGATTGTCAAAAGCTAAATAAGTCAGCAATGAACTGTTTATTGCCTTATTATCTATCAATTCCTTTATCCAATCCTCTGTATAAAGAAATTGAGCGGTATAAGAATATATTATAAGAAGAAAATAGAATGAATATATAACATACCTTGTAATATCAGAGGAATACAATATCAAAGGTTTATTTAATTCATTTGATACTTCATTGAATAATTGGGTAAATATTCCTTGTTTACTTTCTAATTTTGAGGCACGTTTCTTTTCAGCCTCTTCTGACTGTATTCGGGCTCGCAGATAACCTTTATTAAAACGATCCTCACTACTTTTCAATGTTACACATATAAAAGAAATCGTAATAGTCAGATATAATAAAAGTCCGTCTGGAATATCTTCTTGAATTATAAGAGGGTACCCATACTTAAAACAATAATAAATTATAAAAGAAGAACATACAAACAAGAATATGGGAATAAATATTATCATAAGAAAAGTCCCCAGTATATTGCAAACCACAAAAAAGCAGCACAAAGGTATTTTCAGTATTTTCCAATACTGATTCCAAAAAGCACTCCTATTATAAAGATTCATACAAACAATTACTGAAGAGATAATAAAAATAAAACAACTACCTCTAATTACATTGACTTTAAGACAAAGTAAACTAAGGCTGGTTACCAATATAATAAAAATAGCAGGTATTACTATTTGTGTTGTACCATTTATAAAAAGAATGCGTAAGATCTTTCTCTTCATCTTATTTCCAACTTCTTTTATTGAGGTACCGCTGCTTGCTTTTTTTTCGTGTTGCGCCATTCTAGTATCAATTTTAATATGGCAAAAAGATAAAAAAACTACTTTATCAAGCCAATTCAAAACCATTATTCATCTATATAATACCTAAAATGCTAAATTAATGCTTTTTCTATCCTTTTTCCTATCTTCGCTTATCATAAGTAAAGGCAGCCCAATAAGCTACCTCTATATATAAAAATAGAAACTAAATTTCATCGTCCAATGCATTCCTTAATCGTATCTCTAATATATTATACTGATATGGGAATCCTTCATAATAATCATCACTTCCTTCATTCAGTATAAAATCAATCATACCATTATTTAGTAATATCATTTCTTTAGCCATATACATACCAACTCCTGTACCATTTTTTTTCGATGATTTAGCCCATTTTCCAACTACACCTTTATTGAATACGGAATTAACCTCATTTGTCTCAATTTTCAAACTTTTCATGTGAAATCTGATTACCGTATATGGACCTTCATTAGAAAATTCCACATCAATGGTACTATTAGGTCTGACATACTTACCAAAGTTATGTAAAATATTATAAAAAGCAATAGTAATGTCACTAATATTATCAATATTTTCTACAATTGACCTTTTTATATATTCTTTTTGTTCCGCAATATTATAACCTGGAATTTTATCATAAGGTACAATATTATACAATGCTTGAAGCATATAAGCATTATAATTTGTCATATTGTGCTTAAATATATTATGATCTTCACTTTCCCTTTTTATAATTAAATCTTCTAATACCTTTAAAGATTCAATATATTTCTTGCAAATTTCTTTATGCCGCTGATATTCATGCGAAGAAATATTACCTCCATCAATATGCATATACAAACTATATCCATTTATAGTATTGACAAGAATAGTATTCATCAATGTTTCACTTCTCTTTTTTTGAGCTTGAATACATTTCCTTTTAGCATCATTACGACTATCCAGATTACTCCAAATAACATTGCCATTTCCATCTTCGACATGAAAGTATATCATAATCTTACAAAAAAAACACACTTATTATTTTACTAATAGTAGCTAATCTTTCAAGATTTTCCACTTTAAATATTTCTTTTACAAATTTCTCCGAGTATTCCTTCTTCTTTAATATCTCATACAATCCTAATTTTAATTCATCTTTACTATAATCAAAGAAAGTATCTTCGGATAAAACTTTACCAATTTGTTCTACAGCCCAATCCAAGCTATAATATTCCTTCACATACCGCTCTATTTTCATTTGAAAATCTATAGGCTCAACATTTCTGCTTATTCTTTTGTGAGCAGCATTTATATGTTCATTAAAAGCACTTATATTACCTCCTTCCTCAGCGCTATAAACAACTATCATTTTGTCTGGATACTTTTCTCGTAAAGGAGAAATCAATCCAATCCCCTCTTCTTCACAATGAAGTTTTTTTCCTACACCTTGAATATCTAAAAAGATAATATTAGCATCTCTTATTTCACATTGATCTAAAGAATAAATATCTGGTAAATGAATCACATTGGACCAACCGGAGACTTTTAAAATATTAATCACCGGAAACTCAATGTCGTCTACGAAGACTAAACGACAACGTTTTTTTAGATCCTCAGTGTTTTTAGTCCTAAGTCTCTTTTCAAGCCTTTTTCTACCAAACAACTCCATTATTGCATTATTAAAATTGTTCCTATTTTGCAATATTAAAGAAAAAAAAGAAGAAAAAGAAATCTTTTACATCTTAAATTTAACATTAGTATAAAACATTACCTTAACCATCCTCCTCAAATAGTCATTTTTATCTTTCTATAATTTTAGATATAAGCCAACCAACAATGAGTTAATGATACCTATATATACTTTTCTTTATGCAAATCCTATCAAGATAGTTCAATGACCTTTTTCTTTTAGACTCATTAAGGCATCTAATGTACAATATATTACAATGATGCATATTACTATTCACAATTTATTTACAAGTAATTTATTCCCAATATATTAAACATTCTATTCAAGACCTCTGTTCATAGTCTCAATTCAAAACTAGCCGATAATTGGGCGGAAAACAGTTTTATATTTTTTTACATCATGGAAAAACATAACCCACCGCACCTTGATCACTCCAACCTAAAGAATATGCCTCTGTGTTATAATGAAACAATGTTGTTCCATTTAACTGAAATTGATATAATGGAATAAGCTCATCATATACCATTTTAGGATATATATAACACATCACTCCTTGATTCTCCCAACCTAAAGAATAAACTTGCGTGCTATAATGAAATTGTTTTGTTCCATCTAATTCAAATTGATATAGGGGGATGGTATATTCATCACTGAATTTAGGGACATAGCACCGTATCCCATGATTTTCCCAACCTAATGAATAAGTTTGTGGGCTATAGTGAAATTTCATTGTACCATTTAGTCCAAATTGATATAAAGGAATAACTTCAAGCATTTTTATTTGTCCATTTGCAATATATTTTCTAACGGCATTCTTTATTTCAATCTTTTTTATAGGATCAGAAATAAAATCATAAATAGGATAAGTTTCTTTCCAATTAATATCATTCAGACAAGGATTGCCCAATGATACCGATTTCTCCCAACTTTGTATATCTACACTTGTAGGAGCACCTTTTTCAAGATCATATTTCATATTTGTACCGCTACCACCATAGAACATAACATATAATTCTTTATGTTGATTTTCCTTCACTAAACTCTCATCTACAGTATCTGTATGCTCCAAGTTATAACTAAATCCAATTCCATCTAAAGATGATTTAAATCCAGAACTCACTGTTTTCCTTTTCGTTGAAGCATCCTTCACATTAGTAATAACAGAACGGAAAAGTAACTTATAACGTCCGCCAATTATAAAATCAGTCAAAACATGTGTGCCATACCTTTCTACAACTCGATCAGGAGAAAGCCGTTCTAAGTCTTCTTTGAAACTATCTGATAAATATTGGGATAAGCGACTTACTTCATCATTAATATGGACATATTTCAAATTCCTAATTGCATCCAAACTAGCAAATGAATATTTGCTTGAATATGAATACTCGGTTTTCAAATAAGCATTATCTGTAATTGTGTTTGAGAAAAAATAGTATCTTTTTCACTTCCATAACTCATCGTAGCTGTAGCCTTTGTTTCTGTTGTTACATTTTTTACATAATCGACAGATGAGTACCCGTAATACATTCGGTCATACCCATAAGAAGCAGTACCATGTTGTAAGCGCTCAAAATAGACTTTCCCATACTTTACTATGTTCAAAACAGGATTTCTAACAGACATAGGATGCAAATATTCACCCGTCACATCATATCCATAACCTAGTACATCATACTTTTCATCACCTGCGAATCTAGTTGTCACACTTGATGGTGAAGTTAAATCACTTGGTAAATCTTCCATTTCTGAACATGAGTAGAAACTTAGGATTATGCCTAATACCCCAAAAACCTTGTTTTGTTTCATAATATTGTAATTTAGAGTTTCATATTCCACAAACTTACAGTAATTATTTAAGAATAGCTAAAAAACGACCCGGACAAATATATCACACGAAAGAATATATATTGCACACATTATTAACGATATATAAAGATAAAGACGGACATATGCCTGGACAATAGCAAAATTATTTTTCATATAATAAGGATAGATTACATAGAAAAAGCCTCAGTATTCTGAGGCTAAATTCCATAAGGTCCAATTAATACATTGAGACCTTCGTGGCTACGATGAACAGTTACTAATTTCAATTCCGCAAGGTCCAATTAATAAAAGCTCAATCATTTGTTCTTTTCAACTTCTACGATGACAAAGTTAACATTTTCCTACCGATATTATTTCTATCCATCGAACTTTTTATATCCTCATTAGTAATAGTAGATAAAGAACAAAAGAAAACCCCGACTACGCTTAGTCGAGGCTAATTTTGGAATTAATAACGTATTATCTTCTCTCGATCTCGAAAACTAGCAATTTTTCCGTAGAGAGATGTGCAACAGACATCCACGTCTGTACACAAATATACTATTATTTTTTTAGAATGCTATTTTGCCAATTATTAGAGAACATAAAGGCTAACGGCTCTAGCATTTAACAAAGAGCATAAATGAGGTAGTCCTCATTAGGCTTTCTCTTTCAAAAGTTTCAAATGATAAATAATATAACAATTATATTAATCTAAAACTCAAAATACAATTGCTTATTTAGCATTTTTGATGACATATATGACCAAATACTATAATCTATACAGCGGCGTGATATACCCAAAATATCTGCCGCATATTCAACAATAGCTTTTACTTCCTGATAATTATTGTTATCAATGCCAGCTTCTTTGACAAATGAAAAAATATGACGATCCACAGCTACCGTATCAACATTCATTAATTTCAATAAATAATCATAAGTCTTATCACCTATCCCTTTGATTTTTTTGAAAGATGCAATATGGTTAATATCATGTAAAAAATATTTTAAATCATGGGCAGTTTGAATACCATTATTAAGACAAAAATTAAGCAAATCATACATTCGTTGTAATTTGACAGGATGGTTCCAACACAAAACATTTTCTATACCGTGTTTACGTAGGGCTACATAAAAACGAGATACAGTATACGCCTGTGGATAATTCTTCAAAACAAAGATTACACGTGGGTGTACGACCGTAGCATAATTTACACCAGCCTGTAAAATAATGTCAGTAAATAACGCTCCTATGTGATTATTATAAGGACATGGGGTTGGGTCGCAAACCTCAAATTCAGAACCTGTCAATATATATTCAGCAAGTTTCTGTGCATTGAAAGCCATACCACTACTCATAACTCAATATATCTTTTTCTATCTGTTTCAAAGCGTTTAACCTATCCACACAATTAGGACAAGCTCCACAAGGAATATCAGGAGATGCCTGACAGGAAAAAGTCTTACCTATTGGGGCTTGAAGCTCTATCCCCAATCTTGCGACCTCGTACTTTGACATATCACGAAATGGCATCTCTATCTTAACCGATCCATACTCTGAAAGTAAGCCTTCCAATTTATCAAAAAACGCAGAAGAGCAATCTATTTCCTTAGCATGATTACTATTAATAAATGCAGAATAAACATAAGACTCTCCGATCGTCTGCGCATAAGATGCTGCAATTGTAAGAAGTAACACATTACGATAAGGAATATATAAATCTTCCGCTTTTATATTATCCTCCCACAAATTAGCAGGAATAATAAAGCGAGATTTCGAGTGTTTATATATTGATGATACATTTATAACCTCTATTTTATCGCGATATGAGTCAGGTATTACAGATAAAAGAGTTGCATACTCTTTTTTTGCACAATGTTGTCCATAATCAATAAAAAGCGGAATAAATTCTACCTTTTGATGTACAAATAAATACATTAATGTGGTAGAATCCATTCCACCAGATACTAATATTATACCTTTTTTAATTTCCATAATCTAATTGTTTAGAATATTGATTAAAGACCTCAGATATCACGACATCAAGATCATGGCTTACAAGAGTAGGTAACTCAGTAAGCATACAATTGTTTGCACGTTGATAAGGGTCATAAACGATTACTGGTAGTCGACGTTGAGCAGCTAAACCTATTTCAATATAAGTACCAGGATCATCGTATATGATTACAGCAATAAGAATATTACATTCATCAAGAAGACTCATATCTTTACTGAACAATTGGATTCTTTCTTCTTTCTTTGCGCCGTTACTCATTTGACCATTCTCCACTATGGGGCGCCGAGGTTTAAAATTATGATATTCTAGACTATTACATAGAATATCAATAGGACCTCTATCAACAAAATCAAAATCTGGAGCGGCTATATATATATTACAATCAATTCGTTCCTCCCATGGTACCAAGCAGCCTCCCAACAATTTTAAATCAGCGATAGAAATTGATAAAGTTCGCAGAACATTTTGTTTAAAATTTTCAGTAAAAGTCGTTGATGCATAATCGGATGCTATCCATGATGAACGATAAAGAGCATCTTCAAAAGGTTCATCACTCAAGGACATTACAACCGCATCATAAACATCACCAACACCTACTGAGTGAGCTATTGATTTAGTTTGAGAAGGTATGTTATACTTTTTTTGTTTTAAGCAATCAAATGCACGACTTCCCCCGCGATTTTCCTTTAACACAATCCTATTTGCATATGCAGATAGATGCCCTATAAAATCGTCAAAAGAAGAATAATACTGTTTAAATAAGTCTGAAGATGTTGAAAGAAATAATGTATCAAACTTTCGTTTTAATTTCAAATCCTCATAAGATTTTACATTATTAGCTACATCACTGTATATTTTACAACTATCACTAATATAAGGAATTAAAAGAGATAAATCATAATTTCCTGAAATTACAAGAATTTGTGAATACTCAGAAAGTCTAATAAGACTATTCTCATCATAATCAATATCTGCATTATTATCTCCTAATAGAAAGTCATACTGTTGGTCACCTATTTCTTTGGCCTCCCCTATAAGAATAGTGTATGGCAAATTTTTCACATCACCCAATTTGAAAATTTGATAACATCCCATTTTTGGGAGATACTTTCTTATATGAACGTCAAGATATGATGGAGAGAAAAAGGCTACATCATATTGTACGCCCATGGCCCAAAGAGCACGAGCAGCATGTACTATTCCTCCTAAACGCATTTTTAGTGGATTAAACTCTGTTTTGAGAGTAACGTCTATAAGGATGTCACCTATTAAACATATTTTACTCATTTTTTTAATGGGGTTATGGCTATAGAAACTGTTTTTATAGGAGATGTGAGTACAGCGTTAACAATTCCCTCATAAGTATAATTGTCTGCAATACAAGCTCGGAGATAATTATATTTTGTTGGAAGATAACCTATAATTAATCCCTCCTCATCCTTTGCTACCATACGTTTATCAAAAACAACAAAAACAACTGTATATTTTGGAGGTAATACGCCATATTTTAAATAATATTCACATGTTTCTACATCTTCAAGAAAATCAGAAAAAGCAATAGAACATTGATCTATTTTATCAAATCCACCAGTTATTCCTTTTTCAGCCTTATTATATTCTTTATAATCACTAAAATTTCCAGATCCAGTACTTCCCATAATATTTTGATTTTAAATTATACCGTACAAATATTACACTATTCCGACATATATTCTCAATATCCATAGAAACTTATAACAACAATTAACATTTGAAAATGAAATCACATTCAAATAACTACTCAAACATATAATTGAAACATGTAACTAAAATTGAGTATGAATAATTATATAGTATTTTTTCGTTAAACATTTACTATTGTATTACCACTGCCACAAATTATAACTCACCCCAGCACCAACATACCAACCACTCGGATAGCCATATCCAGCCTGCAAACCAAGCCCCCACCGTTTACGCTTAGCAGGAACTGGTACAGGTATTGTTATTTCCCGCGTTCGGACATAGACCTTAATACTATCCAGCCTGATATTATACCCAGATATCCAAGCTCGGTAAAGACTATCGTCGTATACCTTCTGAATAATAGGAATAACGACTTCTGTCGAATCCGGAGTACAAGTCTCTTGCTTTACCTTACAGGTATCCTTCTTAACAGGCAACTTCGCGTACTTATACCTGATTACTACACTATCCCTAGGTACTGGATAATAGAAAGGAATAGTTTCGACGTATTCGGTTGTATCCGGATGTGGTAGCATTGACAGTTCTTGTTGGCGGTTCCATAAAAACAGAACCGTCAAACCTAACAACACAATCAAAATCCATGGTAATGCTTTCATGGCCGGATCACTGTATTACGAAGAAAATTAGAAAATTCACTCCTGACATCAAAGCAGGGACAAGCCTTGATGTATTCTGACGGCTCTACCTCTCCGCTTCCGTCCAGATCGGGCGAAGTATCCCGGTGTCCGAGTACTTCAACAATAGGATATTCTTTACAGAGCTTCGCCACCAATTCACGCAGTGCTACCCTTTGAGCAGGAGTACGTGTGTCAGTAGGCTTTCCGGACGCGTCCAAACCACCGATATAACAAATACCAACACTGTGCTTATTATAGGACGATTTACTAAATCCTTTGGCATTACAATGCGCTCCGTCAATGTTTAATGCCCGCCCATTCTCTACCATTCCGTCCAGGTCGATAACGAAGTTGTAACCGATCTGATTGAATCCCCGGGCCCGGTGCATCCGGTCAATGTCCTTCGCACGTAAATCTTGCCCAGCACGTGTTGCTGAGCAATGGATGATAATAGCATCAATAGTTTTCATTTCTTTTCCTCCTCTTTTTTATTAATTTAATATTAACTTTGCAGAAAATTACACACTTACATGGATATATCAGAATTAATTAAAAGTTATAATACAGCACAAAAGAATGTTTTCACTGGCTTTTGTATACAATTGCCATTGATTTTTACTGTATTATATTTATATATTCCGCAATTCAACAATTTGGATATATATTTGCAAGTTATATTTTCTGCTACAGCTTCAGTTTTGTCAATATATTATTCCTTTATAATGCTATGCTTATGTTCTGTACTGGCAAAACGTCGGTATAAGCTCGAAATTCTAATACTCATATGTCCAGTATTGGCCGCATCTTTTTATCTTATACGTTCACCTGAGAACTACCCACTTGGGCATGAATATGCTTTATCAATTTTTCTTAGATCTTCTGCTATTGCTTATGCCCCCATTGCATTTATCGGTTTTATTATTCGCAAATGCGAAGAGTATGACATAAAGCATAAAGGGAATTAGGTATACTAAATTTAAGTTCATTTAGGTTCCTCCTCTTTTTTAGTTATTACATCTTTCATATCTTCTTTCTCTACACTGAATACCTTCTTGGCAAATACCCCGATGGCGGCCGCAAGGTTGAAATTGTATCCTTTCGGTTTCAGGATATTACTAATGATCGAGCAGCCTTCAATGAAGCAGACAAACAGGCAGGCATACGTATCAATACGGACAGACATCTCGGAGGCTTTCTGAATCATGACGACCATAACCACAAAGGAAAAGTAAGTAACCGTCTTCCCCATAGTAGCCCGCCATACCCGGCTGAACCTTACATGCTCATGCGTTAATAAACTCTTCCTAACCCCTGTTACCAAATCACAGATTATCACACAGAACATTGCTATCAGCCAAGGGATCATCATTTGCAGACTATCTATTACGAAGCTGCCGGCAATAGGTGCGAACACTCCTGCTACCGCCTGATGAATTGCTTTTTCCTCCATATACTTTCTCTATCTAATTATTAATACTACCTTTGTATCGATTTATAAGCGAAGGGATCTTTCCCTTTGTTTTATTTATGTTGTTTGTCAACCGCCTTACTCGTGATGAGCAGGACGGTTTTTTATTTAAAAACATATCTCAACCAACCGCTGAAGTAAGCGCTATTCTCTAGGTAGTTGTTACCCTTCTCCGCCAGTCGTGCCTCACGTTCAAATGAGATCAGTCGGTAAGCGTCGTAATCCTCCTTACAATCAGCGAGTATGGAAGCGATCATCTTGCGAATACACCACTCTAGTACATACCATACATAGAACGTGGCTACGGACAGCGTTAACCACCATGCCGAATAACCGAATACCAGCATTCCGATCCACAGCAGGATACCGGATGCGACAGTCAGTTCAATCCACTGCCGGGCATGAACACATTCGTGATTGATTGTAGACTGTCTAGCCTCTATCTTGGACCATTTCGTGAATACCCACGCAAGCAGTGTGATAGTTGTACAGTTGTTGATCAGCAGATGCTTTGCAATCCATGATTCATAAAATACCTTTTTCATAAGTTCTATTTTTAAGTGATTAATATCCGGTTATTTTAGGTTCTAATGCTTTCGCTTAAACTATCGGAAATGACATACCATACGCACTTAGTATCATGTTTAACCGCTAGAAATTGTATGACTCCTCCTTTACCTGTGGTAATTTGTGTCACTTGTTGTAGTCCGTATTGAGATGTATTTAATGGATGATACATTCCCCCTCTAATATGGATCTCAGGTGCTGATCTTGTCTTAATTGGACTATCATATATTGTTAACACTGTGCCAATATATTTAGCATCGCTTGGCAAGTTGACTATATAAAGGAGATAACTTGTGGTTTCTCCTCTTGCTTCAAGATTGAAATAATCGGATACAGTATATTCTCCAGTGGTAGGATTCCGGATTGCTCCTTCCTCGAAAGTTTTGAATGGTATTTTCAAGAATCCTTCAAAGGTTCCGCTTGTGGCATTAATTTCACCGTTCACTGTAACTTTTGCTTTCCCATTCTCTACCGATACAATGAATTTGTTGTCTATGTTTATACCGGTGGTCATGATGGCTTCAACTAAAAGTTGGCCGCTAATCTGGACACGTTCTCCTTCGATCTTGATTCCTGATTCATCGGCATTGATAGCAGTAAGAATCGTGTTGGGATTACCGTCCTTGTCGGTACCCATAACCTCAACCTTCCACTCTTTTGCGTTTTGGGTGACCTGGGTACCGATTTCTTTAATGATATCTCCCTCGGCATCAGCAACGGCTTCCTCGAACTTGGTGATCAATCCTTCTGCGGTCAAGTTAAGCTCAGATTTGCAGCTTTCTGTTGTCACGTCAATCTCACCTTTTGCTGATATCGTTTTCTTCTGAACATTCTCTTCGAAGGTTGCGGTCAAGTTCTTAGCGGTGAGTTCTACTTCTGATTTAGCGGCATTCTTAGATGTCGTGATAGCTCCGTCGGCTTCCTTTACCTTTTCCTCTGCATTCTTATTGAAAGTAGCTGTTAGTTCTTCCGCTGAAGCCTGAATGTCTGATTCAGCAGATTCTTTTTTATCAGTGATCGCTCCGGTCGCTTCTTCTGTTTTTTCTTCTACTGTTTTCTTGAATTGAAGATCAAGCTGTTCGGCAGTCATTTTTAGGGATGATTCTGCGGATTTCTTCGCTTCGGATATCGCTCCGGTTGCCTCTTCTGTTTTAGTATCTACGAGATTAGTGAATGCAAGTACAAAGTCCCTTGCAGTGAGCTGAAGTGTACCGGTTGCTTCTTCTGTTGCTGTAGTGATAGCACCCAGAGCATTCGTCGTTTCAGTCTCGACTTTATGGGTAAAGTCAGCAGACAACTTTTCATAATTGACATTAAATTCAGAAGAAAGTTCTTCGATTTTGGTCACATGTTCATCTGCGGTGGTAGCTGATCCGGCAGCAGAGCTAGCAGAATCAGAAGCTTCCTTCGCGTACTTGATGACTTCTTGCCATTTGCCGGTGATCCCATCCTCCCTGATTTCGAAGTCGCCGCGTATCTGAATCTCACGACCGTTCAACTCGTCTTCGATTGTCTTGTCATTGTGCAGGATGAATGTACCACGAATGATCACTCCATCGGCGATCAAACCAAACCATCTCTTAACGCTTCCTACAGCTTCCTTTGCCCAGGCAGGAATCAGACCGATATCTGCATGGCCAAGCGTACATCTTACATGTTCCGGATCGGAATAAGCCGCCCAGCTGTCGATACCGTCATAAAAATACTGGCAGTTTGTCCTTGATGAAATACGGATGAATGATTGACGTTCTGCATCAACTATGTTTCCTACTCTTGCAATGATCATGTGCTGGTAAGGGATACTGTCACCTTCAGCTTCAAGTATAATCGACTGATCGCTGTTTGGATTAGAGATGGCGGTAAATTGTTGAACGGAGTAGATTACACCGCTGTTGGCTGGATTGTGATAGTATCCCAGTAGTAGGTCACTGTCAGCAAGCGGATTCTTGTCCGCTTCACGTAAATTGGGATAAACGGTGAATGTCCCGTCTCCGTTATCGAAGTAAGATGCGATCTTGATACTGCTTGTGACTATTTCTTCATCCTCTGTCACCCGGATGCGGTTATAGACAAATTCGTTCGTGATGAATTTCTCACGTACAAAGACTGATTTAAACTCCGCATTACCGAGCTTGTCTACTATCCATCCCGATACGCCTGATACGAATGTACTTACCCATTCATCTACTTCTTCACCGGCAGCATTCAGTATCTTCTTCCCCGTTGCTTTAGCGGAGGAGATAAATCCCCAAATCCCGGTATTGATTAGTCCTGCCATTATTCTATTCCTCCCATTATTCGTATAAGCATTGCCACCTGCTTTTCTAACTTGTGATAGTCAGCTACGGTGATTCTCTTTTTTTGTTCTACATCAGTTGGTTGATCCTCTATGATTTCCGCTTCTTCAATATCTGTTACTTCATCCTCTAGCGGTGTATCTTCGTCTATAAGGATGGTTTCTTCGTCAGCAGGATCGTCTATCTCTTCATAGTGTTCAGGAAGTTCCAGAAGCGGTTCTTCTAGTTTTTCACCTGACAGGTAGTAGGTGTATCCGAGATAGATTTCATTCCCGAACAATTGTCCGTCACTGATTCTACGGAGTACTTTGCCTTCTTCCGCAAGAATGTGTTTATTGTTTAATTCGTCTATTTTCATTGTTTCTCGGATATTGGTTTAATACGTGATGAATAAGCAGACCAGTTTGTTGCTGTTTTGTAGACATCAACTGCTGAATCGGGGACGTAAATTGGACAGTCGTTACCATTATTCAAAGAGCTGCTAGATGATAATGTAAATGGAGTATTAGCAAGTATAGAAATAAATATTAAGTTCTTACATGATGAGATAAACTCTGAGTTTGAAGTCATTTTCACCCATTCAGCCAAAGGTGTGAGGTCTATAGAGGTTAAGCTGGAACAACCATATAACGAGTAACTTGCGTTTATCACATTCACCCATCCAGCTAAAGGAGTAAGGTCAACGGAGGTTAAGCCAATACATCTATATAGTAAGCTATTTGCACTTGTCACATTTGCCCAACTATCCAAGGGAGTGAAATCGACAGAAGTTAAGCCATAGCAGTTAGTTAGCAAACTATTTGCATTTGTCACATTCACCCATCCTGCTAAGGGAGTGAAATCGACAGAAGTTAAGCCAGAGCAGTTAGATAGCAAACTATCTGCATTTGTCACATTTACCCATCCTGCCAAAGGAGTAAGATCGACAGAGGTTAATTTATAGCAGCTATATAGCAAGAAGCTTGCACTTGTTACATTTACCCATCCTGCTAGAGGAGTAAGATCAATTGAAGTTAAACCAGAGCAGTTATATAGTAAGTTACTTGCATTTGTAACATTTACCCATCCTGCCAAAGGAGTGAGGTCGACAGAGGTTAAGCCGGAGCAGCCATTTAGCAAGCTGCTTGCATTTGTTACCTTCGTCAACCCTGCTAAAGGAGTGAGGTCTACAGAAGTTAATTTAGAGCAGTAACTTAGTAAGCTACTTACACTTGTCCTATCTGAATCATTTTTAAATACATTGCCAAAATATCTTAGATTAGAACAATCTTGGAAAGTAATATTTTTCACAGCACTATTGCCTATACTCCAGTAAGCTATCAAGCAAGACATTCCACCTCTACACGAAGTTATTCCCGAGTGGCTTTTAACTTCTACTTGAAATAAACCGTCACCTGTGTATGTGTGATTATAAGTTTTACTACCTGTACCTGATGCATTATCAATGCCTCCATCTCCCCAATCTATTATATAATTGGCTTCTGTAGATGATATAGATATTGATGCCGACGGACCTTGAAGCAACATTTGAATATTACCATTCTCAACAGGTTTCAATGTTTCAATGTTTAACTCCATTGTAACGTTTACTGTTGTTGCGGATGTTCCAACGGTTATCGTACCGGACTTATCAAAATAACTGGGATGAGTAACTGTATAATCGTGACTCCCTTTTCCTAAAGAAAGCACACATTCTCCGTACTGGTTTGTGACAGATGTTTGTGATCCCGATTTAATTGTCGCTCCTTCAATAAGAGCAGTGCCATATTTCACGATGAATTTCACATCTACAGCTGCATAGATTTCTATAGTGTTCGTCGTGTCTGATGTAATAGAGGAAAATGAAAATGTATTCCCGGCATATCCGTATGCGGATACACTTCCGGAGACAGCAGCTCCGCCACGTGGTAAAGTCACATAACCGTCCTTGTCGGAAATATATGATTGGTCACCGATGACAACACTAGCCCCTTGTACATACGTTGACTGATTGTAGACTTTTACTCTTATCTTTCGTACAGGGATATAAGTGACTTTATAACTCTGAGTTCTTGTGCCGGCGGTCGTATATGTCTGCGACAGCAGTTCATGGTTATCTGCCTGATATGTAAATTCCACTTTAGTACCATCTTCAACTGCTACTTTATATTGCGTATCACTAACCTTCTCAAATTCAACATTACAGGTGAATACTGAGTTTGTCAATGTTTTGCTTTGCGAAGATGAGAATGTGAATGTTGTGACTGGTGTAGGCTTTAGCTGGCCATATGTGATAGTCAGTTCCGGGAATGCTGCTTTGATCTTCGCCAATTGCGCCTGTGAAGCTACGGAGACATAACATTTCCCGCTAACAATAGCTTTATCTGTATTGTTCCCGTTTTCGTCGAGACCTTTCAATTTGATCAACTTAGCAATTATGTCCAATGTCGATATGTTCCAGTCTACACCGATCAAGCGTACACGCTCTAACTTTATAGAATCAAGCGCGAAGCATCTGTCAATGATAGACAAGACATTTGCTTTGTTGGTGTTCTCCCATCTGATTGTCGAAAGATTCTGTACCCCTGCGAGTACCAATCCCGCATCAGTCAGTTCCGTTTGATTTCGGACCGTTAAATTTGTAATGGTGTCCGGCAGGTGAAGCAGCGTCAAGTTACCGCCTTCAGGCAATACTACAGCGGATGTTCCGGTTCCTTCCGCCCATATCTCGCGGATGTTGGTGCATTGTGCAAGGTCAATTGCCTGTTTCAGGTTCGGACAGTTACGGATATCCAACTTGCGAAGCAGGTTGTTTGCACCAACTGAGAGCACTTCCATATTCGTGTTTTGATAACCTTCCGCTTCGGACCCGATAACCAGCTCTACCAGTTTAGTCATCTTCGATACGTCGACCGAACCGGGATACAAAGAGGATAGATCCCCTAGGCTGCTGATCTGACCGGCGCCAAAAATGATTGTTTCAGTATCGTTGAACTGGATGGCGGGAGCTTTAATATGTACCGGTACATTTTTCTGTGACCGAGTGCCGGCTGTATATGATCCGTACTGGACGTTGACATACTGCCCGGCATACGACGTGATGGTCATATCCGCATTAGGTTCTACTCCTTCCCACTCTGAAGGAGTGTACAGACGCAGAGTTGCGAAGTCATTCTTGTAGTCGCCGGCAATGTATTTAGAGTCCATGTATTTGAATCGGTTGTACAGCCACCAGCGACGGTGCATCTTGCGGCTTCCTTGGGCAGCATACAGGTATGATCCATTCCCTTCATCGAGTAATGGACGGACATACTTATACCAGCTGTCCTCATTGTAGACCGCTTCACACCAGGCATCTCCCTGTTCGGTGTCGAAGAAGCGGATACATTCTTCATAAGTGAGCAGCTTCTTTGACCGCATTTCAGCATACATGGCTGCGATCTCTTTGGAATATGCCTGTTCGATGTTATTCCAGAGAGTTGACTCTGCACCGTTCCATACATCCTTGTTACCGATTTGATCGTGATACTCAACCGTATAGTCAAATGCTGCTACGCCCTCATTGTTCAGTCCGCACACAGTATCATTATCATAGAAGATGCAGATCCAGTGAATTCCGTCGAAGGTAGTCAGGAACATATTCTTAGCACGCTGGTCGACCATCGCAAAGAGTTCTGTTATCGTGTAGTACGATAACATGAAATTCATGTCCAGGTACTGATCAGCTTCGGCCCGGAACTTCGTCGGGTTATCCTTTACGGAGACAAGCCAGTCGGTCAGGCGCTTTAGATTCGTGTAGTCTTCGTTTCCGTCCGGATAACGGGCTTCGAAGTCTTTCAGCCATTCTATATTACCTTCCGAGTCGACGGTGATATAGTCCGAACGTTTGAAGAGTACACGATCGGAAGTGTTGTTCAGGATCTCCCAACTTTCACAGCCGGCCTTGAATCCGAATGTTTCATCCGTTGACTTGTCGTTATTGAAGTTGTATTTGCCCAGTGATGTTTTCTCAACATCTTCTGATGTTTGATGCCACATCACCGACGGGCGACCGTTGACCGTCGTCCGGACGCGGGGATCAGCCTTCTGTGCTTCAGTAAGGAATCCCATGCCACGAAGGATATAGTCGATCAAACGGGCCATACCGGTATTGTGTACACCTGAGCTTTCGGCGAAGTCCGCTTTGAAGCAGAATACGTTTACAGGTATTTCCTCTTCGAAGATGGCTACCTTATCGACATGTTCACTGGTAGCGGTCATGGTGAATCCCTGCTTGCATTTTGTCTTGAAGTTCTTTCGCGGATACCACTGTGATGAAGTCCCTTGTACATCGATCTCTACTCCGGTTGCTACCCAGCTGCGTTCAGGATGTTCCCTGTCCTCATAGACAAGGGTGACAGTCTTCTTGTCTCCTTTGAAAGTCGGAAGCTCACCGACGATGGTGAATGAGATATTCTGATTCGCCAGCTTCTCATAGCTGAGATTCCCATAGTCGTCATAAATGCTGTTCCGGGCATATAGCTTGCGCTTCAGTTCAAGATTGTCCATATCGGCAATGTAATTGTCGAGAAGCTGATAGCGGTTTAAGGCATTGTCATAGACACGGATATTAAAGATATCTGCGGTACAGTCACTGCTGCCGATCGAGATCCCGGCCGGATTGGGCTGAGTAAAGTTGTCTTGTTCCGGATACTGGATCAGTCCGCAGATCTCACCGTTGATGTAGACGAAGATCAGCCGGTTCTCCGCTTTCTTTTCGATCACGAAGGAGATCCGGACACGTTCATCCTCTTTGAATTGTGTTTCGATAGAGGTCTGTTCTGATCTGAATATAGCTTTCTGTGCAGTCACTTCAAGTCCGATGCCGGCATTCATGCAGCTGAGGATGACTGAATCATAGTCGGTAACGTCTCTGGTTTCAAATTCGAATTCGATTGTTTTGCCGGTAGAACGGAAGTCGTTGGCAAAGGAGTTGTAGGGGATGGTTACACGTGCATCGCCATTAACGCGAAGAGCTACGAATCCGTCAACTGTCTTGATCCATCCGTTCGTTGCGTAGTTGAATGCGGTAAGTACAGCGAAGATCTCTCCGTAGTTCCAGATGTTTTTCCCTTCTTCATTGTTGCTGCGGTTTACGGAAGTGAGGAAGAGAACGAGATCCGCTTCCTCCGGACGAACATCGATCTCTGATTCCGTAACCGTCAGGTTGAATGTTTTGGTCACAGATCCGCATGCTATTTTCAGTTCCAGTTCTCCGGGAGTTTCTGCCCGATAACTCCATGTTTGTCGCGTGCGGTCTATCGTTTGATCACTAATTTCGATTCCATTAGCTGACAGGGTGATATCACTTGTCGTTGTAGCAGGATTATAAACGATGTAGGGAATCAGGAGTGTGCTGAATTGTTCCACTTCGGCAGTCCTGAAGGATGACGCAATAACCGGTGTGTTGTTTCCGGATACAATGCTGATAATATCATAGCGTAGATGATCGCTTTCTACTTCGGTATCATTGATCGTTGCCGTCGCATAAACGTCGAGCGTATGTGCACCATGCGCCTGTGCCGGGATTGAATATGTCTGCTGTCGGTTAGATACAGATGTGATGTAAGTACCTGTTTCCTTATCATCTACAAGAAAATGAATTGTCTTCTCTACTGCGCCCATCGGGGTATATGGGAATGAGATCGCTCCGGTGTAAGCCTTTGAATCGTCAAATGTAGACGTTACGGCAATGCTTACTGCATTGATCTTGAATGTCAGCTTGCGGGTAGCTCCGTAACTGTCGGTAACTTGTACGACGAGGATGTTGTCACCTAATGCCAGATATTTGCCGATGTTGAAACTGACTTCGCCTTGATTGATTGTTTCAGAGGCTACCTGTTTATTGTTTAAGGTGTATGTTGCGATACCTTCGCCGGTTTCCTCTCCGGACAAGGTAGATGAGTATGTGTACTTGATCAGTGTCTCTTTACCATGAACGGCCGTTGCATTTGACGGAGTGACAAAGGCAAGCGTGAGCTTTGTTCCTCCACCGGTTGCAGCAGATTTGACAGGGTAGAATACGCCTGCCCGTTTCTGCATAATGTAATTGCCATCAGGAACAGTATCAAATGATTCGTCTGTGTTGTCCATTTCGCCCAAGGAACTGGAGCCGAATCCGCTGCCATTACCTGGTATTTCTGTTAATCCTATTGCCATAGTGCTTTTATTTTCGGGATTTTCTTTTTCTGATTCTGCTAAAGAATAATTGGTGGCTGCTGTGACAACTACTCCTCCGGATAACTTTGTAAGTTTACCGACATTCAAGCGTCCTTCGACATCACAACCTTCTTTGGAAGTAAAGCCTTTCTTGAAAGTATCTTTGATGTCTTTGCGCATAAATCTATCATCCATATGAGACAAAGACACAATCGGTTCAAGTTTGCAATGTACGCGTTTATCAGCAGTAGAGAAAGATTCATCAAGAACGAGAATATAAGCACTAATTACCCCATTTTCTTTGACTGTTATCATTTGTCCTTCATAAGGTACATATGCGACTACATCAGTATTTCTGGCATATTTTTCAGCTTTTTCTAATGAGTTCCATACTGCAGTAGAATCTATTGGTAAGCTTCTTGTGCGCTTATATTGGAGAAAGAAACTCGCCCCAGCAATCACAAGACTAGAGTTAAGCGTTACTTTCTTTATTTCTGATAAATATTTTATTATTTCAAGTTTTTCTTCCATAATCAGGTCGTTTTAAAGGTAAACGTGTCTGGGTCATTTTCCATCGTAGATTCAGCAATCCACATTTTATAATCTATAGCATCACTACCATTGGCACCTTCAACAGGAATTGTGATAGGACATATAGCACCATCTTCAACAAAATTTCCTGGATACGCTGTTAATGTTAACTCAGACAATATATCAGCAGGAATACATATAGCAAACATTTTCCATTTATCTACAGGGAATTTGTAAGTACCAGGCCCCGTATATAATCCACTAGATTGCAGCGCACGTACGTCATTTGATGTTTTAGGAACAGACGTGCATATGCCAGCAAACCACTTACGCCTTACGTTTACAGATATGGAGTCATTTAATTTTATTTCTGTCAGACTCCCATCTGCACTAGCATCATATTCAACAGTTGCAATATATGTTTCTTTCTGTGTATAAATGCCGGATAGCTGACGAGTGGCAGTTTGGATTCCATCTACTTCTTTCGAGAATGTAAGAATGTTCGCTTCATTGTTATCATAATATGCCTTTTTCATTGCGCCTTGACCGTTTCGAACAGCCGTATATGAAATGTATCCTTTTGAAGTTCCATATTCAACCTCCTTAGACGTAGACAGGATTCCTGATAGTTTAGCCGATGCCTTTTTCGCCAACATCGTTACAAAAATATCCTCATAAGTAGTACCTTGAAGTATGACATCGCCTGTTTTAATATGCCCGGTTTGTGGAGCCGTTACAATGATATTCTTAGATAGTTTGAATGATGCGTTACTTCCTCCTTCGGTCCAATCACTCCCCTGCCCTCCATTTACAAATTGATTATCAAATTTTATTTTATCATTATTCTGGACAGTCATCAATGACAATGTGAAAACATAACTGTTCACCGTTTCTGAAATTTGATTCATCTCCGGCACACTACTCTCATTCCTGACAAAGCGCTTGCCATTAAAAAAGACATATGAACAACTCATTATACGATTTAGCAATTCAGCATACCAAACAGGGCATCCTTCTGCGTTTCCCAAAGTGAAAGTCTTTAAAGTATTTTCCGAAGAATACAAATCTATCGTATCTTCGTCAGTAGAAACAAACTGTTCGTTAGTTACTCCGAATGACCAACCGGAATCTTTAAATCCTCCAGGTGCACGGAAATCAAACAGATATTGCTTTCCTTCAATTATAAAGACACAATCAGTACGCTGTTTATTGTCTTTCATTGAATATTGTATTAAAGTAGTATGCGAGAGTTTAAATTCATCGTCTGTTACCTCAAACAATTCGCTTGATATTCCATTTAACTGGAATTCATAGTAACCAGTACTCAGTCCAGTCATATTACAATAATATAATATGATGCCATCAGTCATTTCCCACTTACCCCAAGTAACTGGAGTCTTATCACCAGTTATAACATTGATCATGCAACCTGTAGGCTCACCTTTCTCTGAAAAAGCTATGACTTCTATAAATATCTGGTCGCTCGGAGCAAATTTTTGGACATACTTACTCTGTATTCCGAAAATATCATCAGAAGGATTGAAAAACAATGGTGTAAAAGGACTTATCTTAAACATATCATTCTATACTTTTTACTAATAATTTATATTTCATTCCATCATACTGACCGTATTTACACGAAACATCGTCTATATATCCTAGATAGATATTTCCATCGTACGTCGTTCGGACTAAATCACCAACATCAGCCGGAAGCGCATCATCATCAGTCGTTACTTTCAGGACCCCAACGGTAAATAAGGAGCTAGATATATCAATATCTCCATTCTCATTTACGCCATTTATCACTACATCGCTATTACCATCCGAAGAAGCAAACTTGAGTTTTTTAGCAAATACACCAATAAATGCACTATTAGCACCGACCATGGACCGAGGAGAGTACATTGCGTTGAACATTAATGAAGAATCAAGTACACCTTCTATATTATATCCATTGCGTAAAAGCAGATACTTATCGTTTTTAAGTTCTGCACACACAAAAAAAACATCATTATCACTATCGTTATCGGTGGTATCTTTTCCACGTTCTTGAACCAGAAATTCGATACCATACGGATCTGCACGAAAAGGGCTTATCAATTCATAAGTCTTATCAGAAAGTGTTATACCTGTCGTATATTCATTAGTGAAATGAAACTCATCACGACCGTTAATACTATTGTAATCCTGTTTATCATACCCTATTTTTACTGTCGAACAAATAAGAGAAGAATCTAAGGAAAAAGAAGTACCCTTGTCTATGTTTACGATCTCTTTTGAGACTACACTACCAAATAACTTGTCCCTTTTTGTGAAAGTCACAGTCCTTCTCTCTTCATCAACTACGGGTATAAATCCAAAAACAGCCTCCATCCAGTCTGTGAATTTGTTATAAGAAGTATATATTTTAGCTTCAGGAATGCCACGTAAACTTTCAGCAGCGACAATCATACTTTTATCAAGCCGATCATCTATGTTCGTTGCAATCATGCAGGTTATATCTTTTGAATCCTCATTGATATTCTTTATTATACTACTTAGAAGATTAATAGGACTGATTACATCAACTAATACAGGCTTATCAATAGAAGTGTATTTAACAGAGAACTCTTTAAATTTATTGATCTTTAGGTATGAGGTTCTATTTCCATCATTAGTAAAAGTAATCTTTAGCAGATTCCCAGAACGAGAATATATTCCAGGAATCTTAAACTTTCCCTTAACGTCAAACTCATTTCCATTTCCTTTATAGAATGCAGAAAAATCATGTTGCATTGATCCTTCAATGATAGTCGCTGTAATATTGAATGCACCGTTAGAACTACGTTTCACATGAAAGTCCATCGATATCTCAACCTCCATTGTAGCATTAAACTTCATAATTGCACTATTGTTTCCTTCGGTCAGATTATCCAACAGAGTTACATTACTGGTATTATACATTTCTGATTCGTCACCACTCATCAAAGGTAATACAACAGGATTTCTTGACGTTGCACCATTATAGCTGATTACAATTTCATCTTCTTCAGCAGGAATCTGCTCATAGCTGCCAAAATCTTTATCATAAGCAAAGTATTTCACAGAATTAAAAATCAAGATTCTATCGTAATAGAACTGATTATCATTCTTTATCTCACTCACAGGGATTTCATACTGAGTACTCTTCTTTGCTTTAAGCAATGAAGCAATACTGTCATCTATAGCATTCATCGAAAGTGTCATATTCCCTATATTGAGAGAAGAAAAATCTAAAGGATAACTAAAAAGCCTATCATATCCGTGGTTATTTGTAATAGTATAAACCTCTATAATAGCCTTTGAATTCAAATAATTCTTTCGATATTCTGCAAATAATAAATCATACGCATTATTTACAAACTCAAATTTTGATGTAAAAGTCCGCTTGGTTCCACCATAGTCAACCCTCTTAATAGAGTAACTTATTTCTTTCCAGTTCTTTATATCTGAACTGGATAACTGATAAGTAGTTTCATTGATAATAAGTTTGAATTTACAAAGCATCTCACAATCATTATATCGTTTGCGAGCAAATATAAAGAAAAAGCCAACCGGTTTCTCGATTGGCTAAATTCTTGAAAATCACACTTTGCGACAGTCTGTCATAAACACCTATATATCAAAGCATTTAGTATTAATTCATATAAATAGTAACTTTTGGTTTTATCTGTTATGGTTAATCCATTCTACCTCTTTTATCCTATTCGTAGGATATAATTTTGCATTAATCGAATCAACTTGAATAATTACATATTTAGTTCCAAAAAAGATCAGATTATGATGATTATCAGTTTCGATAACTTCTCCATCTGTTAATTCCAGCTTCACATCATTAGAATATAAAGTGTCACACTTATTTTTAATATAACTACTAAATAGAATCATAGCAATAAAAACTAAAGCTAATAATATAATGTCCAATATTCTATACCTAGAATAAGCAAAACCGGCACCAAATAAGATTACAGGAAACATAATATAGTCTAAATATGACTTATACCACATATTAAAAACAAAGAAAATAATAAACAACAATGCTATAACAAAAAGCATTAATAACATACTCTTCTTACTCATTGTTTTTTTAGTGTTATTGCAAGAATCTAAAATAGGTATTAATACAGATGATATTCCTAAATATGCAAGAAAAAGAAAAATAATAAGCTTTGTAGTTATAGAAGCTATTGAAAATTGAATATCTTCCCATGAGATTATACTCACAATATCTAAATCAAATCGACCTAAAAAATGCCAAATTAAATCAAGGGAACAATAATAGTGTATAAAAACAAATATACCAATTAAAGAAAAAATGTAAGTAAGCCTTTTATTATCCATCTCTGTTTGTTTATATTAAATTTGTGTAATTTACGAAATTAAACATTATTATAGCAAATAAATCTAAATCCATAAATAATTAACATTTATTTTATTATTGGACAACCAAGTTCCTGAATGATCATCTTTCTCCCGGAAGAAATACGACTCTTTACAGTTCCTATTGGTATATGCAAAAAATCACTGATCTCATCGTAAGTATATCCCTTTGCACAATATATCACACTATCTATACAGCGAGATTTTTGAGAACATTTCCTAATTACAGATATAATATCATTATACATAATCATGTTATAAGGATCATCAAAAGAACGCCTCTCGGCAACAAAATCATATTCAGTGAAATGCACATGTGAATTCCGATTATATTTGGTTATATATGTATTCCGCATGATAATTAAGCACCATGACTTTATATCTTTAGTAAGATCGAATCTATCACGATTAAGAAGTACTTTATAAACTGTATCCCCTACCAAATCTTCCGCGTCTTGCATGGAATAGCAATATCTTCTCGCCATACGTAATAACCATGGGTATAAATCCGATAATTCCTGATCAAAGTTCCCCATCTTCTACCCTCCTCATTAAATATATCCCCAATTTCCCACCAATACACCGCTCAACATATTCACGATGTCTTATGCTTTGTTCGTGCATATCTTTTGCTGAAGTCTCAATCGAATTAATAAGGATATCGACATTAGGCGGCAATGCAGCAATCATTTTTTTTACTTCAGATAAATCAAGTGTTATCCGGTCACATTTATTCTCTAATATTTGCAGTTCTGCAAATAGATGTCTGCATATTTTTTTATTTATGCAAATCGTGTCATTCTTTTCAATCATATAAAGTTCGTTTGTGATTCTAAAAAAGAATTACTAACGACAGATTGAAAAGTTCGATTACAAAATTATCTTCTATTTAAAACTTCTTAATTATGTTCTTCTTTTTCTAATAGTGATTTCTACATCCGCTTGATGAACTATGTTTGCGTAAACAGCAGCACTTACAGCATGTACATCAATATTCATTTTAAAATAAGTCATTAGGAATGCAATCTCAGAGTCAAAAGAGGAACGAATTTGTTCTGGAGTTGCTTTCTTTTCAGAATGCTCTTCGACACGTCTCTCTTCATTTCTCTTTTGCTCAAAAATTGCAATATGAAGCATATAGTCTAGTTTTGATTTCAATTGCTCATTATCCATATTATGTGCATTAACTTCCATCTGCATTAATACTTCTCGGACCTCATCAAAGCTGCAGACAGCTATTAAAGTCTGACAAATGCGAAGAAGTAATAGGTGGGTTCTCTCCTTCATTATGTCTTCTTTATCCAAAATCAAAGCCTTGACACCAGATGGATTATTGATATTTCTATAATCAATGATCAGTTTTGAGGCCCTTTCCTTCAACTCTTCCTCTGATTTTGACTCATTCTCAGAAAGTAAGCATAGATACTCCCCACATGAAATATCTATAAAATCACTCAATGAAATTTGATTCAATCGCTCTATCATGACAATTTCCACCTCTTATAATTTTCAAAATCACGATTATTTGCATCCTCACGCTGTTGCTTTATACTCTTTAGCAGTAAATTATTTGTGGTATCTATCCTTTTTTCAAGCCTTGAATAATCATTGACCACAATTGTACTATTTTTAGCAGAGGATATATTCGATGGTGAAAATGTCGGCGAGTGCAAATCGGAAATATCAAAGCTTGACAAATCAAGTTCATCCACATCCGGAAACACCTGTGCCCCTTTGGGAATATCCACCAAAGTAGGAGTATCAGGAGTTATCCATGCTTGCCCTTTATACATGACGACTTCTTGTTTTCCGGCATCACCGACAAGAGCTGTTCCTCCCCTATGTCCAGCAGTATCCTTTGTACCTTCTGCATAAGATGGTATAGGAGTAGCAAGGATAGTTGCAACTTGTATAGCTCCCATAGCTCCAACAACGGCAGCCATTATCGCACCTGCTATGGGACCCAATTTAAAAGCCTCCATAATACCACGAGCTGTCGCTATTCCAGTTTCTGCGACTTGTGTACCCTTATTCCATATAGCTTGCTTATATGCTATTTCCTGTTTTTGTCTTTCTAGTTCTTTGTTTTTAGATTCGGTTTGAATCTTTGCTGCACGCTTACGAGCTTCTGCTTCTTCCTCAGTGATTGCCCCTGTTTCGGCAAGATTTTCAATTCGTTCAATATCCTTATCATATTTCTCATCATTGGCATCTTGTTCTTTTTCTATTTTTTCAATCTGACCATCGTATACAGTACTAACTAAATCTCCGATGGCACCTACAGCTTGAGATGCAACCTGAAGCCACTTTTCTACATTTTTAATTCGCTTATTCTTAGATTTCTCATCCGCCTTCTCGATTTTCTCAATAGCCTCAATCTCAGCTTCAGCTTCTTGTCGAGCTAAATCAGCTTTTGCCTTCTGTAACTGTTCAGCCAGCTTGGCACGTTCATCCGGACCGAGATTCTTTTCAGCATTAAGTTGCATTTCAAGGGCATCAATAGCTGCTTCTGTGGTTTTCCTAGCATAGTCAAGCTTCAATTGATATTCTCGTTCAGCATATTCTTGTTGAGTAATCTCTTTAGAAGCTAACTGTTTTTTCAGTGCAAGCGTATCCATGATATATTCTTCATCACGAATACTCTGTTCATGCGCAGCATTCTCAGCAATCAACAGAACTTGATCCGAAGCATGTTTTTCATACAATTCTTGTCTCTTTTTAGCGTACTTCTCGTCAATGAGGAATACATCTTCACCGGTTTTCTCTGCTGAGTCAATTTCTGCTTCACGTTGCAGTTCCAACTGGTGCAATTTCAAATCCAGTTCTTCCTGAGAGCCTTTCTTCACAACAGCAAGAGCGTTCTCAACATCTTTCCTTTCACGATCAGAATTATACTTAACGGTAAACTCGTCTAACTTTGCTTTCATTTCTTTACCTAAAGCATTTCTAGCCGCAATTTCATCTTTACCACCTCCTTTAATTGCTGCAATTTTCTTATTATATCCGAGGGAAATCTTGGCAAGCTCTTTATTTAATCCTTCATCCATAAGAGATAATTCAGATTCTTGAATCTGCTCTTGTAATTTTTGTCTCTCTCTAGCAGCTTTCTCTAGTTCACGTTTTTCTTTATCGGAAAGAGAACTTACACCGGAACCAGTATTACCTTCTGGTTTAATATCACTTCCCAACCTCTTTCTTCTCGCCTCAAGAACATTAACAGACGATTGATAAGTAGAATACTCTATAGCCAAAGCTTTTAATACTGATTTGGCATTTTCCCTAATATATTTACTTGCACTATCATCAATAGAATTAGCATATGCGTTTTCATAATCTTCCTTAGCTTTAGCTAGAGCCTTATTTTCTTGTAAAAGGGTCATATTAAGCAGATCAAGTTGTTCCTTTCTAGCTTTTTTCTTAGCTTCTGTTTCTTTCTCACCTGCTTTAATCAAGACCTGTGTCCTTTTCTCTATGACATCAAGGTCTTTTTTATAATCTTCTTCTGTCGCAGAATAAGTATTTCCTTTATTTGCCAACTTATCTGCAACTTGCTGTACTCCCCCCAACAGTGTAGCTATATCTCGAACGGCATCAGCTATTAAATCAACAGTATCTCGTATTATTCCTGTATTACCATAAATAGTAATCATCAATTCATCCCATGCAGAAGAAAGCCCCTTCAACGATCCGGCTGTATTATTACCCATTTCATCTGCCATTTTAGCGAAGTCATCGGTAACCCCGGTTATTGACTTCCTCAGAGCCTCAATATCATCAGCTCCATTCACGAAATTAGCAAACGCATTTACACTCCTTTTATCAGTAATATCAAGCATTTCTGCAAGCTCTATACCTTTATCCTTAGCTTGTTTAAGTCCTTTCACAAAATCATCTAGAGTTTTCACATTTCCTCCAAGTGTTTTGCTCAACTTTCCTCCTCCATTAGCAAGATTTAGAAGAATATTTCTTGTAGCCGTAGCTGCTGATGATGCATCAACCCCCGCATCTGCCAATTTACCCAATAATGCCAATACATCTTCAATCTCAAATCCAAAGGTTTTAGCAACAGAACCAGCAATAGGCATAGCCGTTTGTAGATAAGAAAATGATAATGCACTCTTCGTTGTAGCAACAGCCATAGCAGACACATAACGTTCTGTTTCAGTAGTGTCAGCATTAAACATTCTTAAAGCTGCTCCTGCAAGTGCAGCGGCTTCCGAAAGCCCTGCTCCAGTAGCTTGGGCGAATTGAAGAATATATTTAGTGGACTGTTGTATTTCAACAACTGAAAATCCTAATTTAGCTAATTCTAATTGTAAATTAGTAGCCTCAGAAGCAGTATACTTTGTTGTAGCGCCAAGCTCTCTGGCAGATAATTTCAACTCTTTTATTTTATCAGAGGTAGTTCCTAAAATAGCGGCTAATTTACTATTAGTTGCTTCAAATTCCATTGCAGTCTTAATTCCCTGTTTCAATTCAGTCCATATCATTTGTAAGCCTTTCATCGCCAATTGACCAGCAACAAAACCTTTAGCCATTGTACCAGTACTAATCCCAACCTTATTAAGTCCTATCGATAATTCATTTTTCAGAATTCCTCCAGTTCTTCTAGCAATAATCCCCATATTCTGCATTGAATTATTACCATTCTTCAATTCTATAATAGCCGCCTTAACTTCTTCCCGATATGCCCCAATAGTCATTTTCTGCTGAGTATACCGATCAGAGTTACGTTTTATATAGTCAGTATTGATACCTATTGTGGAGTTAAGGCGTGCGAGTGTTCGTATATAATTCTCATCTGTATCTTTCAGAACATCAACAGCTTTCTGTAGTTGCTTATTCACTTCTTTAGCCTGCGATCGACTATTTACTTCCTGATTGGTTAAAGAAATAGCTGTCCGAATAATCTTTATCCGTTCTTCTTCCGAAAGAATAGCCTTTTTACGTGTAATATTGCCAGCGTTCTGTGCCTTTGATAAGTTAGATTCCGCTTTAGCTGCTTTTTCCAAAGAAGCGGCATTATCTTCATTTGCTTTAGTGAGTTTCTTCAATTCAGTAGCAGATAGCTTCTCTGAGTTTAGTTTCTCTTCTATCCTCTTCGAAACAGCTTGCGTAATTTCTGATTGTTTTCTAAGGGCCTCAGTTAGTTCAGCGGATGCAGAACTAGCAACCTTTGCCTGTGTATTATAGAGATTACCCAACTTTTCAAGGTCAGCCATCCCATCCACATTGATTTTTAAACCTTTGGCAAGCTCTAAAGCCGCATTTTTATACGTATCTCTTATCTTACCAATAGTATTATCAAGCTCAATCAATTTCTGAATATCACTATCTTCAACAAAATCTTTCAATTTTAAATCTGCCATATCACAGGTAATGTTTATATTCTACAATCGTACCTTTTATCTCAACTCCTAGTTTATCAAAAGCATATGTACTATCTTTCCTCTGATAAACAACATATATGCAGCCATCCAAAACAGCCGCTTTCTTGGCAAGCTCACTTACACGATCCAGTTCGCTCTGCAATTTTCTATTTTCACACGCACAGGCCATATCAACGATATCCACATTCTGAAAAGAAACGTTCCATCCATGGACGGAGATACATAATACTGAAATACTCCTTTGCTGTATCACCGATTCCTAAAATCTGTTCACCATATTTCTTCTCGATAGAAGCACCGTCCTTAAAACCTTTCGTTGAAAAGCGAATCCCGGAATCAATGCGATCTGCGAAAATACTATCATAGAAAGTACCAGTAATGAAAAGGTTAGGTACCTCAACCGGACGAGGAGATAAATAGAGCATTTCACCTCGTAGTGGTGGAGTTATCTTTTCTTTCCAATGCTTGTAGCGTCCTGCCTGATTCTGCCATGGACCAGGCTCATTAAAATAAGGATCACTATCATAATCAGGATTCAATAAATGTTCTGTTCCATCCAGTCCGGAATACATTTGCTCCTGAATGCAATCTACGAGTACATCCTTATGCTCTTCCATGCACTTTACACATTCCTCCTTAAATCCAGAGGCGATGGAATGAACAACTCTATATAATTCGTCGAAATCAGCCATATAGTAATAATAAAAAGGCTGGACTGTATAAACAACCCAGCCCAAAGGTTACTACTTCTTTTTCTTGATCATACTGTAGACATCGGATAGCAATTGTTTTCTTTCATCTTCACTACGATCTTTCCACAGCACATTTATATGCTGTCTGATGAATGCCTGCTTAGTCATAGACTTCACAGCATCTTCAACAAATGTTACCCCTTCAAACTTCATACAGCTTGCTCGATACCTTTAATACCTTTTTCAAACAATACAGAAGGAGCTTTCAGTGAAGGAGTAGCCCCATCTTTAGGAACAATAGTAATAACCCCATTCGCATAAGTCGCAGACGTTACGTTGTTGAGGACTTCAGCAGCTCCATCAGCAAGAAAAGTACCGAACTCTTCCGTACGATCGTAGCCACCAATCTTCTCAATAATTTTATAGGCATTTTCCGCTTCTGCCTTTTCAAAAACAACATCAACCAAACCTTTTGCAAAGTTTTTAGGATTGAAATCCAACTGTACATAATCAAAATGTAGCTGGCTGTCTTCAGCATCTTCATGGCAAAAGCTTACTGTCATTGTTGATTTCGCACCACTAGTCGGATACTGTGTGACAGTAGGATATACAGTAGACATTGGAATGCCGGCAAGGATATCAGTATCATCATTATAACCGATAAGATGATTATCTCTATTCCAGAAATACACATCCCATTCCTTATTTGCATTATTCAACAGCTGCGCATTCAGGACTTCATCAAAACGGGCTAAAGTAAAGGTATCAGTCTGGGCATTAAGTCCATTATACTGATTTCCCCCGTAGCCAAGAGCGTTCACTTGCGGCTCACCACCGTTCTTCGCATACTCAAAAAGCGGGAAAATAGGATAAATCCGTCCGGGACGATCCGCATGACATAATTCTGCTAACTTATCACCGGTAATATCAGTAGGGAGCTTCACTCCATGTTCAACCATTATTGAACCTTTTACCTTTTCCCAATCAATTTTACAAGCAGATCCACCAGTGTTAAAACGGGAACCTTTGCATGTTCTAATCTTTCTCATTTTCTTCTACAATTAGGTATTTTAATTATAATCTCCATCGAGCGTATGTTTATGGCGTCAATAGGCTCGCTCACTGCCTCACCGGTATCTGTATAGGCTCCGTATCTGCCATAACTATAATTCTCTGAATAGCTATGTTTCACTTTATCATCAAAATTCCAGCTAAAGCGGTTATCTTCAACAAGGCTCTCTAATAAGCAGTGATAAATCGGACGAAGAATATTCTTGAAAGAAGTAGTTCTACGTTTCTCATTACTCCATTCTCTACTTGAAGAACAAGCAATGATTAACGAAACCTTTGCTTTAGAATAGTAGTCCGGATCGCTCCTATCTTCATTTATTGGGGTAAATAAAGCAATTAGTGGGAACTTACTTTCCGATTGACTGGGCGCTTTACTATACCCATCTAAAACATCCTTGATATATTGTCCGCTGCCGAAGATATAATTTAGTTTGGGAGACTTAATGACCTTCATACCACCTTTTCCATCAGGATAAAGGATTTCAAGATTCTCCGGAAGTTTTTCCACTATTTCCTCAAACAGTTCTGTTATATCCAATTCCATCATAAATTGAAAGCATTAATGGGAGTTAATAGGTTCTTTTGAATCTTCAAACCGGTGAAAGGACAATCATCGGACATCGCCCATTCTACAAAGAGTCGGTTCTTCTTCACCATGCTGTTCCAGACACTAACCTGTCTCTTAATCGGAGATATATACTCGTTAGCACATTTCAATCTTACAAGACCAGTGATAGTAGCCTGTGTATTCATATCACGTAAAATGTGAAAGAACACATAATCGGCGAACGGTTCACTTAGCTTTTCACATAAAAGTGCATATCCGGATTGAGGTTCATCTTTTTCCAAGATATCAACCTCATCTGAAGAATCCTCTTTTTCCTGTTCTACGATCTCCAAATAATCAGTAATAGCTTGTGAAAGACTAAAACCGACAGCAGTATGAAGAAATTCGGTCTGAAATGCCTTGATATACCCGTTTATCACCTCATTTACTGCAAGAGACTGGGGCGAAGGCATTTCAGCGACCGAAGCATTCTCAATATGCCTGGGACCTGACGTAAAATATGAAACATCAATCAACATGGCAATAGTTATTTAGAAGCCTTACCCTTTCCGGTTTTCTTTTCATCTTCCACGGAAACGGTTTTATCATCAACAACAGTTACTTCCTTAGCATCTCCAGCAGGCAATTCTTTTGAATCGGCAGCCGGAAGATTCTTGTTATCAGAAGGAACCAGGGCTTCAAGTTCTGCAATACGAGCTTTCATTGTATCACGTTCATCTGTCAGTTCAACAATAGCTTTATCTTTCTCCGTAATGGATTCAGTAAGTTCACCGATTCTCGCATCTTTCTCTGTGAGCATACATTCCAATGTCTTTCGAGCATCTTCTTCTGTAACAAGACCACACTCGGAAATAGGGGTGAATGAAACCACCCCTCTACCAATCCGAATGCGTTGCTCTTTAAGCACATTGGCTACATCCTTATCATTACCTCTAAGTATGTAATCCATAATATTACTTTTTAGTAATTGCTTCTTTCAGTTCAGCCAAATCTCCATAAGCAAATGCCCAAGGATTGTAAACAGGGAAAATCACCTCTTCACTGGCAATAAGAACCACCTCATTACACAACTTCGTTTCCACATCTTCAGCCCACTCTAACGCAAGATTAGTGTAGTCAACGATAGATGCACCCATGTGCATATCACCAATAAAGTATTTACCGGGTAACATACCGGTACTCTCTACAATCGGACGGTTAGCAATATGCTTAACACCATTGACAACCTTAATAATGCCAAGGTTACGCCCAGTTGTATCCTTCTCTGATTCCATCGCATTAACATCTGACGGATTGAGAGTAATAGCATTGGGATAATACTGTGCATAGGTCATCACGGCAAATGCCGTCTTAATAACATCTTCCGAGTTAGGAGCTTCGATACTTTGGAAGAATGAGTTGTTGACAGTAAATGTCATATTTGCAATGGCTGTTTCCTCACCGGCAAAAGCAACACCTTTCAACAAGATTTGACGATCATTCATCTTGATAATAGGATTCGCTTTGTTCAAATCTGTCACAACAGCAGCATTGGCAAATGTAATAACCATACCATTGAGCATCAGATCGTACGGCTTTGTGAATTCAACAATTGTGTCTTTGCCCCCATTATGGCTTTCGACAGACTTCACACTACCTGCTTCTCCCTTAATGATAGTATCTTTGATGATACTTTCAACTGGAAGCACTCCAGTGTGATTAGTAATGCCTAACAGGTTCTCACCGTTCCCATCACCAAATAACATGTTCCAATCTTCAGCAAGCCATACAGCTTCCGGTAACATATTCAGAATATAACTTCTGATGAAAACACGACTCTTCAACATACGTTTGGAAATTCTGATATGGGTACCAAGTCGTTTCGTACCTGTCTGAATTTCCTTCATCTTAATGCTTGACTCCGGTAAACGACCGTTTTCAGTAACGTACCGTGCATTCCTGTCGAAGTCATACACTTGTGTAAAGGCGAGCTGCGTATATGTAGGATCACCCTGCAAAGTCGTAATGACATTACGCATATGAATCTTCTGATTACTTACCTGGCTAACAACACGGTTCTGCTGTTGGGTAATCATGATTTCACCACTGTAATTGTCGGTCATGGACACAATATCTTTCAAGCTGAATCCCTCAAAAGAACCTGTTTTACGGCTGTGACCGGCTGCAAACTCCTTGAACTTCTCACTATCAAGCATTTCGCTCAATTTCTCGTCGAACTTATTGATAGTATCCATAGATAAGCCTTTTTGCTTCATTTTTTCAATGCTTTCTCCAAGGCTCTTAACCTGGTCAACAAGTGTTTCATTGTCTTTAATCAATTGAGCAAACTTCTCGCCGTCATAAGACTTCAATAAGTTATTAATTTCTCCAAACTGTTTAGTCACATCATCAGGCGTAACAACTCCTTCCAGTGATTTATTTACGACTTCACACATCATGCCGACGATGTTTTCCATGAATGTTTTCTGTTCTGCTGGCAGACCATCTGTTTTCAGATTAAAATCTGATACTGTAAATTTTTTAAGCATAAAATTTAAATTTTAAGTTATTTATTATCGAAACAACTATTCAAACTTTTGAAATCGAATAAAGTGCAATTATCAGCGGCTTTAGTCGTTACTCCATCGTTACCATTTTCCCCGTCATTCTTTTCTTGAGTGTCAACAGACGGCTCATTCTTTCCGGTAGTATCTTCAGAAGTATTTTGTAGAATAGCATTCGAACGATATACTTTTCCCCAACAGTGGGGACATCTTACATAATTCATAAGATCCTGCAAACTCTTTTGAGTGAATTCTTTCTCCTCTGACTTTACAGAATCAATAAGAGAAATTACTTGAGTTCTAATCTCTGGAGTGAGCTTCTCCATTTCTTCTCTTACGATGTCCTGCGTTATCCATCTCTGATAATCGGCGGCGTAATCTAATACCTGTTGTGCAAAGGTATGTTCCGTTTCTGCGTCATAATCAAATTGATAACCGCAATGAGGACATGAGACAACGGCACCACCGTTGAGGCTCTTTAGTAATAAACTTAATTCCATATCGTAACCTTTTAAACGTTCATCACTATATCCATGCTGCAAGAACGCTTTTCGAACGAAATCAACAGCTTCCTTTACTTGGTCGGCAGTAGCAGATTTGATATTCACAAGGAATGTTTGAGGATTACTTCCCCAACTTGTCAATGTAGAATATTCCATCATACGCCATTCAAGCACTTTACAAGGATCAGTCAAATCCCTTTTGATAGCTTTTACTCCGATAGAGTGTTCAAGGGTTCTCCCATTCTCTGCAAACAGCTTATAATCAGCTAACGTGTCACGACCAATCTGTTTTTCAAGATTCAACTGGCCAACCATAACTAAATTACCCTCTGTTTCCTTACCACTCAATGGAACCCCCAACAATTGATCCGGACGGTGATTCAAGAACCAACGCATACGACCAATATTTTCCTTTAAAGTCTTGTTGAATGATCCGGGCATGGATACGTCTTTCTGTGAGTCCTTCACACCGATACCGTTCACCGCGACGGTAACGATACCCTTCTCATCAACATCATTTGCCTTTGTCTTGTACTGAAGGCTTTTGATTTTCTCTTCCATTTTCAACTTCACTTTTTGTGTTAAGACTAAATATTTGTTTAACTATCTCTCGTTCCTGGTCCGACATCTCAAATAATGTTTTGTCGAACATAGGTTCTTCAAATTTACTTTCACCGATTTGCGCCCTCCAATCATTGTACGTTATCAATCCACTAAGGAACTGGTCTTTGCACCGGCTATTGATATTGGTCTTTACTTCCTCGGCTTCTTTCAACCCCTCCTGCAGGCAATCCACATCGGAGAAATCACAATCCAAATAATATCCGCTTGATTCAAGTCCTAAAAATTGAGTAAACTCACGGCAGAACTGTTTCGCAAATGGAATGATAACAGAGCTATAAACACTCTTTTCTGCCGTAGATTGATTGCTAAAAGTAGACTGGTCTTTGCGAGGAACTAACACAGCAGGAATACCATAAGCACCTGAAATACTAATTGCATCAGCAAGTGTTTCCTCAAACGGTTGCAGTTCTGCAATAGTGAGATTGGTACGTACAAAACTCAATGGGATATCAGACAGCCCATATGGTAACTGGTCCTTACCTACTCCGAACTTACCGAAGTGTTGTTGCAAAATTTCTTTCTTCTCATTATCAGTCATAGCAATGGGTCCGGATTCATCTTGTTTCATATTGATAAGAAATCCTAAACCACCTCGTTTTACATAAATTACATTACGAGCCTCATATACAGCAATAAGGTTCGATATCGGTTTCATTTGTGACATAAGACGGCTTTGAGATTTCATAAACCCAAATCCGGAATAATAACTCACACACCCGTCTCTATCATGCCATACCTGATAAGCAGGTATATTCATTGTGCTCAAAGCGCCATAATTTAAACGATAACCTCTAATAATATCTTCTTGATCAGCTATACCAAACAATGGAATATTACTACCTAAAACAGGCAAGACTTCCATTGCATCAGCAGGAAGTACCCAGTAGTTAGAGCAATAACGCCATTTTTCTACATTAGTGAAGCTATCAGACATTGCAGCACGTGTAAAACTATTGCCAAGACACAGTTTATATACGAAATGTTGATAAACATTTTGTTTCCATGTCATCAAACAATTTGGTCTAAGAAGTATCTGATTCAAATTCTTATTAGCCCAAATAACACTATCATCCTTAACTTTCTTAAACTGAAAGTTAGCACTGGAAATACGAGAAGCGATGTAGTCTATTGGAAAAAAGACTTCTGGTACAGACTGAAAAAGCGTAAGAAAATTTTGAGAACAAACATACGGAGATGAAAATAACTCTTCAACAGTTATCTTTTTCCCTTCCGGAAGCTTCTTCTCTTCAACAGTCTCACTCACGACTTCTACATTAGCATCCTGTACAAGCTCTTCCTCTGACTTAGATTTTTTACGAAACCAACTCATTTATTTCTTATTTGAAACAAATGTAGGAATATGAATAATCGGTTTCTCAAAACACTAAAATCTTGAAAAATAAGAAATGTACAAATTCAGTTATAACAAACTATATAACAACAAATTACGCAGCAGATGATTCGGGGAACGATTTTATTATATGATATGCAAGACCACTTAAAATAATGCTTGCACTTTTATTCTCGCTATTTATGTTATAGTCCATCAGGTTAGTAATGAAATCACTGTAATCTTGAGATTCCTCTAACATCTTTGGTGATAACAAAAAGTTATTCCTTATAAAATCAGATGTAGCAGCTATTCGCTTATCCACATCGGCAAACTCTTTCTTTACTCTTACTTCTGTATCTTTCACAATTTCCCTCAACTCACGTACAGTCTGATAATAGGCAGATGAACATTCAAAGAGACACGTATTGGCCTTGTGCTCCAAACATGCGGTCTTAATTTCCTCTATGGAAGATGTTTCTCTAAACAAGGCATCAGTTAAATGCCACTTATCACCACAACGGGATGCCTGAACAAGAACAAACGTACCATCTACATTCGGCATGACATAAACAAGCCGCTGCGAGTAGACGTTTTGTGCTTCCGGATTAAAGAAACCAAGCATACCCTTACCACCATACAGATTCCTTTTTCGCCGGTTACTAAATTCAGTGTACTGCTCATTACACAAATCCACAACGACATATCGAAACGTATCGGATAAGTGCCCGTGTTCCTCATAAGTTTGCAAAGTAGTTTTATTCTTGACCTTGGTTTTAAGAATGGCACCGTTAGCATCCTTCTGTACACTCATGTAGTCCTCGATAGATACCGAACATGATTCGTCGATGTATATCTCTATGCCAGGAACAGTACAATCAAAGATAGCATTGATAAACTCACCAGTCATGGCAACACTCGGATTCTTATTGCCTACTTTATCCTCAATCTCGAATCCTTCTTTCTGCAATGTATCTATGAATAAGTCCATCCAGGAACGTTTCTCATCGTCAATACTGTTTGCTGCTTTCGTTGAGGCATCACCATGCACATAGACCTTATCACTATACTCAATAGATTTCAGATACTTCGCAACGAGTTTAGAAGATTTCTTCACTGTGTTATTGGGGCTTTCACCACACGTCTCATGGAATTGCCAAACCTTGGTACCGGTAGTGAAATCTACTTGCCAGTACGACACACTGATATATGGCAGTACATTATTATCAACTGATATATGAATAGGCAGGCCTGGGACGTATCTATGTTCACCGGAATGTTTGCCACGGTTGAAGGAACCGAAGAACTCGCTACCGGTACGAATAACACCCCACTCTCCAAGTGCATAGACATTGTAATAATCCGGATCGTGAACTCTATCATACTCAAAGTCGGCAACACATTGCTCATCATAAAAACCGTATGTACCATCAGGTGAACCAACAACCCAAAAGTTATTCAGATAGGTAGATTGGATAATAACTGTATTTGATTCCTGTTCCTCGATCTGCTTTGTACGAGGATTAAGTATTTGCCGAGGCGCATTCTTCTTTACGGATTTGACCTTAGTAAGCTCCTCCGGCAACTCTTTGCCGGCAATGGTAACAGACATTGGCACATCATGCCATTTGTCTTTATCAATGAACTCTTTCTTTATCCAGTGGCTTTCACTGATCGGATTAAAGGTACAAATAATCTGCTGCCCTTTCTTACCACGCAAACGCTTACGTAGCTGCTTGAAATCCGGATGCTCGAACTCTGACCATTCCTCTAACTGAACACGCTTATAGTTGGAGATACCTTTTATCTTCTCCGGATCGTCAAGACCGGAAAAATCTATCTTCGCACCATTAACCAGACACTTAATAGTATTCTGTTGGAACTTGAACAAATGGGATATGCCAAGACCGGCCGCAGCGACTTTATAATCTTCATAAATGGTTTTGAGAATAGAAGCTCCTACCTTACGCATAACAAGAGTGTTCTCACCGTCCTGTAATGTCTGTATCAGTATGGTTTGTGCCACACTGTACGATTTACCGGAAGATGAACCTCCATAGAGAATGATAAAACGGATAGTCTCATCATTCAAGTACTTCAATAGATAGAATCCGTTAGGATTTAGCTTCTTATAATTTATAACCATATTGTTCTAAAAGTAAGGTTTATCCGTAGGGAAAACACAGGAAATAACCTATAAAATTGTTCTATTCATCCGATTTATCATTTTCATCAAAGCCAATACGAAGTTCACTGACCTTGTTTCCATCTCCACCTTTGATGTTGACATTCTTATCGGCTTCCCAACCATTCCAGGCACCAAGCAAACGAGCTGCTTCCGTTTTACCGTTGAACTCATAGGTAACTTCTCCTCTCTTATTCTGAATCTTCTTCAATGCATTGCGTGTACGCTTTGGAAGCTGCGAAGGACTTTTCATCTTTACCTTACCTGTCAGTTCATCGACAATATACAAGTCATTGGGGTCAGCAATAATGATATCCATCAGTACACGTTCCACTGTTTCACGTTTAACTTCAGTTTCTTTCGCCCTCTTTTCTCTTATCTCTTTTATCCTTGATGAAACCTTGATGTTTTGCATAAGGGCATGAGCATTGCGCCAAACGCTCTCCTGCTTCATCTTAGAACAGTCGTAAGCCATTCGGTATGCTTCACTTGCATTGCCATCTATGTCAACGTAATACTGGCAAAACTTCTCCTGTTTTAATGTTAAAGACTTCTCTTTACTCATAGCTTCAAATTATTAAATTCCTGCATGGAGAAACAGTGATAGTTACTCAACATGCAGGAATAAATTAGAATGGTTGTACATTCATAGGATTTCTATTTCTCCGCACCCGCATTATTTTGAGAATTATCTTTTCTCCGCATGACGAATATTTTTCTTACTCCGTCCTCGACTGACGTATAGGACAAAGGTACTAAATAGATATCCCGGTTCACCGATTGCTCGAAATTATCAAATTCACGTTTCTCGTTAATCAACTCTGTTTCAAGCGGTTTGTAGTATTTTACTAAAGAAGCAAAATACATAGTAGTCACAGGTTGGACGTTACAAATATTGATAAGTTGCCGATTACAACCCACCGAATAGATAAGCCCTTCGACGACATCATCTATGTAAGTGAAGCACCGGATATTCTGACCACAGTTGTATAAAGACACGTTTTCCTTTTCCATCAGGAACCAGAGAAGAGTTCTTTTTCGCGGATTAGGTCCATATACATTATGCAGCCGGCACCCGGTCGCAGCCTTACAATAGATAGACGCATACTGTTCATCGAAATACTTGCTCGTACATGGAAGTGGTATTCTCCGGATTCGCCGTTGACGAACTGGCATATACCAACTTCACATGATTTTGATTGCAAGCATCAGCTACTCGCATGAAAGTATCAATGTTATCCTTCCTGATTTGTTCCAGGTTTCCATTAAACACACTTGTTTGCGCCGCCAAATGGAACACGCAATCAATATCTCCATTCTTTAGAAACTCGCATACTTTCGTAGCTTCAGTACCATACTTTCGGTCAAGTCCTATGACTTCAACACCTCTTTTTACTAATTCTCGGCAAAGGGCTTTACCTATAAATCCCTCACTACCGGTTACTATTATTTTCTTCATCATCACAAATAAATAAGGATGCATCTTAAAAAGATGCATCCAGGTTCAACATTGTATATTATTTTATATTCTAAAAAACATATCTCCCGAAATAGGTCGGGCTGTATCATCACCAGTTAGCCGGATGTATCGAAAGAAATTCTGTTCGGTCCGGACCGGTTGTGATAATTGTAATGCTTTGGCTGTATCATTTTAAAGGGTTAGTTACTTGCATATCTCAGCATTTATTGTAATTTTGTAAACGAGACTGTTACTTATTACAAAATTTACCAGATTAGCGGATTTTAGAGGCGGGTAATGAATTGCCCGCCTTTTTCGTCTGCTTTTTAATTTACCATAAAAAGTATACCTTTGCTATATCCTAAGTTGGACATATGAAACAAATTTATTGAAGAAAATTGGTACTTTTCTTGTAGGTGGGTACAGCGGTATCTATCTTTTTTATTCATAGCTATTCTTTATACGTTAAAATCAAGTATATGGTTTGTATTTCCAATTTGTATATGCAATTTTACCACAAAACTTAAAACTATCAATAATATGTATGAACCATACACCAAACAATCCTTACCTTCAAAGGAATATAGAGAACTTTTAGGTAGTGCCATTTGCGTTTTCAATTCTAATAACAACTTTATTATTGAGAATATCTTAAGATCTGATGTAACATCCAAGTATAATTGGTATGATTTAATTGACTCTACATCAGGACAGTTAACTTTTCCTATAAAAGAAACTATAACCAAAGAGTCCGATGGTACAATTGAACAGCTATTTAAAGAAATAGTAGATCAACGGAATCGGATTTTGCATAGCTTTCAAATTACAGAAAATGCTACTGACAACGAACAGATATTAGCCACAAAGAATAAAAGTAACGAACAGTTTGTTATTACAAAGGAATATCTGATGGACTTTATCGAGAAAAATGATAAGCTTTCAACTATGCTACATAAGTTTAGAGGCTTCTGACATTAAACGACCAGCGTATGGTATCAAAAAATCCGTTGTATCATGTATAACGGATTTTTTGATATTTTATTAGTCAAACAGTTTAAATTCATACACCCAAACAAAAGAACTACGTTCCCATGTTCCTCTTCCGGATACTTTGTTTATCAAAGCGGCAAAGGCTTCACGGGAAGTATCATATAGTCCGATATGTTTCTTATCGGAAGCATTAGCGAAAGAATAAGCAATACCGCCACTTCCATTTGCAGAATCAAGCCTATAAACACCTTCTTTTATGCAATCTTCATCTGATATGTCTTGTAAACGTTCTACTTTCACATCAGTAATACGGATGCGATGTGGCATTAAGTCGGCACGAACAAACATCTTATTGTTTAATCCAACAGAGGAGGATATAATAGTGGATATATAGCCATCTGATTTACGTCTAAATCCATCTGGTAGGTAATTTAAAATATCTTTATATGGTTGTGCTATCGCTATCACCTCATCAACCTTATACTTTGGAAGTATCTGCCCGCCATCAATCATACGTTCGTCCTCGTCATACATACACACTTCGACAATCTCCCCAGAAGGTCTTCTGCAAACAAAATATCCAGCTACATTTTCACCTCTAAACTTTGAAGGATATATGATCTCCCTTCTCGTCATGGTCTTTGTACCATTCAATACCGCTTGCGTTAAGTGGTATTTGTCATTAAACATAATCTTCTTCATATCTTTCTTGTATTGAGCGTTACTTAACATTTTGAATAGTCACACTATATGTGGTTGCCTTACTTGGTGCTTTGCCGACTTCTTTTTTATACGGACGAGTAAAGTCACGTATATGATCGAGAATGTCGTCTATCTCTGTGTCAACAAAGTCTTTTTGTTTCTGCCATTCCTCACGGGCTGGGTGGTTTGTGTCCACCTCCATTTTTATTGTTATAATTTTCTTCATTACTACATTGATATTATTAAATATTAAATTAACTTTGCTGTGGATATAAAAAACACATTATGGATAAAATAATTGATTATTCACTTGATAATATAGGGCTTATAGCAACATTAGTAATTTTATTTATTATTTTCATTGTCAATACAATAATCAGCTACAAAGTATATAAATCACAACATAAATATACTAAAATATTCAATTTGCAAGCTGATGTCATTAAAGAATTATATTCAAAACTTATTCGTTTTTCCACTGCAATTACGAATTTCACCATGCGAAGTCACTTAGTTGAAAACGATTGGAAGAAAGAGGAGCAAGAAAGATTAGAAAACTTAAATAGTGCATATTTGGCATTAAAAGATTTCTTTTATCCTAATCGCATTTTCCTTCCACTTTCTTTATGCAACCGAATAGAAAACCTTATGAATGAATATATAAACAAGGCGCAAGACTTCGAAAACTATAAAGCAGAAATAAGAAACTTTCAAAATAATTTTTTAGTAAAAAGACACATAGAATCCAGTAGAAAGATCACCACAGAAATACAAGAAGAATTGCCTTTAATTATTGAAGATATAGAATACTTATTTAGAAAAATGCTTGGAATATCTAATAGATAATCACTTAAGTTTAACCATTTTCATGCCATTCTAAATTTCTTCAAACGGTATCATTAATACAAATGTCTCCTTTCAAGACTCGTTCTACCTGTTTGTCGATTATCTCTTGAAATTCAATTTGGCAGATAAGAGAACAATCCGGTATAATCTCTTCTATTGTGTCACCCCGCCATGTTGGTAGTTCATCAAGGAATATTCGCCCGTCTTTATCCTTTAGGCATGTTGCACCTACATCTCGTTCAATCTGCGCCATTTGGTTGAATACATCTGGGAAGTCCTTCCGGATTTTATTCCAGTACCCCATGCCACCTTTCACGCAACCGATACAGTTGTTGTTATTGTAGCCCATCTTGTACATGGCGGGGATTTCAATACTAGCTTTCCAAAGCATACCCATTGCGTCGGGTTTCGTAATCTGCTTTTCAACAAGCGGGAACAGCGGCTTTGTGTCTGGGTACTGCTGCTTTAATCGGATAGCTCGGTTAATCTCTTTTGGATCATAATCGAATCCCCAAACTTGACCGTCCCAAGACCCAAGTTCCTTTTCCAACTTGTACCGGACTTTCTTTTTCAGTTCAAGAGTACAAGCAGCACCATGCGCACCGTTGATAAAACCTCTCCTTAAAACGTCAGCTACACAAGTGTATTTGTCGCTTCGGATAGTGTGAATCGGTTGACCGTACCACTTCTCGCAATCAGCAAGAAATCTGGCATTATCTGGATGCCCAGAGCCAGTCTCAATGTAGTAGAGCTGTACATCTTCGTACAAACTCAATGCTATTTTACAAGCAACAGCGGAAGTTACTCCGCAAGAAAACCATGCTATTATCATAATATTTATTTTATATTTATATATTTGTAAATTCAAAAAATATGATATTAAACAATGGAAAATCAAGTTTTCAATTCTTGGGAGATAATCAATGAAATGACAATCATTAAGAAAGCTGATTGGAGTTTCTTTAAATACAATGGCTCTGGCATTCCTAAAGCAACCAGAAACTATTGGAATATCAATAACTTATCATCTGGAGAGAAACTACATATCATTTTAAATTATAAAGGGGTAGAATATGAATCATATATTGTTATAGATAAAACCAGATTCCAGAGATCACAGATATTTTGGAATTCAGATTTAGGAAATATCTTTAAGCTACTATATCCAAATTACAACAACAAAAATGATTTAGACTACCCGTCATTACAATTCAAGAAAATATCTAACACATATTATATTATATCTTTTGTTAATGAAATAAATGATGATTATCTATTCTTACTACCTAACTATTCAAATATAGAAGGAAGAAAACTATATTTTCAGTCTACACGTTATGAGAGAGACGCCAAATTACGGCAACAAGCTTTGAATATTCATGGATATTCCTGTTTTGTATGCGGATTTAACTTCTTTGAAACATATGGAGAAATTGGACGTCAATTTATCCATGTACATCATATAAATCCACTCTCTCAAATTGGTGAACAATCCGTAAATCCAATTACAGATTTAGTTCCTGTATGCCCAAATTGTCATTGTATGATCCATAGAGATAAAAATCAGATTCTTACAATTGAAGAATTGAAGCAGATATTCAAAACGAATGGGAAGTAAGCAATAGACTTTTGTACATAAATAATCAAATCTATCAGATTATCATTATTTATTATATACCACTAAACAGACATATATTAGTTTAATCATTTACGTATTAATTAAAATTTGTTTTTACAACGGCTATAGTCTACCTTTCCTCTAATTCCTCTTATATCCGGATAGAATAAATTGGGGATAACATAAGAGTCATACTCATTAGAATCATTTTTTGCTTCGCAGTATTCCTCGGCAATAGCTTCCTCAATATATTCTTCTTTATCTATGTAAAGAACCAAGGCACCATCTGCGAAAAATTGAATCTTACCGAAAACACATTTCACCTTACTCATAATTATTTTATTTACTAAAAAACTAATCCTTACTTATCCCCTGCTTAGTTACTCTAAATTTATAAATTAGTAACACAAACAATGAGCAATAGCATTTTTAAGGTTATTCTAGCTTCTCAGAAGACATTTTTATAATCTTCTTAATTTCGCCTTCAATGTCCCTGCATCCGTAATGCTGTAAAAAAGCGACAGTAATCACAATAATATCAACTGCCCTTTTCTTGTATTCTTGATGACCATCAATATTATCAATAGGCAAATCCGACAACTCATCTAATTTCCTCCATGCAGCAGATATTTTTAAGCTGAAAGCCTTTTTGGAAGTATTTTTATTCAGATGAAAGCGGCGCTCTATAATCTTTAATATTTTAGGGGCCAACTTATTCAATGTTATCATAAATGATTAGGTTAAATTGTTAGACTAATAATAATCTCACACTGTTTTATGCAGGCTGGTCCCTTATATGAAACCTGTAAATGATTCTTTTGTACATACACACAGTAATTAAAGTTTTTCTTGTAGCTTTTCCATCACTTCAGTTGCACAAAGCAAAGCGTAATTACTATCAATAGAAATATACGTTTGAATTGTAAACCAAAAACCTAATATCCTAACTTGCAAGAAATAGGCAGTCTGGAAGTTCTTTGCTTGAAATTGCCCTTCTAAACGCATATACTTAGAAAGGCTAAAGTAAGTGGCATCTACTTTTTTAATTCTTAATTTTTTCATTCTATACTTTTGGGGATGAATACATTTTTCACTGGCCATAGGAATATTCACAAAATTCATGGGAGTAGTAGTAAGAATACCTATTGGCATATTATTGGGATTCCCATTTTTAACAGGGAACATTTTCGGATTGCTCCTGTAAGCTTCACGAGCCATTATCATATTTTGGATCGCATGAATATGTATGACTTCCTCTCTGATATCTGATATATGAAACACAGGGAGATTACAAAATAAGTTATGCAGTTTACAGGAAACTTCAATGACCTCTCTTTCTTTATCTGTCAACATGCAATTACTTATTTAGAGGGTCCATTTCTGTTTTAGCAAGGTTAATAAGAGTATTGACACCTTGAAAAACCTGTTTGGCCTGATTTACTTTATTAGGATCTTCTTTCACGTCCTTTATTTGTTGTAAAACCAAGTCTCTCATATCCTGTAAGATAGTAGGATTCACAGTAGATACCTTATTCAACCGTTCATTTGCCAACACAACAACTGTATTTGTTATCGACCGGAAACGGTTCAACTTGGAAGCTAAATCAAACATACTAAATATCAGAACTTTGCCATTGTTCAAGTATATCTCAACTTCGGTTCCATCATCACCGGTACCGTCACAATAGTTGAGAATTACAATTTCTTCATTCTGATAAAGAAACGGTTTGTTAACCATTTCCTTTAATCTATCTATTGCATTATCACTCATAATTCATTCTTTTTTGTTGCTTTATTAATTTGTCTATTCAAAGCTCCTTTTAGCTTTATGAGGTACTGAACATCTTCCGGATACCGGGCATACATTGAGTTTTGCGTTTTCATTTGTTCAGAACGACTAATCATGTATAGGTTCTCGATACAAATATTTTGCTTATCTCCATCTTTGAACTGAATATTGTAACCAGGAGGGATTTCTCCATTATGCTCAATCCATACAAGCCGGTGTTTAAGCTCAAAGACATTCGGTTCTGCCGTTTTCACTTCAATGTAACCGTCACGGGTTATGCGTTCATATCCAACCTCTTTATGATTCTTTGGAATACATCCCTTTTTGAAACGTGTAGCTTTCGTTTTTTCAATTTGAGCATCAGACATATATTCTGTTTGCTTACGTCCCTTATTCATTGGTTGATGTCCTTTGGGAAAGAAACTTTTAGAAGCACATTGGAATTTGAACTCTTTAGATTTAAAGAGTCGTAATTTGAACACTATTCCATTTACAGCAGAATAAGTTGTACCTAATATCTGTGCTATTTCCTCATTAGTATGATTGGGATACAACTCTTTCAATTTTTCAACCCTCTCACTATTCCAAAATCCAGTTTTTGGAGAGCGCCTAAGCTTTCGAATCAAAGCCTTTGCTTTTACAGCAGTAGGTGTTTTACAAAGGCATCTGGCAAGTTCTTTCAAATCAGCAGTTGGATACTCGCTATCAAGTATAGCGAGTTGTTCATCAGTCCACGTTTTCATAAGCATATCAATAAAGAGAGGAAACCGTTAGGCTTCCTCTGTGTTATCGTTTTCAAGTTCTTTCAATCTCTCATTGAGTTTCTTTTGTTTCTTGTCGAAAGAAGTAGCGAGCTGCTTACCAAGTTCAGTGTAATCATCAGGATATTGTTCCGCAAAGAGAATGTTTTGGCATTTCTGCATATACGGATAGCACATCACATCATTGCTTGAAAGATTGTTAGCAATAAAAGCGCGATACCATTGATTACGATCAGCTTGGTTGTTCTTCACGTATTTAACAAAATCAGACTCTTTCTTATAAGTAGAAAGTTTTAGTGTTTCCAAATATTTACTACTACAATTCCGGAGAATCATTACATCGAACACAGTTTGTTCATCAACGGATAACTCTTTATTACGCTTATAATAGGGCTTTTCCTGTGCCCATTTTCTCATAGTTTCAGAACTCTTCTCGATTACCTTATCCTTAGCTTTCTTCAACTTTTCATTTATCTTCTCCCTTTCTATATCTTTAGGATCTGCAAGAGCTGAAGTACTGGAAGATAGCTCTTTTCTTATATAGTAGTATTCTACATCAAATTCAGGACAATAATAATTCCACAATGATATACAACGATAAATCTCACCATCCTCAAGCATTTTTTGAGTACGCTCATCATTTTCAGCATACCAACACTTACCCTTAAATACTTCATCCGGATTTATCATTTCAAATCCAAGGCTTCTAACAGCTTCGAGTGTCTGTTCCAAGAAAGCTTTTCTCGAATCACTGCAATAAGTGTCAAGTTTAGTCTCCATTATAACTGTTTTCCCGAATGAAAGCGGTTCACCAGCTTTAACAAGGAACTCACTTTCAAGTTGAATTTTACGTATCAGATAAGCTATCTGTTTTTTTCTAAAGCAATCAGGATTGATGCATCTTGCATTTTTATTATTCATTTCATAGAATAGGCAACCGTGATTGACAGTGTTGTTCTCACATTGTGCGCATGGTTTAAATTCCCCGTTATCCCAATTATCTGCATTTTCTTCAATCCAATCAGCTTTATCAATTTCAAGAAAAGAACTGCCTACAAACCTTCGAATCATATCTGTACTGCACTGGTTCGGATTCCCTTTATGAAATTCCATTTGCGAGCTATCTTCTAATTTAGAAAGAATCATAGCACCGGATAATGGTATATCTCCATTTCTTACACGATCTTTCAGTTCCGGAATAAGACCATTTAGCTTTATACGATCAAAAACAAAGCGAGTAGACTTTCCGAATTTAAGAGCGATATCTTCTAAAGTCCGTCCTTTCTCAGTCAACTGTGCAAAAGCAAAAGCTTCTTCGATGGGATCAACATCTTTTCTTTGAAGATTCTCGGTAATCATTGCTTCAAAAGCCTCATCATCTGTCATCTCTCTGACAATGCAGGAAATTGTTTGAAATTGCTCGGACTTTTTCCGGTGGCCCTTGATTTTAGCAACATTCTCTTTATCTTCCCTTTCTTTCAATAATAATACAGCACGGAAACGACGCTCACCACAAACAATCTCATACGAACAGGGGATTGTTGTGACATCACCAGTTTCTAAGTCAGTCACATCTTCGGATTTGGCTACCCTGACGGTGATAGGCTGCAATAAGCCTTGTTTCTCAATGTTACTTGCAAGCTCTTCAAGAGCTGCTTCATCAAATGTCTTTCTCGGATTCAAAGGAGAAGGACTGATAAGGTCAATTCTAATGTTTTGTACTTCCATAATTTAATTATATTGGTTTGACTTTTAGTTTATTACATCAGTAAAGTTATCGTAAAATGACAAGTTATGCAAACAGAAACTTCGCCATTTTAACGCCATTTTCATTGAGGTTTATTACGTATTTGAATGAAACCTCTCTTCTCTGTTTCCCGAAGCAATTCCATATCTTCATCAGAGATGCAGAAATCTGTTTCTCCATTAACAGTGGTATAATTGGGGATATTAAACCGTTCTCGTATTCTTTTTTTTACTTCTGGAATATCTTCAAGTTTGATGTGCCTAGTGTTCCAGTAAATTGTCACCTTCTGCTTCCTGTTTGCCATTCTTTCTTTTGTTTAGATAAGAGGTTATTTCATTTGAAATTCTTAACGCATTGACGGCTTCTTCATCTCCTTCTTCAACTCTACATTCAAGTTCGTTCCGGTATTCTTCATACGACAATCCACTTGTGTAGTTCGTTTCCTCTGACAAATTAGCCTTATGGTTATTCCAAGATTGATTATCGGCAACAGCACAACGCTCTTTGTTATATTCACGAAGCCATCCCATGATAATAGAACCATCAATGCGATTATAATTTTCACCGTATTTCATTTTCATAGCGTTCTTGAAACACAGTTTAAAATCATCCGTTTTCATGTATGGATATTCCTCTATGATTAAATCTACGGTCGTTATAACTTGCATGGCCGACATGGTGTTACCAACATTGAAGAAATCTAAAGCATCAGCAACTAAGATAACCAGTACTGCCCTAGCTTGCGGTTCCCCAAATTTTCTAATTATAGTTCCGATAGCAGGTTCATTGCTTAGAAATACATCCTCAACCTTCTTCGGGCGAAGAGTTTTGCAGTAATTCTCCGGCGAGGTCTTTAAGGCGACTAACCGATTCTCTTCTTGTGGCCGTAGTATCAGTTCGTTTTCCATTGTAATTACCCTCTAAAATATTAGTGAATTTTGTAGGTAAAAATATCCAGTCAAAAGTGCATTGCCAATTTTTATCGTTTTGTCCAAGCAGGAAGGGACTATTTAAAACCAACTGGAACACATCGAATATAGCTTGCTTTCCATATTGAGCAACACGTGCTTTAATAGCTTTCTTACGTTTCGCATCTATGGACTTTATAGCAGGAAGTTTACCCTTAAACGTAGAATTAAAATAATCCATCAACCCAACCCAATCAATCTTTTCATCAGGGAACAAAGAAAGCTCGTCTTTCTTTGATTCTCCTTTAGGAGAAGTTTCTTTCTTTTTAAAATCAGAATCATTATCATCTACATTATCATGTTCATTATCATTATCGGCTTTTTTGGGTTTTCGTGGGTTTCCAAATAACCCACTGGGTTCTGTGGGTTCTTTGGGTTCGCTTGGGTTTTCACTTTTCGGACGTCCACCCTTAGTACCATTGCTCTTATTCCTTTCTACAATAGACATATACTTGTCAGTATCCCTGTCTATATCTATCTTTATAAAGTTGAAAGCAATATTTGCCATAGGTTTCAACCCCCGAAGATTTCCCGTTGTCGCATACTCAATTATGCTTTCGTAAATCTCCAGCCTGACATCATCCGGCAAATCCTTGATTGCTTCTCTCCACCCTTTATAAAAGATGAATGAATTTCTTTCCATATTTTAGGGGATTATACTCCGATTAGTAGTAATACTCACAGTCTTTTTGCTTCCTTCAGCTTTTTCGCTTCTTTCTTGTAATGAGTAATCATCTCTTCTAATTGAAAGTCACTAAATTGCTTGGATACATTTTTCTTTGCCTCCAGGAGTAGCACGCTACGTTCTCCATATTTGGAAACCAAACGTCTACGATAATCCTGAATATTTCCTTCCATGAAACGGTTACAATGTCTGCATTGAGCATTACAGTTCATTTCATCAAAGCGGGTATTCATATGCTGACGATTGATATAATGGCCGCAATCAGCTTGTTCAAATGGCTTTATCTTACCACATGATATGCACTGAAAATAGCCACTAGGCATCGTATCACGATAACGGATGAATAAACTAAATACTTTATCTAGTTTCTCGATCAGATTAGGTTTCTTCCTGACCTTAACCCCTTCAACCTCAAAAAGAGGCTTCTTTTTTTCTTTCTTCTTGTAATTTCTCCACATGATAATTAAAATGCCATATTGGTTAATTGACGGCCACGGCTCATGATACACCATTTTCCCTTTTCCGGTTGTTCAATGCGTAACTCTTCAACACGACCGAAGCGCCGGAAATTTCCACTCAAATCGACAACCCACCCTTCTTTACCTTGACAGGGGCGAATAACACGGCCGACCATTTGATAATATAGAGAGAGAGATTTAGTTGGACGTGCAAGAACAACTGTATCAAGCTCCGGATAGTCGAATCCAGTTGTTAGTACACCGACATTAGCGACGACCTTTATTCTTCCGTCTTTGAAGCCTTTCAGGATACGTGCCCTTTCTTCTTTTGATGTAGAACCACTTACGATCTCACAGTTAGGAATTTCAGAAGCTAGTTTTTCAGCTTCACGTATAAACCTTGTAAATATAAGAATACCTTTACGTGGTACGCCCGATTTGGGGTTCAAGAGACGTTTAGTCCATCCAACTATATCCTTATATATATCGACACGTTCAAACTCTTGCAAAAGACTCTTTTCATCATAATCGGCTCCAGTAGAATTAGTTCTTACTCTTCTTAAATCCAATTTTGTAATATCGTAATATTTTAAATTAGCAAGAAATCCTTTTGCAAGCAGTTCGCTCACCTGGCAATGATAAATTACATCGGTGAAAACCTTTGGTCGGGTACGAGTTATGAATTTAAGCATCATTCCTCCACTACCTGAACACAATCTGTAAGGAGTAGCTGTAAGTCCAATAACCTTCCTTTTTTCATCTTCAAAAAAATCCTTATACATACCTTTAGCTGGGTTTACTAAATGGCACTCATCAATCAAGACGTGCTTAAAATGCTTGAAGAAAGTCATGTGTTTCATCACACTACCAATTGTAGCGAATGTTATACGGTTGATATCTTTTCTTCCTACAGAAGCGGAATAAACCCCACAATCGAATATGCCGTATGATTGAAGTTTCGCAAAGTTTTGTTCGAGGATTTCCTTACTTGGTTGAAATACGATAAGTGGTCCATCAATCCGGGCGGCTATATTTGCAATTACAAGAGATTTTCCGGCACCGGTTGGAAGAACTATCACGTAGTTCTTCTTTTCCTTAGATTTGAAAACACTAACTGCTGCATCACTAGCACTTTTTTGGTAGTCTCTTAACTGGTATGTCATAATTTGATGTGATATTTGTGTACTTTCGAATGACAGTCACCACAAAGGGTAACGAGACAATCAAGGTGTTCAAGTTCATGCCCTACAATTGACTGTCCGTTAACCTTATATATTTTGTGGTGAATCTCTAAATTGAATTTTTTACCGCACATCTGGCATTTATGTCCATCCCTAATGCGAACCTTACGCTTCGCTTCTTCCCAATCAGGATTATTCATAAGCGACTTCACATAATTGGACTTCCTGCCTTTCTTGTGCTGTAATCTACTCATCGTCTTCCGCTTCTTCTTCAGGAAGATTATCAGAAAGCTCCTCTTCGAAAGTGTCTCCTAAATCTTCCGTGCCATCAATAGGACGTTCAACTTCGGGATATTCAAGGCCGAACAAATCCAACATTGCTTTTCGGTTCCGATCTTCCTGTGCCCAAAGGGAACGTTTATCCCAATCAGGTATTTTCTCTGCCTTTACAAGTTTCAAGGCACCATTAACCCAAGAATAATATAAGAAGTGACCGTTAAGAGCAAAACGGATCGTATTCTTACTTGAAAGATGATACTCCCTTGTTCCCTTCTTGACTTCAGCAGCAAGGTCTTTGATTTCTGTTTTGATGGACGCTAACCTGTCTTGAGCATCATTTTTGATTTTCTTTGCACGTTCGATAGCTTCCAATAATTCACGTTCACGTTTAGGAACTTCATTCTCTTGCTTGATACAATACTCTTCACGTATTTCATCAATCTCAAATGTGTCAAGGATGCGTTGAGTAACCTCACTTTCAGGGAATGTGGCATTAAAATGCTCATTTACCAACTTTATAAGTTCATCTACATCAGTAGAACCTTCAAATAATACAGGAGGGAATTTTTCCCGAATAGCGTCGGGAACAACGAACTCGATTGTCTCGGGCTCGTAGTTTCTTAAATTTGCAATCATAATTTATAAAGGATTAATTAGTACCGATTTTGGTACTCATGAATAAAATCTAAGTAGTGTTGGTCTTCAGGTAATGGAAGCGTAATACCAAACTCAGCAGCCGCATCAATCTTCACGCTTTCCATGAAATTATGCATCTCTAAGGTATTGAGTTTACTTGTTCCTCGCACAATAGTTTCTACATTACCATTCACATGCACTTGCTTTACAAGAAACTTCTTACAGTACAGGTCATGTATATCCTGTACACCATCAGCAGTACTCCAATACTCTTCACCAGTGTATTCACGTAAGCAGGCGCCAATACATTGAAACCATTTCCACATGAGAGCATTTTGATTTAATGTCCTCGGTTGTGTCTTTCTCTTAATGGTTACAGTGTATTCTCCATTACGTAACGCGCTGCACATGAACTCGAAAGACTTATCCATTTGGACTTTGCCATCTTTCTTTGTTAATGTTGCTTCCATAACTTATCAGAATGGCAAATCGTCCTTAGTCGGCGGGGGCGGTGGTGGGCACTCATTCACTGCATTCTGCTTTTGATTGTTAGTTTGTCCTGGAAGAGAGGAAGGTGGCGGTGCTTGTTGAGGCTTGACAGAAAGCATCTCCATATTATCGACAAAGAGCTCTGTAATATACCGTTTAATTCCTCTACTATCATCGTAACTTCGCGTTCTTATCTTTCCTTCCAGGAATAACTTGTCTCCCTTATGGACGAACCTTTCAACGACATCGGCAAGACCACGCCAAACAATAATATTATGCCATTCTGTTCTTTCAGGAACCTGTGTTCCATTGGCAAGGGTATAACCTTTTTCAGTAGTGGCAAAGGAGAAAGTGGCTACTTTAGAACCAGCTTCCAAAATTCTAATATCGGGGTCTTTGCCAACATACCCGATAAGCATCAATTTGTTTAAACTCATTATTTTTCCTCCCTTATTGTTACACGAATACTATCAGCTTTAGGAGCTACTTTGACATATTGGGAATAAATCTCCGGGTGATCTGCTTGAAACTTTTTAGTATCAAAGCTATTACTAGTAGAAGCGGGTGTGTAGCTGACTCTCAATCTTCCGGCATCCCATGATTTGACACCATTCTCACGCATAGCAGTTTTTAGTTTCTCTTTATAACCTTTCTGAATTTCAGTTAGGTCTGCAAGTTCTTCCTCAATTCCAATTATAGAATTTACAAGCTGCAATGGTATAAGTGATTTTTCATCAGCAGGAACAGGAAGATAGGGTAAGTACTGCTTTCCATTCTTCTCGCATTTCATCAACTTCTTGACTTCCTCATCAGGCTTACGAGGAATCGGAACCAACTCATGTTTATCACCGCGTACCCAAATGCCGAACAGCTTATCAACTTTGATTAACGGGTTTTGAAGTTCAAACAGATAAGCATAGATTGACAACTGCCAACTCAAATACTCTTCATCAAGATGCAAGGTAGTTTTGATGTCACCGAGACTAATTTTATCGGCTTTCTCCCAAACGCAGTCAATATTTGACGCGAAATAGTCGTTATCTGAAACGGTATATTCATTAGCAAATGCTTTATATCCGGCATTTACCCTCATTCTGATATAATTTTCTGCTTCAATACTCTCAGGCGGTAAACCTGTTGCATCAGCAAATTGACATTGACTATGAATAAGACTACCCTTTGCAGCAGCTTTCTTCAAAACAAAATCCGGGACATCTTTATATTTATCAGGGAACAACTGCCGACCAATCATACCGGTTACACCCTGCAACTGTTTTTCACCGAGCATATAGGTGTGGTTTTCCTCATTGAAAACCACACTGGACTTCACTAATTCTATCATTATTATCAATTTTTAGGTGGATACGTTTTCTGCATATCAATAGTTATGTCCCTGAACTCTTTATTATTATGAAGTTCCGGGTGTTCAGCCCAAACTTTTTCAAGCTCTTCCCGGCTTTTAACACCAGTCATTTGTTTAATTGCACGGTCCAGGTCTATGCCAGTATATACTTTGCCCGAAGTATTTGAAGCAGAAACATTGGGAGCATATACTTTTTCTTTTGTATTACCATAAGCAAAACGAACATGGTTCTTATTATCTACAATAACAAGAAGGATAATCTCCTTTTGCTCGTTATAGCCAATTTCTTTCACACTGAATTTGGTATATAGAGCAGGAGAACCTGTTTTGCTCTGATATACTTCATTTTTTTCAAGTGTAATCCAAATGAAGGGACCTGTATAAAGTTCACGTCCAATTCCCCAGTTAAACCCTGCACGTTTAAAGGCGTCCGAAGCCTGTCCTTTCTCTTTTTCAGTGTTGGATTCTGTACCAACGTCCTGTTTACTCACCCACTCTTTCTTTTCATCGTCCCAAACAGACAATGTACAGAATAGATTTCCATTAACGACATCATGGTGTCGCTTCCAGTTCATTTCTCCGAATACTTCATCAAGTATTCTCATGTCTACTCTAGCATCCTTGTAAAGTAGCAAGGAGCATCCAGAACCATCAGGCTTCATACTACCAACTCTACATTCTATTTCAGAAGCTAGAAGCGGTCTGATAGGGTTCTTTTTCTTTTCTTCTTTCTGAGCCATTAGTTCAGTTGTTTTTCTCGTTGTCATAATTCTAATTTAATGGTTTGACTTTTAATTGATTACATCAGTAAAGTTATCTTTAATTGACAAGTTATACAAACAGAAACTTCGCCATTTTAACACCTTTTTCAGTAACAAAAACTGCCTGTACAGTATTGTACAGGCAGCAAAGCAAATGTCGAAAGTAAAATCCAATGTACCTTATGGATCGGCTACGCTTAAAGGGTGTACGGCTCCCTCGATTTATACATAATGTAAATGCGTGGTGAGCGGTATCGGTATCGAACCGATCTCTTTACTTCTGTGCACGAAGTAACATTTCATCCCAGAGTACTGACCGCCCAAATAAAAAAGAAAGGTGAACTATTCTCACGAACCATCCACCTAGAAACACAAAATAAAACACGACAAAACAATAAATATCACTCTCACGAGCTACTGTGCTCCCGGATAGCTGTTCAAAGCACACCGGGATAGTTAGAACAATTCAAAACTCAAATTAGGGACTTTAACCCTACAGCGTCCTTTTCGCCGGTATCATTGGTTAAACATAAAAGAAAAAAATATCTGTGAAGGAACCCGGACTTGAACCGGGACGGATTTTACATAAGTTTTAGCATGGCCACTCTCAACTTAATACCACACACAATATGTATGCGTGTCTGCCAATTCCACCATTCCTTCAGTTCGTAGCCGAACGCTTCCGGCTACTGTGATTGATTTTTAAACACAAATATTATTTCTCCTTCACAGGGTACTTAACTCTAAAAGAGTTGAGCCAGGGAACAGATTCGAACTGTCGACCTCATGTATTACATGCACTCTACCTATCTGAGCTACCTTGGCAGTTGCCCGGCGAACCGGGCTAATAAACATGACAAATACTAAAATTAAGCAATGAAACCTTCACAGGCTATCTTTATTTTGTTTCTTATCTTCATAGATGAATCGTGCTGCTAATAGTAACACAACTATAAAAAAGATAATATACGACCAAGTAATATCACTTCTTGTTGCTTCGATTCCTCCACCTATATACATAGCCACTATTAAAGCAGTTACAGTAAAAATGTTATGAATGATCTTCAATGATTTCATTTCTTCCTCCTTCCTGATTTTAACTTTTTTCTCATACATCGGCAATGAAGTAATACCTGAGCAGCATTACAATGCCATTTCCCATTTTGAACCACTGAAGGTTTATCACTCTCAATCTTGCCTGCTTCAATGAGGCTAATCAACTTCTTCTCACCACCTACATAGTATGCTGACTTATCTTTCCCGAATATCTCTGTCGAAAACAAACGGAGAATATTATCAAGTAAGATCTCAGCCATTTCACCTCTAATCTTCTCCATAAGCTATTATGCAGTTCTGGTAACTTTAAATATCCCATTTTCAACATCAGTTCTTGTTGTCCAAGACATTCCTTTTGCTTTTTCTATGTAAAGTCTAGACTCAATGTATTATTTACAGAGGTCTTTTGAATGATGGGAAATATTTCTGTATCTCCAACATCCATATTTCGTAATACATCAATTACACTACGTCTTTCAATTTCTTTTTCCATACTGATTATTAATAGATTAATAGGTTCCTCCGATCCAAGATTATTCGCTAATAAAAAAGGAACGGAGGATTTTCTTATTTTTGTAGAACCAACTTAAAAAATAAGAAAATGAATAAATTTATTGAGATTACCGAAGACGGTAAACGCATCCTTATCAATCTAGGATGTGTTATTAGAATTGAGGACCATAGAAAACAGTGTATCCTACATTTCATTGATGGGACACCGCCATTAACAATCACTCTTACGTATGAGACTTTGAAGTCGATTCTTCAGGATCCCACTCATTCACTGTGTGGGTGACCCTCCAAACGGGAATACCAAAGAAGGTTATCACCTTATAGCTTTCAAACACTTTCACGCAATCCCTGATGGGCTTGCCGCCAATAAAGATGTTTCCTATCTCCCGGAAGGAGACATCTTTAATTTCAATGATTGCTTTCATAAACGCTTTTTATTGCATCAAACTTATCTGAAAATGAATGCAAAACATTCATTAATATCCGGAACATTCCGTATGTAAATAAAGCACTTACTGCACCAAGAACAAATGAAGTTGTTCTTTCTTCAAAATCACTCAACGTAAATGTTGTGATAAAAAAGTAACACGAAGAAATAACAGAAGCGAGTATCATAAACATTGCTCCTAATATTATCCCGATTACTAAAAGCTGGAAAAATCTTGTCATAATTCTACATTCTTTAATTAAACATTGAAGTGATGAGCGGATTCGAACCGCTGACCTCTGCTTGTGGTGCTCTTCCGTTAAGCTAAGAGTATTTCTTGAGAGACTCGAACTCTCAACCATCCACCACACACAGTGCTCTAACCTGCCTGAGCTACATCACCTTTAATATCATAAAGCAAATACCACGATTTGCCGACATAAAAGTCTAGCTGCTTTTATTTTTGCAACGATACGGTCTGACCATTAACCACAACATTATATCGTTGAGAAGCCTGCCTACGTCAGTAATCCCTTTCGGCACGTGTCGGCTCCCAAAACACCATTTTACCAATATGTCAAAGAACTCTTCTCTGTGTTCCCAGTCTCCTTTTAAAGGCAGGCTCATAGACCGGACTGGGTACCGGATAACCGGGGTTTGGTTTGACTTAGTGAGGGTTAAGATTTAGCGGAAGTGTAAATCAGGTTAGCGATTGTAGAAATGGACTTAACGCTTTCAGCAAGTTCCATATTCTTAGCATCCGCCTTTCTCCACCATTCTTCAAACCTTTCGTTGTCTTTTCTAAGCTGTTCATTCTCTTTTCGCAATTCCTCTACTTGTTCTTCAAGAACTTGCTCGCGTGATTTCTTTTGATCTTCCATGATTATATAAATTGATTAATCTCCGACATAGTGTGCACCATATTTTCCAGTACTGTTTGGGTTATAATAAGCAGAAGCAGGAATATTCTTATTATTGTATTCTTCGCTTGGAGTTGCTTTAGCGGCCTTGCTAATTGCTTCGTGCCTTTCAGCTAAGAATTTATCAGTTCTTGTTTTCACCGCTTCCGATGAAAAGCTTTCTTGAAGTTTAGCGAAGCTCCATGCTGATTTTAAGCACTCTGAGAATGTTTTTCCACCTTTCTTATAATTGCGGTGTGCCGATTTCATGATTTGTGATAAATTGTAGCTCATATTCTTTGTTTTCAAATTGTTTTTGTCAATCACTTTTTGTATGTTTGTATGTGTGATTGATTTATGATGCAAATGTAATCCCATTTGGTATTACGCACAAATTTAAAAACCAAATAATAATCCCGTTTGGTATTATTTAACTTTTGATTGATTTGATATGATTAGTAGAATTAAGGAAATTATAGCCTATTCGGGATTATCCGACAGAGCTTTTGCTATAAAATGTGGAGTTGCTCAAAATACACTTAACAGGCAGCTAAACGGCGTTAGAGAACTTAGTCTAGTGACTGTAAATGCAATACTAGGCACTTTTGAAGATATATCAACTGAATGGCTATTAAGAGGAAAAGGTGAAATGCTGATTTCTGAAGCTATAAAGAAAGATGAAAGTACAGAACGAATAACTCGTCTTGTTGATACCATAGCTACTCTTCAAGGGACTATAAACGAGCAAATGAGAACTAATCAGTTGCTCACTGACGAAAATAAAAAGTTGAAAGGTGAGCTAGCTATGATTAAGAATGAACGTAACATTGGGTAGTTTATGGAAACTTTTAATTATAATGATATAATAAACATCCTATTCAAGAACTGGGATAAAATTGTACTTTTAGTTAGTATTCTTGGTTTCTTTATTCGTGAAATATTCGTATCTAACCTCAAAAAAGAAGAACACAAATTTTCTGTTACTTACAATGAAATGGTTAAATCTATTAATAATTATATAGAAGCATTTGATAGCTATAGGACATCAATGATAGATTTACCTTTAGAATTTATAAATCATAATTTCCCATCTAAAGAACTAGATAAATATGTAGTTTCTCCGCTAAACAAATTAAAGCATTGTGATTTAGTTCTATCATTATATATAGATAAAAATTCTTATAAAACATACCGAAAAATAACAGATAGTTCTATCAATTTAAGTGACAGGTTACATATTATCATAATGGCAGTATTGAACAATGAAACAGAATATTGGAAAATATACGACAAAGAATTAACTATTTTCAAAGAAACAACAAACAAACTATTAAAGCAGATTCACACAGACAACCAATCTAAAATATCCAATACCCAAAATGGATATTTTACACGCTTATTTAGAAGAAAAGAACAAATCTATAACAATGTCACCTTATCAAAACAGGATATTGCAAACATTAGTTATGTTCCAAGATTAATGACATTAATAGAAACAAATCAAAATACTCTTAAGGAATATATGGAAATAAATCATTTACTCACTGAGGAGCTTAAAAAAGTCAAAGGTGAATTAGCTATGTTGAAAAATGAAAGGAATATAGGATAAACTAAAAAATATAATTATGGCAGAAGCTTTAGATTTTAGCAACAACAGTGTATTAGAAATTATTGATTATTTTAATTTTCTCCATACACACACAAGTCTTTTCGTACCTGGTGAGGATAAAGATGATTATTACTGTGGGATTACAAGTGAAAATGAAAAAACAAACACATTAGAACGCCACCAAATTGAATCATTTTTAGCCATAGTTAATACTGGTTCTCAGACCGTAGCTGCCGAAGTAGAAGAAGAATTAGGAAAAGAAGGCTTTGACATAGGAGAGGTAGATCATGGTGGAAATGGAGGTAACGAAGATAGTATTCTCGTATATATGTTCAAAAAGACAAGAGATACAGTTCCAAGTATATAATTACTATACTAATAATCATAGCATAAAAACTCAAAAAGGTCAAGGGAGAATTAGCTATGATGAAGAATGAACAAAACATAGGATAATAAAGAGGTTTAAGATAACCTTATCCATAAAAATAGACACTAAAAAAGAGCAAGTACATAGATTTGTATTTGGTGATAATTATATTAAAATATTAAATTAAGTAGAGATATGAACGTTCTTCCTTTTAATATAATAGAGAAAATGATTCAATGTTTTGGTAAATGCTTTTATTATAAAGATACTATGGAATCTTTTTTAATATCAGCTGGCACTCCTCCACAGCAAGCAAGAAAACATAAAGATGAGTATAAGTTTGTTTGGGCAAAGAAACTATTGCACGAATTAAGTGAATCAAGTGAAGGGATTGTAATTCAGCATAAAATTCTTAGATCCTTTTATGACCTCAGAGACTTGCCCGACAAAGCATTGGTAGGAAAAGAAAGGAATGAAGGCCTAAATGAACTTCGCGATTTAAAGGAGCTTATTCTCGAATTAAAATTGGTTGAAGAACAAAGAAAAGAGGATAGTAATGCAAGAAAAAGATTATTAGAAGAAAAATCGAAAATAATAGCCCAACGCAGTGAAAGACTTTGCAAACTAAAAGATGTGTTCTATAAAGGACTTACATCTTCAAATAGGCAAGAAGCGGGATACGATTTAGAAGATATTTTAATGCGTTTATTCTCTCTTTCGGAAATAGAGTACAAAAAATCGTATAAGACTCCAACTCAACAAATTGATGGTAGCTTCAGTTTTGAAGGGTTTGATTATTTAGTTGAAGCAAAATGGAGAAAAGATCAACCAAACGAAGGAGAAATAGGTTCATTTCAACGAAAAGTAAATACAAAATTAAAAAGTACAAGAGGAATTTTTATTTCTGTAAATGGATATAGGGAAGAAGTTATTGAAGCATTTAATAACAATACTAATATTCTCTTAATTGATGGAGTCGACCTAACACATCTACTTGAAGGCAGAATAGAACTGAAAGAACTATTAGCAATGAAAATAAAATATGCTGCACAATATGGAAAATGTTATTGTCCTAGCAGCATCTATTTAAAATAGTATATTACAGAAAAAGTAAACAATGAAGAAAATCACATTAATCTCACTTATATCTATGCCAATGACATTATTTGCACAAGCCCCAGCTCCTGCAACAGGAGAAATAGGTTCTGTACTTATCGTTCTACTAATCTGCGTAATAATCTTCATAATATGCAGAGAACTACTCTGCTGGTACTATAAGATTAATAAAATGGTATCTAACCAAGAAGAGATAATTCGACTTCTTAAAAAGATAGCCAATGAAAATAACGCACCAACCAATGAAACAAAATTGGGAGAACAAAAGAAAAGTATTTTTAAAGATTTAGTAGATAGTACTAAGTTTATGGTTACAGGAAAATAATATTTAAGAAACTCTATCAATAAGCAAAACATTCAATAACAAATAAATAACACTAATGAAAAAATTACTACTCATTATTGTATCTATCTTTATTATAAGTGGATGCAAATCAAGAGAAGAGAAAGCAGCAGAACTAATAAAAAAAGATCTATTGTCTCAACACAATATAAGTGGTTATGAGGCTGTCGAAACGAAAATTGACAGCGCTTTTATTTCTGCGCATACTGATTCTATAATTCTTAATCTTGCCAACCGTATAAATACACGAATAACAGATGAAGCGGAATTATACCTTTTAAAATTAAAAGAAAAAGAAAGCCTAATTAATCTATTCAAGACAAGTGGATTAACTAATTCGGATGAGTTATTTATACAGGCAGCATATGAATTTAAAGATTATTCAGACAAACTCTCGGCATGCTATAAGACCATGCAGTTAGATCAAGATAGTATTATTGAGAGAGCCAAAACACTAAGCAAAGACTTCTCCGGCTGGCAAGTATCTCATGCGTTTAAATTTAATGGCGATGATGGAGAATCATATACAGCAGATTACATCTATGTTTTTGATAAAGATTTTAATAAGATATTATACTCCGCAAATATAAATGATGAAAATTATATAAGCGTTAAAAGCTTGATTGACGAAGCTTTGGATATGGACAATAATAATGTTAAAACGCAAATAGATGAAACTAGAGAAGAACTATAAAATCATAGAAACATAATATGAAAAATAGAATTATTGATAGTACATAAGACAAAAGTATTGCCGTTTCCGTGCCGTTAGGCATTTTTCAACGGCTGTAACTAATTAAGTAGGAAGCGTTTAACGAACATTATTAGCAATAAGTCTAGTTTAGTTTTTGTGTTGAGTGCTTCCTCGTCGGCGGACGATCTAGGAAGCACTTTTTATTTATCTATTTATAGAACAAGCTGGACGATAGCACTAAATCAAAGAAAAATAACATAAAGTTTGATTATACCTAAAGCTCTTTTATATTCTATTAAATCTTAATACATTTCTTTTTGCGAGCAAAGACTTGACTCCGTTTGTTTATAGGGGGGATGCTCAAACAAGAACAGCTCTCCGGACGTTATACTACTGATATCAACCAAATTATAAACATTAATTGCAGATAATATGTGTTTCCACAACTCCATGTCAGCCAAAGCCATCAAAGTTGCCGCCCGTTACGGACGCCAATCGGATGTAGTCGAGATTTACCAAAGCATTCTTGACGAACAGTATCATGTGAATGCGTTCACTTTCCCCAGATATCCTATCATTACTTCTTCGGACGAAGTACAGGTTTTCAACTGGGGACTCATCCCTTTCTGGGTAAGAAGCGAAGAGGATGCGACAGAAATAAGAAAGATGACACTCAATGCCCGTGCGGATACCATTTTCGAGAAACCGTCTTTCCGCGAACCGATCATGAAGAAACGGTGCATAGTGCCCAGTACCGGCTATTTTGAATGGAGGCATGAAGGAGCAAACAAAATACCTTATTATATATATGTGAAAGATGAACCTATCTTCTCGATGGCCGGCATCTACGACCGTTGGCTGGACAAGGATACGGGAGAGGAACACGAAACTTTCTCCATCATCACCACTGACACCAATTCGCTGACCGATTACATCGATAACACCAAGCACCGGATGCCCGCCATACTCACCCAAGAGGAGGAAGAGAAATGGCTCAATCCCTCATTGAGCAAGGCCGAAATAGCTTCTTTACTGAAACCCTTCGATACAGAGAAGATGGATGCATACGTTATCAGAAACGATTTCTTAAAGAAATCTCCCAATGATCCGACAATAGTACAAAGGGCATAGGAAAAAGAAGTTTATCCTAAAAAAGTGAGAGGTGTGAGGGAGGAATTGCAACTTTTATATTTTTATTTCACTGTTTCTACTCTCTAATTTTCAACTAAAAAAAATACGAATGTTAGAAATCCTCTCTCACTCCTCTCACTTTTTCCCCTTTATTTCATGAAATTCGGAAGAAAGTACAAAAAGAAACAGAGTTCAAAGAGTAAAACGTGGTGGGAAATCCGGAAAACATAACCATCTTTTCCGAACTTCCCACCACGTTTTATCTAGTTCGCACCGTCCGGTGATTTACTCACCCAACTCGCCCAGCAAATCATACGACGGCACAAAGAAAAGCGTCCCCGTTATTGCCGTACTGAAATCGAGCAAGCGGTCGGTATTGCCCGCCGGACTGCCGATAAACATATTCTCCAACATCCGGCGAGTCGTGCTGAATGTACTAGCATACCCAATAAAATACGTACCATACTCCCCCTTCGAAGTATTGGCAAACGGCATATTGGCACGTACAATCTTCAGATCATCACCGATATTGGTCACAGCATTATGCGCATTCCCCGGCTTCTCTTCGTCCGACAGCTCCACATCATTGAACTTATGACGTCCGATCACCTTTTCCTGTTGTTCCACCGGAAGCGCATTCCACGCAACCATATCATGAATGTATTTCTGCACAAACACATAACTGCCTCCTGCAAAATCCGCATCCTCCTCGCCTATCACCGCAAAATGATAGGGATTCTCATCGACAGCAGGATTCTCCGTACCGTCCACAAAGCCGATAATCGCCTTACCATCCATATAGCGAAATCCATGCGTCTCATCAACAGACACCACAGCCCCTTTAAGCTTCTCATCAAGGATAGAAGCAAACTCGAAACACAGCCCCATCTGCTTCGCCCGAATATGGAACAACAAATCACCGGGAGTAGAAACAGCTGTATACTTCTCCCCTTTTATCTCGGAGAAAGTACTCAACTCTTTCGGTTTACCCTTATCGGGGAAAAGCCGCGTCCACGCATCAGCCCCGAATCCCATCGTGCAACTGAATTGCATATCAGGAAAACGATTGCGCATACTACGGATCATTGCCGAGAAATTGGCACATACATCCTTTACTTTATCAACCGTATCGGGGGAATCTGTCAGGTTATAGACTATAAATATTACATTCTCTCCCTGTTTTCCAGCCACATCCTGTGGGATATGACCGCCGAACGAATTTTGAAATGGATTCATATTCTTTTAATTTTAGTTTTTTAGTTTCGCCCATAAGATATATCCGGTGATAAAACCGAATCAAAACCGAATGGCTACATAGGCAAGAAGCTCCCGGCTTCGACCCCGTGAGCTTCTCTCTTCTCCAATGTTACTCTCTCTTCTTATATATAATATACTTTGTCTTTATATTGTCTCTCTCTTTTCAGTCATTCCGCACATACATCGCGGCTCCGGCATCCATAAAGAGTTCGACATTCTCCGCATGATGCGCTATATAAGCCGCCGGTCCCGTATCTCCCGAGTGGCAGATTTCTTCCACCACTTCCGCCTTCGCCTTTCCGGTAATCAGAAAAATAACAAGGCGGGCAGTCAGAATCGGAAATCCGGTCATTGCAATGCGTTTCTGTCCGTTACGGGGATGAGTGCTGGTCACATAAATCTGGTCGGAAGAGAGCAAAGCCTCCTGTCCGGGGAAGATAGAGGAAGTATGTCCGTCATCTCCCGCTCCCAACAGCACAATGTCAAATTCGGGCCAGCCATTCTTCTTGGGTACCTGCCGGCTGACAAGTTCGGAATAGCGGGCTGCTTCTTTTGCCGGTTTCTCTTCACCGCGAATGCGGTATACATTTTCGTAAGGAATGGGCACTATCCCCAAAAGCAGGGAACGCATCATTCCATAATTACTATCAGAATCTTCGGGAGGAACGCAACGTTCGTCTACCCAATAAAGTTTCATACGCTTCCAAGGAGTAATATCAGCGTATTCATTTGCCCATAAATCAAACATCAAGGCGGGAGTGCTGCCACCACTCACTGCTATGTTGAACGTTTTGTCCGGTTCAGCATTCATGATATCCACCAGGTGGAATATCAACGAACGGGCTGTCTCCATAGACGACGGGAAAACAGATAGTTTCATAGTTCGCAATATTGGTCTGTATTTGTTAAATTCTTACACGGATTGGTCCAGTCTGCCCCATGCTCGTGCATCATAGCTTCACTTTCGAGAGGTCCCCACGTACCTGCCGGATAGCCGTACAAAGGTGCGTCCGGATTATCTTTCCAATAACGTAAGACCGGATCAAAGAAGTTCCAGGAAGCCTCTACAGCATCACTTCGAGTAAATAAGGTCGGATCTCCCTGAATGCAGTCGTCAATCAGACGGGCATAAGCGTCACCACTCGGCACGCCGCCCAACTGTGCGTAACTGAAATCCATCGTCACCTGACGGACTTCGAAACCTGCACCCGGAACCTTCATTCCGATCTTCAACACAATACCCTCGTTTGGTTGCAAACGAAGGATCAACTTATTAGCCCTCGGACAGTTACCGCCGGAACAGCGGAACATCTGATGGGGCGTCTCGCGGAAGTGAACGACAATCTCCGTCACCTTCGTCGGCATCTGCTTACCGGTACGGATGTAGAACGGTACCCCGCTCCAACGCCAGTTACTGATGCCCAGCTTCATCGCAATATAAGTCTCCGTTCGCGAGTCGGGAGCCACTCCCTTTTCCTCACGATACCCCTTCTTATTGCCCGAAGCCGTATATTGTCCGCGAACGATATGTTCATTCAAGTCCGTCTCCGTAAGCGGAGTCAGCGACTCATAAACCTTCACTACCTCATTCCGGAAATTATCCGCATTGAATACCGCCGGCGGCTCCATAGCCGTAAGAGCTACGAGTTGAATCAGGTGATTCTGCACCATATCCCGCAAAGCCCCCGCCGTCTCGTAAAAACCTCCACGCTGCTCAATACCCAGATTCTCTACAGCAGTAATCTCCACATAATCAATATAATTACGATTCCATAACGGCTCAAAAATACCATTGGCGAAACGGAAAGCAAGCACATTCTGCGCCGTCTCCTTGCCTAGAAAATGATCGATACGATAAATCTGATGCTCATCAAACACAGAAGAGTAAATCTTATTCAACTCAAGCGCCGACTCCAGATCATACCCGAATGGCTTCTCAACAATAATACGAGAATGAGGAGTATTCAGCCCGGCCGCCTTCAAATGCAAAGGCACCACCCCATACAGCGAAGGCGGAGTAGCCAGATAGAACAACAAATTATCCGGATCGACCTCCTTCGTAAGCTCTACCAAACGCTCCCGCAACTGCGAATATCCCTCCACTTTCGCAGGATCCATCGGCAAATAATACAAATGAGACACAAAAGAAGACATCAGCTCCAAATTCTGCTCTTCAGCCTTTACAAACTGCTGCAACTCCCCAAGTATATATGAACGGTAATCTTCATCAGAATAGACAGTACGCCCAATTCCCAGAACAGTAAAACTCCCCGTCAGCCGTTTATCCCGATACAGAGAGTACAATGCGGGCATCAACTTGCGTTTAGTCAAGTCGCCCGAAGCACCAAAAATAATCATTGCAAATTTATCCATCGTCGTATTTTTAACTTTTTACCTTTTATCCATCCATCACCGCACCTAAACCGACCAGCCTCAACCAACCGACAAACCGACCAATCTCAACCAACCGCCCTAACGCATAATCACCCACACACCCACTACTACCCCCACCTACAACTTACCATCCGAACGGTCTCCCGGCCTCACCGAAGGAGCGTCAAGCGGAGGCTGTATCTCCGGCGTGAAGAAGGGCAGGCTGTTTGAGCGGAGCGAGTTCCTGCCCTTTAGCCGGAGATGCGGCCGGAGTAGCTCCGTAGGTGCAGCCTTGATTTTTTCTTTTGGTACCTTTCTTTTGCATCAAGGCAAAAGAAAAGTACTCAGACATTATAAGTCCCCGACTTCGTCTCCCCTCCGTGTCCCGTCCAATTCTCATGAAAGAACTGTCCGCGCAACTCATCCTTCCTCTCAAACGTATGCGCACCGAAATAATCACGCTGCGCCTGCACCAGATTGGCAGGTAAATTGTCAGAAGTCAGCGAATAAAAATAATTCAAAGCCGAAGAGAAAGCCGGAACAGGCAATTCCTCCTTCATCGCCTCCGCCACCAGATTCTTCCATCCGGGTAGCAAAGACTTGATTTCCTCACGGAAGTAAGGAGCCAGCAACAAATGCTTCGGCTTATCCGCCGCCTCAAAAGCAGCAGCTATATCATTCAGGAAAATACTGCGGATGATACATCCCCCACGCCACATACGGGCAATGGAAGCCAAGTCCAGATTCCATCCGAAAGCATCAGAAGCCCGCTGCAACACAGCAAAGCCCTGCGCATACGACACCAGCTTGGAAGCGTAAAGCGCAGAAAATATCTCCTTCACCAATTCCGCCTTATTATATACAGGTAATGTATGCTTGCACAAGAACTGCTTGGAAGCCAGATGACGCAACTCCTTCTGAGCCGAGAGACTGCGTTCGAACACCGCCGTGGCAATCAAGCCCAACGGCATCCCCAACTCCATCGCATTGATGACAGACCACTTTCCCGTCCCCTTCTGTCCGGCAGCATCGAGAATCTTATCGATCAGATACCCACCGGATTTATCCTTGTGACGCAAAATATTAGAAGTAATCTCAATCAGATAACTGCGCAACTTCCCTTCATTCCAACGGGCAAAAACGTCCGCCATCTCCTCGTTCGTCAGATCAATGAGATTCTTCATCACCCAGTAAGCCTCGGCAATCAACTGCATATCACCGTATTCGATACCGTTGTGAATCATCTTCACAAAATGTCCCGACCCGGCAGGGCCTACCCACTGGCAACAGGGAGTTCCGTCCGGCGCTTTCGCCGCGATGCTCTGCAAGACAGGCTTCACTTCCGGCCACGCTTTCTCCGATCCTCCGGGCATGATGGAAGCACCGTTCAACGCACCTTCCTCACCGCCCGACACTCCGCTTCCTACAAACAAGAATCCTTTCGATTCAGCTAATTTTACACGGCGATTGGTATCTTCGTAATTAGAATTACCACCGTCAATCAGAATATCTCCGGGAGAAAGCAAAGGGAAAAGCTGATCCATCAGTTCGTCTACCGGACTGCCGGCACGTACCATCATCATAATCTTGCGAGGGGTGGCGATTGATTCCACAAAAGCCTTTATATCTGTAAAACCTTCAATGTTTTTACCTTTAGCACGACCATTCATAAAGCGGTCTACTACTCCTTCTTCCACTCCGGGGACGGTACGATTATAAACAGAGACGTGCCAGCCCTTGCTTTCCATATTCAAAGCAAGGTTCTCACCCATCACTGCCAGACCGATCAACCCGATATCTGTTTTATTCTGATTTGCCATATCTTATATATTTTAAAATATTGTTTATGTAAGAAACACTTGAAAAGCACATTTGTTCGCTAGTTTTGGATTAAAATACTATTTTTGTGGTCAACAAATAACTATCAGAATGAAGAAGATCAAGATCGGCCTGCTGCCACGCATCATTATTGCTATCATCTTGGGGATTGCCATTGGCACTATTTTTCCGGCTCCGCTGGTGCGAATATTCGTTACGTTCAACGGAATTTTCAGTGAATTTCTTAACTTCTCCATCCCGCTCATTATCGTCGGACTGGTCACCGTAGCCATTGCCGACATCGGCAAAGGTGCGGGAAAGATGCTGCTTGTCACCGCCCTCATCGCTTACGGTGCGACGCTCTTCTCCGGCTTCCTGTCCTACTTCACCGGTGTCACCGTGTTCCCCTCGCTCATCGAAGTGGGCGTACCGCTCGAAGAAGTCAGCGAAGCGCACGGCATTCTCCCCTACTTCTCCGTATCCATCCCTCCGCTGATGAATGTCATGACGGCATTGATCCTTGCCTTCACACTGGGATTGGGACTGGCGGCACTGCACAGCGATGCTCTGAAGAGTGTAGCACGGGATTTTCAGGAAATCATCGTGCGCATGATCAGTGCGGTCATCCTGCCTTTACTGCCGCTTTACATCTTCGGCATTTTCCTGAATATGACTCATTCCGGACAAGTATATGCCATTCTGATGGTCTTTATCAAAATCATCGGAGTTATCTTTCTGTTACATATCTTCCTGCTCGTCTTTCAGTATTCCATTGCGGCACTCTTCGTCCGTAAGAATCCGTTCCGGTTGTTGGGCAGGATGATGCCGGCCTATTTCACCGCATTGGGCACGCAATCGTCCGCCGCCACCATTCCGGTGACGCTGGAGCAGACGAAGAAGAACGGAGTATCCGCCGACATTGCAGGATTCGTGATTCCGCTCTGCGCCACCATTCACCTGTCCGGCAGCACGCTGAAAATCGTGGCCTGCGCACTGGCACTGATGATGATGCAAGGAATGCCGTTCGACTTCCCGCTGTTTGCCGGATTCATCTTTATGCTGGGCATCACGATGGTAGCTGCACCGGGCGTTCCGGGAGGAGCCATCATGGCGGCACTCGGTATCCTGCAATCGATGCTCGGCTTCGACGAGTCGGCACAGGCGCTGATGATCGCACTCTACATCGCCATGGACAGTTTCGGGACTGCCTGCAACGTGACGGGCGACGGAGCCATCGCGTTGATCATAGACAAAGTAATGGGAAAAGGAACGGGAAAATAAAACAGACTTGGTTTGCATATACAGCATAAAATAACGAAATTTGTCCCCCGTATTTTCAAATAAAAAATAAAGGAATATGAAAACAGCCCTTATATCAGGCATCACCGGACAGGATGGTTCTTATCTTGCCGAATTTCTCTTGCAAAAAGGTTACGAAGTACACGGTATCCTCCGTCGTTCTTCCTCATTCAATACCGGACGTATCGAGCATTTGTACTTTGACGAATGGGTACGCGACATGAAACAAAAACGTACCATCAACCTGCACTACGGCGATATGACGGACTCCAGCTCACTGATCCGCATCATACAGCAGGTGCAACCGGATGAAATCTACAATCTGGCAGCACAGAGTCATGTGAAGGTATCGTTCGACGTGCCCGAATATACTGCCGAAGCGGACGCTATCGGCACACTGCGTATGCTCGAAGCCGTACGCATCCTGGGACTGGAAAAGAAAACAAGGATATATCAGGCTTCCACCTCCGAGCTCTTCGGTAAGGTGCAGGAAGTTCCGCAAAAGGAGACAACTCCGTTCTATCCCCGCTCTCCCTACGGAGTGGCAAAGCAATACGGCTTCTGGATCACCAAGAACTACCGCGAAAGCTATGGCATGTTTGCCGTTAACGGCATCTTGTTCAATCACGAAAGCGAACGTCGTGGCGAAACATTCGTTACCCGCAAGATTTCTCTCGCTGCCGCACGTATCGCACAAGGCGAGCAGGACAAGCTGTATTTAGGTAATCTGGATGCCCGCCGTGACTGGGGGTATGCGAAAGATTACGTGGAATGTATGTGGCTGATTCTTCAGCATGACGTTCCGGAAGATTTCGTAATCGCCACCGGAGAGATGCACACCGTACGCGAATTTGCCACACTGGCATTCAAGGAGGCAGGCATCGAACTTCGTTGGGAAGGCGAAGGCGTGGACGAAAAGGGTATCGACGTGGCTACCGGAAAAGTATTGGTAGAGGTTGATCCCAAATATTTCCGTCCGGCAGAAGTGGAACAACTGTTAGGAGACCCTACCAAAGCCAGGACATTGTTGGGATGGAACCCAAGGAAGACATCGTTCGAAGAACTGGTAAGCATCATGGTGCGCCATGACATGGAGAAAGTAAAAAGAATGATCGCTACCAAGCACTAACAGACTTCAAACCGAACGCGGATTACGCCGATTAAACGATCTTCTTTTTTTACAGTAGATGCGCATAACCGGAGTAATCCGTGTTCATATATGATACTTAATCATGGAAAAGAATGCAAAAATCTATGTAGCAGGGCATCACGGTTTGGTGGGTTCTGCTATCTGGAAGAATTTACAGGATAAGGGATATACCAATCTGATCGGGCGTACGCATCAAGAACTGGATTTGCTCGACGGTGTAGCTGTCCGCCGTTTTTTCGACGAAGAGCAACCGGAGTATGTATTTCTGGCTGCTGCATTCGTAGGCGGCATCATGGCAAACAGTATTTATCGTGCCGACTTCATTTATAAGAACCTGCAAATACAGCAGAACGTCATCGGTGAAAGTTTCCGTCATAACGTCCGGAAACTGCTGTTTCTAGGCAGCACCTGCATCTATCCGCGTGACGCCGAACAGCCGATGAAAGAAGAAGTCCTGCTGACTTCACCACTGGAATACACAAATGAGCCATACGCCATCGCCAAGATCGCCGGACTGAAAATGTGCGAGAGCTTCAACCTGCAATACGGCACGAATTACATCGCCGTGATGCCGACCAACTTATACGGTCCGAATGATAATTTTGACTTGGAACGCAGCCATGTCCTGCCTGCCATGATCCGTAAGATTCATCTTGCGCACTGTCTGAAGGAAGGAGACTGGGAAGCTGTCCGCAAGGACATGAATCAACGTCCTGTAGAAGGCGTCAATGGCGACAGCCCCAAGGCGGACATTCTGAATATCCTCCGCAAATACGGTATCAGCGAAACGGAAGTGACTCTGTGGGGCACGGGAACTCCCCTGCGCGAATTTCTCTGGAGCGAAGAAATGGCCGACGCCAGTGTATTCGTAATGGAACACGTGGACTTCAAAGATACCTACAAAGAAGGTGACAAGGATATCCGCAACTGCCATATCAACATCGGAACGGGAAAGGAAATCACCATCCGCCAACTCGCCGAACGAATTGTAGAAACGGTAGGCTATCAAGGCAAACTAACCTTCGACAGCAGCAAACCGGACGGCACTATGCGCAAACTGACCGATCCGTCCAAACTACACTCTTTGGGATGGCATCACAAAATAGAAATAGAGGAAGGAGTACGGAGAATGTACGAATGGTACTCGAAATAAATTCAAAAAGAACTATCCGCATTGGGGCTGAATTAGAAAGGAACAGACTGAAAACAACCGGTTTTTCGGATTAATCCATGTTAATGACTGCGACATGCATTGTGGACTGTCTTAACAAGCATTGTTAATGACATTACCATGCATTCTTATCGACCCTAACAAGCATTGATAACTTCCCTTTCTTATAGAGAGAACAGTAATGTCATCTGTAAGGAACAATCGTGCCACAGGCCGGAAACACTTGTGCCAAAGGCGTGGCACAAGTGTTTCCCCTATACTTCCCAACACTTTTCCCATACTTCCACATCTTAGTCCCTTATTACCCCAAGACTCCCCATTTCCAAAAATTCTTCATTCTTAATTCTTCATTCTTAATTTAATTACTATATTTGCACAATTTAATACCAAATGTGCAAAAACGATGGAAAAGAGTTTTATAGCTTACATTGAAAATAGTATCAAGAACAATTGGGACTTAGACGCCCTGACAGATTATAAGGGAGCCACCCTTCAGTATAAAGACGTTGCTCGAAAAATCGAAAAACTCCATATCATCTTTGAAGAAAGCGGAATCCGCAAGGGAGACAAAATCGCCGTTTGCGGCCGAAACAGTTCCCATTGGGGAGTCACTTTCCTCGCCACACTGACGTATGGAGCAGTCATCGTCCCCATCCTTCACGAGTTCAAGGCGGACAATGTGCACAACATCGTCAACCACTCCGAAGCCAAATTACTATTTGTAGGAGACATGGTGTGGGAAAACCTCAACGAATCGGCAATGCCCCTGCTGGAAGGTATTCTGATGATGAACGACTTCACCTTACTGGTATCACGCAGCGAACGCTTGACGCACGCACGTGAACATCTGAACGAAATGTTCGGCAAGAAATATCCGAAGAACTTCCGCAAAGAACACATCGAATACCATAAGGATGAACCCGAAGAACTGGCAGTAATCAACTACACGTCCGGCACAACGAGCTACTCAAAAGGAGTCATGCTCCCCTACCGCAGCCTCTGGTCGAACACCAAGTTCGCGTATGAAGTGCTCGAACTGAAAGCCGGAGACAAGATCGTCTCCATGCTTCCTATGGCACATATGTACGGACTGGCCTTCGAGTTCCTCTATGAGTTCTCCGTCGGCTGCCATATCTACTTCCTCACCCGTATGCCGAGTCCGAAGATTATCTTCCAGGCATTCGAAGAAGTAAAACCGAATCTCATCGTCGCCGTTCCACTCATCATCGAAAAGATTATCAAGAAGAGCGTACTCCCGAAACTGGAAACGCCGACCATGAAAATCTTACTCAAAGTACCCATCATCAACGACAAGATAAAAGCAACCATACGCGAAGAAATGATCAAAGCGTTCGGTGGAAACTTCAGAGAAATCATCGTAGGTGGAGCAGCTTTCAACCAGGAGGTGGAACAATTCCTTAAAATGATAGACTTCCCTTATACAGTAGGCTACGGCATGACAGAATGCGGTCCGATCATCTGCTACGAAGACTGGACAAGATTCAAGCCGGGTTCGTGCG
>UMFX01037803.1_pt1 | contig 82437 bp, 80 predicted proteins | sample 1965131 | NCBI WGS metagenome assembly UMFX01 (sample SAMEA4836058, study PRJEB28245) | human gut metagenome | biome: gut microbiome; material: fecal sample | place: Denmark | collected 2008 | reverse complement strand
GAACATACGTTATCCACTACGAGGGAGTTTATCGAATACTTACAATGGAGGCCACATGCTTTGCCTGCCGTTGACCGTTACCCCGTTTCTGCGCAGGAACTTCCCGTATGGGGGCTGTATCGAATGATTCACCTGTCTTTTGTTCTTTAGAACGCTGATAAGAAGCAGTTTGCATTCTTTCTGTTTTTTCCGTCCGGTTGATACTTCCGCCCAACTTAAATTCCCCGTCCGTTATATGGAACTCCGATTGCAGAATATCCCTTGCCATTACCTTCGCTTCCGTCTGCAAGGCCGCATAGCCGAAATCATGTGACGACATTGGCGCCGATTGCCGTGCCTTGATGCTGTCACCCAACTTTTCAGCCAAATCTCGGAACTCATACTCATAACTGAACGGATGAAAATAGTCTGCCGCCACATGACCGGCATATCCGTTTTCCGAAATATAAAGCAGAGAGGCCACGTCATAATTACGTGACGAAATACCCAGATTGAAGTCCTTCGTCAACCGGTCAAAGTTACTGTAATCCGGTCTTAAATCGTATTTGTCCGTACAGACGGCACCTTCCAGCATTTCTTTTCCTGCCAGTTTCTCAGAAGTAAAGCTGAACTCCGATTTACGCAGTTGCATATCGGCACTGCGCAAATCGCTTTTCGCCAGTTTGTCGATGCAGTTGTCCGCCAGTTCCGCCACTTGTCGGGAAGGTGTCTCTATCTCATACAGTTTCAATGTTTCCGCCCCTTTGGTCATATTGAAAAATCCATCCGCCAGATATTGCAGATAGCTGTTGCGAGCTTTCATACCCTTTTCGTTGTCCGAGAAGAACAATACGCCCTCATCCGTCGCCACGGCATACACTCGCCACTTTTCGCCCGACAGTTTTTCATTGTTCCAGCCTTCCGCCTCGTTATGCCGGATAAACTCTTTATATTGCTTGTCTTTTTGCAGTGCTGTGGATGATGCCCGGCGGCTGAACAGTTTCAACCCTGTTTTCAGCGTATAGGCCGCATCCCTCAAAGGAATCTGCCTTCCCGTCACTGCCTTGTGTCTATGGATAGCCGGAACCAAAGTATGAAAATACCAGTTCGCCAGTTCTCCCCGTCGGGAAGGTATCTTCCCTTTATCTGCGAAATCCGCTTTTAGAATCGTTCAGCCGGGTAGGTAGCCCCGTTTGTCGAAGCTCTTCACCATCTTCCCGATATAATCCTCATACGCTTTCGGTGTGGCATCACCCGTATGTACATCCACCGGGGTATTTTTTTCGTCCAACGTGATGAACACGCTCCCTGGCCCTTCCGCTGTCCGCCCCGATAAACGGGTTATCCAGCGGGTCGTCCAATCTTTCAGTAATCCCATAATCTTGATTTGTTTACAGAAGTTTTATAGATGCAAAGAAAGCGCTTTGACCGTCAATCTGCAACACGGCGGACACACAAGTCACCTTTTGGCGGCTGTTGGCGTGCAAACTTTACGCCAGCCGTTCGTCCAACATCTTGATATAGCTTTTGCGAATAGAGTCAATAAAAGGAGTGGAAACCGTACAGCGATCAAACACCTTTCCCCGCTTGGTGTATAAGGCATTTATTTTCAGGTTAAAAGCATCCTCGAATACTCTGATGACATCTACAACAGTAAGTTTCTTCCCTTCCGCGCAGTCCACAACCCCGGCAGCCATCAATGCGGCCACTAATTCTATCAGGTCATTATCCGTACCGTTCCAGCGAAGTGTTGATTTCCGTTTATTACCCTGCCGGTGAATTTCCATTTTCATACTGGCGTCACCTGCATGATAACGGAAATAATCTTTCGTTATTTCTATCTCCGTTTCCAATAATGAAAGAGTCTTGCTGATAAACACATCGTAGAGCACATGTCGTCCTCCTTCCATGACGTTACAAGTCTGTTGCATAAAAAAAAGTTCTATTTTTGTGTAGTTCAATCGTCTTAATAGCTTCATTCTATCCTCATCTTGCGACAGTTCGGCAAGCTGATTTGCGAAATCGTCATAGGCGGCAGGTAAGTCTTCCGACATAAGTTCAGAGCCTCTCATGTAAGAGGCGAACATATTGAATAGAAGAGTATTTGTCAATGTTCTCATAGCGTTAAAATTTAAAGTTTAAAACTGTCCGGTTTTCACCGTCACTTGTCATAACCATAAAAGGACAAGTGATATGCCACAGAAAAGCTAATATATTAATATATTGATAACTAATACATTAAAATTTGTTATCCCCGAAACGTGTCTGCATTTATTATCCCCATCAGACACAATGTGTTCAGAATAATGGACACATTCAGTTTAAACCGTATTTTTTCAGTTTCAAATAAAGCGTACTTCGGGATATGCCCAGTAACCGGGCGGCTGCTTTCCGGTCATTACCTGTAGTTTCCAATGCTTTCACTATCGCTTCCAATTCCGTACGCTCCATATCCAGCCGGTAATCATCCGATGGTTTTATCTTTACCGGAAGGTTGATGTCTTTAAGTGTAATCCATTTATCCTGCGCCAATACACACGCACGCCTCACCACGCTTTTCAGTTCACGGATATTGCCCGGCCATGAATAAGCCTTGAAAGCCTTTTTCACGTCCCGGTCAAATTCCTTTATCTCCTTGCCAAGTTCCTCATTTGCGAAGGAAAGAAAGAATCCGGCCAACGGAATAATATCATCCGTACACTCTCTCAATGACGGAACATGAAGCGGAAATTCGTTCAACCGATGGAACAAGTCTTCCCTGAACCGCCCCTCGCTTATAGCCCGTTCTAAATCCTCATTGGTGGCTGTAAGCAGTCGTATGTCCGCTTGTATTTCTTCCTTTCCACCAAGAGGTCTATAACGTTTCTCTTGCAAGGCACGTAATAGTAATACCTGAGTTTCCATGTTCAGATTACCAATTTCATCCAGGAACAATGTCCCATGATTGGCGGCAGTAAACATGCCGGTTTTATCTTCAGTTGCTCCCGTAAAAGTACCTTTTTTATGTCCAAACAATTCCGATGCGGCCAGCTCCCGTGGTAATGCCCCGCAATCCACCGCTACAAAAGGAGCGTCCGAACGTCTGCCAAGTGCATGTATCCGTCGCGCCACCCATTCCTTACCTGTGCCCGATGCGCCACGTATCAATACGGATAAGCTGTCTGCGGGAGCTATCAAACGAACCATCTCCTGAAGTTTTACTGCCAATGGACTTTTACAGACATAAAAAGCCTGCTCCGGATTTCTCCTTTTCTCCCTGCGTTCCAACAGTTCACGGATGACGTCAAGTACTTTTTCTGTTTGTACGGGTTTGGGGAGATAATTGTCGGCCCCTTTCTTTACAGCTTCGACAGCACCAGGTATATCTCCATATCCTGTCATGATTAGAAAAGGCATACGATACCCATGTACCCTCATCCATTCAAGCAGTTCCACACCATTACAGTCACCAAGGCGGAAATCCGACAAGACCAGATCTACTTCGTGACCGCTTAGAAATTCTTTTGCGGAATTTACTGACAGCACGTAACGGGCATCCATTCCGTTTTTTACCAGCCAGTTGGCGGTAGTACGTGCATATATCCGGTCATCCTCTACTACCAATATGGTTTTCATCCGGTTCATACTTTAATTCTTTCGCTTTTTTTACGGCCTGTTCCACCGCTTCCATCAGTCTTTTAATACGGGCATCCAATTCCTTACACCATTTTTCAGAGGATAGTGAAGCCATCTCTTCCAGTTCATTCAAGGGTACATTGATACGAATCATTCCCCATAATGGAGCAGCTTTATGTATGATATGCCTCAATTGCATATAATTTGCCGTTCCCAAAGCGTCCTGCATCTCAGAGAGTTCCTTTTCCGTGTCCTCTATGAACATATCCAACAGTTCCCTCGCATTTTCTTCCCCTTCCATGATAGTTGTAAAATTCGTCCTATCTATACATGAAGTCACCGAAACTAATTCTCTTTGCGAGAAAGGCTTATACAGGCAGTCCGCAAAACCTGCATTTCTAAAATACTCCGGATTTTTGTCCGCTTGTGCAGTTACCGCCAATACGGGAAGTGTCTTTGCTTGTCCGAGGTTGCTACCCCGAAGCAAGGCCAGTACCCCGTAACCGTCCATTTCTGACATTCTCATATCCGTCAACACAAGGTCATAACGATTACGGCGTAATGCCTCAATCAGTTCACTTACATTCAGGCAACAATCACATTTCACCCCATGACGTACATACATCTTTTGGATTACTTCAAGTTGCATCCGGTCATCATCTATTGCCAGTACTCTCATTCCTGAAAGAACGCCACATGCCAAAGAAATCTTTGTAGTGCCAGTCTTTCCGTTTGTCTCACGCAAAGGCAGACATACCTCGAATGTGCTTCCATGTCCCGGCGTGCTTTGGACATGAATAGTTCCCTTCAGCAATGTCACCAATTTATATGTTATTGCCAGTCCCAGTCCGAAGCCTTCTTCCGCATTTGGCGTTTTGCCTCGTTCAAAAGCGGTGAATATCTGTTCCCGGCTTTCCTTATCAATGCCTATGCCCGTATCTCTAATGAAGAAAGATAGCTTTCCGACCCGGTATTGTGCGCCAACTTGTATATATCCGGCACTGGTAAACTTTACTGCATTTGAGATCAGATTATTGAGTATTTGCACCAACCGTCCACAATCCCCCTCGACAAGCACGTCAGAATCTATTACTTTTATTGCCAAGTCCAACCCTTTCTTTTCCGCTATCGGTAGGAATGAGTGGGCAGTATCTTCAATTATTCGCCCCAAATGAAAGATTTCTTTTTCCGGCTGTTCCTTTTCCGCTTCCAGCCTGTAATAATACAGCAGGTTATTTGCCAACCCAATGACATGGCGCGAGGCATGCAGGATATTCATTGCATACCCTTTGCTCTGTTCCGGACTTTTTTCATCTTGTAATAATTCCGCATATTCGCTGATAGTACCGAGCGGTACACGGAGGTCATGGCTTACTGTCAATATGAGGTTACGGCGCGCGGCCAGCAGTTCACGATTCCGGCAGTCTGACGCTTCCAGTTTCAGCCGGTACTCCTGCCTCTTTCTTATGTCCTGGTGGATAAAAAAGTAAAATAACACTATTAGCAGGATGGCGATAACAGCTATAAACAGAATGATACGAAATGATTGCTCCCTTAATGCGGTAATTTCTTCTATTTCTTTTTCTGCTTGCTTGATAACTACTTGTTCAAACTCACCAATAAATGTGTTTATTTGTGAGTTCAGTTCTGTGTTACGCCATTGCAAACTGTCGGAGTAAGTGGCCAGCTTATTCCAGTAGTCGGTATATTGTATAGACATTTCTTTTTGTAGGGAATAAAGTTCCCTGGTTATTTGCTGGGATGCGGACGGCTGTTTCGTTTTTTCCTTTTGGTATGCATAGGCCGATTTTTCTTCTTTCTTTTTAAACAAACCAAGGAAACCGCTCCGTTTTTTCTTCTCCTTTTCTGATTTGCCCGGTAGCAATGGAATATGCATTTGTAAAGCGACAGCAGGTATTCTCCGTTGGAACAGACTGTCAGAGCGCAGTAAATCCGAAAGTGTATTCATCACTCCGAGCAACAGTGCCTCTTTTTCTTGTAAGAGCGAAGATATTGTGTCGATTTGTGCATGTTGTATGTCCGATGGATAGTATCGTTTCAGTCCGCTCAAAGCGGTGGTAGCTATTTCACGCTTCATCCGGTATTCATTGAATTTGTCCCTGTCACGTAATAGCAGGAAATCATCAGAAAAGGAGAAGTCAAGCAGCTTTTCAAAAGTTCGGTTCACAGCTTCTCTTTTTTGCCTGATAAGTAATTCGCCACTGTTCAACATTTCCATCTTCTGATGTTCCAGCCACACAAGAGAAACAATGATAGTAAGGAATATGAGTAACAATACATATCCGGTAATAATTTTCAATCGGAGAGATACCAACGAGTTATTTGTTTGCATTCGTTCTGTTTTCATTATAAATTGTACTCGTTTCGTTTTTAGGGGTATGCTTTATTTCTCCAGCTCCACACCTTCAGCAACAATGGTATCGGTCTTGAGATACAATTGTTATAGGTCAATCTCAAAATGCTGGTAATCCTTCAATGAAGTCCAATCGCCGCCCCATTCGAATCCTGCTTCCGTAAAGAGACGGTATGCAAGGTCGTTGTGATCTATCTTGTAGGGTATATCCGTCTTGTTCTCACGGTCGAAAGCGTATGGTTCGCCCGTAGCGGGTTCTATGTGCCAGGATTCGTCATCCTTTTGCTTGACATATGGATTATAAAGCGTATTGATGTCAATGGCAAGACCAAGTCCGTGCTTGGAAATTTTGGTAGTAGAACCGGTCATGATTTGGTCGCTGATAGTTTCCGAACGAAACCAGGCATCCACACCGGAGCGTTCTACGTCAGCTTGGGACACCAAAGTTTCGGCTGTCCATTCATCGTCAGGACTTTGATGTCCAAGGTCGTTGTCACATCCAACCAAGAGTATGGTAAAGGACACGACAAAGAGTAGCAGGTATTTTTTTCTTATCATATTTGTTAATGTATTTATTATTTGTCTTTACTTTTCAATCTTCCACTTAGGCAGTTCGCTGCGACGAGTAGTGGAGATGCAGTAGAAGGTAGTGTCGCGGTAAGTGCGAGTGTAGTCTATGGTCACAGTGCTGTCTGTGAAGTTCTTTACATGTACGGTTTGCACCGGTTTATTGGGGTGTGACATATAGAGGGTGTCGTTGTGGAAAGCATATCGAAACCGCAGCTTTTTCATCAGCGTGTCATTTTGGATGACGTAGAAGGTCATTACGCTGTCCGGAGTATAGACTTCGTAGAATTGCTGTTCTTGCGGGTTGTTGATGTAGTCGTAAAGCATGGTGTCGGAGGTGGTGCCCAGCACGGTTTGAGTCATGGTTTCATAGTACCATGTGCCGATGAAGTTCGGAATGCCAAGTTCTGTGGGATTTGTTTTGCTTGTTCCCTTGCACGATATAAATGCTATTGCTGCCATCAAGGCGATACTGATGATATAAAGTATTTGCTTCATAATGAAAATGATGATTTATTGTTTTACTTATTTATGTTTTTGCTATCCGGAACCCTACTCAGATGTCGGCAGGAGCTATTGTTGTGTATTCTATGAGATCTTCAGCCTGTTAGCTGGTCGAAGCGGCAGGCGTGGTATCGTTCTCTGTTTTTACTATCATTGACTGAAATATTAACATAGACGTTGTAGATGTAGTTGTGCCGCCCATCGGTCTGGCGGTGGGCGACGAGGATATCCGACAATACTTCGTCCAGCCGGTTGATATAGGAATCAAGGCGCATGTTACCGCTGTAAATGCAGGCGTAACGTAGATTGTTTCATTTTGATTATTTTTTGAAGTTTATAAATTCTGACATATCAGCCGAATAAAGGTTGCCGTAGTTTTCAGCGTTATAGACCATCACATGGCTACCGACCGTATTGATGAACAATCGGTAATATAGGTCGCGTAGGGCAATGTTCTTGTTTTCGGTTATCTGTTCAATAAAGGTAGAGGTAAAGCGGTTGCTCATCCATACCTTCATCTCTCCGTTGAACACGTCTGCCTTGGAGGTTTCGTCACCATTGGCAGCCGTAACGAACAACATTCCCGGAATATCCCGACATTGCTCCATCACACCGCCCGAAAAACAAGCCTCGACCATCATCAGGAGTTTGCGGTAGTTCCCCTTTTCCCTCATTCGACGGAAAGTCTCGTCAAGTTGGTCACCCATAATGCCACAGGCATTGTCGTTCCAGCATAAGGCTCCGGATACTCCGTGTCCACTCCAAAAGACAAATACATTGTCGTTTGCGGTAGATTCAATTACGATGGGCAGTCTTTCGCTTTTTTCTCCGCTCAGTATGGCAAGCATGTCTTTCGCCTGCAACTCCGACATGCGATAGTCTATCTCTACCTGCTCGTACACATTGTTTCCTCCGATGGTCACCTGCACAACTCCTTTGTTAGGATTCGACACATTGTCGGCTATATCGTCCTCGGCAATGAGAATGATACGGTCGTCGGTATATCCGGCCTGTTTGAGCTGCTGGTAGATGGCGAGCACATCTGCCTGATGGCGGTAGTTGGCCCATTCCTTGGAGGAAGCAACCAGAAGTGCCCAGTTACCGGTATGTACAGGGTAATCGAATTCTCCGGAATTGTTGAAATCCTGCATCTGCGAAGCCTTCCAGTTCCAACCGGCAAGTGTTGCATCCGTGCGGTTTCCTCCATCGCTGGTGTTATAGTCGAGGATGATATACTGCCCGTTGTAAACCTTAAAGTTATAGTAAGTCGTAGCAAGCACATTGGTAAAGACTTTTGCATCAAACCTCAGATGGCCTGAAGCCCCACGGACGTATGGCGACTTGCCGGCAGCAAGCGCATCCACCACAAGCCTCATATCCTCACCCGTCCAGCTGCCCATGTTCAAGTCTTCTCCTGAAACAACTGCCCTGAGTGATTTTTGTAACGACAGCTCCGGATTGAACTGCTGATGCCATGCAGCATAGCCGATGAGCATGGCGGCATCATAGAGTTGTGACTCACCCAGAGTGGGCGTAGCATTAAAAAAGGTCCGATAACTCACGTCGAACCCCGATTCAGGATCGGCACCAAACGCGACTCCCTCTATCCCTTCGGCTGCATCACCGTGAATCTTGAGCACATCCGCACCGTAGGCTGTATCCGAAAACAACATCCTTGGTACACTCTGCCCGTTCAGGCTTTGTGTTTTATGCGCTTCAAGCATCGGTTCCATCTCTTCAATCTCAGAGGGGATACATATCACATACTCTGCACCCGACTGCATGGCTTGGCGAGACACATCAGCTATATTATCGGGGGTGTAAGCATAGCTACCCATATTCTTCAACCCGAGTTCGCGTGCCTGAAATGCGAACCAATCCATGAACGTTTGCCCGTAATTGTCATTATCCTTGGCCAAAAGTGCCACGCTTTTACCTCCATAGTTAATCACCTTGGAGAGAAGTACCTCACATTGCGTAATGTCAGTTTCGGTCATCGCCCAAAGATAACCTGTCGATGCGTATGCACGAACCAGTTGTTCTGTAGTGGCGAGTGTGAAGAATGTTTTGCCCACAAGGGTCAATTCAGCCGCGAGGATTGCAGCGTTGGATGAATACAATCCGCCGATGACGGCATATACTTCATCGTTAAAAGCCAGCGATTGGGCAAGTTCCTGCATATCGGCATTTGCCTCATCGTAGTATTCAAACTTCAATCTGATACCTGTCTCGTGGTTTTTGAATGCACGTTCAAAGTTGGTTGCAAACATACCCAACGTTCTTTCCCAATGTGCAGCAAGTCCTTTCTCCATCGGGAGCACCACGGCAACGGTTTTCTCTGTCCACTGTTTATCGGCATAGGACATGGAAGATTCATCATCCGAACAGCTCCACAGACCGATCAGGCAGAGGAGTGGTGTAATAAGTTTAATAACCATTCGTTTCATAATACTCTTTCTCGAAAATAACAGCTTGTTGGCGCATGTCATTGACTAAACTGTTGAAATCATTTGCGTATCTGGGCGCGACCAGCCAGTCGGCATACCCGCTTTCAAGACCGTAAAGTTGGTTCTCTGGCATAATCCCCGTGACGACCCATTCCGTCAGATACCTGTAAATCAATTGGTCGATATGCTTAATGACCGAGCCTGTAATCCAATTGGAGAGACTTGACTGATCGATGTCCATACCTGCAAGGTACGGTGAATCTTCAAATTCTCGGGAGTAGCGGTAGATACCGGCATTGGAGCCACCTGCCACAGGAAAGATGAAGTCGTAATCAACCGCCCAATCGCTCATTTTCTGATAGGCGAGCGAAGCCGACACATATCCTGTCCAATCATCCGCCAGGTACTCCACATCGCAGTCGCTGCCGTAACCGGCAACAAAACCGTCTTTGGCTATATTGATGGGACTGTCCGAGTGATTGGCAAGTAAGACAAGCGGTTTCCTGTCTCCCGTACATTGCCTTGCCACTGCTCCGGCAAGATACGAGGCTCCGAACATAGAAATTTGGAAAGTGTGTATCTGCTTGTCATCATATTGTTTCCGGCTTTCAAACAGCAAAAGGCTCTTGTTGGGAGTCAGGTCGTGTTGAATAAGATGCTTTTCTACCATAGGCTCATAGTCGCTGCTACCCAGAACAAACAACACCGGAATGTCGCTTTCCGGCCGTTTGAGCCAGTCGGAAAAGATTTTCTCAGCTTCTGGCAATGATTCGGGCGAATAGATATAGATGTCAATCTCTTTATGTTCCATCTTGAACCGCTGCACCCCTTCGAGGATGCAATCGTTATAGCTCATGTCGCCCAGCCCGCTTGGAGAGAAGAGAAAAACAATCTGTGGAACCGGAGAAACCGGCTCCAACTCATCGGCATGATTGCAGGATGACAACGCTCCTGTTACCAAGAACGTTGTCATTGCCAAAAAGATACGGAAAGGATTATACATGCTAATCAAATACATGATAACATTCCCATAATGTTTCATTTTATAAATATTGTGATCTGTCTCATTTATTATTTAAAATTCTCACCTCCGCATCTATTGCATTTCTTTGGTCTGTAGAGTTTAAATGTCTCCCATCCGCAATCGGAACATACCCACCCTGATACAGGGAATCGTTCCCAAGGAAAATTCTCTCCCTCCAGATATGCTTCGGGAGCGATGCGAATAAACAAATCACCGAAATTATCAAGTGCTTTGAGAGTAACGTTGTAAAAGACGCTTTCATCCGTACCGGGTGCAAGAGAAATAGCCCCTTTGTTGTCTGAGAATTTTATCGTGCGTTGTTTACCATCCCACCGGTCGAGGATAAGACGCTCGCACAGCGTATGGGCGGCCTCCTTCGATTCGGCTATTATCACCAAAGTACTTCCATCCTCACCTCTTTGATAGAGTTTTTCTGCTTTAGCCTGCTCAACAATCACCTTGTTGATGTTTAGCAGTATCTCTTCGCTTGATACAGCCTTTGGTTCGTCATCGTTGCTACAGGCTGTAAATGCGAGTATTGCCACCATTGCAGTACACATAATCGTTAAAAATTTCTTCGTCATACTTGTCATATTCTTGTCTTCTTTTTGTTGGCATGACGCCATAACGCCATAACCGTTATAATATTATATATCAGCAGTCTCATTTGTTTTCACCGGCAACATCATTAGTTCGGATTTTTAAATGTAATGATGTATCTCGGTTGGCCCTTCTCCTTCCGAAACCATATATCCAGTTTGGAAAAACCGTTCTTGACATCACTCCTTTTATAACTCATTATCAGGTACTCTGAAGAGATGGAGTATAACGCTCTAAACCTCTTTTGTGCCATAGTATCGTCTTTGTCAATTTGGTTATACATGAAAGCAAAGCTCTCTCCCTCATTTTTGAAATCTGTGCATGTCAACCCCCCGGATTGTACAGCGGGGAAGTCGGGGTATATCTTCTTGACAAAATTGGTAAAGTTCTTTGCTGTATTCTCTTTCGCAGCCTGCGAGGAACCACCGAAGATGTTTTCGTTGTCGGCATTGAATACAGCCATGCACACTACCTCTTCGGTAAGGGTGTTTGTCACTTCTAAGAGGTAATCGCCTTGCCACACTTCGCCCTTGAGCGAATTGCAGGCTTTCTCGCAGGCTGCGTAAACTTGTTTGTCGCACTCTTCCACCGTACCCCGCTTCGTGAAGTTGCTTCCGGTAGCACCGAGGGCAGACTTGAAGGCGTTCTCTATCTTCCCCTTCTCTTCGAGAAAGTCGGGGTGTGATGCCGAAATTTCGGTGAAAACGTAGGTGTAAGTCACTTCATTCTCAATATCTTCATCGTCGCTGCAAGCTGTGAAGGTGAACGTGAGGATGGCAACAGTCATCAGTGCCAGCCATGCCGGCACTCTGTCCATTGTACTTTTCATATTGATCAATTGCTTTTAGAGTTTGTCGAGTCAGCGTCCTCCCCAACTCGTTGTTACATTCAGTTTGCTACCACACTTGTCACATTTGTAGCCTGAGGGCATATAACCCACACCGGCAGCATTCTTTGTATAGACATACTTGCATTTCGGGTTTGTGCATGTTCCTATTACAGATATATTGACAAACTGGTCTATCCCATAATTATCATTTTTGATAAACTCCGGATCAGCCAGGTGCAATGTCATATCGTCTAGATGGCGCACATCACGAAAGATTACCGTGCCATACAGCCCTTCTACCGAACCTGCTTTCAGCATAACCGTGCCATACGCATCAGCCAATGTCACAGTGCGGTTCTTGCCGTCCCATTTCTCGCCGGTCAGCGACTCACAGAACCTGTATGCCTCATCCTTCGAGCTGACAGGCAAGTAGAACTCGCCGTTCTTTTCATCCACACACATTTGGGCGATATTTAGAATCAGTTGGTCTATCAGTTGATCTGCCTGTTTTTCGCCGGTCCGCGTGTCGTTTCGGGGTTCGTCGTTGTCGCTGCAAGCAGTGAATGTAACCATTGCCATCAGAGTGGCAAATACAATCGTTAAAATCCTTTTTCCCATAATCCTTTATTGTTTTAATCTTCCATTTGTTATTACCGACTGATGATCACCAATGTTTTTTCTTGGTCCAAGGCAGTCTTTACTTCTTTCTCTCCTTTGGAAACTTTACATAGACTCAGCTCATCGCCCATCACTTCCTCTATTTTCAGGCGACCTATCTCCTGGCGGGCTTCCCGTCCGGCAATGCTTTTTAGGACATAGATGTTGAACTGTTGTCCTTTTTCAACCCGACTGTTGTTTCCCAAGTCAATGTACACCGTCCGTTGCTTGTCTTTCTTTTCTTCACCACGTTCCACGATACAGCCATGAAGGGGGTAGCGGTGGTTGTAGTATTCGGATATGCGGGAAGCCAGGCGGTCGATGGCATCGTTCAACGCCTTGTCGGCCGTAGTCATCCAGGAGATGTCGCTGTCGGTCATGCTGAATATATGGCTATCCACCGCTTCATCCGTACGGGCATCTTTCAGATTGAGAGTGACGTTGATAAGCACTTTGTAAGCTTGTTCGGCCGGCTTGTCTTTGACTGTGGAGGGGGTGACTTGCGAAGTACCGGTGATGCTGTTGATGGTACCGTCCACATAAAGGGCTTCTTCGTTGTCCGCCAGTTCGTCGAAGTGAAAGTTTCCGTCGATGACCCGGAATCGTGTGACGTCGCTTAATGCTTTCACGATAGCTTCCCGCACCGAAGGAGCATATTCATCGTGTTGGGTAGTACTCTTGCCGGTGACGGCGGTGGTAGCCAGATCGGTCAGGATGCTGCCTACGGTCTGCTTCTTGCTGTGTGCCTTGTCGACATAGCGAATGTCTCCCACGGATACCTTGGGGAAACTATTACGCGAGCTTTGCGCCCGCAGGGCTGCTGCTTCCGGAAACAGTGCCGGAAGCAGCAGGACGAGGGCTATGAATGTTCTTAGTTTCATTTTTCAAAATTTAAATTATCGTCAATGCTCCATACAGGGTTTTCAACAATCTGCAGTGCATCCTCTTCGACTGCTGCAGCGCGGGTATGTAAATAGTTGCCACCGATGTTGAACGAAGGCAACCATTGGCGCAGGCGGTAAACATCGATGGTGGAGTAGTTCACCGGATCGTCCTTGCGTCCCTGTTGATAGGTGTTGATTTCATCTTGCTGGCTGCGTGTCATGAGGATGTTGTAGAACCTATCTACGTTCGCAAAGTCTGTGGCTCCGAGCGAGTCGGAGAGGATGGGGAATTGGGCCATACTGCTTGCCAGCATAGTCAGATCCACGGGGTATGCTTTGCCCTCTTTGTCATACAGGCGGTTGACGGCATGTCCGGGTACGAATTCAACGGTGCATTTCACACCTTGGTTGATGCACCATGAAGCGAAAGCGGCCGATAGTTCCATACAGTAGCCTTGCTGATTGTGGAAAATATCGTCGATGGTACGTATATATTGCACATCGGCCGTGTAATTCGGACTTTGCAGCTGGCCGCCATCAGAGACAGTATAGAAGATGCGATGTTTCATCATCAGGTAGGTGAAGGCACGTGCCGTACTGTTCAACAATTGTTCGCTATTGGGGCTTGCCATACCACTGATTGTAGGCAGGTAACCATCGTTCAGAATCTCCTTTTTCAATTGCTCCACCAAAGCCGAGTGTTCGTCGATGTAGCCCATGAGGAACGCACCGGTCTGTGGACATAGCACTTCATCGTTTTCCCGAACGGGGTAACTACCGAAATCCGATTGCTTGATGATGTCGATTTTCTGCTGATTTTCCTTTTGGAACAGGACCGGGTCGGGAATGTAGCAGTGCAGGCTGCGACAGTTGAACTGCTGCGTGAAGTGGTCTACGGTATCACCTTCCAGGAGCAGGGTCCAAGCCAATTCCACCGGCTTGTCAGCATGCCAATGCAACAGGGTATCGATATTCCATTTCACGGGATAGGTCAGGTGGATTAACTCGTCTGTCAGCCCTTCGGGCACGGTAGCGCTGAACACCGCAGCATGGCATACGGGGCTTTCGTCCATCCGCAACGTGAAGCGGGTGCCTGCACCGGGGTTGCGCATGCTGATGCCCATATCGTCGGTGATAAACTTTTGGGCAAACTCGCTGTCGCTATAGGCACGTCTCACCCCGTCGGCTTGCAGTAGCCAACCGGGATAGAGCGAACTTCCGTCATCAAGCAGACCGTAGTAACACAGTGAGTGTACCTCTGCCAGCCACTCACCCGGCTCAAAGCCGGGTGTTTGTGTGGGTTCGGAATCCTCGGTGTAATAGTTGTTGGTCACCTTGTCGCATGCAAGCATGAGCAGCAGGATGAGGATAAGAGGAATGTATGTCTTCTGTTTCATCATTTTTAATACTTGTTTATTCCTTTATTACTGATACGCAGGTTGCGACCGATTTGTTTGCCTTTGTTGTCCTTCAACCGGAATGTATATGCGTTTTTCAAGCCGGAGAATTTAGAGCCGAAGCTTTCCAACGTTTTCAGCATGGTGTTCCAACGCTCCTCCATCTGCCTGTCCAGTATCTTTTCTTCAGGCGCACAATAGCCTTTTGAAATATTCTTGTACTCCTGGACGCTGTTCAGGAACGTTTGGATAAGCTCCATCTCTTTGCCATCCTGATAATTGTCTGCCACTACCGAGAAACTTTTGGTGAAGCGATTGGGGACGGGTAGCTCGATGCGGACTCGGGATTTATGAACACCCGTTTTAGTTTGTCCGGTACTACTTCCAAAACTACTAGCGTATTTGGCATTAAATTCGAGTTCGACATCCATGTAGAACGCTTTGTTTCCACGTCCTTCGGTATTGTTTACCAACCAGTTCCATGACTGGCGCGTTGCACAACTCTTGATGCTGATAGAGTTCTTATCCGGTGTTGAAACGAGATTAGCATTAAATCCCCCCAGCTTGCTTTTATATTGGTATTTGTCCGGTATATCATACTCCCATGAATACTTGGCACCATCCTTTTTAAGATTTACATTGATTTCCTTGCTTATCTCACTCACGGTCTGCTGATGTGTGAAACCACCGGTCAGTTTAGCTGTCAGTCCGTCATCGTATCCTAAATCGGCGTTCAGGTTCCATCCGTCAATGATATCCGTCTTTTGTGTTACCCCTTCGTTTTCGGGCTGGGGGTTCCACATGTCTTTCAATGTATAACCTTCAGTATCCAATGTAGGGTAAACACTCAGACCGCCATAGGTATATCCGGCAACTTTATAACGATGACCCACCACATCGTATTTGTGACTATAATATTGATCGAATTTTAGCAAATCTCCCGGGTATCTCTCTTCTAACAACACGTGGTAGTAGTCTTGTTTGGTGTCAAAGTTATAGAGGGTAGATACCCATGCCTTGAGTTCTGCGTTATAAGTGAAAACTTTTTTATCTCCTATACGTTGGAGGTGGCAAGGAAGGAGGATCGTCTCCAATGCCGCCGAGTTCAGCATTTCACCGTCTGACGAGCGTGTCTTGGTTGCTCCGTTTAACCATTCCGCCACTTTTTCGGCAAAGAGGCCGTACTCGTAGTCGGAGGGTTCGTCCGGTGTGACATTTTCTGTTTCGGTGCGGGTCTGTTCGGTGCCGTCTTCCGTCTCTTCGACAATGGTCTTTTCGATGGTGACCGGCTCGCCGTTATAGATGTCACGCAGGTCAAGATGGTCGTTGCGGCGTATGATGTAAGAATCACGCTCCAGCGGGTTACTTTTTCCGCCTGCTTTGGTTTGTGCACCTCCATCCTTCAATTGCTCTTCCAGCCACGCCATGAAATCGTCCAGTTCGTCGTACATGACAAGGTCGAAGAACATCAGTGCCAGAGCATTGGGCCTGTGCAGATAGACGGCTCCGCCACGGTCGAATACCTCCTTTATCTCATACACCATCTCCTCGCTGATTTCCATCAGTGCATCGTAGTCCAAAAAGACTATTTCTACGTCGTCAGCCAGCTCCGTGTCGGCGGGAGTGTGGTCGTAGCGCATACCGGTCATACGTTTCATCACGTAGGGGGTCAGTTCGTCGAAGTGCTCGCCCAACACGGCGTAGGTTTTTCCCACGGTCGTCTTCACTTCATCTTCGGTGGGAATGGTAATATTCACTTCCGGCTCGTTGAAGTCGGGAGCCTGTTCCAATTCATCGTCTTTGCACGATACAAAGCCGAATGCCATCATTCCTGCCAATAGCAGGAAGAGGTGATTGAATGATACGTCTGTCTTCATATTCATATTGATAAAATATTAATTTAGGTTAGAATGCAATGAACGGCCTTACGTAGAATACCTCATCTTCGGCGTTGTAGTGCGCTTTGTCTCCAAACTCTACATCCTTGTTTTCGCCTCGGAGTACGCAAGTGGTCACCAAATTATAATATCTGTAATTGAAGTTCCCTAAATCCTCTAACTCCTCATAGAGTGAACTGCTGGCATACACCCGGTCTCTCACAAGCGGATCTCCTCCAGCCTTCTCGAATGCCTCGTCGGAGAGAGAGGTGGCATCCAGCAGGTCATTCCTTGAAGGGAGGAACCAACCTTTGTTGGATTTGGGGTTTGCCACCGGATAGTTGAGGGCGTAGTACAGGGCAGGATACCACTCCTTGCTTGGCTCTTTCCCGTCTCTTTGGGCGGCAGCCAGCATCAGGTTATGGGTATTGTTGTAACCTGCACCATAATTAATGAGCAGCCAATTGTTAGAGCCCTTTCTGCTGAAGGGGGTAGCGTCGCCCCACGCACAGGGTGTCTGGTTGGCATCGTGCAGTGCTATGGCAAAGCCATTGATGCCATTGGGGAGCTCATTGTCGCTTGTTCCGCCTACACAAACGATACCTATGCAGTTACGCTTCTGCTCCTCGGTCAGCTTCGTTTTGGCGGGGAGGAAACTACCGTCGCTCATGTAGTAGCTACCTTTTCCAAAGAGATTCACACCGTTGGGACCGATGTAGAGGGGCGAACCTATTTCTTTCCCTTCTCCGTTGGTCATACGAATGATATAGTTGTTCTTTACAGCCGACAGATCAAGCTTTTTCTTTTCCAATGCCTGCTTTGCTTCATACCATTTTCTCTCCAGTAGGTTTTTCAGCGAGTTCTCGGAATCGCGGCAATACTGGTTGTCCTTCAGATCCTTGTATTGCCGGCAGCTATTCAGGAGGGTTTCCACGGTATTCCAGTCGGAATACTTTTCATCGGGAGCAATGGTGTGTTTACTTATATATCGGTTAGGCGCAGGCAGTGAGGCGGTGATTACATCATCGTAAACGTCGACATATTTAAAGTAATCTCCTCCAGTTTGCATTTTCCATGCCACGTGGAATCTGAATTGGTTGTGTATCTTCATCTTGAAGGGGTTTAAGCCCCTCTTTGCCGTATTCTCCACTTTATAGGTGAACGATTGCCGCGTGACGACATTCTTACAGTTGGGATGAGAAAGGTCAAGGAATTTCAACGTGAGATAGTTGTCTGCTTCATTCGAAGCGTAAACCCAATATTTGCTTCCCCAAAGAGTCTCTGCGGGTTCATATTTGAAATTGGTGAGTCTCTCTTCCGGTGCCAGTGCCAATACTTCGGGACGATACGAACCTTCCAGCTTACCCACAATCGTGTTGTCCTGGTATACGTCGGAGCCTGCCGCCCATCCATCTACAGACAGGGTTGTGGGCACTGACCCTTTGGCAAGTGGCTGAATATTTCCGGATGTTACATTATACCCATCTGCTTCCAATAGGGGCAAGAAGACTTGGTGTGAACCGTAGGTATATCCTCTTGCTCTATGTACTTGCGCAGTCATGATGGGACCTGTACGGCTCTTGAAATAATATTCTCCTTTGGCGAATGCTTCCACCGGTATCATCTGTTCCACTGTTACATAGTAGAAGTCTTCATTCTCCTGTGGAGAGTAGAGCGATGCAACCCGTATTGTAATCTCTGCGTTGGCGGTTATCTGCTTGTCGTCTCCTATGCGCTGTACACGGCAAGGTACCAACACGGTCTGTTTATGGGGCATTTCCAAGTCCGCACCTCCACCGGCACGTGTCTTCGTCTGGACACCATCATCATTCAGCCATTTCGCTACGCTTTCGGCAAAGAGTCCGTACTCGTAGTCGGTGGGTTCGGTGGGGGTGAATGTCTCGGTGACGGTCCGGGTCTGTTCCTTGCCGTTTTCGTCTATTTCGGTAACGGTTGCTTCACGGGTGATCTCTTTTCCGTCGTAGATGTCCTGCATGTCAAGGGAGCTGTTGCGCGAGAGGATGTAACTGTCACGCGTCAGCGGGTCGCCATCTTGTGCAGTGCGGGTGTCGATTTTGCCACCGCCCGTATTCTCTTCCATCCACTCCATGAAGTCGTCCAACTCATCGTTCACAAGCATCTGGAAGAAGGCAAGTGCCAAGGCATTGGGTTTGTGCATGTAGATGACCCCATCGCGGTCGTACAACTTTTTGAGTTCGTAGGCCATCTCTTGGTGCATACCGGTCAGTGCTTTGGTATCCATAAACACTACCTCCACGTCGTCTGCTATTTCTGTATCGGCAGGCGTGTAGTTGTAGCGTTGTCCGGTCATACGTTTCATCACGTAGGGGGTTACTTCGTCGAATTGATCGCCCAATACAGCGTAGGTCTTTCCCACGGTCGTCTTCACTTCGTCTTCGGTGGAAATGGGGATATTCACTCCCGGCTCGTCGATGTCGGGAATAAATTCATCGTCCTTGCACGAGGCGAAACCGAATGCCATCATTCCTGCCAATAGCAGGGAGAGGGCTTTGATGGATAGATTTGTTCTCATTTCGTTTGTTATTATGGATTATTTATCTTTGTCTCTTAGGTTCGATAATATTCTTGCTTCCGCAACGACCGCATTTATTGCCGATGGGCACACCGGCATTGGTCCACCAACTGCAATCGCCACATCTCCATACACATAGCGGTTCGCGCTGTTCATGGTAATGGCTGGGGTTGTCTCCATCCAAGTACTCCTTGGGAGCGATGGTAAGGGAGAACACCGGATAGTCACAACTCTTTAGCCCGGTGAACGAAACGGTGCAAAAGATACTCTCATCCGCAGCGGGCGCAAGCGAGATGATGCCGCAGCCGTCGGGCAGTTGAACCGTGCGCGGCTTGCCGTCCCACGTGTCGGCAATCAGGCGTTCGCACAGTTTGTGGGCAGCCTCTTTCGAGTCGGCAACCAGTATCATATTAGGGGCATCCTCCTCTGCCTGATAGAGTTTTTCGGCATCGGCCTGGTCGGCAATTACCATACTGATATTTTTCAACATCTCTCCGCCCAACATTGTCCGGGACGCATTGTCATCGCCGCAAGCAGTGAATGCGGCCATTGCCATCATTGCGGCAAATACAATCATAAAAAACTTCTTTTCCATATACATTATTATAATAGGGGTTTACGTGAATATGAATTTGAGGAGAAACAACACCGACAGCACATACATGGTAGGGCTAACCTCGCGGTGTCTGCCCGTGCCCAGTTTGAGCAACACATAACAGAGCATACCCAAGATGATACCGTTGGCAACGGAGTAGGTCAGCACCATGGTTATGATGGTGATAAAGGCAGGAAGTGCCTCCGCGATATTCTTCATGTCTATTCGGGTGATGGACTCCATCATAAAGACACCCACCAGCACCAGTGCTCCGGTCGTTGCCGCACCGGGGATGAGCAGGAAGATGGGGGCGAAGAAGATGGCCAGGAGGAACATCCCTCCGGTGACCAGCGAGGTGAAGCCGGAACGTCCGCCTTCGGCAACGCCCGATGCACTCTCCAAATAGGTGGTAATCGTAGAACAACCCAGTATGGCCCCGAAGGTGGAACCGATGGCATCGGCCAGCATAGTCTCTTTTGCACGGGGAATTTCGCCGTTCTCTTTCACAATCCCGATCCGGTAGGTAAGGGCGACCAATGTGCCGATGGTGTCGAACATATCCATGAACAGCAGGGTGAAGATGATCACCACCATATCGAGCGTGAACAGCTGGCTGAAGTCGAATTGACAAAAGGTGGGAGCCAGCGAGTGGGGCGTGGAGATGGGCAGGAATCCTTCGGGAATCGTAGTCACACCCAACGGAATGCCGATGAGCGTACAAATCAGGATGCTGTAGAACAATGCCCCCTTCACCTGCTTCACCACGAGCAGGCCACTCAGCAGGATGCCTGTCAATGCTAACACGGAGACGGGCGTGAAGGGGCCGAACGTCACGAACGTAGCCGGGTCGGAGACGATGATGCCGGCGTTCTTTAGTCCGATAAAGGCGATGAACATCCCGATACCTACCGAGATGGCGTAGCGCAGCGTGGCAGGTATGCTGTTCAGCACAATCTCGCGCACGTTGAAGAAAGTGATGAGGATGAAGATAAGCCCCTCCACAAACAAGGCAGTCATAGCTACTTGCCACGGGTAGCCCATACCTTGCACCAGCGTGAAGGCGAAGAAGGCATTGATCCCCATGCTGGGTGCCTGTGCCAAGGGCAGCTTTGCCATGAATGCCAGCAACAGGGTGGAGAGGGCGGTGGCAAGAGCGGTAGCCGTGAACACGGCCCCCTTGTCCATTCCGGTGGAAGAGAGAATAGAGGTGTTCACCGCAAGGATGTAGCTCATGGTAAGGAAGGTGGTGATTCCGGCGATGCTCTCCGTGCGTAGTGTCATGGTCGTGGAGTCGAAACCCAGTAATTTCTTTAGCATATCTTTGAGGTTGTTTTTGATAAATGCTTTTGTTGCGAGTGTCGCAACAAAAGCATTTATTGACCGGTTATTCTATATTATTTCATTGATTTAGCTGTGTTCCAAGCATGCTTCAGCGTATATTCGATTCTTTCCGCCTGCTGCGGTGTGCATCCTAAATGGGTGTTTTTCGACGGGTTGAGCCCGTAGACACCGCTACTCTGTTCCTCGGTCAGCCCTAAGTAATAGCCCAGTCCGGTCAGGAAAAAAGAAATCCCGTGTATGGGCTCCACCAAGCTATTGATGTAGATGACGTGGGGCAGCGTGGGTTGACTCATGGTATGGCAACCGGTGAGCTGATAACCTTCGGGAAACTGCGGATAGTGCCCAAAGATGTTGTTGGAAGTCAGCACAAAAGGCAAAATTAAGACATTGAGGTAGGCATTGGGGTCCCAATAAAGGTCGGGATGGTCCAGATTCAACGCATCCCCACGACCGTCGAAACAGATTATAGGGTTGTCGTTGCTATGGTGTATGCCTGCTTCTGTCAACTTTGTGCCGTCAGGTGCTTGCCGGGCGACTTCCAACCGCACACGGGTGTCGGTCAGTCCGGCTGTCGCGGCGGCATTGCCCAGCACGGCATTGGCGGCTGCGATCCATTCGCGCACCGTTTCGTCATCAAAACGAATTTGGGGCAAACTCGGATGATCAAAGAGGTGGAACACTACAGGCAGGGTGCGTATTTCGCCCTCGGCCTTCGTCTGTGCTTCGGGCAGGGCCGGTATGTCGCCCACCACGGTGTTGCTGAAGTACTCCTTCCGGTTGGTCACGAGCGAGAAGGTGTAATAATGGCGTGTTCCGCCTGCCAATGGCGACAGTGTCACCTGGTCTGCCCAAGTGACGGATGGCGCATGCAGCGCACGGTTGATACCTTCTGCCGCCCCGGTCAGGTAGATGTCTTGCTTGCTTAAAGGTGCTTGTTCGCTTTGGCGATACACGCGGAGCATCAGCACCGCCTCGTCGGCAGGGAGCGGAGCCGGCGCCTTCACTTCCAACCGCAGTGTGGGGTTGAATAGCGAGCCGTTGGGCATGTGTCCTGCCTGTTGTATCGTCAGCGACACCGGTGCGTCGCCGTTAAGCTCAGCCCCACGAGCCATTGCCGGCTGCGTGAGACAGATGGATAGTACCATCAAGGTGAGAAAACGGAAAATAGATGTTCTGTTCATAACTCTTTGCTTTTAGGAGGCTTGCCCCTTATTTATTAAAAACAATACTTTACTCCGACCTGCAAGGCGAAGGTGGTGTTGTATTGCGGTTGTTTGGTATGCTTCATATAATCCTTGGTGATGGCGGTCAGCGCGTAGTAGCAACGACCTTCTGCTTCCACCTCGATATGAGGGCGGATGCGGTAGCACACACCAACACCGCCCACCAGTCCGGCATCGAAACGTTTGTCGCGCTTGGAGTTGAACTCATATTTATGGTCGTAAGCGACGAAAACGTCCGATTCACCGTCTTCCATCCAGTCGTCCAGTATGGAACCGTTGCTGCACTCTACGCCCTGCACCTGGCTTTTCGCCCAGTAACCCATGTAGCCGCCGGCATGGAGGAAGCCGCGCAGCTTTTCACCACCGAAGGAGAAGCGTGCCATTACGGGTAGTGAGAGGTAATGATCGCGGCGGTCGCGGTAGGTGGGGTTATAGGCGCGAGACATGGTATGTCCTTTTTGCAGGTAAGTGAGGTCGGCGCGTACCGTCAGCCAATCCAGAATGCCATATTCCACAGGGATACCCACGGTCAGACCGCCCAGACCGTCGTAGTTGAAGTCGTAGGCATATTGTGTGTCGATGCTATAACTGTTATAGGTATATCCGGCGTTTAGCCCTACTTTCCATTGCGCGGCTGCTTGGTCGGGCAGGCCGATTGCTGCCAAGAGCAGCAGGGCGGTTATTATCCAATTGTTTTGTTTCATAATCTCTTTCTTATCGGGTGTTAAACTCTTGTTCTATGTTCTCTCATTTCTTGCCATGCAGGAAGTCGATGGCATATTCCAGCTGGGTGTCTATGTGCTGTTGGGTAAGCCGTTCCAAATCCAGTGCCACCGGGATGTCGGGGGTTACTCCTTTACCTTCCAACAGCTCGCCATCGGGTGTGCGCGACAACCATGTACTGGTATAAACAGAGTAACTTGTCTTTTTCAAATTGGAGTCGCCAAACTGTCCGGAGAAGGAGGTATGGGTATTATCACTCAAGGGGCCCAGACCGCCGTACGTGCGCTGGCCTATCACCTTGGCGTAGGGCAGATTTTTGACCGGCACCGCTGTCATTTCCGACATGCTCACCGACCAGTTGTCGACAAGCAACACCAACTGTCGGTCGCCGATGCAGTCGGTCTCGGGCAGCGGTTCACTGTAGTCGAGCAGTTCGCCTATCTGCCGTTGTGTGGTGACTTGCGTCGTCCAGGGGATCCATTCGCCATAGTCCAGGCGTCCTATTCCCATCTTCGTTTTTGTGTCAAGCACATGTATGTCTTCCTTCAACAGCGGTCCCAGTACGGTGAACATGTCCCACAGATAACCGCCCGTGTTGTGACGCACGTCGACAATGACCCCTTTGATCTCCTGGTTGAACAGGAGTTGGTTGAGATACTCGCAATAGACTGCGAGGGCATCCAGTGTCTCCGGCTTGTCCGGATTGTTCGCATTCATCAGCTGGCCGATGATCTGGAAGTTGCTGAATCTCAGGTAAAGGATATCGTTGTCGATGACGTAGGTAAACAGATGGTCCAAGTCGGCTTCGGGGTTGTCGTTGACGAACTCGTAATCGTTCGTGATGCGCCCCGCTGCTTTCAGCTTGTCGCGATACACCTGGAAGCCTTTGCGAGGGAGTCTCATCAGTAAATCTTCTCGTGTAATCAATTCCATATTACCGGGATAGACCGCAACGACATTCGTTTCATCGCTGGGGGCGGGCTTCAGGTTTTTCACCTTGACATTCATGTGATGGTCGATCAGCGTACCACATACCTCCTCGTAGAGTTTCTGCAAGTCGGCAGTAGGAACGGTGCCCTTCTTGTCCAGCTCTTCAAAGCGCGGGCGATACTGGGTGTAGACGGCATCCCAATCGGTCGGGTCTATCTCCCAAAACACATAGTTATGGTTGATTCCGTTCCAGATGATGTCAAACTGTTCGGTCAGCGAATTTCCACCACTGAGCATGCCGGGTTGTATCACATCGTCCGCCTCGTCGCGGCAGGCGGTCAGCAAGGCCAACAGGGTGGCCAGTATCCATATATTTACCTTTATTCTATTCATTGTTGTTTTATTCTTTTCCTTCGTTTTCGTTCAAATTGTTTTCCGGGGATTGCATATCGTTCGAATCGATATCGTAGGAGTTTTTCTCCAACAGTTTCCCTGCTTCATCCAGTTCCTCCTGTGTGATGCGGAGCACCTGTTTGTTGCGCTCATTCAACTGGCAGACAATGTCGTGGGTGTTTCTCAACATTTGCGTGATGTTGGGATGTATTTGCAACACATACCGCACGTCGTTCCGCATGAGGAGCGCCTTTGCCGCCTTTTCAACGTCTGGGTAGTCCATAGGCGGACACTCGTCCCAGTAGGCTTGAAAGGCTTTCATACGCAATGCTTCCATCTTCTTGTACTCTTCGTCGCACACCTCCAACACGCTATAACAGTTACCTATCCGCCCGATCACCTTCTCGTCGTCCAGGCATTGCCATACTTCGAAACTGTTGGAGAAGATGCTGCTCGTGGTGTGATCCGTCATCAGCAACCGGCGTGATCCGAAGGCGTTGATGAATATTCGCAGCGAGTCGTCTCCCATCTCTCCCAAGCGGTCGGGCATCAGGGAAGCGGCCCGTGTGAAAAGTGTGTCGCATTGCTGCAACTCGTCCAAGAGCGTCTGCATGTTCCGGGTGGATGCGTCCAGGTTGTGCAAGGTGAGCAGCACGGTCTTCCGTGCCATCTCTGCTTTGCTTCGATTCTCCAAATGGAAACTCGTCCCGAATGTGAGGAGGATACCGATTATGGTACCCACCGTACATCCGGTCGTGTTTTTCCACCAATCCGTATCAAAGAATTGTTTCATCTTTTGGTAATCTGTTTACTCGATGACGATCTTGAATCTCATGTCGGCACAAACAGGGTTGTATGTCTTGCCGTTATATTGCCAAGGCTGGCTGCAACGCTGTACGTAGTAATAGGTGCCCGGGGTGTAGTTGTATTCTGCATCTCCCATCAGGCTCACGCTGCATTTGGTGTTACCGTTGGCATCTGTGTCAAACAGGCCCATGATGAAAGGCGCATCGTCCACCGGTTCGCCTTTCTCATTCAGCAAGCTCATCTCTACCGCCTCGAAATTCGTCTTTTCCAATATACCGATGTGTCTGAGTTTGTGGGTTACATCGATGTCGAATTCCTTTTCGAAGTCCGGGTTGCTCAGTTCGGCTACCGATACGGTCAGCGCGTCGTCTTCAACAGTTGTCAGCGGTGTGCAAGCCATCGTTGTCAGCGGCAGGCTGGCTACACGATTGTTCTTGGAAGTGAGCTGCACATTGAAGTCAAGCGGACTGAATGTCGGGATAGCTTTCTGCACCTCTTCCAGCTTTTCTGGGTTTATCCTCAGCGTGAAACCAACCTCGCCTTCCAAAGGAGTTTTGATGAAGTGGGCAACGCCTACCGGATGGGATACAGCTCCGTCAACCACCTTGATGCTTTCTGTATCGATCAGGTCGAGGTTTTCCGGCAGCAGAGGTTTGAGGGCTACCGGCAGACAGGTTGTATACAAGTTGTCTTTGTCGGCACTGTAGTAGTTGAACCCTTTGGGCTGTACCAGTTGGAACTTGTTTTCGATGGCAAACGGGTCGTACACGGAAAACAAGACGTTGCTGGGGGTTCCACCGGTCTGGGCTATGGACAGAGTAATGGCGTTGTCTTGCTTGATTTGTGTAAAGTCGATTACTTTGGCATTCAATACCCATTTGCCATTTCCTTTGGGTGTGAAACCTTTTGATTCGAACGCGCTGTTTCCTCCTACGATCGTCACCTCGTCTACTTGGGCGTCTCCGGGGACTACTTCAAATTCCAAGGCAACCTCGCCCGCTTCATTCAGTTCATAATCGGATGCGGTCGGCTGTGCGGCTTCAATGACTGCCGGTGCATCGTCATCGCTGCATGACGGCATGGTGCAACAGATACAACCTGCCATCAACAGGGCAGATACACTTCTCCATAAATTACTTCTTTTCATTTTTGATTCTTTTTTTTGATTAGTATTTGTTTTACTTCTTATTGTTCTATATGTTCCCCATACATTATCCGGTCACTAAAAAAACAATAGACACCATCACAATAACCAAAGCGATGATTATGGCGACTATTTGAATCATGGACGCAACATCTGTGTCCATAGGTAAAAAGCGTCTGAATGGTGTTCTGTTTCGTCTCATAATAATCGGGATTTTTTTACTCCAACAAAAATAAGCGAACTTTCCGAGCCCGTTTGTCTCAAATTGTCTCTACATATCTCAATTTGTCCATGTGTGCTGACATATAATTAGTTACAATGACTATCAATACAAGTTTGAACCAAAAAATCTACAAAGAATAGCAATGCTAAAGCAATGCTAAAGTGTCAATTCTTTGGTTTAATCAAAGCGATTTGTTACTTTTGTAGGTGTTTTTAATATGGTAAAAATGAGATTGAGTTGTATCTTGGTATTCTTCATACTTTGGGTGGTTAACCCTTTTCGTACGGGGGCGACGGTTTCAGACAGTCTGTTGACCGAGCGTACGATTCGTTCTATATATGTAAACTATCCCGATAGTGCTTTACAACTGTTGGACGAGGCCGAGAGAAGTTCGGTTTCCGGCATCACTCCCTTCCGGATTGATTTGTTACGTGCTATGTGTTATGAAATCAAGCACGACTTGACAGCCAAGGAAACTTGTGTGCGCCGTGCGTTGCAAAACGATTCAATACGTTTGATACCAGAACGCTGTCTGCCTTTTATGGAGATGTTGGCAGGAGTATTAGAAACACAGAATAAGTATGAGGAAGGCATTTCCGTATGTCAAGAAGCTATCCGTCAAGCACGCATTTTAGGTTATAAAAAAGAAGAGGCAGTGATACTTTCTACCATGGCGCGTACTTATATAGGTATGAAAAACAATACAAGAGCACAAGAATGTTTTGAACAAGCTGTGGATTTACTGGAGGGGACGGACGATGTTCGTGAAATGTCCAGACTTTCTACCCTTTATGGTGAGTACATGACATTTCTCATAAACCAAGAACAGACGTCTAAGGCAATCGAAACTGGCTACAAGCGTGAAATTGTCATACAACGTATGAGCGAACAACCTGGCCCTCCTCCGGGGTACATCGACCAACAATACGGATTCCTTTATACCAAAATGGCCGTGTTGCTGTATAAGAATGGAGAGAAAGAAAAGGCTGAGGAAATATACGGAAAATATCAGTCTTCCCACTTTTCACAAACACTTACCGGAAAACAATTCGGTATTCCCTACCTGCTGGATGCAGGTCGTTATCAGGAGGCGGCATCACTTAACGAAGCCTGCCTGTCAGCCTTTACAAACGACACCATAAGTTATGAGTATCTACTCCTGCTTGAATATCGTACACGGATTTGCCGTGGTATGAAGCGTTTTGATCTGGCCGATGCTTCCATGCAACGTTGCTACGTGGTGCAGGACAGCATTTATACTCGTGAGAGCAAGAGCAAGGCACAAGAGTTCGCTACCAAATTTGAGCTGAAAGAGAAAGAATTGTTGTTGGCTAAATCCCATGCTCTGTCTGAACGGCGTATGCTTTTGCTGGTAAGTTCGTGCATTTTGTTGGTTTTACTTTTTATCATCTTTTGGATAACTTTTGCGAATTTGCAAAAGACAAAGAGGCGAAACCGTATCGCGGCCAAACAGATAGACGAATTGTTAGCACAACGTGAAGAATTGCGTAAGGTGTTTACACAAACAAAGGATACTCATGAACCAACGATAGAAATCGAAGCCGACTCATCCTTTCCTGATGAAGAGAAATTAACAGCCACCGCAAAAACGGATGTGACAACTCCGGGGATAAATAGTGATGAAGAATATGCTCGTTTCATGAAGATGGAAAGCCTGCTTGTCGAACAAAAGCTTTTCTTGAAACCCGGATTCGGACGTGATGACTTGATACGTGTCGTCGGTATCAGCAAGAATGACCTCAGTCCCTTACTGCGGAGATATGCTGGCTCTGATAATTTCAACGATTATTTGAATAGGCTAAAAATAGAGTATTCCATCAAATTGATGAAAGAAAAACCTTATCTTTCTGTTGATGCGATTGCCGAAGAGGCCAATTTCAACAGCCGTAGCACATTCTACAGGGCTTTTGTCAAGATTTCGGGAATGACGCCTGCACAATATATGCGCACTAAAATAGAGTAGGCTGGTTTATTCTTGATGTTATACAAATATTTTAAGCATTAACTGTTACAATACATTTTTCTTTTCTATAATAAAATATATTTTCAGTCCGTAATTTGCAAAAGCTGTTATGGCTGGTAAGATATCTTAGGTGGTTGATATTGGAACTGTTCATCAGTTTGCACTGCTTAGGGTATCAAGTAACGCAAGTGTTTTTGGGGGTATGCATATTTCAATACCATCCGATCTGTATTCAACGAAAACAGTATCTTATCAAAGTCTGATTCTTTTAGAAAATAAAATAGTTTCTTCATCACATATCCATATACATAAACTTAATTTTGCCTGATGAAACATATATAATCCCAAAGTTCCCCATATCTGCAGGTTGTTCCTTGTGTTATGTATTTTTTCATCATTATTGCGGTAGTCTGTCTTCCATCCGCAAGTCGTTGAATAAGATTTTTTGTTTTTAAAATAGGACATTTTCGCATTTTCTTAGCATGTATATTAGTCATTTGGAATTACATCCTTGTAATTTCCCTTATTTTTTATATATCGTAGAATTTTAGGGAGGAAATGAATGTTTATTCCTGTCAGCACGGTTTTTCGAATCTTGCCATATTTCCTTATCTCTTTTTCCCGATATAACAATTTCCTCATCTTTATTACCCCGCCATGACTTCCCCTTGCATGGTTCAGGGTGCGAAGCTACGTCCGGGACCCCTAAAAATCTGCAAGGCCGCTTCGCGCCCTCCGGGTTTTGGCGAAAATTTTTCAATCCGTCCAGCGGGGCGGTTGAAAATTTTTCACCAAAAGCCTTGCATATTTTCTCCCCGTCCGTATCTGCCCCCTGAAACGAGCAAGGTGAAGCCACCGACAAGGCATAAAAAAAAAGTCAATGTTATGAAAAAGAGAACGGAAATACAGCAAGATTTGAAACGAGGCTTCGGCTCCGCTCCAACCGGCATAAAAATTTTGGTGAAGTGGTCGTTGGTCGGTTTCGTTGCGTATGTGGCGGTGCATTTCGTGTGTGCCTTCATCGGTGGTGTGGTGACGGGTTTAGGCGGTATTCTGCCCATGTTGGCGGTTTTGGCGGTGGTGGTTTTCCTTATCCGTGCCGTGTGGCGCATCCTTTCCGCTTTCCTTTCTCTTTTCGTGCTTGCCCTTTTCATCATTCTTTTTTGCGTGATACTCTGAAACGAAATATTAATCATCTAAAAAAACAATCCATTATGAACAAGTTACATTTATTGGGAGCGAACAGAAGTTACGACAGAGACGAACAGACCGTTTCAGTCAATCAAGTGGTAGTATTGGAAGGCTACAGCTACGACAGCTATGTAGTATATGAAGTGAGCCGCAGCAAGTGGGGAATAACCTATCATCTTATCAACTTACGAACCTACGAATTTCACACTTCCGACCTTATCCGGCCCTTGTCGGAAAAATTCGGGATAGGCATCTATTATGATGATGCGAACCCCAAGTTTTTAGACCCGTTGGAAACGGCAGTCTTACTCACTAAGGCAACGGAGAAGAAAACGGAGGATGACAGAAAAGCGGAGGAAGAACGGCAGAGGAACGAACGCACCGCAAAAATCGGTGCGGAACGCCTGCGCCCCCTTATCCCGTTGGATGCAAAAGCCGTGATTATCGGTGAACTACGGGTGAGCGAGTGCGACAGCTATACGGACTACTACGACTACCGTATAGAAAGAACCGTGATTTTAGGCTTTTCCACCCATACACGCAACCTCTTTTCAGAGATGCGCAAGTATGCCGCCAATTTTGAGGGAACGGCTTATTTGGCAGAGAACAACAAGGAATACGAGCACCGTGAAAATTACAGCATGGGGGACGGCATGTATTTGGGACGCAACAAGTACAACGGTTGGACGATTTCAAAAGAGCCGATTTACGACCTTGGAAAGTTCATGGAGAGATACGCCTGCACCGCAGGGGATGAAGCCAACATTTGTCTAAAAGCACCGCAAAGGGAAGACGAAACGCAGCAGCCGACAACATCCGCAGACCTCTCAACGCTCAATATTGAAATTGTGGAGTATAGCGAAAAGGCGATAGCCGTATTCGGGGATACCAAGCCGATAAAGGACGTATTGAAAGGTCTGAACGGTCTGTTCCGTGCGAACCTCACCCATAACGGTGAAAGGCGTGCAGGGTGGATTTACAGCCGGAAGCAGGAACAGAAAGTACGTGAGACGCTCGCAGCATGCATCCATGCATGACTATACACAAAGTATGGCGGAGCAATCCGCCATATTATCAAAGAACTTCTAAACATACGATGATATGAGAACAGAAACAAGAACATATACCCTTTATCAGATAACCGAGTTATCCGGGGAAGCCAAAGAAAAGGCGCATAACGAATGGTTATGCAACCGATACTTTTACGGTTGGACAGACGAGAACCGTAAAACGTTCGATACCTTTTGCGAACGCTTCGGCATTGTGTGCGGTAATTGGAGATATGATGAATCCCATTATAGCTACCACTATCGGAGCAGGCAGGAAGACTACATAGACAAGTTAAGCGGTTGGCGGTTGGCAACCTATCTGACAAACAACCATTGGAGCGACCTATATACGCCCAAATTCTATTGGAACGGCAGGAAAGGCAGAAAAAGCAGAATACTTGTAGATACTTGTTGCCCCCTTACGGGCTATTACATAGATGACTGCATTCTCGATCCGATTTATAAGTTTTTGGAATCGCCCACCGAAACAGTCACGTTTGACAGCCTTATGAACGATTGTCTCGACAGCTTTTTCCGTGCTTGTCGGGATGATATGGAGAGTACCCAAACATTGGAATACTTCACGGAAGAAAGTAACGCCAACAATTGGGAATACCTTTCGGACGGAAAACTATTCAATTAACTATCAACATTTAAAAACTTATCATTATGAAAACGAACAAAAAAGTACAGAAAATGAACAGCGTTCAGAAATCAGAGAAAGAAACGGCAGTAAAAGTAACCGCTTTGGCAATCATCCCCAAACCGATGACATTACTTTCACCGCAGAATATGCCCACGACTGCCGGAGTAACGGAAGCACCCGAAACGGTAACCGTTCCCACCGTTATGGAAGAAGCACCGCAGCAAGCCACGCCTAAAGCACCGCTTGCAACGGCTACAGCCGAAACCGACCTTGATATTACAACCGTGTATCCGAGCGCAGACAACCACCGCAAGACCTTCAATGACACATCCTTGCAGGAACTTGCCGACAGCATTCGGGAAGTAGGCGTTTTGCAGGCCATTGCGGTACGCCCACGCACGGCAGGAAATTATGAAATCATCTACGGTGAACGCCGCTACCGTGCCTCATTGCTTGCAGGAGCAAAGACGATAAAGGCAACCATATATAATAATGTAACAGACGATGAAGCGGAGGATATGTCACTAAGTGAAAATTTACAGCGTGAGCAGGTGCGTCCCACCGAAGAAGCGAAAGCGTTCAAACGCTTGCTTGAAAAGGGCAGGTATGATATGTATTCACTTGTCAGCCGTTTCGGACGGAGTGAAAAGTATATCTATACCCGTCTGAAACTGAACGAACTGTATGCGCCTATCGGTGAACTGCTGGACAATGAAACAATCACCGTCAGCGTAGCCGAGGAAATAAGCACCTATGAACCCAATATCCAAAAAGACGTTTACGAGAAACACCTCAAGGAAGACAGCGGAGATAATTGGACGGGATACACATTGAACCTTTTCAGAAAGCATTTTGAGAAATGTTATACCACCGATCTTGAACAATACAAGTTCGACAAGACGGAATGCAAGGCGTGTGTACACAACGCAGCGAACTATAACCTTTTTGCCGAGCATAACGGGTGCGGACATTGCACCAACCGTAAGTGTTTGGAAACCAAGAATGCCGCATTTGTGGCAAAGGAGACGGAGAAGCTATTGAAATCCGACCCGAAATTAGTAATAGCCCGACCTTATTACGGAAGCCGTAACGATACGGCACTCCAAAAATTGGACAGGAAAGGGCATGAAATCAAAGACTTTGATTACAACGTGTCGGCAAGAGAATTTCCCAAAGCACCCGAAGCACCGCAGAAGGAACGGTTCACCGAACCGACAGAGTATGAACAAGCGGTACGGACCTTTGAACAGAAAAACGAGGAATACGCCCGAAAGGTGGAGGAACTGAACCAAAAGAAGGAAGAAGGCAGGATAAAGACGTATGTAAAGGTAGGACAGACAGAACCCGAACTTTGCTATGTGGAGATAAACAAGAAGGAAACCGCCCCCGTCACCATCGGGACATTGCAGGAACGGGACAAGCGTTTCAAACAACTTTCCGTTGAAAAGATTGTAGCCGACACAAAGAAAGTTGTCCGTGAAAATGACTATCCCGAAAGCCCGTTCACGCAGTACGAGGACGGAATGCTTTATTTCATCATGCTGACCAAGCTGCAAAGAAAGCATTATCCGCTTTGCAGTATCAAAGACCAGCCGATGCCATTGGACGAGAAACAGCGCATGAGGATTGTAGCCAAGCTGACGGACGCACAGAAAACAGTTATCAAACGGGACTTCATCAACCATTTTCTTTGTGAGGGCGCTTACGGGGACAACAGCGCATCCAAACTGTTACGGGATTTCGCAAACATGCACTTCCCCGACCAGTACGGACTTGCCAAAGCCACCCACGAGGAAGAATATCAGAAACGGCATGAACGTTTGGACGAGCGGATAAAGGAGATGAAGAAAGCGGAAAAGGCGGCAGCGAAAAAGAACGAAAAGCAAAAAGTTTCCCCTTCATTGCCCCATGATGATAAGGCAGCTTGAATGTATAATATTGAAAGGTGAAATTTTTCACCTTTCAATATCCAATCCGATTTTTAATTTAACCTTATAGATTGTAACATTATGGAGAAAGAAGAAATGATTGATACCATCAAACAATTTGCGTGTTCTTTGGCAGAAAAGGAACTGGCAGATAAATACGGGAAATTACCCGAACAACTGATGATTAAAGGAGGGACATATCGTTCCAAATATCAGGATGAATTTAACAAGTCATACGATAGGTACGAAGATAGGCTTATCCGTTTATCGGGAAAGAATGTAGATGAACTGTTCGTATGCGGGTAACTGTTTCATGTGCCGGAAACTATCATCCGGCACATATTTTTCCCCGTCTTGAAAGAACAGAGGGCAGGGCCGGACGACCCCACCCACACCGCCACCGTAATCACCAAATAATTGTAACCGTATGAAATACATCAGAATCTCCCCGAATGTGGAATATTCCACCGATACGGATTTTTTCCTCGAAAATCAAATCATTTGTATTGTAAACAAGGAAGGCACGAAGTTTTGCAGTCTGATTGAAAACCGTTTGTTCATGCGTTCCGAGAACCGTCATATCAGCAAGCGGATGCAACTGGACATCATGCGTGAAATCCATAGTGACATCTGCCGCCTGTGCTATGGCGGCGAACCGGTGGACTGACCTGCCACACCCCACACCTGAACAGCTTCCCTTAAAAAAGTCGGGCAATCCTTACGTGATTGCCCGGCTTTTTTCTACTTTTGCGTAGTTGAATATAAAATCAAGAATATTATAAGATTAGAAATAATTGAATGATAACATATTAGAATAGCTTTTAGCTGTTTATTCCCGAACACGAAACGACCAATTTTAATGCAGGAGGATAAACGGGTAAGGTCCTTGTCGTACACTTATGGCACGGGCTTAACTCGTCTCCTGCGAGGCGCTTGGTCGTGCCTGTGTTCAGACTTGTTAAGTACCGTGCTTTTTCTGTCCGGTACATAGCAGGAAATTACGGACAAGGTATTAATTAAAAAATCATAGCAAGATGTACAACAAGAACGTTGCCATAACAGGCTGTACCATTGAAAAGACAACAAAATACGACTACTTCAGGGAAGACAAAATCCGGATGGAACTCTACCGGATCATCCTTTCGTTTTATAGTGATGGCTGCCGCACATTCACCTGCAATCTACATTCCTATATCGGATTATTAGGGGCAGACACGATAGTCATGCTGCGTGAAGCGGACAAATGCCCGGAGATAATTCTTTCGGCGGTCATACCCGCAACACCGTATCCGGCAGATGCCGACAAGCTGTATCGCGCCCTATATGATGACTTGATGAAGCAGGCGGACAATAAAGAAGTTCCTTCAGAAAAAGATAGCACCGGAAAGGCATTTGCCGACTATCATCACATCGTCTGTTTTTATGACGACTTTTCCGAAGAAATCAGGCAGGTGCGTGCGTCTGGTATTCCCTATATCAATATCCGTAAAATGATATAGGCATATATGCCTTCCCGCACCTTACAGCAGTTTTTCCAGCCGTTCAATCCGCTTTTCCGTAGACGGATGCGTACTCATAATATATTCGGTAAAAGTCGGGCGTTCACTGTAAACGTCTTCCGTTCTTTTCAACCGGCGGAGGAAAGAAAGCAGTCCTTCACCGCAGCCATAACGCACGGCATACGTGTCGCAACGGTACTCGGCATATTTATTGATATTCACGTCAGCTATCCGGCTGATACCGTAAATAATCCGATGAAGCAGTTTATAAACGGCCCACCATATCTTCGCTATAAGTTCACCCACAAAACCCAATGCCGGAACTAATGCAAACACCATGCTGCCGATTATCCCGAATATCAAAGCCGGAATAAGAAATATACCGTAAAGGCAGCGGTAACCGAACGACTCCATCGAGAATAAAAGCACTTGATAGACAAAGTCGTAATGGGAAATATGTCCCACTTCATGGCTGATGATGCCCTTCAGTTCCTCATCCGAAGCGGTGGCGAGTACTCCGCCCGTCAGTCCTATCGTGTTGAAACCGAATGCGGCGGCATTTACCCGCACGTCATTGTTACGATAAAGTTTCAGTTTCCGGTTCACACCCATTTCCGAAAGCAACCGTTCCAGCCTCATGCGGTCGGAACTGTTCAAAGGACGATACCCTTCTTTTCTGCGTAGCATCCACACATTAAGCGGAGAAATGGAATAAAGGATGAATAACAGTAAAAGATAGTATGGTAACGTATTGACTAAATAGGGAACCAGCCCCTCATCAAACAGACTCGGTATGTACGCCGGCCATATATGACGCAAGATTGAAAGCAGCAATGCGTAAAACACCGTAATAAAGACAAAATTCACTATCGTGACATAGGCCATCAGCAACAACTTGCTGATGATGCGGAATATTCTGAGTGTTGTTTTCATGCGTATATGATTAATTTATTAACTTCCGGCTAAATATAAAAACAAATTTTGCGCAATCCGGAACAATTACTTATTCATTTATTTTCATTAAGCAAATTTCATAAAACAAGAGACGGCGGGATGTCCCGCCGTCCTTCCTGATAGGTACTGATAACAGCTATTTTTCTGCCGTACCGCTTTCCACGTCAAACGTTACCGTCAGTTCACTTTCCCGTCCGAAATTATCCCGGACAAAGAATTTCAGTTCCGAGCGTTTGGCACTTGTCGAGCGGTAAAAAAGAGTGAATACCTGCCTCACCGGATTTTCTGCATCCAGCCCCGGCACTTCCGCCAGCGGCCTTACTTCCCGGTTGACGAGTTTCACGCCTTCGCAGTCCGTCACCTCTCCCTTGCCTTCCATCTGAATGTAGCCGATTTCATACTCCGCCTTTTCATAGTCCCCTTCACGGTCCAGATAAAAGCGTATCTCCACCGTTTCATCCGTAGCAATCTGCTTTTGCAGATACCACGACGAGAGACTGAAATCATAGTCCTGCCGGATGTCTATCCCGTCGTTACATGAACCGAATGCCAGCACTGCAACCAGTGCGCCTATACATATATAGATTACGTTTTTCATTTTATTGTTTCTCCTTTCTCTTTTCGTTAATTGATGATAAAGCGTATTCCCAGCCCGATCTGTGTATGGAAATTCCCCGCATCCGTTCCGAACAATGCCCTTTCCTTGACTTGCAGCAGGAAGACAATCCGGTCTGTCAGATAGACATCGAAAGCCGCCGTCAGGCCACCCCCATAAATAAAGCTGTCCCCGTTGGTCACTGCCGCCCCGTTATGAAGCAGGGAGGTTCCCCAATTCACTGTCTCGAAGCCGCCCAGCGCGGACAGCCCGATACGGAAACAGACGTTCCGCCCCTTGTCCGACAATACGGGGATGAAGTAGCCGAGTTCTCCGGTGAACTGTGCTTTCGGTATCGCCTTGTTCTCATAGGTGTACTCCTTTATTTGATAGTCCAGACCGTACAGCCAATAGGTGCGGTTACGATTGGTACGGGTAAAGGCCAGTGAGGTGAAGTAATGGCGCTCACCACCGCTCTTCCATGAAAGAAAATGATTCACTCCCCCTGTTGTAAACTGTATGCCTGTCTGCCCCGGCAGGTCACGCTGCGCGTATGCCTTGTCCGCTCCGAAGAGCAACGTCGCGGCTAACGCCAATATGAATAGTATTCTTTGCATATACAATTATATTTATAGGGGTTATTATTTCAAATGCAGTTCACTGACAGGTTTTGCCGCCACAAGGTCGGTGTTCTCTATGCGGAACGACTGGTGCCGTGCGCCGCCCTTCTCATAGATTTCCACCACCAGCAGCTTGTCATCCGGCAGTGTCAGTTTGGGCAGTACGAACACATTGCGCACCGTGGCTTTTCCATCCACCGTCACCAGGCGGTTGTATGTCCTTACCGGCTCGATGAAATTCTCCTGCATGGCCGTACGCTTGGCCACTTTCTTGTCGATGACTTTAAAACGGATATAGTCGATGTCAAACGATATGTCCGAACTGTTGCGCACGGAAGTATGCAGGTACAGCAGGTCGTTATTGATATAAATCCCTTTGAGCAGCGTCTGTATGCCGTACTTCTTGCAGCCGATATGCCTGATGTCCCTTTTGTTCTTCTTATACAGCGTGTACATGATGCGGTTCACCACCAGCGGTGTTTCCCCGCCCAGTTCCTTCAGCTTCACGAACATGCGGTCACCGGCAATGCCGCCTTCGGGATTGTCCCGGAGCCAGTCCTCCATCTCGATAGAGAGCTGTGCCGGTTCGTTCTTGTAAACCACATTAAAGGAATAGAAACAGCCGTCGGCAGTGATGACGGAGAAGTTTGTTTCCCCCTCAAAGCCTTTTACCGCTGCCTTGATGCGTACCACGTTTTCCGCTCCCGTCGCCTTGTCCGCTATGATGTCGAACGAACCCAGATCCACATATTTCACTTCGGAAGGGAAAAGGATATGCACGGTTTTCTGAAAAGTCACCTCAATCCGGTGCGGTGCGATAATCTGGTTGGTGGGAAATTTCTTTGTTTCCACCGCCTCCTGCGCTTTTGCCCCCAGCAGGGAGAAAAGCATGACTATTGATAAAATAATTCTTGTTTTCATGATCTGATTACTGTTTTTTGGATATGAATAAAAGTTGATAATTCGCTTTCACGGCCACCTTCACCTCACGCATCTTTGTGGCAAGGTATTGTGATCCGCCGCTAAACACACCTCTTGTCGCGTCCATGACAAGTTGTTGCGAGGCGCTGCGTGCAAACGAGATGCTTGTCCCGAAACTGCCCCCGATATTGGCGGCGGCTTCCTTCATGGCGGTACGCTCTGCGGTATTGGGGACGAAAAGCCCGGCCTGCCCGTCCATGTCGTATGCCGCCAGTTCCACCGGCAGGATATTGCCGCCGCTTTCAATGGAGTTTACACTGACCGCCATCCGCTGCCCCTCGATACGCACCGTACCGTATAACGGAGTGTTGGCCGGTACAAGCACACCGCCCACTTGCAGCGGTTCCAGCAATCGGAATTTCAGTCATGCCCCGGTAGTCACCGTCTGGTCTTCGGCCACGCAGGCCCGTATCGTATTGGCTCCGGCAAGCTGTCCGCCTCCTACGGCAGTGGCAAAACCGTAATTGCGTGGGATTGAATCCGGCAGCGGAGGCGAGGCCAGCGACGAGACCACATTCTCCGTGGCACGTCCTGCGGCGATAGCCGCAGGATTACCCGATGAACTGCCCGTGCCGTCCGCAGGCTGTATGTTCTTCACCTGCCCGCCCGTCTGTCCGGGGAAATAGCGTGCCGCCATTTCATACGACTTCTCCATCAGTTCCAGCGGGTCTTGTCCCTTGCGCTCGCGTTCCAGCTTTTCATTAAGCTCTTTCACCTGCCGTTCCAGTTCGTCCACCCTCGGACTCTCCTTCGGTTCCTGATAGAACGAGGTGATCTGCCTTGAAATCTGCCGTTGCTTTTCTCTGGACTCCCGGATGGCATCCGCTTTCGGTGCATCTTCTTCCGGCTTCAGGCCGTCCGGCGTGTCCGGTGTCAGGCAGTCTCCCGTCATGTTCTGCAAGGTTCTCACTTTTTCTTGCCTGCGTTTCTTCATCTCTTCCAGTTCGTAAGCCTTCTGTTTGTCGGCCATTGTCTCCGGTGCGATAGCGTCGGGTATCGTTGTATTGATGCCTGCCGTCCCTTCCACCGTGTCAGCCGCATCCGGTTTGAAAAGGAACCAGATGAACCCGGCACACAGCAGGCAGAGGAATGCCACCACTCCATAAAATTTCAGCTTTCCGGCGGCCTTGCCGCTTAACTTTTTCTCCTTTTGGGATACCGGCTCCGCTTTCAGCGTCTCCTTTTCCTTTACTTCTTCTTTCTTATCGGATTGTGTCATTGGATACATTGTTTTTGAATAGTTGGATACTGTCCGGCAGGGGAAGCACCACCCTTTGGAGATGCCGCACCTCAATCGGAAATTTGTCTGTGCCGCAGAAACCGCCCACGATGTAGGCAAGGTCGATGGCGGCGAAGAGTCCGAGCAGGTAAAGGATGATAACCCTTTGCTGCCGGTAACTCAACCGCTGCCAGCGTCTGCGAAGCTTTGCTATATGGCGGTCTTTCCCCGTTCTGAACGACTGGAAGACCTTTTTCAGCCCGTTATCTTTCATACTGTCCGATGTCCCTGTTTTCGATGATTGTAAAGCCTTCTATCAGGAAACCCTGCGGATTGTTGTCGCTCCGAGTCACATTCCTCAGGCGGCAGGTGGTGACAAGCGACCTTTCGGTAACGCTGCTCGAACGGATGATGTGCTGCCGGCTATAGGTCTTCATCTCGTATGGATAACTGTTGAAGTTCCCCTGTATGCTATCCACCGTCAGCGTCTGCGAGATGTTTCCCGCTATCATCCGGTTGAAGTAGCCTTTCTCCTGCAAGTTCCGGTAGTAACCGATGGCACTTTCATCCGAAAGGTAAAGGGCACGCTGCACATTGCTTTCAATGGCGCTCTTGTCCGGTGATAGGGTAAAGAACAGTTCGTGAAAACGCCTGATATGCTCCCTCGCCTCTACCGGGCGGTTCTGCTGCGCATCCTGCGAGAGGGCCAGCATCAGCGATTTCCCGCTGTCCAGCACATAGATTTTCTGCCGCTGCGCTTCCGCAAAGTCGTATGCCTTTCAGGTGGAGAAAACCGTTACCAGTGCGCAAACTCCCAGGAATACCATTCCGAACAGCCGTAGCTGCCGAAACGATGTCTCGATGTTTTTTAATGATTTAAATTCCATGTTTTTTCTGTTTTTTAATGTGATACGTTTAAAACATTTTCTTGATGCGTCCGGCTACCGATCCACCGACCGCACCAGCGACTGCCGCCGCACCGTTCCCGGCCATCTTCCCGGCACCGTTGGTCTTCTGTCCGAAAGCCCCCGCACCACCTGCCTGAATGATCCACGAGGAAACCGTGGGCACGCAGAAATAACCGATGATACCGATTATCATGAATATGCAATAAACACTGTTCGATGCGTCCGGTATGAATGTCGGGTCCTGCATCTGCTGGATGTCCTGCTGCAACATCAGGATCTGTATGCGTGAGAGGATAGCCCCGAACAAGTCACCCACCGGTAGCCATAAGTAAATACAGATGTAGCGCGACAGCCATGTGGTGAGCGTACTCTGGAATCCGTCATAAACGGCCAGCGCAAAGGAAATCGGCCCCAGTATGGACAGGACAATCAGGAAGAAAGTCCTCAGCGTGTCTATCAGTAGCGATGCGGCCTGAAAGAACAGTTCCAGCAGCTCCCGGAACCACCCCCTCACTTTTTCCCCCATGTCATACACCGCCTTCTGCCCGTACATGTTTATCATCGTGTCCATGTCGCCCAGCGACCAGCCCAGTTCGTCTATCTTCTTGTCAAACTCCTCGTCGCTTACCAGAAAGGCCTTTGCCGGGTCACGCAGCATCGCCTCCCGTTCCAGTTCGTCCTTCTCTTCCTGATACTTCTTCATGTCGAAGGTCTGCTGTTCGACCAGTGAGGAAGTCGCACTGCACACAGGGGAAAGAATCCCGTTGATGGTCCCCAATACCATAGTGGGGAAAAACATGATGCAAAGTCCCAGCACGAAGGGCCTGAAAAGCGGGAACACGTCAATTTCTTCCGCCCTTGCAAGGGACTGCCACACCCGGTAGGCCACGTAGAACAGGGCGCCGATACTGGCCACACCTTTCGCCACGCTTGCCATATCTTCGCACAGCGGCATCATCTCATCGTAAAGCGAACGCAGCAGCTCATGCAGGTTCGTCCAGTCTATTGATAGTAATACCATAGTCAATCTGTTTTTTTAGGATGAATGATTACCAGTAACGCTGTTCGTGTGTCCCGTACAGGGCGAGTACCCTTTGGGAGTCCCCCTTCTTCTTGCTGCGCAGGTACGATATTCCGATATTCTTGCGGGTATAATACCATGTCAGGTTCTTGTATTCCAGAACCTCACCGTATATCCGGTTGATGATGTCCAGCCGTTCCTTGTCGGTCATCGAGAGTCCGGTAGCCGTAGTCACTTCCTTCAAGTCCAGCAACAGGTTGCTGCTTTCTTCGAGCAGCCGGTTATACCCGAAAGCGATGGCCGAGAGTTCCTCCACGGTGAAGTTAGGGTCGCCCATCATCGTATTGAAATTGGTCACGTAAATATCGCTGATGTCACCTACCAATAAGATGGTCTGTTGGACTTTACGGGCGCCTTTTACAAGGTCATGCACCGATTTCAGTGCGTCGTAATAGGCTTTGTCGGGTAGGTCAGGGGTATTGCTACCCCTTTCCCCCCTAAGAACCGTACATGATACTTTCGCATCATACGGCTCAAGCAACTCAAAATTTCTGTTATGAAACCGGCTCATATTCTTCGTTATTAAAAGGTTGAACATTATTTCTACCGCAGTAGCTATGCACGAGCATTCGCTCGGTTTTACCGTGAACCACTTTTTCGGATACCCGCCAAGGAGTATTCCGGGTAATGGGTTCCCCACAGTAGGGACATTTTCGCTGTTGGCGTTTCCAAATACGGACTATCGTATTCCTACCTTTTGCAGACTGGAGCATCAGACGGGTTTCCCGTTTTTCAAAATACTCTGTCCAATCTGGGTCGTAGGGGTTTGCATCACATTTAAGCTTTGCATAGCGGGTAATTTTAGTATCCGTCAGCCACTTAATCGGGTACAGTTCTTGCCTACCGTCCTTGTCGAAAGGTGCGGCGAAAACCCAAGACCTGCCCCTGTGTTTATGGAAATACCTCTCTGCTACCCACCATTTCCCTTTCGCTGGATGTCGTCGGAGCGACCATTGCAAAAGTTTCTGGTAGATATGGAAGTCCATTTTTTGGAACACTTTGCCCGATACCACGTGTTGGTAATAATTCGCCCATCCGGTAATGACCGGATTAAGAAGCCTAATAAGCGATTCCTGCGGGATAGTTTTGTGAGAATTGACAATCTCGTTAATCTTCCGCTGAAATTTCTTTTGGCTCTCCTTTGACGGCGTAATTAGAAACTTGCCTTTATACTTCCTAATGTTGAATCCAAGAAAATCAAAACCTTCGTCGATGTGAGTAATCTTCGTCTTTTCTTCTGATAGGGTAAGCCCCCGTGCCTGAAGAAACTCTTTGACCATCGGCATGATTTCCTGTTCGAGCATCTCCTTACTTATACTGGTGATTATAAAATCATCGGCATACCGTATAAAATGCACTTTCGGATAGTATGATCTCTTAGGGCTGTACAAATCAACCCTGTGAAACTTTGCTTCAAGCATTGTTTGCAGACCGTTAAGTGCCATATTCGCAAGCGTCGGCGAGATAATACCGCCCTGCGGAGTACCTTCCTCGGTGGGGAAAAGCTGTTTATTGGTAATAAAACCGCTTTTCAGCCACTTACGGAGCATCACTTTATCCATCGGGATATTGTTCAGCAACCATTCGTGGTTGATGTGGTCGAAGCATCCTTTGATGTCGCCCTCTAAAATCCACTGTGGGGATGATTCTTTGGACAGGTTGATGTAGCACTGATGTATGGCGTCGCCCGTACATCTTTCCTTGCGGAAACCGTATGAATGGTTATCCGCAGTGGTTTCGGCAACGGGGTCTAATGCCATAAGGTACAATGCCTGCATCGCTCTGTCTTTCATTGTAGGTATTCCTAACGGGCGCAATTTCCCGTTACTCTTACGAATGTTTACCCGTTTCAAAGGCATGGGATTGTAGTCCCGCCTTTTCAACTCTGTGATAGCGTTCGCCTTAGCGATGGGAGTAGACCATAAAACCTTATCTACTCCCGATGTGTTCTTCCCTTTGTTGGAAGTCACCCGTTTTACGGCTAATGCTTTAGCCGCGAACGAGTGGGTCAGTAGCCATTGCAGGGCTTTCACCTTGCCGTAGCGACCTTCCTTCTGAGCCTTTACAATACGTGCTTGCAGCTTTCTAACCTCTAACTCGCATTTGGTCCAGTCGATACTTTCCCAACTGCTGATCGTTTGGTCAGTAGGCGCACACGATGTTCTAATCTCGTTCATTTGCTTTCCTCCTTTTAAAAGTTCAACAAGTTTCTTGTAAAGAGTTACCTAACGCGGAAGTCTGCCCGGTTTCCCGTGGGGTGACGTTTAAACCCCTATCCATTCCATTACAGAATGGCGTTCGCTTTTTCCGCAATCCTATACCCGCATCCCGTTCGGCTCGCCTTGCGGCCCAGCTTACCTATCGACTGATAGGAGAAATACGGGCTTACCACGTTTTACATAAATGACTTTCGAATGACTTAGGCTCTGTCTATACACCGGCAGCTCTCGTGTCCGTGTAGCCCCACAAGGTTCGGGGGTATCCGGCTGCTTACCATTTTGGTTCAAGCCTTATAGCATCTTTAGCTTGTTTCTTACCTTACGATGCGTCAAAGACAGTTCACTCTCGTTAGCCATATCACTCAGCCTCGCTCCCTAACCGCCTGATGCTGGCGGTCGTTGCATCCACCTCGCGACTTTTGCTTCCCCTTTCGGGTGGGTTACTTTGTCCGGGCAGCTTCGTACAAAACAATTACTCGTAATGCACGTGCCCGTAGGCTACCACTGACGGAACAGTGGGTTTAAACTTTGGCATACCGTTCACGACGGTTATCCACTTGTTAAACAATCATTTATGCAACTATACGTGTCGCACTCCCTGCTGGTAAATCTTTATAGTCTCCTGAAAGTTACTCCACATGTTCTGTGCCGTTGTGGAAGTCTGCACGATTTCATTGGCCGAGTTCACGATGCTTTGGGCAAGGTTTGTGGGGTCAAAAACCGCCCATTGTGCCTTGCTCGTCACCGAAAGGGACAACAGTGCCATGAACAGAATCGTTATTTTCTTTTTCATACGTCTATCTCCTTTCTTTGGTAAGTAAATACCGGCTGTCGTCATCACGGGCGAATAGTCCGTAACCGCCGAACAGCAATACCTCACTTCCGCTGAAATACCCGATACATCCGGCATCCTTGTTCCCGTGCAGGAAAAGGTCGTCACCTTTTCGGAGCGGGATATTGATTTCAGTATAACTCGTTTCTCCGGCGAACAGTGTGGCCTTGTATCCCTTGAATCCGTCCGTAATGCTGTTGGACTTGCGGATGGTCAGCATGGAGCCGCCTTCCTTGTTCATTCAGTGGCCGCAGATGCGGTCATGTTCCAGTTCCTTCTTCATTTCCCCAATCAGGTTCAACAGATCCAGATTGGTCAGGGTCGCGTCTCCGAGCGCTTCCCTGCATTGGCTTAATAAATCTTTCTTGCTCATTGTCTTTATGGATTAAAATGGTTACTTTTTTTCCTGCCGCTTGCTTTCGGCAAGTTGTTTGATAGCTAACTCGATATTTCCGCCCAACTTTTCAGTGAGCCGGGTAAGTTCCAGTTTTTCAGTCTCTTCGGTGGTATAGCAAAGATATTCTTCGCCCGAAACTTCTGTCGCATATACCGCACTCTGTGTACCGCCAAGCCCTATCCAGACCTCTTTATAAAGCCGGTTCGCCGCATTGGCAAGATTGATTGAGAGTATCTGGCTGCGTTCCTTGTCCGTCAGGCCGAGCAGGTTCTGTATCTGGTCGAATTTATTCTGATACTTCCGCTGGTCGAGCAATATTTTGCAGTCGCTGTTGTTGATAATCGTTTCTTTCACAACGGGGGAAGAGATTATATCATCCACTTCCTGCGTCACCACAACCGCCTCTCCGTAAAACTTTCTGACCGTCTTAAAAAGATAACGGATATAGTTTGCCATCCCTTCCTTGGCGATTGCCTTTCATGCTTCTTCAATCAGTATCATCTTGCGGATACCCTGCAAACGGCGCATCTTGTTGATGAACGTCTCCATGATGATAATGGTGACAACCGGAAAGAGGATGGGATTATCCTTCACAACATCCAGCTCGAATACGATAAACCGTTTGTTAAGTAAATCAAGTTCCTTGTCCGAATTCAGCAGATAGCCGTACTCGCCGTTCTTGTAATAGGGTTCCAGCACGTTCAGAAAACCGTCCACGTCAAAATCCTTCTCCCGCACGTTCTTGGCGGCCAGCACCTTGCGGTAGTCCTTCTTCACAAAGTCATAGAACGAGTTGAAGTTGGGTTTTATCTTCCGGTTCTTCTTAATCTTCTCGATATACAGGCTGACCGCATTCGAGAGTGCCACCTCTTCCGAACGCCGGGGCGGTTCGTCCTCCCTTTTCCACAGGGTGAGTATCAGTGTCTTGATACTGTCCCGCTTTTCAATGTCATACTGGTAATCCTCCGTGAAAAACGGATTGAATGAAATCGGGTCATCCTCCTTGTATGTAAAATAAATCCCGTCGTCCCCTCCGGTCTTCTGGTGTATCAGGTCGCAGAGTCCCTTGTACGAATTTCCGGTGTCCACCAGCAGAATATGCGTCCCCTGTTCCCAATACTGTCTGACAAGATGGTTGGTAAAGAAGCTCTTTCCGCTGCCGCTGGGGCCGAGTATAAACTTGTTTCTGTTAGTCACCACTCCTTTCTTCATGGGCAGGTCCGAAATGTCAAGGAATACGGGTTTTCCCGTCAGCCTGTCCACCATGCGGATACCGAAGGGAGAGAGCGAGTTCCGGTAACACGTTTCAGCCGTGAAGAAGCAGAGTGCCTGCCCGGTAAACGTGTAGAACGTCTCTTCAGAGGGGAAGTCCGCCTCGTTTCCCGGTATGCCCGCCCAATAGAGAGCCGGAAGGTCGGTCGTGTTATGGTGCGGGGTACATTCCATCAATGCCAGTGCGCTGCCCACATCGTTCTTCACCCGCCGGAGTTCGTCCCCGTTTTCCGCCCATGCGATGATGTTACAATGGCAACGCACGGACTGCAACCCGTTGGTATGCGCCTCGTTCAGGTATTCGTCCAGCCACTGCTTGTTTATCTGGTTGCTGCGGCTGTAACGGGAAAGCGACTGCATGTTCTTTGCCGCCTTCTCGAAACGGGAAAGGTTCTCGCCACTGTCATCTATGAATATCCACTGGTTGTAGATATGGTCGCAGGGCAGCATCACGCCCACGGGGGCGGCATAGCTAAGGCGGCAGTCCGAACGGTCGGTAGAGAGGCGTTCATACCGCCCGTCCGTCCTCACTTTACCCGGAAGGTCATCGAGGTCGGAGAGCGTATGCAGGCAGAGCCGCTTGTCACCGATACGCATTTCATCCGGATTCAGCTGCATGTCCTGCAACATGCGGCTTCCGTCTGCCGACAGCGTGAGGTACCGCTCGATAATACCCGGTTTGCTCTCCGTTCCCGTAATCTCTTCCGTAGTCAGACGTCCCAGCCTTACCAGCCCGCTGTCATTGACGATACTTTCAAACTGGCCCACCGCTTCCATGAAACGCTCCACCGTCTCCTTGTCCCTGATTTCCTTCGGCACCAGAAAACCACGGCAGAGCGTGTTCCAGTTGCTTTGCTGCCGGGAGCGTTCTTTGGTAGTCTTGGTAAGGAACAGGTAGCAGGTGTGGTGCAGATAGGGCCTTTCGTTGAAATGCCGCTCGAAACTGCGGGAGAGGAAACTCTGTTCGTCCCTGCGGATGTCAGGCTCGTATTTTTCCGTGATGAAAATATCCTGCTTGTGCAGGATTGAATAGTTCGGCAATACCTTGATTGCCTTCGCTCATGTGGCGTGCATCGCCTCATACTCTGCGGATGATACCGAAAATACTTCCGGAAGTGTGACCCGGAAAGCGACGGTGATGTCGGCGTCCTTGCTGACGATGCAGCCGTGTTCCACCGCCATAATGGGGAACTTGCTTTCCAGTGTGGATGCTTTTAATATACTTCTCATATGATTTACGATTGTTGTTTGTTAATCAGACGTGTGATACGTTTTCGTGAGAGGATTCTCCGGGGATGCTGCCGGGCCGCGAACAGTTTCATCAGCCCGTGACTCCCGTATTTGCGGTTCAGCGTGAAGGTCAGCCATACCAGCATGGTAGCCGCCGACACTCCGAAGCCGATGCAGATTCACTGGCCTATGCCTGCCATATACATGATGACAAACATCACAAATACGGCAAGCAGACCGGCAGCGAAGATAAACAGGTATTGCGCCCGGAGTCCCTTGAACTCCACTTCACGGCCCACACCTTTATTTATTTCAAAATCAACCATAAGTTACTGTTGTTTTTCATTTTTTAGAGGAAGAACGACCTCAGAATGGTAGCGGCGACTATCAGGAAGATACAGGCTCCGAACCAACTGCTTGCCGTTTTCGAGGTGTCGGGATCGCCCGAACTGAACTTCTGGTAGACCTTGATCCCTCCCACGAGTCCGATCACAGCTCCCACCGCATACACCAATTTTGTGCCGGGATCAAAATACGATGTCACCATCTGGGTAGCCTCCGTGATACCGGCAGAGCCGTTACCCTGGGCCATTGCCGCACTTGCCGCCGCAACGGCGGCAAGCATCATAATAAATCTTTTCTTTTTCATTAATTCCGTGATTTTTAAATGAATAAAAAAGCCACGGACCGCCCCCTTTCACTATCCCCATAAGGCAGCCCGCAGCCGCTTTATGGTTTACTGGTTCAGGGGGTAAGTTCCGGCGGGGAATCAGCCGGAGTCATAATATGCCATTCGCATCGTCATTTGTTTTAGTGGTGAAACACGGGTGTTAATTCTCTCTTGAAAAGGGGATGCAGATCATCCCGAATCGTAATAGCCCTTCGTTCTCATTGTCTTTAATTTAATTATCAGTTTATTTCAGATATTCCCCGCACTTGAAACCTTTGCGGGGTGTATAGTCCTCAAAGGAGGTGGACTTGAACAACCACATCCGGTTTGCCCATCGGGCAAGGTCACGCTCGTACCGGGTAGGTGTCCGTTCATTTCCATAATCCCGGAAAGGAATCACGAAGGGAGTAATCCCCAGCTCCCTAAGTACGTTTAACCGGAACAAGTCCTGCCCAACAGTCGAATTGAATCCTATCAGCACGTAGCAGGTAATCTTGTAGGGCTTCACATACTTGACCATCTCTTTCAGACGGTCTGTCAAATCCAGTGCGGGCAGGTCCCACGCGATATGAATGTTCTGTTTCATTTTCAGTCTGTTCAGATGCCAGGCTTGTTCCTCATCCATTATTCTGACGTCCACACCATGCAGTTTCACGGGCTGCCGGGCTTTCAGCAGATAACCCACCGCCGACCTTCATTCCGGGTTGGCAAAGAAATTGTTGTCCAATACCTCAATCCATTCCCCTTCAGGGTTCAGTTCCACCGGCTCTACCGCCTGAATATACCCCTCTTTCTCGCGGACGAGGCAGAAAGGGCATTTACGGATACAGCCTCTTGAAAAGAACTGGAGGGAAAAGGGATATTCAGGGTAAATGGAGTAATCCATCATCCGGCTGTGTTCCACCGTTTCAGGAAGCCTGCCGGCAATATCATATCCGGTTCCGCCCCTGATTACTTCTCTGGTATCCAACCGGCTGTAATCATAGTCGGGTGTAAAAGTGAACACCTTGCTCGCCAGCACCTTGTCATACCGCTGTGTCGGTTCCGCCCATTCCACCCGGTACCCTTCCCCCTTGTAATAAGCCGAAAGGCGTATCAGCGCAAAATTGGGGAAATTATGTCCGTCCACATCTATCAGTCCTATATTCATACGGATAAAATTTAATGGTGAATAGTTCTTTTTGCCTTGCCGGGTGAATGCCGCAAGCGGTCTGTCATCCCGAATCGTAATAGCCTTTTGTCATAGCCATGCTGCTTTATAAGTAAGTTACTTCAAGGAATAGTCTCTTTCTGGCGGGAATGTCCCCTTATCAGGCGGGAACATCAATTTATCATCCCGAATCGAAATAAGTCACATACATGCTTTGCCGGTTTATTCAGTCATTCATAACATAGCGAATCTCTCTTTACAATGATACGGGCAATCAACCCGTATCAAAATAACCTCTTGCCATCGTTACCTCCTTCTTTAATTGATTAGTCACTGTCCGGAACAGCCTCATTCAAATGTTCGGCTTCATCCAGAAATTTGCTGATACGGCTGTCGCTGCCATTGATACTTTCCAGTATCGAGCGTTCAACCTGCGTATCCTTTATATGGTGGATAGCCCTCAGAAGGGCCAGCCGTTTGTTCGTGGGAATCTCCTTGCCGTTACACAAGTCAATGATCAGGTCAATCTCTTCCGGCCCTATGCCGGTTGCGCCACCCTGATAATCGTCACGGGCACAGTTCAAGTCTTCCAGTTCCTCATTCAGTTCGTCCGTATCCACGTCGTCACTGTTTCCAGTCCGTTCCCCTTTATCCTCAAGCCTGCCGGAACTGTCGGCTCCGGAAGCCCGCCACTCTTCCACACGCTTGTCCCGGAACAGTTCCGGTATGCGTTCAGGCGGCACTTGTGCTGCCTTTTGTGACGCTGTTTCCTCGTTTCCGCCAGCAAATGTAGAGGCATTTTCCTTACCCGCAATAGCCCCAGAACCGGTGGCGTTTATTGGCGGCTGTTGGCGTGTCCCGTAGCTTTTCGTAACGACAAGGCTGTCCGTTTCAGGCTGTTTTTTGGGTGGATTTTCCATATTTCTGCCTTCTGACTTTTCCTTGACTTCCGCCTTTTCTTTATCCTTCATTTCTGTTTTTGCAGCCGGCATGTCCCTCTTTTCAGCTTCGCGCACTACCGGAATCTCTTTCTTTTCCGTTTTCCCTTTTGTGCGTTTGCGTTCTTTCTTCTGCACTTCTTTCACCGGGTCGAACCATCCGGCAACGCTCCGCAGAGCTTTTGCCATGCGGCGGCGTGCCTTCCCGAAGCAAATCTCGCCAAGCTGTCCCTTGAACAGGAACTTGTCCATGAACAGATAGGCGAACAGCAGCCAGAACAGAACGATCCCGGCTTCATAGTAACCTGATTGTATATCCATAACCTAAAATATTTTGTTATAACTTTTTTGAAGGTAGGTCTTCACCTCTTCCGAATGTTTCTCGAAATGTTCCTTCAACACATTATCTATATAGTTGCCAACCGTCAGCTGCCGTTTTCCCGCAATCCCGACAATAACCGATATTTTCTGGTGCAGTTCCTTGTCGATATACACCCCTTGCCTGCCTTCGCATTTATAGGGAGTAAGGAATCTGCGGATGAAGTCGGCCAGTGCCGTGCGTATCGTTTTCGGTGACGGTTTTTCCGCAATCACTTCCGGACAGCCGGTATCATCCGCATCGGGAACACCTTTCACTGTTTCGTTCACACGGTCATCCGCTTTTTCCTTCTCATCGGATAAGGCGGTTTCTCTATTTTCGCCGTTCTCTCCGGTCAGAGAAGATGCCGGAGATAAGGAAGGTTCCGAAGGAACGCCCGCCATCAGGCTGCGCAGGTACGCTTCATCCACAGTATTTTGTCCGTTTGTTTTCTTTGCCATGGCTATTCGGTTTTAAGTATAGACATGATTTCATCCATAAACGTATCGAAGCCGCACTCTCTGGTGAATGCCGCATCGGGAGCGAACAGCGTACTCCGGTAAACGAGTCCGCCCGTAGCGGACAAGTCTCTGGTGAAGTTGCTGCGCACGGGAATGCGTGTTTGGAGACAGTCCAGCCCTAACAGGGAGAATCCTTGCTGATAGATGTCATACAAGGCCGTGCGTTCCCTTCGGTCCACCATGTTCCAGAACAGGCACAGCCTTTTCAGGGAGGAGATACCGGTCTTTATCAGGCGGTCATTAATGGTGGTTGCAAAGTTCAGTGTGCTTTCCAGCACAAGGCGGTCTGCCTTTATAGGCACGAACAGATAATCGAGCGCACTGATTGCGGCGATAACCCCGTCGCTGCCCATTGTGCCGGGCAAGTCGAACAATACAATATCATAGGGTGTATCCGCTTTTTCTTCAAATGCCCTTCAGTCTGCCATGCCACCAGCCGGAGTGCTTCCGATGACCGGATAAGCCTTTTTCTTCAACCGTCCGGCCTGCTCCACCAGGAGGTTCTGATAAACGGGTGTGGTCTTTACCACTTCCATATCCCGTTTTTTCTGTTTCATAATCGAATGTTGCGGATAGTCACAATCCACCACCGCTACGTTCAGTCCTTTCACGTAATGCAGTCATGATGCCGCATAAATGGTAAATGTTGATTTACCCACGCCGCCCTTTTGGGTAGCGAACGAAACGAATAATGTTTTCTTTCTTTCTTCCATTGTTACTAATTTAAGTAAGTGAATAATCGGATTTATTGATAGTTAGGCAGATATAAATCTGTCCACTTGTCCGTTCTGTTTGATAGCCGGATAGCTATTTAGCTACAAGGCTATCTGTCTATTCAGCTATATACTTACATAGCTATGTAGCTATTCGTCTATGTAGCTATATGGCTATCCGGCTGTCTATATAAGTATCCGGCTAATAATCCATTTGCCTGTTCATCTATCCGAATATCTGTTTGTCTGAATATCCATCTGTTTGTCTATACATCTTTATATATGTATAAGCGGATAAGCAGCCTTATGAATGCTTGTCTGAAAACATACTTAATCAAATGGCTGTTTAGATAGAAAACTGCCCGGATAGCTATTCGGATAACCGTCTTTTTATCTATCTGAATAAATAGCTGAATAACTATCCGGCAGCAAATAAACCTCAAAAAGAGCATCCGTGAAGTATCCACTGTCTCAAAGTCATTTATTGGCGGCTGTTGGCGGGACCCGCCATAATGCACGGACAGAAAAAACTATCTACCTTTGTCGCCGGGAGAGCGCAGCCCGTTCTCGAAAGAGAACGTCAGACAAATCCTTCAGACCTATAATCCGGCCCAGCCGGATTTTAATATGCGTCAGCATATAGCGAGGTGTACTTTCAGCGGTTGAAAATATTTCCAACCGCTGAAAGTCTCGCCCGAAAGGTGTTTCAGGGGGCAAAGGTTCTCCCAAGTCGAACCTTTTAAAATTTTCATGTTATGAAAGATGAAACAAGAATCCGTAACGCCGCAGGGCGTAAGGTGCTGGCAGACCCGCGCACGCACCGTTATTACCTCTGTCTCAATGACGAGGAAGACGATAAGTTTATCTCCATGTTCGAGCAATCGGGCATGAAGAACAAGGCCGAATTTATTTTTGCCCGTATCTTCGGTTGAGAGTTCAAGGTCGTGAAGATTGATAAGGAAGCGCAGGAATATTATGCCCAGCTGACCGCTTTCTATCAGCAGTTCCGAAGAATAGGAAACAACTACAATCAGTGTGTAAAGACTATCCACACTATTTATGGGGAGAAGAAATCGCTTGCGTTTCTCTACAAACTTGCCGAAGAAACCCGTAAACTGGAAGAAGTATGCAAGCAGGTTATCGAACTTACGAAGCAGTATGAAAAGGAGTATCTTACTAAAAAGGAATAACGTCATGGTGCCGAATGTTACATCAGGCAGTTCATTTTACGGAGTGATAGCCTATAATAAAATAAAGGTGGACGACGGTAAGGCAAAGGTATTGTGACACCCCAGAATTGCGGCGGACACTTCAGGAAATGTTCCGATAGAAAACTGCGTGCAGGCTTTCGAGCCTTACGTTGCACTCAATTCGCACGTAAGTAAGCCGGTTATTCATATCTCATTGAATCCTTCCCCGAAAGATATACTTTCGGAAGAACAAATGACCGTATTGGCGCAGGAGTTCATGGAAAAGTTCGGTTACGGGAACCAGCCTTATATTGTCTGGCTGCACGAAGACATAAACCGCAAACACATGCACATCGTCTCGGTACGCATCAACGAGCAGGGAGAAAAGATAGACCACAACCGGGAAGCTATCCGGGCACAGAATATCTGTCGTGAAATGGAAGTGGAGTACAGGCTTCATCCCACACTCGGAGAACATGGCGAGCGGGAACCGGTAAGTCTGCAAAAGGTGGACTATCCGAAAGGTGATGTGAAAATGCAGGTAAAGCATACCGCCCGCACCTTGTTGGAATGCTACAACTGCCATTCGCTTGCCGAATACAACACCCTTCTGAATCTGTACAACGTAACCGCTTACGAGGTCAGGGGAAGCGTGGACGGAAAGGAATACCACGGCATCATGTACGGAGCTTTGGACGATGACGGGCAGCAGGTGGGGACACCTTTCAAGTCCAGTAAGTTCGGCAAAGTATTCAGTTATGAAGCACTGCAAAAGAAATTCGCCGCATCCGTTGAAAAGGTGAAGAAGGATAAACTCGCAGAAAAGACAAGGCAGAAAATTATCAAAGCCATGCAGGACATCGACACGAAAGAAGATTTTGCCCATAGGCTGAAAGAGGCCGATATAGAGGTGATTTACCGTATCAATCCCGAAGGACATCTGTATGGTATCACCTTCATAGACCACACCATCCGAACGGTGTTCAACGGCTCACGCTTGGGCAAGGCTTTTTCAGCCAATGTGTTCAACGAATTGTTCAACAACCCGGATGCAGACCGTGATAAACTGATACCGCAACCGGAGCAGGAACCGTCCCGGCAGGAAAGGGATACGGGAGCGGAAGAAAGGCAGGAAAGCGAGGAATACCGACAGCAGGAAAAACAAAGCCATCATCAGAGTGAATCATCAGGAAGTCTGATTGATACATACGCACTCGGTGCCGTTGATATTTTCTCCGTACTTATGGAAGACGACCATACGCACGAGTACATTGATCCGGCCTTCCGCTATGGGCGCAAGAAAAAGAAGAAACGCAAGCGCAGGATATAATATAATAAGGTATAGAACAAGAAGTTTAATTTTAATAGTTACAATTATGCAGAATGAAGATGATTTAAGAGGTCTTGCCAAAGTCACGGACTTTATGCGGGCCATCAGTTTTTTATTTTTGGCGATACACATCTATTGGTTTTGTTACGGCTGGCTGCATGAAATGGGCTGAACGCTTGGTGTAGTGGACAGAATACTATCCAACTTTCAACGCACCACCGGACTGTTCTCGTCCTTGCTTTACACAAAGCTGTTCTGTGTCCTTTTCCTCGGTCTGTCCTGTATGGGTAACAAGGGAGTGAAGAAACATGAAATCACATGAAGGAAGATAATTGTTGCGGCTATAGCGGGCACTATACTCTTTTTTCTGAACTGGTGGCTACTCTCCATCAGCGCATCATCCGGTGTGTGTGCGGTACTTTATATCACGACATTGACCGGTGGCTTCTTCTGTCTGCTGGCATCCGGTTTGTGGATAAGCCGTTTGTTGAAAAATAATCTATTAGAGGATGTTTTCAACCGGGAGAATGAATCTTTCATGCAGGAAACAAAACTCATGGAGAACGAATATTCCGTCAATCTGCCGACCAAATTCTGGTATAAAGGCAAAGAATGGAAAGGTTGGATTAATGTGGTGAATCCGTTCCGGGCAAGCATGATTTTGGGTACACCGGGTAGCGGTAAGTCGTATGCCGTAGTCAACAATTATATAAAGCAGGCAATCGAGAAGTCCTATGCGCTTTATATATACGATTTTAAGTTTGACGATTTATCAGTTATTGCTTATAACCACCTGATTAAATATCGCCATCGGTATAAGATACCACCTAAATTTTATGTGATAAACTTCGATAATCCGAGAAAAAGCCACCGCTGTAATCCGTTGGCTCCGGAACTGATGACAGATATTTCGGACGCTTACGAGTCCAGCTATACAATCATGCTTAACCTCAATAAAAGTTGGGTACAGAAGCAGGGAGACTTCTTCGTAGAGTCCCCAATTGTCTTATTTACAGCGATAATCTGGTTCTTGAAGTTGTATGAAAACGGTAAGTATTGCACGTTTCCTCATGCCATTGAATTGCTTAATAAAAGGTATGAAGACGTGTTTACCATTCTGACAAGCTATCCTGATTTGGAGAACTACCTTTCACCTTTTGTCGATGCATGGAAAGGGGGAGCTGCCGAGCAGTTGATGGGTCAGATTGCATCCGCCAAAATTCCACTGTCAAGGCTGATAAGCCCGCAATTATATTGGGTCATGTCCGGCAGTGACTTTACACTGGATATTAATAATCCCAAAAAACCGAAAGTGTTATGTGTGGGCAACAATCCTGATAGAATTTCCATCTATGGAGCTGCTTTAGGTCTGTATAACTCCCGTATTGTGAAGCTGATAAACAAGAAGAAGCAACTCAAAAGTTGTGTAATCATTGACGAGTTACCCACAATTTTTTTCAAAGGTTTGGATAACTTGATAGCCACGGCACGAAGTAACAAAGTCGCGGTCGTGCTGGGCTTTCAAGACTTCAGCCAGTTGAAACGTGACTATGGAGACAAGGAGGCCGCCGTAATCATGTCAACTGTGGGTAATGTTTTTAGCGGTCAAGTGGTGGGTGAAACTGCCAAAACTTTGTCGGAAAGGTTTGGAAAAATTCTGCAAAAACGAGAGTCTATGAGCATCAACCGTAACGATACATCCACTTCCATCAGCACGCAACTGGATAGTCTGATACCTGCCAGCAAAATCAGTACACTCTCACAAGGTATGTTTGTCGGTGCCGTAACGGACAATTTCGGAGAAACAATAGAGCAGAAAATTTTCCATGCGCAGATAGTAGTGGATAATGAAGCGGTACAGAAAGAGACGGCGGCTTATCAGCCCATTCCCGAAATCAGCAGCTTTCTGGACGAGAACGGCAATGATACAATGGAGCAGCAGATACAAGCAAACTACCGGCAAATCAAGCAGGATATTGTGGAACTTGTGGAGAACGAGCTAATCCGTATTGAAAATGATCCTAAATTAAAGTATTTGTTAGGTGATAATGAAAATAATTCCTAATAAGGATTTTAGAGGATAGTCCTATTTCATCAAAAATAGGACTATTCCAATAATTTATATGTCACATTAAGGGACAATATAAATATAATTACTCAGTTGAAATAATTATAGGATTCTTAAAATAAGGGTGAGAGTATTCTAATATCCTTTTATTAGTCTTGTCTTCCAATCTAATAATCGGATAGTCCCATGTATCTTCTATGTATTCTTTTATACGAAGCAATGTTAGAGCCTTATATTTTCCATTAAACATATAAAAAGTTGGAGTGTTAATGAAAAAAACAGCTTCAACTTTAAAACTTAAAATGCTATAATCAATATGAAACATTTCTTCTAAATGTTCTTGCAAAACTTGAAGGTTATTTATAAGCCAATTTTTCTTTCTTTCAAGTTTTTTTTCGTATTCAATAAAATTACTATAATCAATTCTATAACCGACAGCATCATACCGAGCACGATTATATTTTGTATCTGCAATAAAAACTTTATTCTTATTTCTATTTACAATTATGAAATCAATTTCACCTACTTTCGGAGTATTTATATTTATGTTCTGCTTTTTCCCTTTTTGTCTAAAAGATTCTATGTTCCTGCAATATGGATATTTGTTTTGTTGAAATATTTTTTCTATTTCATTTTCTAATAGACGATCATGTTCTAATCCTTTCTTATTCATAAAATCAACCATACCTTTATTTTTTAACCATTCTTCAGGCATATTATTCCAGTGTATCATATTTGAAGCAATAACCATCATGCTTTCTGTGATCTTATTGTTCCCTATTAAAGCTCTTTCTACATCATCAACAATGTAAGTTAGAATGGGTCTAAACATATATCGTTTTTCAGAATAAGGTTTTAAAACAGCATTTTCGAGAGTCAATTTATTAGTTTTAGACAACATTAATCCAGAATAAAATATTGATGTGTTATCTTCAGTAGTTTTACACTCAACTGCCAAGTTAATTGGCAATATATAAGGTTCTAATGTTTGATCAGGATTATTACTATGATGTTTTTTTAAATATGGAATTATTCCAATCGCCTTGTCGTAATCAATTGAGAAATTATCTTCTAACGCTCTTTTCAATTCAGTCAATGCCCCTTCGTCAAAAAAAGTCTCATAATCTATACTAAAATAGCCAGTCAATGCTTCATTGATTTTTCCAAAATTGTTTTGCCATTCACATGTAAATACATTTTCTTCAAATTCTATATAATAAGCATTCTGAATCATTTTATGGTATGCGATGTAAATTGCAAATTCATAAATCCAATTACCTAAATAATACAACTCTTGTATTGTATTTATTATCTCTTTATAATCAAGTCTTTTTTTAGCAGTTAATTCTATACCACATGCTTGTTCTAATATCAATTTGAGAATTCTTCGATAACGAGGAAAATCAGACTCTATTACTTCTGGTAATTGAAAACCTTCGAGTTGCTTTATATACAAATCAATTGATGCCTCATGAAATAGAAATACGCTTTTAAAAAATATTTCTGTATCTTGTTTTAATATCAATTCTTTAAATTGTCCAATAAAGTATTCAAAGCATGACATTAAAATTTTCTCAACTTTCTCATGTTCATAAGTAGTAGACTTGCCATATTGTTCTATAATATATTTGGATAAGCCTATATTCCAGTATTTATCTATAAAAGGTTCAAACTCAAAAGTTAATACTGGATATTCATTGATAAATATGTGAGACATAATTTCGGTTTAATTTAAATAGTTAATTACATATAATAATATTACACATTTGAAGCTGATATTTTATTATTTCGAGCATCTATTATGATAACATTTTCCTTATTTGCTATATTAAGTTCTCTCAATAAGCGTTTAACTTTTTGCTCTTCTTTATTTGTAAAATATATAATTACAGATATATATTTATCTGTATTATTAGCTTTTGCATAAATAGATAGTTGATGTTGCAAATTAGATTTTAGTTTGCTATTAGAAGCTAATTTAAACTCTATTAAAGTTTTATCAATTGCACCTTTTGATATAGTATAATCGACAATTCCCCGTCCATTTTCAACCTCTCTATTGACATCAAAAGCTGTATTGTACCACACGGCTTTAAATGAAATCTGTGCGTCTTTCTCCCTTACGTTCCCTTGTTGCCAAGATAAACGATAACCATCTTTATCTTCTATAAATTTCTTGAAATAATCAATTCGTGCTAAAGACTCATTATACGAATCTGTATATAAATCTCCCTTTAACAGATTATTCAATTTGAATAAATTTCCCATTTGTTGGAAATACTTTTTTTGAACTTCTATCCATTGCTTGATAAAATCAATATATTTTAGCTCGTTATTTGAAAACGATGTGAATATAATCTCATTTTCTATCTTATAGCCACTTTTAATCATCATAGAAGAATATTGAGCTAATTCATGATTTTTGGTGAGACTTGTAAAGTCTATTTTTTGAAGTAGCTTATATGTCAGCGAATAAAGATAATCAACTAATTTACTTTCTGTTATTAATCTCCCATGTGCGCACTTTGAATATGGATTATAAAAAATCTCTTCAACCATAAGAGGTGATTGTTGCACAAAATATTCTTTAGCTTCTCGAAATTCAGGCAGATCAAATGGGAATAATTTCAACCATACATTATATTTTGAGATAAGAAGATTAAACGGATTTATCTTTGTAGAAGATGCAGGTTTCATGAAATCATCAAAATAAGATTTGATATAATCATATGTTTCTTTCTTAATGCCCTCATTGTTTTCTATACGAAAATTAAGCAAGTCTATAAACTCTTTTAAAAAAAGTGGAACTCCGCACCCTTTAGGAAAATTTCCAAAACTTTCTATTGTATATTCCAAATAGTAAGTAATATCCTGTTTCCAATCAGTTCTGTCTTGATTATTAAGAATGTGCTGATAACAATAGATAACTTTATCGGCTGTCATTTGTGGTGTATTCGCATAGTCAAGTTTGTTAAACTCCTTGATTGATAATAACTTTTGATGCCATTGGCAACAAAAAGGAAATTTATCATATTTCACTTTCAATTGCCTCACTATTTCTTTATTAGTTTCTTGACAGCCTTTACATTTTTTATAGTCATGAAGGTCACCAACAGTTGGTTCAATAGGATATGGCTTTGTTAAAAATGTGGCAATGAAATATTGAATATGTCTACCACCACATTCAACATCATGTTGTTCTTGCAGATAAAGAGCTGTTGGAATTTTCATATTATTCTATAAATAAACAATTATTATCTTTCATACAAAAGTACAGAAAATATAAGGAGAAGCATCATTATTGGTAAAACAAAAAATGACTTCTTATCATTTTTAAGACTCTAACTTATTAAATAGGGCTGCCATTTCCCGCCAATCACCGCCATCCATTTCCTATACCTTCAAAATCGTAGCACCTTATTAATTAAACTTCTACATTCGTACCGACGGGCTAAAGTTTACCCGGTATTGATTAATTATTGTATCACTTAAATTATTGATTTTATGGCTAAGAAAAAGCAAGAACAACAAGAACAGAGTCAGGACGAACATGTAATAGCCATCCTTGACAAGCGAACGAACAAGACCGCAGTCGTTTCCAAAATGAACGAGCAGGACGGCAGTCTCGAAATCGTACCACCCGACAAGAAGAACAGCAGCAGCTTCCTAAAACTGGACCGTACCTCACCGCTGGAACTGTTCTTCACGAATTTCAAGAACCAGTACAACAATCCCACGAGTTTCAGTTTTTTCCTTGTACCTCTTGTCCTTTTGGAAAAGACACTGAATGCTGTGGTCCAGATCCGAAAAGGGGAAGACCCCGGAGCGGAAGGTAAAAAACTGGTGGAGAATAGCGAGCTCAATGATGAAGGGCGCATCGCCAAACTTGCCCGTCGGTATAAGTTTGATGAACACCAACTTCCGTGGAAAGAACTCGCCGAACTGGGAGTTGACAAGCAATTACTCTTTGACAACCACTGCATGGGTGAGATGCTGAAAGGAAGGATTACTTCCATGGCCTTCCCCATCAGCAAGGAAGTGAATGGAGAAAAGAAGGATATGGGAGAAGCCTGTTTCCTCTGTGTCAAAGGGGAGGACGGCAAGGTACAACTGAAAACTCTAAGCAGGCTCGATAAACCGCAGTATGACCTGCCTGCCTATAAAGGAGTATTCACCGACGAGGAAAAGCAGTCGCTTAAAGACACCGGAACTTTGGGGGCAATCAAGGAGATGAAGGATACCCATACGGGAACAGTCTGTAACTGTTATGTGTCCTTCCATGAACCGAGCAACCGTATCATTACCATGCCGGTGGATGCCATCAAGATACCTGATTATATCTACGGAAAAAGGCTGGATGACAAACAGAAGCAAATTCTTGCATCAGGCGGACAGCTTCCCATCAACGACATACAGCGCAAAAACGACACGCTGCTTTCAGGTGTAGCTTTCGTCGATCCGAGAATTATGGACATCGCATTCAAGCAGTCCGGCGAACAACTGAAGGTCAACGACACTATCATGGGTGCCAAAATCACACCTGAACAGAAGAAGATGCTCCAGAACCATGAAATGGTGTTCGTTGAGAATATGCGCTACAAAGGCAGGGTGTTTTCCGATGACGTACGTTTCAGCAACAAGAGCAACCAACTGCTGATAGGGCGCAATGCCCGTGAATACAAGCCCACTGTTGAGGGCAAGAAGAACGACAGGAAAAAGGAGGTGAAACAGCAGGCGCCCCGTCATGTGGCATCCGTAAAGGCCCCATCAAAAAAGAGCCTTTCAGTCATGTAACAGACAGATTATTCATGTTTACATCAGCTATATACCCGGTTCTCTTTTATGGCAACCGGGTATATTTTAATATCCAATTAATATTTTAAAGCGATAAAAAATGACCATACAAGATAAAAATACCGCAACCAGAGAATTGTCCTATTTTGAGACGACTCTCCTTCTTTATTTAAAGGAAAGCCATCCGCATATTGCCGGTGATAAAGAACTTGTCCGAACGCGGACTGACGAGGCGGCAGCCGGTTATGAACGTGCCATACGTGACGGTTTATCCGTTATGCAGGCTTTGCAACTGGCCGAAGCCGTTCTCTATCAGGACTTGTGCTTTTCCAGATTCGATACGGTTTTCGAGGTTGTGTCGGAGTGGTTTCCCGAAGTAGGACCCGAAAGACGAACGTTTTTTTGCCTGAAAATATTGTCACCCGCAGAAACGGTGTTCAACAAATACCCCATAGATGACCGGTTTGAATCATCCCCGTCCTATCATACGCTTACCATTGAACTTACAGGTTTCATACAATCTTATATCGAAAAATATGGCATATAACAAACGACAACATCTGGCGGACAACATAGCTGCTCTTGAATGGATATTCATGCGTCCGGAGTTTTGTCTCACGGAAGAGGCACGCAAAGTATTAAATGGTTATTCGGGTTTTGGAGGGCTGAAGTGCATTCTGAATCCGGCAGAGAAAGACACGGACATTGAAAGATGAACGACAGACAGGGAACTGTTTCCCCAAGTCCGGCTGTTGCATGAACTGTTGCGGGAGTATTCCAAAGACGGGAAAGAATACAAGGCATACGTCCAAAGCCTTAAAAGCTCCGTTCTCACAGCCTTTTACACACCGGAACCGTTGGTAGCTGCCATGCAGGAATCCTTGCAGGTACCGGAAATCCGTCCGGGACGTTTCCTTGACCCTTCCGCCGGAACGGGCATGTTTATCAGCCGGTTGAAAGATATTCCTGAAATTCATTGTTTCGAGAAAGACAAGCTCACGGGAAAGATACTCTCATCCCTCTATCCGGAAAGCAGAGTGACCATAGACGGTTTCCAGTCCATACAATCCTATTATAACGGTTACTTCGATATGGTTTCTTCCAATATCCCGTTTGGAAATACCAGAGTTTACGACAGGAACTTCGACCGGAGCGAAGACACCGTGCGTAAATCCTCACTCGCTGCCGTACACAACTATTTCTTTCTCAAAGGTATGGACACGTTACGCGAAGGCGGGATACTGGCCTATATCACGACTTCGGGTGTCATGGACTCTCCACAGAACCGTCCCGTCAGGGAATGGCTGATGAACCATGCCAATCTTGTTTCCGCCATCCGTCTGCCGGACAACCTTTTTGTTGATGCGGGTACGGAAGTGGGCAGTGACCTGATCGTATTGCAGAAGAATACAAAAAAAACAGAACTGACCGAAAAGGAACGGAACTTTATTGAAACCCGTCTTGTATCCGGCGGCATCAATATCAACAACAGCTACTCCGGTTTGGACCATATCGTCCATACTTCCGTATCTATGGGAAAAAACATGTACGGACAACCGGCCATGAATTTTATTCATGCAGGTGGTATTGAAGCTATCGCCGGACATCTCAGACAATTATTGGCGCAAGATGTGGAGAACCATCTTGACCGGGAACTTTATGATGCCAATCTATCCCGGCCAGCCGTTTCTACCGGTCTTGAACCGGAATTTGAGATACCATTGGAAATAGTGGTTGAGAACCATCGGCAAGAGGTGCAGGAAGAAAGTCCCGCACAACCCTATGAACTCATGCTCAACCTGTTTGCCGCCTATGCGGACGAAGAGGAAGCGGAAGTGCAAGCAGTGGAAAGCAGGCCTTCCCCAAGCCGGGCACCGTCGGCATCCCGCAAAAAGAAAGGGGATGAACCGGAAATGTTCAATCTGTTCTCGCAAGAGAATATGTATGATGAAGCCGCCACGCAAGAAGACATGACCGGGGAACGGGCGGCAGCGGAAGCAAAATGGCAGGAGCGCAGACAAAAATTTGAAGAAGAGCGGAAGAAAGAAATGGAACCACGGCCGTTTACCGGAGAGATACGTTCCGAATACAAGAACGGTTCCATTGTGAAGTCGGGTGAGCAATACGGGTATTTAAGAGGTATGGGCACTCCCGATATACAATTCCATCCCCTTAAACTGACAGTCACCCAGCAATACCGGGCTGCCTACTACATCCCGCTCCGGGAAGCCTACCACGACCTCTACAATACGGAAGCCGAAACGGAAACGGAACAGCCGGAACTGCGGGAAGAACTGGTCAAGCGGTATGACAGTTTTTACCGCATGTTCAGGGAATTGAACGGAAAGGACAACTCCAAATTCCTGCTGATGGATGCCGGAGGACGGGAAATACTCTCATTGGAGCGTTCCGTTAACGGCAAGATACAGAAGGCGGATATATTCTCTGTTCCCGTATCGTTCAACGCCAGTGAAGTGAAACATGTGGATACACCGCAGGAAGCGCTTGCGGCATCCCTGAACAAGTTCGGAGAGGTCAACCTGGAATATATGGAAAATCTCAGTGAAATTGACATACGGGAGTTGCTCAAACAACTGGATACCCGTATCTTCTACAATCCCATGAGGAAGAACTATGAAATCAAAGACCGTTTCATAGCAGGCAATGTGGTAGCCAAAGTTGAATGGATAGAGAACTACCTGAAAGACTATCCCGATGACGAGGCAAGCAGAAAATCATTGGAAGCCTTGCAAAAAGCCATACCGGAACCGATCAGCTTCGAGTTGCTTGACTTCAATCTGGGGGAACGCTGGATACCCATGTCCGTATATGAAGAGTTTGCCGGATACCTCTTTGAGACAAAGGCCCATATCCATTATACGGAATCCATCGACGAGTTTAGTGTGAACTTCGAGAGTACCAACGCGAACATCACCGACAGATATTATGTGAAAGGGGAAAAAAGAGGTTATTACGGATACGACCTACTGAAACATGCGCTGCACAACACGGTGCCCGACATAACAAAAACCGTGCAGGATGAAGAAGGCAATGATATAAAGGTACGGGATGCCGAGGCCATCCAGCTTGCCGATGCCAAAATCAATGAAATTCGGTCGGCTTTCACTGGTTGGCTGAACGAGCAGCTCCCCGAGTTCAAGCAGAATCTTGCCGACATGTACAACCGCAAGTTCAACTGCTATGTGCGTCCCGATTATGACGGTTCCCTGCAAAGTTTCCCGTTCCTTGACCTGAAAGGATTGGGGATACCGAATTTGTACGACAGCCAGAGAAATGCCGTATGGATGCTGAAGATGAACGGCGGCGGGATAATTGACCATCAGGTAGGAACCGGCAAGACCCTTATCATGTGTGTGGCCGCCTTTGAGATGAAACGTCTCGGACTGGCGAACAAACCGATGATTATCGGACTCAAAAGCAATGTGCATGACATAGCCGACACGTTCAAGAGGGCCTATCCGAATGCCAGAGTGCTGTATCCGGGCAAGGAGGACTTTACACCGGAGAAGCGTGTCGGAATATTCCATGACATCAAGAACAACAACTGGGACTGTATCATCCTGACACACGACCAGTTCGGAAAAATACCCCAGTCTCCCGAAATACAGCAGGAAATATATACACAGGAAATTGACAGTATCGAAGAGAATCTCGCCGTATTCGAGCAGCAGGGCAATGAAGTGAGCGGCTGGATAAAGAAGGGGCTGGAAAGAAGGAAGGAGAACCTTGAGGCCAAACTTGAAAAGTTGGAGCAGGATATAAAAGACCGGACGGATGACGTGACCGACTTCAGGCAAATGGGCATCGACCACCTCTTCGTTGATGAATCACACAATTTCAAGAACTTGATGTTCAACACACGCCATGCGAGAGTTTCCGGTCTGGGCAATCCCGAAGGAAGCATGAAGGCCATGAACATGCTCTTCGCCATCCGTACCATACAGGAACGCACGGGCAGGGACTTGGGAGCCACATTCTTGTCCGGTACGACCATTTCCAACAGTTTGACGGAACTCTATCTCCTTTTCAAATATCTCCGTCCGAAGGAAATGGAGCGGCAGGGCATTACCTGCTTTGACGGCTGGGCGGCCGTCTATGCGAAGAAAAGCACGGACTTTGAATTTTCAGTAACCAACCAGGTCGTGCAGAAAGAGCGTTTCCGCTATTTTATCAAAGTGCCGGAACTCGCCAATTTCTATGCGGAAATAACCGATTACAAGACAGCCGAGGACGTAGGGGTTGACAGGCCGGAACTCAACGAGCAACTGTATCACATACCGCCCACTTCCCAGCAGAAGATTTTCATCCAGAAACTGATAAAGTTCGCAGAAACCGGGGATGCGACCTACATAGACAGGGAGCCTCTGTCCGAAGCGGAGGAAAAGGCACAGATGCTGATCGCCACCAACTACTCGAACAAGATGTCGCTTGACATGCGGCTGATAGACCCTGAATATGGTGACAGTCCGGGTAACAAGGCATCCCACTGTGCGGCCAAGATTGCGGAGTATTACTATAAATATCTCGACCAGAAGGGAACACAATTCATCTTTTCAGATCTTAGTACTTATAAGCCTGACCAGTGGAACATTTACAGCGAGATAAGGCGCAAGCTCGTGGAAGACCATAATATCCCGGAAAAGCAGATAAAGTTCATTCAGGAAGCAAACAGTGACAACGCACGCAAGGAACTGTTCAAGGATATGAACTCCGGACGCATCCGTTTCCTTTTCGGGTCCACACAGAAACTGGGAACGGGAGTCAACGCACAGGAACGTGCCGTGGCCATCCATCATCTGGACATACCCTGAAGGCCGTCCGACCTGGAACAGCGTAACGGACGGGCCGTAAGAAAGGGTAATATCATCGCCAAGCAATACGCCGATAATAAGGTGGACTGTTACATCTATGCGGTAGAAAAGTCTTTGGACAGTTACAAGTTTAACCTGCTGCAAAACAAGCAGGTGTTCATCAACCAGCTTAAAAGCCGCAATCTGGCCACCCGTACCATTGACGAGGGGGCGATTGACGAAAACGGCGGAGGCAATTTCAGTGAATACGTGGCCATCCTTTCAGGTAATGACGACCTGCTGGAAAAGGCGAAGCTGGACAAGAAACTGGCAGTTCTTGAAAGCGAAAGGCAGGCATATCACCGTAATAAAGGAAACGCGAAAGGAAAACTGAATGAAAAGATCGCCGGAATAGAGAAGAACAATATTTTTATCGGACGCTTTACCAGAGATTGGGAATATCTCAATAAGGTGGCTCCCGTAGATGCGAAAACCGGACTCCGCCCCAACCCCTTGAAACTGGACGGTGTGGATTCGGACAATATGGAGATACTCGGTAACCGGCTTGCCGCAATCAATCAGAAAGCCCGGACAGAGGATGATTATATGAAAATCGGAAGCCTGTTTGATTTCCGTATCCTTGTCCGCACCGAGAAATCTTACGATGGGGATACGCAGGTCTTGCATAACAAGTTCATGGTTGAAGGACTGGACGGCATTAAATATACTTACAACAACGGTTATATAGCCAAAGAACCGAAACTGGCCGTAATGAACTTCATCAATGCCCTGGAACGTATTCCCGCTATGATAGAGAAAAGGGAAAAGGAAAATGCGGAATTGTCAAAGGATATTCCCGTCTTGCGGGAAATAGTGGCGGCCACGTGGCCTAAAGATTCGGAAATCAAACAGTTGGGTGAAGAACTTGCCACACTGAACCGGAAGATACAGCTTACCCTTAAACCGGTAGGACGGCATGAAAGTGTAGAAGGTAAAGAAATGGAAGCGGAAGAGCGGAAACGTGTCAGCGGCAGTGATGTGATTCCGGATTTACCTCAAAAGGCAAGACATGTACCGTCTATGGAAATGGTAAAGCCGGCAAGGGAACTGAAAAAAATATCCTAATGTTTCCCACGGCACATTGCTGTACCCCGGAAGCTACGCAAGCTCCACTTCCGCAGGGTACAGCAAAGAGCCGTTTTTCAGGAAAGGACAAAGGCACGGCAGGCGCCCGGATAAAACCGACCTTGCCTGCCGTGCCCTTGTCTGTCAGCCGCAAATCACATCATTCCTCTTCCTCGAAGGAAAGGCTTTCCACCTGCCTGTTGATTATCTTCCAGTCAATCGAGTCTTTCAGGTTGATAATATCCACAATCGAATAATGTTTTGTCCCGTTCTCTTCTTCTGCAAAACGTAACCGTCCGCTCAAGCGTTGTTTCTCAATCTCTGCCGGATTGAGATTTATCAGTTCACAAACTTCATCGGGCAGCATGGAAAGCGCCACGTCATTTTCCTGGCAGATATGTTGCAAGACAGCCAGCATGTTCAACGACTTCTTATAACTTCTCACGAGTGCAGCGAATGAACTGCTTTCAATTTTAATCATCTTCTTCATAACGCTTATTTTTTAGAGTGTTCTTCTTTTTCCAGCAACATGGCACGGAGTACGTCCGAACGGCGGTAATATATTTTTCCCTTGTCTCTGTGAAAGGGGAGTGTCCCGTCATTGCGTCGTCTTAAAAGTGTCCTGTCCGACATCTTGGTGAGCAGGCGCACGCCTTTTGAATCCAGTATCTCACTGTCAGGCAAATTATGTACGGCAGGAGCCAATAACTTTTCAATGTTGGTTACTTTGGCGAGTATGGCACTAAGCATGTGGGTTGTCTGTCCACCCGGTACAATTCTTCTGTTATTCATAATGACCTTATTTTTATTGTTTATGGTACAATATTACAGAGATATTATAAGGCCATTGGTTACTCAACCGTTGAGCAACCGCCAAAAAAAGACAGAAAACGCTAATTTGAGACAAAAAATAGCCGGGAGGCACTGTCCCCGACTATTCTATAACAAGTAGTTATCAACAAATTATATATTTATCAATAGTTTAGCAGTCAATATCTAAAAAACAAACAGGATAATATTTTGTTATATTTCTTAATATTGCCTACATTTGTATATGATGTTATTTAAAAACCATGTAAAGTTGTGTAACTTGAGCTAGAACTTTCATCACCCAATCGTCAATAAGACCTTTCAAACTGCATATATTTAACTAACATTCATACTGTTGCATCAAAATACATAATTATGCTACTTAAGTTGATAACAAAAATGGACCAACATCAAATATTAGGATATCAATCAAGTTAAATGTGATTAAAGTCAGAAAAGAAGCACCACATCTATATCTCCAAATTTGGCAGGATGAAAAACAAATATTAACTTTGTAAATAGTTTGGGAGGAATGTTTATACGTTTATTATAAAGATTTCCCTCCTAAATAATGTAAAAACAATGTAACATAAGTCTTAGAATACAAGTTTAATATTTGGACATATGAAGATACTCCAGATTTCAGACATACATTGGCATAATATTCATGCCTTAACAGACGTTTATCGTGATATTCGTGAGGGACTTATTCAAGACATTAGAAACTATTGTTATGAAAAGGCTACGATTTTTGATCATATACTCATATGTGGCGATATAGCATATAGTGGTAATGAAGTTGAATATCGTAAAGCGGACGAATTTTTAAATGAACTTTGTAATGCTGCTGGATGCAAGCCGTCTGAAGTATTTATGGTACCAGGCAATCACGACAAGAATATTTTTGCAGAATGTAAAAGTACGCGTGAAATTCTAAATCAGACATTGGCTAAATCAGACAAAAATGATGAGACTCTCTGTGATTGGATTGAAAACGATAAAACCTCACTAAAAATGCTGTATCATCCATTCTACAACTACGACCAATTTACAACTAATTATGGCTGTACTGAGCCATTAATGCGCAAACTCTTATCTCAAGATATAGAAAATAGTAAAGACATCATTTATAATGAAAAAAACGATACTATGTACTGGGAGGACGAACTTGGTAATGGCTTGAATGGTTATCATGTTAGAGTCTATGGAGTCAATACAGCTTTAACAAGTGATCTGCAAGACTATGACCCAGGTGTCCGTGATGACGGTCATAAGTTGTTCTTGCCAAAGATAGCATATAAAGGTGGTCATAAGACAGACGGAAATATCAATATACTAATGGCTCATCACCCAATTCTATTCCTTGCTTCACCAGATAATATACGTACAGATTTGGATGAACGCTATCAGATTCAATTGTTTGGCCATGTTCATATATCAAAGTCTAATTGTGAAAACAATGCAGTACATGTCTTCTCTGGTTCATTACAACCTGGGGAAGGAAATCAAGAATATCGTCCTGTATTCAACATGATAGATTTGGATGTAAGACCGGCAGAAAATGGCGGAGATAACCTACATATTAATTTACAAGTCCATTACTGGAACGGACGTAGATTTGAATATGATATTAATGAATCATCGCAATTCCAAGTAAAATTGACAAATAATAACCGTTGGAAAGAAAGGGAACAAATGGAACACATTAATCTCCCAGAAGGTATATCTAAACGAGAAATAAGAATCGCCTTCACAAAGTCTCCTATAGCACGAGAAATTATGGATGAAATGGATAAGGGTTTGTTTTGTTATGACAATTCACAACCTCTCTACTCTAACAAGATGCGTTTTCTTGATGTTATCATGCAGTACAACTTATGGGGTGAGTTATGGTCAAAAATAAATAAATGAGCAATATGGTTACATTAGATGTATTACTTAAAGGTTGTCTTATTATCCCTTACGAAGAAGAAATAATAGCTGCATTATCGGAGGTCTGTAAATCTTATAGCAATGAGCATCATTCAGACGATGACGTAGCAGGTTTAGCTATTGCTGTTTTCTCAAAAGGTCCACTAGATGACTTGAAAAACAAAATAGAAAAGATATACAACGAAAAAGTAGAGAAAAAAATCAAACTTCCAAAATGCACAATGCGTGCCATTGCAACATACATCATAGAGTTAATGATAGAAGAGGTAGATGACGAATCCTCGGCTATAAATATTCTCGCTTTGATGAATTGCATGATTATTCTTAATAAGCATGAAAAGGAAATTCCTTATCCAGAAGTGTTTGGTTCGTATATGTCAAAATTTGACGAATATTATACCCAAAAAGGTAAACTAAACAACAATGCCCCTGAAGATTGTATGAATTTGGTGTTTGGGTGTGATGATAATGGAAATTTCAATAGTGTGTCAGAAAACGAACTCGCAGAACATATCGACAGTATTCGTCACCTTCTAAGAAATGCGTGGTACTACGATACTGAAAATTATATTATAAGTGCTAGAATTTGTCAAATAGATAATCTATACGAAAGGGTGTTCACAGCATTAAGCCATATTGTCAATAGTATGCCTTGGTTTTTCATAAATCAGCGTTTTGGTAATATACTCGATCTGTTGGACATAGATTCCGTTGAACAGAATCAAACTATTGAAACAATAGTACAAACTTTAAAAGGAAAAGTGGAATTGCCAGAGATACAGTGCAAGTCATCTATTTTGCTTCTTATGATGCAAGAGAATGATACCTTACAAAAACTTTCATTTTCTAGAACGACGCTTACACCAAGAGAATTTGGTGCATATATTTACTATGAATTAATGTCTGAAAAATATTTTGAATAATATGGAACAGCTCGAAATTGTAGAAGGACTGATACAAGAGAAACCGCAGGTTAGTCCTGTTAGTCCTGCTGATTATGTCACCAAGACAGAAGGTTCGAAGTATTATGGCGATGCCTTGAATGATACAAATATCAATGAACTGGTAGGAGACGAAATTCCGCATGTTGTTATACTTGTCGGTTTTCCTAAGTATGGTAAATCAACATTTGTTGCATCCCTCTACCACAAAGTGCTGACAACTGGATGTGTAGGCGATTATATATTTGTGGATTCGGATACTTTGGCTGGTTTTGAACGTAGAGCTCAAGTTCGTGACATCGAATTAAAAATTAATGATAGAATTGACCGTACTCCTGTGTATGCCGACTATTTTCTGAGTATGCTCTTTGTTCATTCTGTGACCAAGAAACGTGTAAAGCTTGTATTGTCAGATCGTTCTGGCGAGAACTATCTTCGATATGCAAAGTCAGAGACAGATATGAATCAGGATATGGTTTTAAAAAATGCAGCTCACATCATATTCTTTTTAGATGCTTCAAAAATAGCATCTGACAAGATCTTTGATTTGCAGGATGATTTGTCTGATTTGATATTGCGCATGAACAAATACGGTGCTTTTGATGGAGAGAAATTTGTTGATATTGTGTATAATAAAGCTGATATTTTGAAAACAGAGGAAACAAAGGAACTCTTCAGAAGCAATGCAGAAAGCATTGAAAATATTATCAGTAAAAAGAAGCAGATAAATAAAAAGTTCAAGATTTCTTCGCTGAATGCAGAAAATGAAGATTTAAACAATTTCTTCAAGTATTTGTTATCTGGAGACATAGATGAACCGTACATAGACGAAGCATTATTACAGCAAATTAACTGGGTAAAAAACAAATATAGCAAAACCAAATAATCATGGAGGCTCAAAATTGTTTAATAGCAGGATTACCATTCTCTGGAAAATCCACATATATAGGAGCATTGTGGCATGTGGTCAAGCATGACACAGATAAGATCGATTTATCGTTGGTAGCTTCGGACGAGAACCTACCCGAAAACACCGACCAACTGAACACATTGAGCAAACATTGGCGTAATGTGGAAGATATGGATAGGACCAGTAAAGATGTTCCAAATAGTATTAGTATGATTCTAAAATCTAAAGATGAAGATACGGAATTTACCCTTAATGTACCCGACTTCAAAGGAGAATCTATACGTCAGATTATTACCAAAAATCAACCTACAGAGCTAGATAATTGGTGCAAGAAAGCTAATTGCATCATGTACATGATATCAAATATTAGCCCTGGCATCTTTGCAGATGATTTTCCAAAAGAAGAAGAGGAAGAACAGATAGAAGAAACATCAAAAGTTGTCCCTCCATTGAAACCAGAAAAAATGACTCCTGCCACACAGAATATGTTAATACTTAGGTATATAAGGGAACATACATCATGTAAAAAAATTGCAATTTGTATAACAGCGTGGGACAAAATTACCAGACTTTCACCTAATAAGGACCCTGAAGAATATCTGAAGGATGAATCTCCTGCTTTGTATAACTTCATAAAGTTTCATTTTCCAGAAGTTCTATTTTTTGGTATCAGTGCTCAAGGAGCAGAATATGAATATGAAGAAAAAATAGGAAATGAAGGAAAGGTGAAAGTTATCAAAGAGGAATCTCGTAAAAAACTCCTTGAAAAAACCCGAGAGGGAAAAAGAGCTTTTATCAATAATGAATCAGTTCACGATATAACGGTTCCATTAGCCGCATTACTAAGATAAGAAGAGTTTTACAATATGAAAATAGAACAATTGCTATATGGGTATGACGATGGACATACATTGTTGACAGGATCTATATTGATAAATTCTGCTGCTGATTCAGCGCGTCTTGCAATGCTTAGTGATTGGTCTGGATATAGAACAACCGATGATGATGATTCATATCTTACAGCGTTTCCTTTGGTAGATTCCCCTTATTATGTTGTAGCAAAATCATGGTATGCCTATGAAATGGAACGTCCAGGTTGTGTTTGGACACAAGTATTTCTTATCAATTTGTCAGAAATTGACAATCAATTTGATTTCAGAAGCCTACTGATTTTTTTTCAAAGGCCTAAGAAGGGAACGTACAATTTATACAGTCAAACGTTAGATATAGATATTAATAAAAGTGTTTACAAAGCCCCCATGCCTAAGTTTACAGATGATGTTAGTTTACTTTTTATCTATAACACGTTGTTGAATGCAAATGGATGTTTTGGAATAAAGGTAGAAAGACAGTCGTTAGAGAACCAGTTATTTGTTTTGAATCTTATGCAGTATCTTCCTGTGGGTTTATTGTGGAAGTTGTCATTCAGTACAGGTAGTGATGCTTACAGACAACTTGACAAAGAAACACTTCTGACAATGCAGTTCGTACAGCAAGATAATGCTGTATCACTAATCTCTCCTCCGTGGACAAAGGATATATCAAAAGATAATTTTCCGCAAAGTATTCAATTCATGTGTAATGCTTGTAAAGAAGGAAACGCTGAATTAGCTCGAATGATAAGAGTTTTTGCTGATGACATATCGGATAGTGTTGAGAAATTCAAGGCTTTTGCTTGTTTAATGAAATACCTTTATGGTGGCGCCAGTAAATCAAGGAGCATAGATTCATATACCGATATTCTTTCGATATTGATCAAAAACTTCCCTAATGAAAAAGAAGGATCATTACTAAAATTAAACTTCCTGAGCCAAAGAATTGTTTCACTTTATTGTAGTGAAACGGAATTTTTATATGAAATATGTACCCTTAGCAACTTAAAACCTTTTTCAAAAGATGAATTCGATTACGAAAAGCGTATAGATTTACTAGCCCAAAAAGAGCCATTAGACTTCATTAACCTATTAGTCAGAATATCAGAAACCGACATGATAAACGAAGCAGGACAGTATGCAATGAATAACTCATTTCGCAAAATAGATTATCAAACGCTTACTGACTTTGCAGAAAGGAATTGGCGATCCTTCGTGAATATTGCCACGTTAAATCCTGAATATATGAATCGAGGTGACTGGATTGATTATCCAAAAGATCGATTTAATGATATGATGGCATGTTTTGTTATCATGGACAAGAGCGGGTTTTATAATTGGAATAAATTACTAATTCGTGTATTATTTGATCGTATAATGTTATCTCGTCAGATAGCTGAAGAACTCTTCCTTAGAGCTGACAATGCTGCAAAAATAATACTTGACTTTTTAAACAAAGAGAATGCGAAACCTATTGATGGCACACTTACAAAGAAAGCTTGTGAAAATATTGATCTTTTATTATCTTGGCTGTCACAACAGAAAACGTGTTCCGATTTGATTGAACAAATACTTGTAGACAATATTATTCCGGCAAGTCAGATAGTTCGCCAATATAGTTCTGATTTATGGCAATGCTTGGTAGTCAAAGATACTAAGCATAAGAGTATAGATTATTATTTATTTCTATTTGAATTAGCTTTTCAGTGGCAAGATAATAATGCTCTATTATATTTAGAACACTCTTTCTATCATATACATGAGGCGTTGCGTTATAGCTCAGCCAAGGTATGGGATGCAGTTTATATTCACGCTGAATCCTTACCATTTTGGCAAGAATGGGATAAATGCAAGAAGCTTCGAAAAGGAGTAGTTAAATATTTGAAAAGAAGTGGATATAATCGTTCTATTTTAACAAATTTTACTCCTGACGAAGATTTGAATCAACAACTATTAAAAATATGGAATAATTAATTTTCAATAGTTTACAATATTAGATATTCAGAATGGATAATATTGCTAGTCACACAATCTAAAAAATAGGTGAGAATTCCCTAAAATTTACTCAAGGGCATTTTTTAGTTTTTATTCTATGCGGAAAATAAAATTTACTTTAATTTGTGACGTTTCATGAATTATTGTACAATCTAAAATACGTGCATAATGGCGGGGTATCTGGACATTGGTATGCCCCAACATCTTGGTTACACTCTCTATCGAGACACCATTGGCCATAGCCCAAGGATGCGGAAATCAAGCGCTGATTGAGGAACTTGCCACGTTGAACCGGAAAATACGGCTTACCATAAAGCCGGTAGGTGGGCATGAAGGCAGAACGAATGACGGAAACCAGACTTGCCAAAGAAGATACGTACCCTCAATGGAGATTGCCGCTCCGTCAAATGGGCTGAAAAATATCCTAAGTTTGCCGCAAAGAGCCGCTTTTCAAGAAAGGACAAAGGTATGGCTAGTACCCGGAATAAATCCGACCTGCTGGCCATACCTTTGTCTGTAAAGGGAAGAAGGAAACTTTATCATTCTTCTTCCTCAAAGGAAAGGTTTTTCACCTGTCTGTTAATAACTTTACAGTTAATGGAATCCTTCAGATTGATTATATCCACAATCGATTAATACTTGGTTCCGTTCTCCTTTTCCGCAAAATGCAGACACCCGCTCAAACGCTCTCAATTTCTGACGAATCGAGATTTATCAGTTCGCAGACTTCATCGGGCAGCATGGAGAGTTTGACACAGTTGTCCTCGCAGATATGTTGCAGCACGGTCAGCATGTTGAGAGACTTCTTGTTACTTCTCACGGGTGCAGCAAATGATCCGCTTTCAAACTTAATTATCATTTTCATAACCTTTTATTTTTAGAGTGTTCTTCTTTTTTCCAGCAACGCAGCACATCCGAACGGTGGTAGTAAATCTTCCCCCTTGTCACGGTGGAAAGCCTATGAGCCGTCATTGCGTCGTCTTAAAAGTATCCTGTCGGACATCTTGGTAAGTAGGCGTACGCCATTTGAATCCAGTATTTCGCTGTCGGGCAAATTATGTATAGCAGGAGCCACTAACTTTTCAATATTGGTTACTTTGGCGAGTATGGCACTAAGCATGTGGCGCATCTGCGCCCACCCGGTATAGTTCTTCTGCTATTATAATGAGCTTATTTTTATTGTTTATGGTGCAATATTACAGAGATATAAGGTCACAGGTTACCCAACCGTTAAGTAACCGCCAAAAAAAGACAGGAAACGTCAAGTTATGACAAAAAATAGCCGGGAGGCACTGTTCCCGGCTATTTTTTGATAAGTAACTATTAATAAGTACGCCTATGTTTGTTAATACTCTAATAATCAGATTTGTATAAAAATAAACAAGAAAAGATTTTGTTATATTCCCAATATTGCCTACATTTGTATATGAGTTATTTGAAACTATGCAAAGTAGTGTAACCCGAAGCAGTACTTCCGTTTCCAAATCGTTACCTCATCTTTTAGGTTCTCTGTATTTATCTAATCTTTAGAGAGTTGCATTAAAATACTATGTTTCTCCCGTTGAAATAAGGAGTTCCATCAGACAGGCTCCTTTGTACCTCTCAAGAAATGAGGAAGATAAAGAGTATCCGTTTCGAGAACCTGATGATAAACGGTAAGGTGATGTCGGCATGATATGTCCGAAAGGCCCCAATGGTATAAGATTCCGGATTGGGCAGGTATCTTTGTGGAAGAGCATATGGAGAATGCAGCATTTGTGAAATAAAAAATAAGGGTAATTATTTAAGTGGAATAATTCTTTAAGAGCAATCCTTTTTCGTATCTTTGTCCATTGAAAATGAATAAATTATATTCTTATGGAATTACAAGATAGATATATCCGTTTTGATTGGGCAGTCAAACGCCTGTTGCGTCATAAAGCCAATTTTGGTGTGCTCGAAGGGTTCCTTACGGTGCTGATAGGTGATGATATCCATATAGTGGAGATTCTGGAAAGCGAGGGTAATCAGCAAACGGAGGAGGATAAGTTCAACCGGGTTGATATCAAGGCTCTTAATAGTAAAAATGAGATTGTTATCATCGAGATCCAAAATACCCGTGAACTGTATTATTTGGAGCGTATCCTGTATGGAGTAGCCAAGGCCATTACGGAGCATATCTCATTGGGTGAAACTTATTATAAAGTTAAAAAGATATATTCCATCAGTATCCTTTATTTCGATATCGGTTATGGAACTGATTATCTTTATCATGGGCAGAATATATTTAAAGGGGTGCATACGGGAGATTTCCTGCAGGTCAGTACCCGGGAGAAGGATGCTATTGTGCCTCGTATGCCTTCCGAAATTTATCCTGAGTATTTCCTTATCCGTGTGAATGAGTTTAATAAGGTGGCCATGACTCCCCTTGAGGAATGGATAGAATATTTGAAGACGGGTATTATCCGTCCTGACACGACAGCTCCCGGATTGGGGGAGGCACGTGAAAAATTGAAATATTATTCAATGACCCCTCAGGAACGTCATGCTTACGATGAACATCTCAGCGCTTTAATGATTCAGAATGATGTTCTTGATTCTGCCAAGTTGGAAGGAAAGATAGAAGGGCGTATGGAAGGTCGCGAAGAAGGTCGTATGGAGGGCCGCGAAGAAGGTCGTGCGGAAGGTCGCGAAGAAGGCATTAAGGAAGGTGTCGTTCGCAATGCCCGGAGGATGAAAGAAAAAGGGCTCTCTATAGAGGATATTATGGAAATTACAGGATTGACATTGGAAGAGGTTCATCAGTTGTAATTCTATGTTCGGTTAAAAAGATCCACAGGTATCCTCATGAGGTATCTGTGGATTTTTATTTTAATGAATGAGGTGTTGAGTGAATATCGTGAGTGGAGTGTATTAAAAAGAAAATATTCATTTAAACATATAGCTTGATGAGGAAATTAGTATTTGCTTTATTGTTATTGTGCAGTGCTTTGTTTGCTACTGCCCAAGAATGGCAATGGTCCGTACGGCTAAAAGGATTCATCTCTTCCGAAACTGGCAAAGAACCGACTGCCTTCCTGTGGATACCTTCCGATTGTCATCAGTTGCGTGCCGTAATGGTAGGAAAGCACAATATGAGTGAGGAAACCCTGTTCGAGATGCCGCGTTTCCGGGAAGCATTGTCCCGGATGGGAATCGGACTGGTATGGATCACTCCCGGAATCGACCAGCAATGGGATGTGACAAAGGGAACGCAAGAGATTTTCAATCGGATGATGAATGACCTGGCGGAAGTCAGCGGCTATTCTGAGTTGGAACATATACCTGTAGTTCCTGTCGGTCATTCGGCAATGGCCACTTATCCGTGGAATTTTGCCGCTTGGAATCCTGAACGGACATTGGCTGTCATTTCTTTGCATGGAGATGCTCCCCGTACCAACCTGTGTGGCTATGGCGGGGAGAATCTGGAGTGGGGTAGGACACGTAATATAGATGGTATTCCGGGATTGATGATTGAAGGAGAATATGAATGGTGGGAGGCGCGGGTGAACCCTGCTTTGGCATTTCGGATGATGTATCCCGAAAGTTGTATTTCATTTTTGTGTGATACGGGACGTGGACATTTTGATGTGGCCGGGCAGACTGCTGATTATATTGCTTTGTTTCTGCGAAAAGCGTTGGAATACCGTTTGTCCGGACATCCTTCTTTGAATGAGCCTGTCCGTTTGAAAAAACTGAATCCGGAAGAAGGGTGGTTGGCCGAGCGTTGGCGTCCGGAGCAGAAGGACAGGGCTAAGGCGGCTCCTTATCGGGACTATAAAGGAGATAAGCACGATGCATTTTGGTATTTTGATAAAGAAATGGCCGGACTGACCGAAGCCCGCTATGCAAAATATAAAGGTAAGCAGATGCAATATCTTGGATTTATGCAGAGAGGCCGGTTGGTTAAATATGATGCCGGACAACATGCCGGAGTGATTGCCGCTTTCCGGCCGGAAGCCGATGGTCTGACTTTTCACGTAAAAGGGGTGTATACGGACTCTTTACGCTCCTCACTGGTAAAGGAACATGCTCATGGCGGAATTGAAGTTACTCGTATTTGCGGTCCGGTGGCAAAGGTGAATGATACTACTTTTACCGTGCGTTTTTATAGAATGGGAATGGATAATCCGAAGCGTACCGGAGATATCTGGCTGTTGGCCGCTAATGAGGGTGACAGTAGATATAAGAGTGCGGTACAACAATTCAATATTCGTATTCCTTATCGGAATACAGAGGGAAAACGCCAATATATACTTTTTCCGGGGATAGAAGATGTGAGGGAAGGAGTGGAATCAGTTTCTCTTGAAGCTGTTTCTGATTGTGGATTGCCCGTATATTATTATGTAAAGGAAGGCCCTGCGGAATTACAAGATAACAGGCTGGTCTTTACGAAAATTCCTCCCCGCAGTAAATTTCCGGTGAAAGTCACCGTTGTAGCCTGGCAGTACGGGATTGCCGGACAGGTACAGACGGCTGAACCGGTGGAACGCAGTTTTTTTATAACGAAATAGTCAGCTCCGCGTTGAGTCTTTATTTCTTCTCTTTCGTATTGAATGATATAAAGGGAGAAGTTGCGATTTGTTATTATCATAATTCAGTAAATACCATGAAAAAGAAGCTGATGACTTGTCTTTATATATGCCTTTCTGTCATCCATGTTTTTGCTCAAACGAGGGAGCACGGGAGGACGGGAGAATTTAATATTCTGGATTTCGGAGCCACCCGTGATACTATGATGGTGCATACGAAAGCTATCAATGAAGCGATTGAAAGCTGTTACAGGCAGGGGGGCGGAAGAGTGGTTATTCCTCCGGGTAAATTTAAGACAGGTACTATTTTTCTGAAAGATAATGTAGAACTTCATTTGGATAACGGTACCTGCCTTTATGCCAGTGAGGATTATGCTGATTTTCCTATTCAGCCGAGAGCAGCTTACCGCTCTTTGAAAGATGCAGGCGGATGGTCGGCGTTGATTTATGCGGTGGGGGCTAGGAATATAGCCGTTACGGGCAAAGGCGTAATTGATGGGAGAGGAAAGGGCAGAAAAGGGCGTGTGGGCGGAGTACCGGGTGATGCCGACGGCAGGCCGCGCAATATCCTTTTTATTTCATGTAAAGGGGTACGTATCTCAGGTATCAGTATGAGGAATTCAGCCTTGTGGAATCAACATTATCTGGATTGTGAAGATGTTATTGTAGAGCATATCCATGTTTTCAACCATTGTAATGGTAATAATGACGGTATAGATATTGACGGTTGTCGCAGGTTTATCTTGTCTGATAGTGTCATCGATTCGGACGATGACGGAATCGTGTTGAAAAGTACGGGGCTGGCTCCTTGTGAAGATGTCGTTATTAATAATTGTATTGTCAGCAGCTTTGCCAATGCCATAAAATGTGGCACCGAATCGACCGGAGGATATAAGAATATTGTCATTTCTAATTGTATTGTTAAACCGAGTTGCAATAAAGGGGACCGCATTATAAAATCTACTCCAAGCGGTATTACGGCTATTTCTTTGGAGGTGGTGGATGGTGGAATAATGGATGGCGTGTCTATTGACAATATCGTAATTGAGGGTACGGAATGTCCTTTGTATGTCCGTTTGGCGAATAGAGGCCGGAAATATATAGATGAGGCTCCGGTTCCTCCAATAGGAAAAATGAGAAATATACAGATTAGTAATGTAACCGCTTATGATACCGGTAATTTTTGTTCTTCCATAACGGGGATTCCCGGTGGTGAAATAGAGAATATTTATTTGAGCAATGTTCGCTTTCTAAATAAAGGCGGGCTTGTAGCAGGAAATTGCCGGACGGCGAATGATATGCAAGGGAAACGGCATGATACTGCCGGAAATGTATTTCGGGACCAATATTGGTCTTCCCATCGGGAAGTGAAAGAGGATGAGAAAGGTTATCCGCAACCTACTGTATGGGGGAATCTGCCGAGTTATGGACTGTTTATCAGAAATGTGAGAAGTATAGCTGTGGACAATGCCACCTTTCAATCGGAAAAGCCTGATCCCAGGATACCGGTAATTGCCGTTAATGTAGGGAACTTGTCGCTTGACCGGATACAAGTCAACGACATTTCTTCCGCCGGTGTACTTTTGGATAATGTCAGGACGGCGGATGTAGACAGACGGTTGAGGAAAAGCGGAAAGTGATTTTCTATGTCGTTAAACAATAATTAAACCAACAGAAATATGAAACGGATATATGTATGTCTATTGATTTTTTTATGCTTTGCCTTTGTACAGGCGCAAAAGATAAAACACCCTGCTTTGCTTTATACTCCGGAGCGCATTCAGCAGGTGAAACAACGGATTGTAAATGATTTAAAGATGGCTGAGGCATGGGCTTCTATAAAGAAGACGGCAGATGAACAGTTGCAGAAAAAGAATCTAAGCAAGGCGGATTACCTGGCTTTGGCTTATTTGATGACAGATGAAAAAAAATACGCTGACAAATTGAAAGAGATTTTATTGGATGTCATTAAGGAGGATACGTGGGGCAGTGAAGAAATGCTGGCGCGTATCCCTGTCTGGAGAGCGGATTTGGGACTGGCACATAAAGCTTACCTTTCTGCCATAGCCTATGATGCTGTTTATAATGACCTTTCAAGTTCCGAGAGGAAAGAAATAGCGGAAGGATTGAAACGGTTGGCCCTTGACCCGTGTCTGGGGGACTGGGTGCTGGAGCCGGCACGTATTCATTCGTTGAATTCGATGGGACATAACTGGTGGACTTCTTGTGCCTGCATGGGCGGCATACTGGCCTTGAGTTTACAAAACGAATTGCCGGAGGCAAAGCAAGGAGCAGAGGCAGTATATGAGGCTCTTCCCCAATGGTTTGACTTTGCCGGAGATGTCTTGCAGCAGAAGCCGAAAAGCTTTGATGCCGACGGAGGGATGTATGAAAGCCTCAATTATGCCAATTTCGGGATTCAGGAAGCATTACAGTTTCGTTTGGCATGGATGAACACCCATCCCGGACAAAAGCCGGTTCAAATTCCGCAACTGAATAAATTGTCCGATTTCTTTGTGCATGTCTGCTATCCGCGTACAGGCATACTATATAATATGAATTTTGGTGACAGCCATAAGAATGTGACTGCCGAAAGTACCTTGATGCTGCTCTATGCGATAGGAATCAGGAATGATAATATGCTTTGGTATATGAATCAGGTGGAACAGGGGCAACACCGTGACGGTTATTTTATCGACCGTCCGATGGGATTTCTCTATACGCCCGATCTAAGCAAAGCGCCGCAGTTGCCTGAAATAAAGAAATCACAACTTTTTGCAGATTTTGGGTGGGCTACGATGCGTACTTCCTGGGAGAAGGATGCTACCATGCTGGCCGTTAAATCGGGGCATACATGGAATCATTCTCATGCGGACGCCAACTCGTTCATCATCTTTCATAAAGGAGTGGATATTATAAAAGATGCGGGAAACTGCTGGTATCCTAATCCCAGTTACCGTAATTATTTTTTTCAAAGCGAGGCACACAATGTCGTGCTTTTCAATGGCAAAGGACAGTCACGTGAACAACAATATCATGGTTCAATGCTGAGAGGGTATTTACATTATTTGCTCGATGCGGATAATGTAAAATATGTATTGGCCAATGGAACCGGCCCGTATTCAGACCAGTTTAGTCGTAATTTCCGTCATTTTCTGTGGATAGATGATGTGATTTATATGATTGATGATTTGAAAACTCATGATGTGGGACATTTTGAATGGCTTTGGCATCCGGGAGGAGAGGCGGAAAAACGTGGAATTGATCTGAATATAACAAATGGGAATTCTTCAGTTGTTGTCCGTCCGCTATATCCCCGTTTGTTGGCGAAATCCGATTTTGTACATGATTACCCCGAAGATTTATATTGGGAAGAAGTAGAAGCTCCAACGGAGGATTTAAAAGGAACAGAAACGTATTATTCATGCGAATCAGTAGTTGATTTCTGATTCTTGTTTTAAAAAATT
>UMFX01031643.1_pt1 | contig 122643 bp, 114 predicted proteins | sample 1965131 | NCBI WGS metagenome assembly UMFX01 (sample SAMEA4836058, study PRJEB28245) | human gut metagenome | biome: gut microbiome; material: fecal sample | place: Denmark | collected 2008 | reverse complement strand
GGCCCCATCCGATACCGTCTGTATACCCGCTGGCGTTTTCACGGCGGCGAGATCGTGCGGATGGTAACCTTTTCCGGCTTTACCTATCTGGTCGCCTGTTTCTTTCTGATTATCGTCGGTTATGTCATTACCCCGTCGCATGCATTCGGCGCCGGTTCGGTTTCCAAACTGACGACCGAAATCGTAACCCTGGGGGCGGTGATCGGGCTGGCGGTTTATTTCGGCCTCAGCCTGTTTTACAAAAAGCCGCTGATGGTCAAAGGTGTGGTGTTTGAAATGCCGCCGTTCAGAATGGCTTTGGCGCAGGTGTTCATCGGCGCGGCGGACATTCTGATGGCCTCGCTGGTGCTCTATTTTTCGCTGATTCCTTTTGTCGACATTTCTTTTGCCACTTTTATCGGGGTGTTTATCATTGCCCAGGTGCTGGGCGTGTTCAGCCAGGTGCCGGGCGGGTTGGGTGTTTTTGAAGGGCTGTTTATGTATATCATCCCGGGCGATCATAATCAGGCGATGCTGTTCGGCGCGCTGCTTGCCTATCGCATCATCTATTATCTGCTGCCGATGGTTGTTTCGGCGGTGATGCTGTTTTCTTACGAGGGGTATCTCAAGTATGTGAAAAAACAGCGGCTGGAAAAGCTGAAGATCGTCAACACCGCGCAGATGAACCGCAACAAAATATGACAAGGGCCCCGGGACGCGGGGCCTCTTTCAGGAAGGCAGAATGCTGACGATGAAGGCGACGAGAATGAGGATCATCAGCGTCATGCCGACAAGGATGACGGCGGGCGAAGATTCCGTTTCTTTCCGCAGGCGCCAGTCGGCGGCAAAAATGCCGAGGTAGCTGACCAGATAGGCGGCGCTCGACAGATTGACGATTGAACTGAAATCAAACGCGACGGTGGCGGCGATGATCAGCGCGGTGGTGGTAAAGTTGCCCCAGGTTCCCTGCCGCCAGAATTTCCTTTCGTAAATCGCGGGCAGCACTTTTTGTTCGCCGAGGGAACGGGAGATGCGGAAAATGCTGAAAAAAGTGGCGTTAATGCCGGAAACGAAGGCCAGCACGGCGGCAAGAAACATGAAGGCGTAGCCCCAGGAGCCGATCAGCCGGTCGGCGACCGCCGTTACCGCGGTGTCCGTATTGTGCAGCAGGTCGCCGGAAGGCGTATAGTTCAAGACCACGTAGGTGAGCCCGAGATAGAACAGGATGATGATGCCGAGAGTGAGAAAAATTCCCCTTTCGATCGTTTTGTGCGGATTTTTGACGTAAGGGGTGGCGTTGGTGATGACGCCGTAGCCGGCATAGGCAAAAAAGGTGATGCCGATGCTGCGGAGAAAGTCCGTCGGCCCGGCGCGGAAGTCAACCGGCGCCAGTTTCATTTCCGGGCGGGCGAAGGCGACGACGATCAGAATCAGCAGGATCGTCATTTTGATGCCGACGATCAGCGTTTCCGAACGGCCGACGTCGGAAGCCTGCAGCATATTCAAAAAAGCGAGCGATATGATCAGCAGGGCGGCAAACGAGTTGATCCAGAGCGGGGTCGGCGGGATACGGTCGAACAGTTCGGTGGCATAAATGCCGAAAGCCTTGGCCATCATCGAGATTGAAATTGCCGAGGTCAGCATATAGACGACCGACAGGCCGCCGGAAATCCATTTTTCGGGAAAGGCGATGTGAAAATAGTCGGTGAGGCCGCCGGCGGTGTGATAGCGGCCGGCCAGCCGGGCATAGGAATAGCCCGAAAACATGGCGGTGACGCCGGCGATGATGAAAGAATAGTACGCCTTGTGGCCGGAAAGGAGAATAACCTGGCCGAGCAGGGCGAAAATACCTGCGCCGACGATCGAACCGATGCCGAGCGCAACGATGTTGAGCAGATTCATCGAAGATTTGTTTTGCAGCATGAACAACTCCCTGTTTTTTAGAAGATGTAATCTTTACCGGCGCAATTTCAATTGAATTTTTTAGACAAAAAATGTTTGCGCTTATGAGGCGTTTGTGTTATATTTGGGCCATTGTTTGATAAAAATGCGGTTTTTGATCATGAATGAAGACAGTTTTATTTCTCCGGCCTTAACGGGCGATATCAACGAAAGGCTGGAAAAGCGCTTTGCGGACGAGGCCGTCCGCCGACAGAGTTTCAATGAAATCGAAAATATTGCCAAAATTTTGCGCATAGGCAAAAAATTTAAAGTTCCGCAGGCCGAACTGCTGTATCAGCTCTCGGACAAAAGTCCGTTGGAACTGTACCGGATAGGCCGGGTCTGCAAAAAATTCGCCGGCATTGCGGAAGCGCTCGGCGACAATGACGATGACAAAAATCTTTTGTGCCGCGTCCTCAATAATTATGTCAGGGAACAAATGCCGCTTGACCGGGAAGGGATTCTGGCCGACAAAATTGCGGAAACTTTTCCCAAGGTTTTGAATTATGCCCGTCCGGACGACATTACCGTTTCCGTTTTTTACAACAAGCATCACGAGGAGCATGTCGAATTCAGCAAAAGGGAAATTGTCGACAAGTTTTATTCGGTCGATTACGGCGTGTTGGTGGCCAATTTGGGACAGATAAAAACGCCGATTTTCGGCAAACGGAATCTGAAAGACGACGTTAACGAAGTAAAACGGCTGGAAGTCATGTCGCAGGCCGTCGGAAAACTGCCGCCGGCGAAGTTCATGCTGTTTGCCCTGCATTTTGACAAGTATATCGAAAAGCTTTCCGACATTGACGACGATTTGATGACGGGTGCGATCAAAAACGTGGTGCCGGTGATTAAAAACGGGAAAAACAAAATTCTCAATTCCGTCGGCAACATCTGGGGAACCGATATCTGCGACCACGGCAGCAGCGGCTTTGTCTTTCGCTGCCTAACCTCCAGGGTTACGCCCTACAACATCACCCGGCTGTGCCGTATCGCCGAACAGATTCCTTCAAGCGACGAAAACCGCTTTGAACGGATCCGGCTGGACGCGATCGCCGTCAGCGGCGCCTTTCCCCAGCTGCGTTCCTATATTCACAACCAGCAGCCCGAACAGCATAAGCTTTTGAAAAGAATGGTCTGGTATTATGATGCGGCCAAGGGGCTTAATCCCGAATTGCAGGAAGAATACAGACGAATGAAACTGCAGCGGATCATCAATTACATCGAAAAGAATTTTCCCGATTACAAAATTTCCGGCGACGATTTGTTTAACATTGAGAAGTATGAGATGCCGACGAGGGATGCGGACGGAAAACAGACGACCAACATTGAAGTTTTGCGGCGGCTGATGGACAATACGACGCCCCGCACCCTGGAAACGCCGCAGATCAACGACCGTTATACCAAACATTTGCTGGAAGACATGATGGACGCCAGATTTCCTTTCGTGACCCATGAAACCTACGGCAAATATCTGAACAAACTGAACAACCATCTGGAAAGGAAGATGAAGGGCGGCGCCATAGGCATTCCGCCGCGAACGATTAATTCCATTTTGTGGGGCGAGCGGCGGGGCTTTCTGGTGTTGAAAGACATGGACGCCGGTTATCAGCTGCACGCTTTTACGACGCCGTGGTTTAAGGAAATTCTCCGTTTTTACGAGCTGACGAATTCCGCTTCCGACGTGCCCAATACCGATTTGAGCAAGTTCCTTGCCTCGATCAGGGACAGTGAGATGGAGGAAGCCTATTCGAAAATTTCCTACCGGGTCAGCGCCAACATCACGGCGTTGTCCAAACGCCAGAGGGCGGATGCGACGGAATATTCCCGATATATCGGAAACCTGAACATTCCTCCGGCAGAAGCGGAAAGGCAGCAAAAGAAAATCAAGGATTCCCTGGACATAAAAATCAGCCGCAACATGTCCGGTTACAGTCTGGCCAACGCGTTGTTTGACTGCATTTCCCCCAAAAGAATGCCTTACAAGGCGTTGGCCGACTACATGAAGCGCCGGCAGTCTTACCGCTAAAGGCTGCCGCGCTTTTCCGGCCGGATCGGTGTTTTTTCGTTTTTCGGGCGGGACGGAAAACGGGGGATTGCTTTTACTTTATTCTTTTGCCGCGGAAACAAGCAGCATCATCGGCCGCCGCAGTTCGTCCCGCATTTCCGTTATGCTTTGCAGCATCTCGGCGGGCGGTTCGGGTTCGACCAGTGCCGTAAGCCGGAAGTCGGCAGACGTCAGACCGCGGATATACGTGGTGAGGGTTCTGTGGTGCTTGGTTATTTTTTCTCCGAGGAAAACGGCCTCCCTTTTTCCCTCAAAAAAATAATTGTCGACCGGCCAGTGTTTTTTGTTTCCCTTTTTGTCATAACACCAGTCCTGTTTTCCCTGAGCCGTAAAAACGGGATGTTCGACGGAAAACACAAAACGGCCGCCGGCGGGCAGGATTTGCGCAACTTTCCGGCATATGGCGGCGAAATCTTCCACGTAATGCAACGCCAGGGAACTGATGACGACATCAAAAGAGTTCTCGGCAAAATCAATATCTTCGATGGCCGTTCTCCGGAATTTGACGTTGCCAAAGCGATTTTTTCCGGCGGCGGTTTTCAGCATTTTTTCCGAAACGTCGATACCGAGAACCTGTTTTGCCCCGTGTTCGGCCGCGTAAAAACAGTGCCAGCCGAAGCCGCAGCCAAGGTCCAGTACGCGTTTTTCCGCAAAATCGGGCAGCAGCTTTTTCAGTTCGTGCCACTCTCCGGCGGCTTTCAGTCCGTGAACGGAGCGGGGAAAAGCGCTGTATTTGGCAAAAAAGGTTTCGTCATCATATTTGTTTTCGATCATTCCTGTTTTCCGTTAAATGTTCACTTTTTTGAAAAATCCGTCGTTTCCCCGGCTTTAAAATTATAGATCGGTTTGATGATTTTTTCGATTTCCGCGGTCGGCGCTATGTTGTTTACGATCTCGCTCATGTTTTTATAGGCCATCGGGCATTCGTCAAGCGTGTCGTCGTTGATCGAGGTGGTGTAGATGCCGGACATGGATCGTCTGAAGTCGTTCATGCCGAATATGCGTTTGGCCTGTACCCTGCTGTACAGACGTCCGGCACCGTGCGGGGCAGAGCAGTTCCAATCGGGGTTTCCTTTGCCGGTACAGATCAGGCTGCCGTCACGCATGTTTACGGGGATGAGAATTTTTTCGCCTTTCCCGGCCGAAACCGCCCCTTTTCGTAAAATCATAGCTTCCGTATCAATGTAATTGTGAATGGTGGTAAAGGAGTCGTCAATATGCAGCCCCAAAAAGGCGATTATGGCCTCAGCCATGGCTTTCCGGTTATATACGGCATATTTCTGAACAATCTTCATGTCGTGAACGTAATCGTCGAACAGCCGCCCCTCAAGATAAGCCAGGGCTTTGGGAACCTTTGTCGCGGCTTGTTTTTTTAATTCTGTTACGACCGATTGAATCTCCGTCCGGCGGCCTTCTTTTTTCAGCCTTTCTATGGTTTCGTTTATTTGGCAGAACGAATTGCCGTCAAGATTTTTTCCGGCTTCTTCCTGATAATATTCGGCCACCTGTTTTCCCAAGTAACGGCTTCCCGAGTGTATCACCAGATAAATGCGGCCGTCGTCGTCCCGGTCAACTTCGATAAAGTGGTTGCCTCCGCCGAGCGTGCCCAGGCTGTGAACGACTCTGTGCACGTTGATGCGGGGCAGGCACCTGAGCTCTTCAAGGCTGATGTTTTCAATATAAGGGTGCGGCGTTTGGCGGATGTTTATCCCGGCCGGAATTGAGGAACGAATAAAACCGTCAAGTTTTTCCGGGTCAATTTCCTTTTCCCGCAAAACGTAAGTTGCCATTCCGCAGCCGATGTCCACGCCGACGAGGTTGGGGACGATTTTGTCTTTGACGGTCATCGTTGTTCCGATCGTGCAGCCGGCGCCGGCATGGACGTCCGGCATGACGCGGATCAGACTTCCCTGCGTAAATTCCTGATTGCACAGGGTTTTTATCTGCTCTTCGGCAACGGGGTCGATCGTGTCCGTAAAAACTTTTGCCGAGTTGAATTTTCCGTTTATTTGCTTCATGTAATGACCTTTAAACAATTTACCAATTGTATCTTATTCATAATAAATCGTTTTTTTCAATCTTTTGTTTGGAGAAAATGCGGTTTTAATTTTTTTCGGGAAGGGAGCCGGAAACGGTTGCTGTATTTGCCGGAGCCTGTTTTTATTTTTTGCAGAAACAACCTTCCAGGTGGTCGTCGACAAAACCGGTTGCCTGCAGAAAAGCATAACAGATGGTTGAACCGAAAAACTTAAATCCCCGTTTTTTCATGTCTTTGCTGAGGGCGTCCGACTCCGGCGACGAGGCAGGAATTTCGCTTAAAACGGTAAAGCGGTTGACAATCGGCCGGCCGCCGGGCAGAAACGAGACGATATACTGATAAAAACTGCCGAACTCTTTTTGTACGGCCAGGAAACATTTCGCGTTGTTGATTGCGCCGGCAATTTTCAGGCGGTTGCGGACGATGCCGTCAAATTTCATCAGTCGTTCAACGTCTTCCGCCGTCATTTGCGCAACTTTTACGGCGTCAAAATGATGAAAGGCCTTTTTGTATCCTTCGCGTTTTCGGAGGATGGTAATCCAGGACAAACCGGCCTGAGCGCTTTCAAGCAGCAAAAATTCAAACAGAACTTGGTCGGAGGTGACCTGTCTGCCCCATTCTTCGTCGTGGTAGCGGATATAAAGTTCGTCTGTTCCCGCCCAGCCGCAGCGGCCGTTTATAATGTCTTTCATTTTTTGATCCCGTGTTGCCGTACCGTTGCCTTTGGCGGCGGATAAAAAAATACCTGCCGCAAAAGGCAGGTAAGGTTGGTCGGATTGACTGGACTCGAACCAGCGACCTCTACGTCCCGAACGTAGCGTTCTACCAGGCTGAACTACAATCCGATAACGGATGTATATTTACCACAAAAAAAATATATGACAACATATTTTTTTAATTGAATGAAAAAAATTTTTCATATACCTTTCCCATGAACTTAATTTGTCGGGAAAATCAGCATGTATAAAAAGTTTTCGTATTTTGTTGCCACCATGTTCGGGGTCGGTTATTGTCCGTTTGCGTCGGGTACGGCCGGTTCGCTTGCCACGCTTCCGTTTGCTTTTGCCGCTGCCTATTACGGCGGCACGGTCGGAATTGCCGCAGCGGCGGTTGTCGTCTTTTTTGCCGGAACCCTGGCCACCAAAGAGGTCTTGAAATATACCAAACACGATCCGTCGATCGTGGTGATTGATGAAACGGCCGGTCAGCTGTTTACTTTTGTTGCGGTGGCGGATCAGCTGACCGGTGCGGCGGACTGGCGGGCCTTTCTGCTGTATTTGTTCGGTTTCGGCTTGTTCAGGGTATTTGACATTACCAAGCCGCAGCCGGCGCGCTGGGCGGATTCCAAGGTCTTAAACGCCTGGGGCGTGATGCTGGACGATATTTTTGCCGGCGTCTACGCGGCGGTTATACTTTATGTTATTTCCATTTATCTGTAAGAGGTATTGTGAGCCGTCTGCAAGCAGGCGGCTTTTTTGCCGGATCCGGGGATAAAACGCCGGATGCCGCGGATTTTTGCGGGCGGTTTGAAAAATAGACGCATTTCCTCTTGTTTTGCCGAAAATTCGGACTATATCAACCGCAGACAACAGATGCGGGAAGAACGGCATGTGGGAACAAAAACATTGGAAAATCGCCGCAGCAGTCGTATTGCTGGTGACTTTGGCGCTGATTCTTTTTAATTAAAAGGAGATGGAAATGAAACTTTGGCATTGGCTGGTGGTGGCGGTTTTCATATTTGCGATCCTGATTTCGCTGTTTTTTTGAGAAATTTGTTTTTTTGTCTTGACATCAATGGAGAAAAAGCGTATCTATGCACCATCATTTATCGCGGGGTGGAGCAGCCCGGTAGCTCGTCAGGCTCATAACCTGAAGGTCGTAGGTTCAAATCCTGCCCCCGCAACCAGTTGTAAAAGAGGAAGTTTATACTTCCTCTTTTTTTGTTTTTCCAATATCTTGAAAAGTTAAAGAAACTGCGGGATTCATTTTTTATTTTGATGGTCGCGCCCTATTCTCCAGTATCTTTGTTTTTTTGCCAAAATCGGTTCAAAACACCCCAAATATATACTTTTTTGAAGGTCTGAACAGTCCAAACAACGCCCTTCAAGGGATTACCATGTTTTTATTGTTTCCACAGGCGCTTTTGGGCCCACCTTCCTCTTTTGGTTCTCTTTGTATAAGAGGCAATTATATTGATACAAATATTTTTCTTTTAATTTCAATCTGATGCGCTTTTTTGAAAATTTTTGGAAACGGTTTTTGATTTTATACGGGTGATCCTGTCGGAGGTTCAAAATGACAGACATTCAAAAAATCATACAACTTTTACTGCCGGAACTTTTGGCTTTGATTGATGGAAAAAATAGTCCGGATTTGCCGCAGAAAGGACTGGATAATAAGAAAATAAAGAGCATTCATGTTGTTGAGAAAGGAGTTGAAAATGGTGGAAACTGACGTTTTACGGCTCAACGATATGAGTGTTGGCGAGTTAAAAGAAATGTGGCGGCAATATTTTGACAGCGAGCCGATTTGGAAAACCAAGCGTTTTTATATTCCCAGACTTGCCTATCGAATGCAAGAACTTGCCTATGGCGGCGTTCCGGAACATATTAAAAACCTATTGCTTGGCAAAACGGTTTTGAAACACGCCGAGGACAACGATGGCACGGGACTTCCTCCGGTTGGAACCCGTCTGGTTAAGACCTATCGCGGAAAAGAATATAATGTCATTGTTTCTACCGCCGGCTTTCAATTTGAGGGGATTTATTACAAAAGTCTGTCCGCGGTTGCTTTAAAAATCACAGGCAAACGAATTTCCGGACGCTTTTTCTTTGGATTGGGAGAGAATAAATGAAAACCATACGATGTGCTGTTTATACCCGAAAATCAACGGAAGATGGTCTTGAAAAAGAATTTAACACGCTGGAAGCGCAACGGGAATCCGGAGAAAACTACATTAGAAGCCAGGCTTATCAAGGATGGGAAATCATCCCCACCCATTATGACGATGGCGGTTTTTCCGGCGGCACATTGAAACGTCCGGCCTTGCAACAACTTTTAAGAGATGTTGAGGCTGGAATGGTTGATATGATTGTTGTTTATAAAATCGACAGATTGACACGTTCGCTGATTGATTTTTCAAAACTTGTCGAAATTTTCGACCGCAATCAATGTTCTTTTGTGTCAGTGACGCAGAATTTTAACACTTATGATTCCATGGGGCGTCTGACGCTGAATGTTTTACTTTCTTTTGCGCAATTTGAGCGAGAGGTTATTACCGAGCGCATCCGGGATAAAGTGGACGCTTCCAAAAAGAAAGGTATGTGGATGGGAGGAGTTTTGCCACTTGGTTATGTTTCCGTGAATAAAAAATTGGAGATTATTCCGGAAGAAGCGAAAATTGTGCGTTTAGCTTTTGAAAAATATCTGATTTTTCGTTCAGAAATTGCGGTGGCGGAATGGCTCAACAACAATGGTTACACCACATTAAGCAAGGGAAATGGTAAATTTACCCATATGCGCGTGAGCAGCATGCTGAAAAACGTGCTTTATATCGGCAAAGTTCCTCATAAAGACAAGGTTTACAACGGTCAGCATCACGCAATCATTTCACAGGAATTATTTGATGAAGTTCAAAAAATCAAAAGTAAGAACCGCGTTGGCAGGCTTGCACCGTCCCGTTTTGTTGAACATGCTATGCTTAAAGGCCTCATTTATTGCGACTGTTGCCAGGCGGCGATGATTTCCACAAAATCAAATAAAAAGAATAAAGTTTACGAATATTATACCTCTTTCCGTGCGGTTAAAGAAGGCTTTAATAATTGCAAGATAGGAAGCATTCCCGCCGGCGAGATGGATAATTTCGTATTGCGGCAAATCGCAGGCATTATCAAATCGCCTAAAATCCTTGCCGGATTGATAGAACAAGCAAAAATCATACGTCCTGATATTAAAGATGTGCAAATTATTTCCAAATTACAGGATGGCGATGATTTCATTCAGAGATTGTCTTCTATTACTTTACGCCAACTATTGATTATGCTTGTTCAAAAAATCCGCGTGGATGTTGATCGTGTCAAAATTATGTATACAGAACTGGCTGTCAGTTTGATGGACGATAAAATGAAAGACGATTTGTTTCCCAATAATATTAACGGTGAAAGAAACGAGATTTTATACCGCGTCTGCTTACGCCGGAAACGCGGCTCACTGAAAATATTCGCTCCCGAGAAATATAAACCTGACGAAAATAATCCATTATATTTGGCATTGATAAAAGCTTTTGTTTGGCAGGATAAAATGAAAAAAGAAAACCTGTTTATTGAAGATTTGGCAAAGAGCGAAGGTCTGAGCCGTGAATATGTCGGCAAAGTGTTGCGCATGACGTATCTTGCTCCGGATATTGTGACGGCCATTGTGGATGGCGTTTATCCCAAAACACTTTCCCTTCGTAAAATTTTAGAATCGGAAATTCCATTGCTTTGGTCTCAGCAGCGATTAAAGTATGGCTTCAGTTTTTGATTGTACACAGATTTTTACACAAGCGATATTTTATTAAAATAATGTCAAGTCCTTATCTATGACACGCTTTCAACTTGTAATTGTTTTATCTGCGTATTGCACGCAAATGTATTAAACCTGAAAATAAGCCTCTATTCAATTATTTAACGGGGCTTATCAATGAACTTGAATATTTTTAACGGACTGCCTACGTATGTCCGCATAACAATTTTATCGCAAATTCGCAGATTGTTGTCAACCCCGATCTTTTCTCATGAAGATCGGGAAGATTTAATTCAAGAGCTGTTGCTTTTTTATTTGAAGCGGTTTTACAACGCTCATGATGTGGACGAGGCTTTAGTGGTGCATTCCATAAAGCAATACGCCACGAACCTGTTAACGCAAAGATACCATCGCCGCGATTTCTTATACTCCTCATTGGCCGACTATGACGCTGATGAGGAGTTTTCTTTTGCGGAAAACACGGAAACGCGGTTGATTGTCAGTGAAATTATGAATTGTGCCGAACCTAAGGAAAAAGAGATTGTAAAGCATATTCTATGCGGCAACAGCATTGATCAGATTTCCAGAGATCTGCATGTCAGTAAAAAGACTATTTACGGCTTTTTTGAAAAAATGAGAAAAAAATTAAAATAACGGAAACGATTTTTGATTTTCAGCGGGTGTTCCTGTTGTCATTAACAAACTTTGAAAGGAACAGCCATGAGAAAAAACGATCACACGGTTTATATCACGGAAGAGATACGCAAAATTCCGGTCATTTATTTATTGGATCTGGAAATGTCCGCTCTCGACCGCCTGGAAAAAATGGTACGAGACGAGGTCAAACGCACAAGTTTGGCGCTGGAATGGATACAGGGCATTAAAAATATAAAGAAGGCTTCTAAAGACGGAGGGCAAAATGGATAAAAAAACATCCTTTGTTTTGTATCCGGCAGATTTCCTTGCAGCTGTGCATAATTTTAAGAAAAGTCAGATAGCTGATTTAATAATTGCGCTGTGTGAAAAAAATTTTTACGGAGATGTTTCTTTTAAATTATCAGACCCGGTAAAAAAGCGTTTTTCATTAATTCAGGAAACAATTGAGAAAAACAATGCTAAGTATTTGGAAGTCCGTGAAAAGCGCCAGGCCAGCGCTAAGCAAAAAAACAGCAAACGTCAAGCAAAATCAAAGCAAAGTTCCAACAAAGAGCAAGCAAATGTGCCAACATCCCCATCAGATGAATCGGAGAATGAATCGGTATATGTATGTGAATCTGTAGATAAAGATAAAGGGACGGAGGTTGTGGATAAGCCTGTTTACGCCGGTGCACCGACTGTAGATGACGTGGCGGCGTATTGTCAGGAAAGCGGTTACACGATAGATCCGGCTGCTTTTGTGCGCTGGAATGAGGCACGCGGTTGGATGAACGGTAAAAAATACATTGCCGTGGACTGGAAAAAGGCGGTTCGGAAATGGTTTTGCAAGGAAAACGGCATCGCTTATTCGGAGATGGAGACTCTGGCGAATGTTTGTTCGGATGTGCTCGGCAAGGTAAAGGTGGTGCAAGATGTCTGATATTACAATCGAAAAAATCAAGCAAGATTTGGAAACCGCCGCTTATGTGGATAGGCTTTTGCCGGCTGTCCGCGCTCCCAAATACCGGTGTTGTATGCCGGATATTATTTACACGCCGCAGGAAATTGTTTTTATGGATAAGCGTCCGCTTAAAGTCCGTCCGAATCAGGAGCAGATATCTTTATGGGAACAGGTGATGCTGGAGTGGCTGCCCATATTATCGGTTGACGAACGCCGGCTGGTTTGGAAAAGAGCCAACCGTATTCCGTGGAAGCTGTTGTGCCGGGAGTTCGGCGTTTCACGGCAGATATTGGCCTTGCGCCATGAAAAAGCCCTTATTAAAATTCAATATGGATGCCTAAAATGTCATTGACATTTTCGTGGTTTACAAATCAGCAAAAAATGGTTACAAAAACAGGTATAATCGGGGCGGAGGTGAACAATCCGCCCTTTTTGATATTTTTTAGAGTCCGCAGGTATATCGCCTACGGGCCTTTTTTATGCTTGATAAAGGAGCGGCGATGAAAAAAACTGCGGAAGCCGTGTCGCTTGGACACCCTGACAAAATGGCGGATTATATTTCGTCTTATATTTTAGACAGGATGATTGAACAAGACGTGGCGGTCAAATATGCCGTTGAAGTAATGGTAAAAGATAATACGGTTGTGTTGGGCGGTGAAATCACGGGTGATGTAAACCTGGCAAGAATTAATTTTTATGTTGTCGAAGCGCTGGCGGAAATCGGGTACGATAAGTTTTACAGCCATCGTTGGGGAAATTACGCCATTAATCCTGAGAAACTGCAGATTATCAATCTTATTGGCAAGCAGTCGGCAGATATTTCACAAGGAGTTGAACAAGACGGCTGGGGCGATCAGGGGGTATTTGTCGGTTACGCTTGTCAGGGTACGGGCAACATCAGCCGCGAACAATATCTGGCCAAAAAATTATGCAACGCCTTATATGAGTATGCTTTGCAAAACATCCACCTGGGCATTGACATCAAAACGCAGATTACGCTGAATGAGCTTGGCGGTGTGGAAACGGCGGTTGTGGCTGTTCCGATGCTTAAAGACGTTGATCTGACGACTTTTATTGTTTTGGCATTGGGAGAGGAGCCGAAAAATATTATTGTCAATGGCACGGGAACATATAAATATCATTCATCCGTGGCCGATTGTGGCGTGACCGGTCGGAAGCTTGCGTGCGATTTTTATGGAACGGCTTGTCCGATCGGTGGTGGCAGTCCATGGACAAAGGATGCCAGCAAAGCCGACGTGACACTTAATTTTTATGCCCGCAAACTGGCCTTGGAATATCTGCAAGATAATGACGAGTGTTTTGTTTACCTTTCATCCTGCATTGGCCGGTCAGAATTACCGAACGCTGTTGTAAAAACAGTTAAGCATGATTTGATCACTGAACATTCTTTGCAGATTGATAAGAAACCGTCCGAAATTATCACCGAGCTTGGGCTGAATAAGCCTGTGTTCGCGAGGTTATGTCGGGAAGGATTCTTATAGATATAATAAATTTAGGAAATTTTAAGCATATCGTCTTTACACTAATGCGAAGTAGACTCTGGAGAACGTTATGGAAAACAATATTGTCATATATCAAACCCAAGACGGTCAAACTGATATTGATGTCCGGCTTGAAAATGGTACTGTCTGGCTAAGCCAAAAGCAAATGGCTACGTTGTTTGAAAAAGATGTTCGTACTATCAATGAACATATAAATAATGTTTTTTCTGAAGGTGAATTGGAAAAAGATTCAACTATCCGGAAATTCCGGATAGTTCAAACTGAAGGTAAACGTAAGGTTGAACGTAATATTGATTACTACAACCTTGATGTTATTATTTCTGTTGGTTATCGCGTTAAGAGTGTTCGAGGTACACAATTTCGTATTTGGGCGACACAAAAATTAAAAGATTATCTTGTAAAGGGTTTTGCCGTTAATGAAAAAAGGTTACGGGAAAAGACTGAACAAATTAAACAACTGCAACATAGCATCGACCTGCTTAACCGCTGTGTAGAAACTCAAGCACATAATTTAGACGATGCACAACAACTGACTAAACTAATGAGTGAGTTTGCCAGCGGGTTAACTTTGCTTGACGACTTTGACAACAAACAATTGGATCGTGCGGGCAATACAGTTAAAGAAGCTGTGTTTATTGACGTTCCAGAATTCTTAAATGTCATTGATAAAATGAAACCGGAATTTGGTTCGGATATTTTTGCCAACCCCAAAGATGACAGCTTTAATAGTTCCGTCCGTCAGATTTATCAGACTTTTGGAGGAAAAGACTGTTATCCGTCTTTGGAAGAAAAAGCGGCAATGCTACTGTATTTGATTGTAAAAAATCATAGCTTTTCCGATGGTAACAAACGTATTGGCGCAAATTGCTTTCTCTATTTTATGCAAAAGAACGGTATGCTTTATAAAAACGGAGGACCAATTATTAACAATGCAACTCTTGCCACTCTGACTATTTTGATTGCGGAGAGTAAACCTGAAGAAATGGAAACTGTAAAGCAGGTTGTTATTAGTGTTCTAAATAGAAATTAAACCTGCGGGTCCTTCCCGTGATTAAATCGTATGCGGGGGCGCAAGCCGCGGCGCAATTTCAGCGTCAGGCGTTTTTGTTTACTGGTCGGCATATCTCTGAAAACCAAGCAAAATAAGGTTTTCAGAGATATTTTATTTTTGGCGGCTGGTCACCCCGTGTTTTTGTCTGGTCACTTTTGTTTTTTTACGGAGAAATTTATGGAATTCCAAGAGAATTATCCGATAGATAAGCTCATTCCTTACGCACGCAACTCGCGCACACATAATGATGAGCAAATCGCTCAGATTGCCGCCAGTATCAAAGAGTTCGGCTTTACCAATCCGATTTTGATTGGTGTGGATGATGTCATTATTGCCGGGCATGGCAGACTGCTTGCGGCTCAACGCATGGGATTAAAAGAAGTTCCAGTCATCCGTCTGCCGCATCTGACCGAGACTCAGCGGCGGGCGTTGGTCATCGCCGACAACAAAATTGCTCTAAATGCCGGCTGGGATGAGGAGATGCTGGCGCTGGAGATGAAAGAACTGGGCGATCTGGAGTTTAACCTTGATATTTTGGGATTTTCTGAAGAGGAATTAAAAGAACTGAATGCTTTCGGCGAGCCGGAAACTTCTTCTGATGCCAATGAAGACGAAGTACCGGAATTTCCTGAAGAAGCGGTGACCAAGCCTGGTGATATCTGGCTTTTAGGCGAACACCGTCTGCTGTGCGGCGATACCACCATATATGACAATGTCAAAAAACTGATGCAAGATGACGTTGCTGCCATGATTTTTACCGATCCTCCGTATAATGTGAACTATGGCTCAACCATGAAAGACAGTCTGCGTTATCATGCCGGAACGCTTGGCGGACGTAAAATCATGAATGATAATCTCGGCGATGGTTTTGCACAATTTCTAACCGATAGCCTGTCCAACCTTATGAGGTTCAACAAGGGAGCAGTGTATGTCTGTATGAGTTCCAGTGAACTTCATACTCTTTACAATGCTTTTATCTCTGCCGGCGGCAAATGGTCGACTTTTATCATCTGGGCCAAAAACACTTTCACACTTGGACGAGCGGATTATCAGCGACAGTATGAACCGGTTTTGTATGGTTGGAATGCCAATCAAAAACACTACTGGTGCGGCGATCGTGATCAATCCGATGTCTGGGCGTACAACAAACCGGTCAAAAACGATCTGCATCCAACGATGAAACCGGTGGAACTGGTGGAAAGAGCTATAAATAACAGTTCAAAATTGGGGGATATCGTGTTGGATGGTTTTGGCGGCTCCGGTTCCACGATTATTGCGGCCGAGAAAACCGGGCGTAAAGCCCGTTTGATTGAGCTTGATCCGAAATTTTGCGATGTGATTGTCCGCCGCTGGGAAGAGTACACGGGCCAAAAAGCGCAACTCTTTGAAAGTCATGCGGAAAGTTTGAATAATCAATCAAGCGGTATATTGTACGAGAAAAAAGTTGCATCCCTTTAAGTGGCCGAATTATCGCCAGCAAACCCGCTGTTTAAAAAATATCATTATAATTCAATTTGTTATAATAAAAAATAATGCAGAATTAATTGGACTTTCCCTTATTTCCAAGCATTCATTGTGTTATAAAGAGGATAAAAACTCTACAATAAATTGAAAGAAAGGATAAAATAATGACTACGATTTTAGAAACAGAAAATAAAGGATGGGGATTCTGGGGAACGGCGGAAGGTTATCTTAAACATAAAAAGGACATGACCAGATTATGGAATGAAACTGCCAAACTTATCCAGAAGAATTCAGGACTTACTCCTGAAGAAACCCAGAAACTTATGGACAGCCGCTGGGGAAGACATATCGCCGACAGCCACATGGAGGAGATCAGGACGAATGTCGAAACCTTTATAAAAATAGCAGACCGCCGATTAACCAAAGAACGCATTATCGAGGACTACAGGTATTATGTTGATGAGACGGCCTATCAGGATATCATTCCTCAAAAGTATCGGGATTTTTGTAAAGAATTAAAGGCGCTGAGCTTAAAATACGGGATAGTTATCCAAGCGGTTGGCGGGGTCAGATTAAGTACCGAGAAGTTTACAGGCTATAATTCCGACCTTGACAGCGGCGACCTGATACCCGAATGGGAGGAATAAAAATGCCAAAATATAAGGATATTAAAGTAAAATTGGTTGGAGAAGATGGAAATGCCTTTTTTATCCTAAGTAGATGCTTGCAAGCAATGAAGCGCGCTGGTTTATCGGAGGAGGAACGACAAAAGTTTCAAAAGGAGGCAACAGCAGGTAATTATGACCATTTATTGGCAACTTGCATAGAATGGTTTGATATCGAATAATGCCAATTTTTGGCAGAACAACAACAGAAAATTATATTTTTTATTGCCTTTCTTAATGCATTTCTCTAAAATAGTTTTCAATATTTCATAAGGAGCCATTAATGAAAGATATACAAGGTAAAGAAAGAAATCTGCAAGATCTATTGGCAAATAAAAAATATACAATTCCGTTTTATCAACGGGAATATCAATGGGAGCGCAAACAGGTTGAAGAACTTATTAATGATTTAATGGATGAGTTTAATGATTCATTTAACCCAGAACATCTGAATCTGCAAGATCGTAGTTGCATAAGTGAATACGCTTCTTATTATATGGGAAGTGTCATTTTAAATACTCAAGACAATGCAATTATTGATGGTCAACAACGCCTGACAACTTTAACACTTCTTTTAATTTACCTTGATAATTTGCAAAAAGAAAAATTTTCTGAAGATGAACAGTCTGAAATTAAAAGCTTAATTTGTTCTAAAAGCTACGGTTTATATTCTTTTAATATGAATGTTGAGGAAAGAACTAAATGCCTTGAGTCACTTTATAAAACTGGAGAATATATAGATGAGCTCACAGATCCTAGTATCAAAAATATCTGTGATCGGTATGCAGATATTGTTGAAATTTTCCAAGCGGCATTGACTGAAAATGAACCATCAGAAGAAAGCATAAATGATAAAAAAATATTATTTTTTATCGATTGGCTCATCAATAAAGTATTCTTTATAGAAATAAAAACTGACAACGAGCAAGACGCGTACAAGGTATTTGTTACAATGAATGACAGAGGCTTACGATTAACGCCATCGGATATGCTAAAAGGTTATTTATTGTCACAGATTACGGATAACGCAAAACGTACAAGTGCAAACAAAATTTGGAAGGATCAACTAACCAAATTAAATAAAGTTGGAACGGCCTTAGAAGAAAAAGATTTTGTTGGTGACTTTATCAGGGATTGGCTAAGAGCCCAGTATGCTGACAACATAAAAGAAAATAAAAAAGGTGCTTTACCACAAGATTTTGATCTAATCGGTACAGGTTTTCATAAATGGGTAAAAGACAATGCTCTAAAACTTGGATTGCGATCCTCAGATGACTATTATTTATTCATTACCGAAAATTTCAAGGAATTTAGCAACCTTTATATAAAATTGAATGAGTATGCACGTAAGTATAACCATGACTTCGAGTACATTTACTATAATGCCAATCGCAGTATAACATCATTGCAGTATCAGCTTGAAATGGCCGCTATTGACATCAAGGATAGTGAGGATATAAAGAATCGAAAATTAAAATTGGTTTCTTGCTATGTGGATCAGTACATTGTTAGAAGAGTTATCAATTTTAAAAGTGTTGGTTATTCAGCTATCAAATACGCTATATTTACTTTGACACGCCAAATTAGGAGAAGAGACATCGATGAAATAAAAGTTATTTTGAAAAATACTGTTCAATCTCTAAAAGATAAAGATGATAAAGTTCTTACTCTTGAGGGAATAAAAGATTTTTATCTGAACAACTTCTTCAAATGGCATGTACAACATATTTTAGCTCGTTTTACTGATTATGTTGAGCGTGGTTCTGAGGTGCCAGAAACATCATTTGAAAAATATGTAGATACTAACAGAAAGAATCGATATGACATTGAACATATAACACCAAATAACTATCTTGCCAATAAAGATAAATACGTTGATGAGAAAGAGTTTGAAAATCAACGTAATATGCTGGGAGATTTGATTCTGCTTCCTGCAGATAAAAATAGGAGTTACAAAGATATGCCTTTTAGCGAAAAAGTTGAAAAGTATTTTGGAGAGAATTTACTAGCTAAAACACTTAACCATAAATGTTATGAGAACAATCCAAGGTTCTTAAAATTTAAATCTGATAATAATTTAGATTTTAAGGGATATGATGATTTTGATAAAAACACTATCCATGAAAGGCAAGAGTTGTACTATAATTTAGCAAAAAGGATATGGAACCCGGACAACTTTGATAGATTTTAAACAACAAAAAACTAGGAGATAATCCTAGTTTTTTGTTTTGACTCTTATTTTAAGTAATAAGTCCTCACGCCGTCCTTCTTTTGGAAGGCAATATTTTTTTTTCGCTTTTAGCGTAAAACGACATTGCACCGCGCATTGAGTTCTTTTTCCATCTGAGGGCCCCTGCCATCTCTTTTAAGGTTGTGCCTTCTGGCTGGCAAAGCATAGCAACTATAAAGTCTGTTTTATTGCACTTGTCTATTTCAACTGGTTAAGGCTATGCTAGCGTTTGCTCTGTTTCGGTCAAGATATTGTTTATTTTCTTAATCGTATGCTGGAGGTTGATTTTGAGTTTCCTTAGCCACTTAATTTTTATTTGATGTTGTCATGTTTTTATCCTTTCTATCTGATTAACAAACACAATGAATGCTTGGAAATAAAATTATATCCAGTAAATAATGTAAGAAAGTAAATAAATATGGCAAAAACAGTATCACTTCGGGAATATGCCAGAATTCGGGGTGTACGGTTGAATGCCGTGCAAACGGCGATTGCCTCTGGGCGTATTCATAAAACGTCGGACGGTAAAATCGATGTGGATGAAGCCAACAGGGAATGGTTTATGAATACAGATCCGGCCAAAAGCCGTAAGGCCGATCCACTGTTTGAGGCTCAGCCGGAATTATCCGGCGGCGGGCGGCAGAATTTTTCAACCTTTCAGCAGGCCAAAACAGCGGATGTTTATTATCGGGCGATGCTGGCCAAAGCAAAACTCAAAATGGTAACGGGAGAAACAATCGACCGCAAAAAGGCCGGACAGCACGCATTCAACCTCGGGAGAGCTTTGCGGGATTTGTTTTCCGGCTTTTCCACCCGCTATGGGGCGTTAATCGCGGCTGAACTCGGCGCAGATGAACATAAGACGGCGGTGGTGTTGGATGAATACATACGGAAACTCCTCTCCGAAAGCAGAGAGCTTATCGACCGGGAGCTTTGACGCAAAAGGCTATATTGAGGATGAATTTTTCAAGGGCGTGGAACCGGATTCATATATGCCGGTGTCGGAATGGGCTGATACATACCGCGTTCTTTCCAGCAAGTCGGCATCTGAACCGGGGCGCTGGCGAACAGACAGAACGCCGTATTTGAAAGAGATTATGAACTGCCTGTCGCCGAAAAGCCCTATTCAAAAGGTGGTGTTTATGAAAGGCGCGCAAATCGGAGGTACGGAATGCGGCAACAACTGGCTGGGATATGTCATGCACAAAGCGCCGGGGCCGATTATGGCGGTGTCGCCAACGGTGGAAATGGCCAAGCGTAATTCCAAACAACGCATAGATCCTCTGATTGAGGATTGTCCGGAACTCAAAAAACTGGTGGCTCCGGCGCGTTCCCGGGACAGCGGCAACACTATGTTGTCCAAAGATTTTCCGGGAGGCGTATTGGTGATGACTGGAGCGAACTCGGCGGTGGGGCTGCGTTCCATGCCGGCGCGGTATCTGTTTATGGATGAGATTGACGGCTATCCGCAGGATATTGACGGCGAAGGCGATCCGATTTTGCTGGCGGAACGGCGAACCGCCACATTCAACAAAAGAAAAAAGATTTTTCTGGTGTCCACGCCGACGATCAAAGGTCTGTCCAACATTGAGCGGGAGTTTGAAAACTCCGACAAGCGCTATTTTTTTGTGCCTTGCCCTTTCTGCGGCGCTTATCAGCGGCTGGAATGGAAACAGATACAGGCGGAAGATGGCAATGTGTTCTATGTGTGCGAGCATTGCGGTGGACATATCGGTGAACATTACAAAACTCAGATGCTGTCCAACGGCCGCTGGCAGGCAACCGCATCTAGCGATGGTGTGACGGCGGGTTTCCATTTATCGTCCCTGTATTCACCGATTGGGTGGCTGTCGTGGAAAGAATGCGTGGCTATTTATGAGAAAACCAAGAAAAATCCAAGCCTGATGCAGGGCTTTCAAAACACCATCCTGGGTGAGACCTTTGAGGCGGAAAGTGATGCGCCGGAATGGCAGCGCCTGTATGAAGCCAGAGAAACTTATCCGATCGGGACTGTTCCTTACGGCGGATTATTCTTAACCGCCGGTGTTGATATTCAAAAAGACCGTATTGAATGCGAAGTTGTGGCTTGGGGACGGCAGAAGCAGAGTTGGTCGGTGGCGTATTTTGTTTTAGACGGAGACACCGCCCGACCGGAAGTCTGGCGCAAACTTGAAAATGTGCTGACAAAAGATTATCCGCATGAAAGCGGCGTAACATTGCCGATACGGGTGATGTGCGTTGATTCCGGATATGCCACGCAGGATGTTTATTCTTTTGTAAGGCAGTTCAGCCAAGCGGTTTGGGGAGGCAATGGCGCGAGAGCAAGCCAGCCAAGAACGGTGGTTGCGGTCAAAGGCCAGAGCCGGGACACGGCGATGTTGTTGTCCACATCCAAGGCCGACACTAGGAAAAAGGGACTGAAAGTATGGAATGTGTCCGGTCCGGTTATCAAGACTGAGTTATACCGTTGGCTTAGGATGGAGCGTGTCGGTGAGGATGCTTCGCAGTTTGGACGCTGCCATTTTCCGCAGTATGCCGAGGAATATTTCAAACAGCTGACAGCGGAGCGGCAGGTGGTCAGGATAAGCAACGGCTATCCGAAACCGGTTTGGGAAAAAGATCCCGCACGGCGCAACGAGGCTTTGGACTGTCGGGTTTACGCCCGAGCCGGCGCGGCTATTTACGGTCTTGACCGCATGAGTGAAAAAGCCTGGGCCGAATTGGAGGCTCTTATTCCGGCAACGTCTGAGGCTAAGCCGAAAAAGAAACCGGCAAGATTTATACAGATGAAAGCGACAAAGGTGGATGATCCATGGCTGTAATTTTATTAAAATTAGGATAAAAATGGAAATTGAAACATTAAAATCACGATTAGCAGAAGCTGAAGAAGCTTATCATCAACTGATGATAGGCGCAAGGGAAGTGTCGGTAAATATCGGCAATTTTGGTTCTGTGACTTACAATCAGGCCAGTCGGACAAGTCTGGAAACCTATATTACAAACCTTAAATCGCAAATTGCTGTGGCAGAGGGGAAAACATTTAGCAGAAGGATGATTATGAAGGTAAATTTTTAACTTATTTACTATAATATATACAAGTATATTGGAAATAAATAAGGAGGGATATATGAGATTACTGGTCATAAATTTATCTTGGTTTGAAGGCAATTATGATAAAAAAGCAAAAACATCGGCATCTGGTTTTGCATATGCTAAAGAGGATCCTTATGTTCATGAATGTTTCAATTTTAAGAATAAAGGTGGTTCCTATTATGCTTTTGTTCCTGGTATATCTTCTTTAAATATCAAACGTCTTGGTGCTCTTCCTTCTGATAGTTCAATATCTGATGTATTTGTAATCTTTATATCCAAGGATTCAAAAATAGGAACGAGAAAAATAATAGGTTATTATGAAAATGCTACTGTATTTAAGAAATATCAAAAAGGTCCAAATAAAATGAATGGACAAAATATTTATTATTTGGTTTCTTCTTCCACTGCAAAAGTTTTTCCTGTTGAAAAAAGACCTGTAATTGATGGAATATCTTCATTCAAAGGTTCGAAAGGATTGTTTGGTCAAAAAGCAGTATGGTATCCGGATCTTAATAATCCGAACATTGTTAATATAGTTTCACGTATGCTTGCAGATATCGGAAAAAGTGAACAATTTTTCGGATACAAAAATCTTGAAGAGTATACTCAAACATTAAATATAGAAACAGAAATATCCTATCATGAAGATCCACAAAGACGAAAACAACGATTACAAAAAGCGCCAGATGTTCCAACAAAGGTACAAATGTTAACTTGCCAATATCTTAGAAATCCAGATGTTAGAGCCGAAGTATTATGCAGAGCAAAAGGAATATGTGAAGAATGTCACCAACCAGCACCATTTATATCAAAAAATACAGGACATCCGTATTTAGAGGTCCATCACAGAATACCTTTATCTCAGGGAGGAAAAGATACGGTGGAGAATTCCATAGCAGTTTGTCCTAATTGTCATAGAAAATTACACTTTGGATAGTTTGAATATAAAAAATAGATAAGCTCAACATAGTAGTTGGGCTTTTTTTATGGAAAAAACATGACAGATACATCACATAAAGCAGCATCGCAGACACTTAGGGAAATTGCTTCTTGGCAGCCCGGACGGGGTTCAGCGGACAGCGACCTTTTGCCCGAACTTTCCACTATGGTCGCCCGTTCCAGGGATTTGTTCCGCAACCACGGGATTGCCAGTGGTGCGATGCAGACGCTGACCGACAATATTGTCGGCACGGGTTTTCGTCTTTCCGCCAAGCCTGACTATAAGCTTTTAGGCAAAACCAAGGATTGGGAGGAGGAATGGCAGGCCAAAATTGAGGGATTGTGGCGCTCATGGTCGGAGACTTTTATGTGTGATGCGGCGCAAAGCCTCAATTTTCATGGACTGACAACGCAGATTTTTAAATCCTGTTTGATTAACGGCGAGGTGCTGGCGTTGGTTTTGTGGCTGCCGGAACGTCCGGTTGCCACCACCATTCAGCTAATCGAACCTGACAGGCTGTCCAATCCGAATAACAGCACCGATACAAAAACGTTGCGCGGCGGCGTGGAGATTGACCGTTTTGGCGCTCCGATCGCTTACCATATATTAAAAGAACATCCGGGGGATTATTGGATGTCTTCACTGGAATGGGAGCGTGTTCCAACTTTTACACCTTTCGGCCGACGGCGGGTGCTGCATGTTCATGACGTCAGCCGTATTGGACAGACCCGGGGAAAACCTATCCTTTCCTCGATTATGCCGATGTTTAAAATGCTTGATCATTATGAGCGTTCCGAATTGCAGGCGGCGATTGTCAACGCGATGATTGCCGCTTTTATCGAAACACCGATGGGGGGCGAAGAACTGAGCGAGTTGTTCGGTGGATCCAGCGATGATTATTTGAACGCCAAGAAAAATTGGCAGGTTAAGTTGGAGGGCGGCTCCATTATTCCGATATTTCCCGGAGACAAGGTTGCGCCGTTTACGCCAAGCCGGCCCAACTCCGCTTATGGAAGCTTTGTGGAGAATTTACTCCGACATATCGGCACGGGATTAAACATCCCGTATGAATTGTTGCTGAAGGACTTTTCCAAAACCAATTATTCCTCAGCGCGGTCGGCATTGTTGGAGGCATGGCGCTATTTTAATGGACGGCGGCAATGGCTGGCTGACTATTGGGCAACACCGGTCTATGAATTGTGGCTTGAAGAAATGGTCAATAAAGGCTTGGTGGACGCGCCGGATTTTTATAAAAACCGCTACGCCTACACCCGATGCAAATGGATTGGTCCGGGACGTGGTTGGGTTGATCCGGTTAAGGAAGCGCAGGCCTGCCAACTCCGCATGGAAATCGGTTTGTCCACGCTGGAAAACGAGTGCGCCTCTCAGGGACTGGATTGGGAGGAAGTGGTCGAACAACGATTAAGAGAGAAGAACAAACTGCAAAAATTAGGATTAACAGCAGGAGAATGTGAGAAAACAGGTCCAACAAATAGAGAAGAACAAGCCGTGTCTGATAGTGAATAGCGTAATATTTTATGAAAATCAGCAATATCATTGCATATTTTCATAAAATATAGTTGATTTATTAACTTTTTCAGGTTATCTTTTAGGTAAAGGAGATAACAAATGTATTACCAGAGAACTCTATCTTCAGTTATTGAAAAAGCTACTAAGTCGTTTAAGGTTGTTTTAATTACCGGACCAAGGCAAGTCGGAAAGTCAACTTTGTTTGAAAAAATGATGGAGCCAAACCGTACCAGAGTTTCATTAGATGATTCGGATGTTCTCACTTTGGCCAAACAAGATCCTAATTTGTTTTTTCAAACCTATCAGCCTCCTTTACTTATTGATGAAGTTCAAAAAGCTCCGGAACTATTGTTGCAAATAAAAAAGATTGTAGATAACACAAATGAGAAAGGGCTCTTTTGGTTAACAGGTTCACAAAAATTCACATTAATGAAAAATGTGTCGGAAAGTTTGGCCGGGCGTGTTGCTGTGCTGGATTTACAGGGATTGTCGCAGTCTGAAAAAAATAATGATTCAAACAGAGAACCTTTTGTGCCTGATATTCCATTACAGACAAAAAGACCTATATGGAGTGTTAAAGAAATTTTTGAGGTGATTCATAAAGGTTCTTATCCACAACTGTTTGACGGCATAACTGATTGGGAATTGTATTATAAGTCTTATGTTGACACCTATTTAATGCGCGATGTGAAAGATATTGTTCAATTGGAAAATGAATTGAATTTTATCCGTTTTCTTAAAATATTAGCGACAAGAACTTCCCAACCGCTAAACTATGCCGATTTGGCAAGAGATGTTGATATAGCTCCCAATACCGTGAAGAATTGGGTAAGTATTTTGCAAACATTGGGAATTATTTATCTATTGCCGGCTTATTTTGAAAATAATATTGGCAAAAGGTTAGTAAAATCACCAAAGCTTTATTTTATGGATACCGGTTTATGTGCCTATTTATGTTCTATAAAAACAGCCGAGACACTTGCAGATAGTCATTTAAGCGGCGAATTTGTGGAAACATATGCCGTTTCGGAAATTATAAAGAGCTATATTCATAACGGCAAAACACCGAATATCTATTATTGCCGCACTACAAATCAGGAAGAAATTGATGTTGTTATAGAAGAAGACAATAAAGTTTACCCGATTGAAATAAAAAAAACAGCAACACCTACAATATCTATGGCTAAAAATTTCAAGTTAATAGATGAAAAGAAAAAAGGTATTGGCTGTATTCTTTGTTTAAGTGAAAAATTTATTCCTATAAATAAAGAAATTTACATTATACCAATAAGTTATATTTAAATCAGTTACATCAATGCAGATTAAGCCTCACATAGTTGAGGCTTTTTTCATACCTGAAAGGAAAAAATGAAAATACTAGACAAGAGCATTTGGGCGATGACGCCGGAGATGATGGGAACGATGGTGGAGATCGCGAAGGAAAGCCGCAAAACGCCTGAAGCCATAGCCCGGGAGATGGGCAAAGATATGAAAGATGCCAACGCCGTCTCAATCAGAGACGGCGTTGCTGTTCTTAAAGTGTCCGGCCCGTTGTTTCGCTATGCCAACCTGATGACAAGGATTTGCGGCGCAACTTCGTATGAATTGTTGGCTCGGGACTTTAACAAAGAGTTGCAACATCCTGAAGTTAAAGCCATTCTACTTGATATTGACAGTTCGGGCGGTGAAGTCAACGGCTGTTCGGAGCTGGCGGATATGATTTTTCAGGCGAGAGGAAAAAAGCCGATTGTTGCTTATGCGTCCGGGGCCTGCTGTTCCGGAGCATATTGGATTGCCTCTGCCTGTGATAAGATTTTGGCTTCCGATACGGCGGTGCTTGGTTCTATCGGGGTGGTTTCTGTTTTTGAGAAGAATGATGATGGCAAAACAATAGAAATCGTTTCTTCTCAAAGCCCCAACAAGCTCCCGGATATTAACACAGAAGAAGGCAGAGCCAAGATTCAGGCAAGGGTTGATGAGCTGGCGGAGGTTTTTATCGCCAAAATCGCCCGCAACCGCGGTATCACGGCGGTGGATGTGGTTAAAAATTTTGGTGCCGGCGATGTGGCTGTCGGCCAATATGCCGTTCGCAACGGCCTGGCGGACGGATTGTCCTCGTTTGAGGCGATAATCGCAGGCTTTAATTTTCAACAAACGGAGAAAATATTCATGAATGATAATGAAAAACCAAGCGCTGAGGATATTCGGCGCATGGAACGGGAACGCATGGCGCAAGTTTTTGCCTCTGAGGTCGCCCAGGGAAAGGAGAACACGGCCAAACTGTTGCTGACAAAAACGGATTTGGCGGCAGACGATATCCTGGAGATTTTGGCGACTGTTCCCACTCATCGGGAAAGCGCTTTTGAACAGGCCATGGCGGCAATTAAGAATCCGGACATCCGTCCGGCGGCGGAAGCCGACAATGAAACCCCGGAGGCGGTTGCCCAGCGCATCGCCTCTTTAATTTAAGGAGAAACAGATGACAGCACAGGGATTTACGGATCAGGGTTCCACCACCTCCGACAATTTGTTAGCCGGCGAATTTCCAAGGATTGCCGAGTTGGCCACCGTTTCCGGCGGCAAGTATGCCCGTGGAACCATTCTAGGCAAAATAACGACCAGCGGCAAATGCACGATTTGCACATTGGCGGCAACGGATGGTTCAAAGGATGCTTACGCCGTTCTGGCGGAAGCGGTCGATGCATCGGAAGAAGACAAACAGGCTGTTGTTTATCTGACCGGGGAATTCAACGCGGCGGCGCTGACTGTCGGGAGCGGGCTTACGGTCGATGGCCTGAAAGACGCTCTCCGCGCCAAAAGCATTTTTATCAAAAACAACCAAGCATATTAGGAGCATAAACAGATGGATATTTTTTCAAACCAAGTGTTGGCCAAAGTGGTGGAACGCCTGCGGACACCGCCGTCATTTCTTTTGGATACGTTTTTTCCGAATGTTCAGACTTCCGACAAAGAAGAGATTTTCTTTGATGTGACGGACAGCAAACCGAGAATCTCGCCGTTTGTGTCACCTCTGCTGCCGGGAAAGGTTGTTGACGGCGGCGGTTATCAGACCAAATCGTTCAAACCGGCGTATGTCAAGGATAAACGTCGTTTTGACGCCAACATACCTTATAAACGCATTGCCGGCGAGGCAATCGGCGGTTCTTTGTCCCCTGCTCAGCGTTATGAACGGGCATTGGCAACACATCTTAAGGATCAACTGGACAATCTGACCCGCCGCGAGGAAGTGATGGCGGCAGAAATTCTGCGTACCGGCAAAGTTATCGTATCCGGGGACGGTTATCCGGCGCAGACGGTTGATTTCGGGAGAGATGAGACTTTAACCAAAGCTTTGAGCGGTTCGTCAACTTGGGAAACTGCCGGTGTCAATCCGATTGACAATCTGGAAGACTGGGCGATTGCCATTCAGGACAAATCCGGTATGGTCGCCAAAACCGTGGTTATGGATCCGCAGGCATGGAAGATTTTCCGGGGCAATGACATCGTGCAGAAATATCTGGATGTCCGCCGTGGCACAAACAACAGTCTTTCCATCGATCCGGCGTTGCGTTCGGAAGATGCCAAAGCCCGTTATATCGGCTCAATCGGTGATTTTGATCTCTGGGTTTATAACGACACCTATATCAATGACGCCGGACAGACGGCAAAGCTTCTGCCGGAAAAGACGGTACTGCTCGGATCTCGCGAGGGACTGGAGGGAACACGCTGTTACGGTGCCATTCATGATGAAAAAGCCAACTGGACGGCCAGCCGCTATTTTACAAAGTCATGGATAGAAGAAGATCCCAGCGTGCGTTGGCTGTTGCTGCAGTCCGCCCCGCTGGTTGTTCCGTATCGGCCGAACGCCTCCATGTGCGTAACCATTGGGTAAAGGAGGTAAAGATGAAAATAAGGGCTTTGATTACTCTGGTTATTGGTAAAAATAAAGAAATATTGCCGGGCAATACCTGCGATGTCAGCGAAACGGAAGCCAATCGGCTGATTGCTCTGGGATTTGCGGAAAAATTAGCCAAAGGGTCGGCGGCGAACTCTTTGTCCGACCTAGGTAAGAAGCAAGCGGAGAATAAGGAAAATGACGGTAAACCCGATGAAAACGGCAACGGACAGTCTGTTCAACCGGCTGGGACGGACGGCAACATACAAAAATAGCTCCGTCCGACTGATTTTAAGCGAGCCTGACGAGATAACCGAAGTCGGGTTTGTCAATGCCCATTCCGGCACGCATCGGGCGAAAATCAGAATTTCCGATGCGCCGGATTTAAAAGTTGGCGATAAAATCGGAATGGACGGCAAAATTTATGCTGTCCGTTCCGAACCTGTCAAAGACATCCATAATCTGATATGGAGTTGCGATCTGGTATGCGTTTAAAAGCGGCAACGGAAGGCAGTTTGGTGGAATATATGGAACGAGAGTATCAAAACTGCGCCAGAGCAGTGACCAAAGGGGTATCTCTTGCCGCCAACGGTTTAAAGACCGCCATGCGAACGCAGGTCAAATCCGCGGGACTGGGTTCAAGACTGGCCAACACCTGGCGGGGAGATGTTTATCCAAAAGCTAAAAACAGCGTTTCTGCCGCCGGCGTGGTCTATACCAAGGCGCAGAAAATCATGGAAGGCTTTGAGTATCAGACGGTTGTCCGCGGCAAGGATGGCTTGTGGCTGGCGATACCGACCGCCGCCATTTCCAAACGAATCCGCAACAAACGTATGACGCCGGCTTTATATGAAAGGTCAAAAGGTGTTCGTCTGCGGTTCGTGTATCGGAAAAACGGCGCGTCGCTTTTGGTGCATGAACAAAAAAGGAAAACAATCATCGCTTTTGTTCTCGTGCCTCAGGTTAGAATGCCCAAACTGATTAATTTTGCTGCGGAAGGTGCAAAATGGCAGGCGAAACTGCCGTCTTTAATTTTGGAGAATTGGCGTGAGCAAACGTGAACAAGTTTTACAGGCCCTGTTTACAAGGCTTTCAGCATTACCTGACACGGAAGTCAGACGCAATATCTCGCTTCCGGTTAAAATTCCTTCTTCGGGTCTGGTGGTCCTGCGGGATGGAAATATCGGCGAGCCGGAGATTTTGCTGTCACCGATGTGTTATGTGTTCCATCATCGGGCGGAGATTGAGGTTCTGGTGCAAAAAACAGACGATGCCGATAATGATGCCAGGCTTGACCGTTTGTTGGAGAGTGTCGGGCGTTTGTTGGCTGTTGATACAACGCTTTCCGGATTAATTGACCATATGCATGCCGAACCGCCGGAGTTTATCGAACAGCCGATTGAGGGTGGATTAACCATCAAAGTGGCCATCGTGTCGGTAACACTGGAATATGTTTCTGATTCAAATTTAACTTAAAGGAGTATGTTATGGCTAGAGCCTATGGCTGGAACGCCCAGCTTTTAATTGCCGAAGAAAACGAGTACGGCGTGCCGCCGGAAGAAAATTACCGGAAAATCCCGTTTATTTCCTCATCTTTGGACGGCGAGCAGAATCTCCTGTCGTCCAATGTTTTGGGATTGGGACGAGATCCAACACAACCTTTTCAGGATGTTATCAACGTGGACGGAGATATGGCCGTCCCGGTGGATATGCGCAATATTGGCCTTTGGCTGAAGGCTGTGTTCGGCGCACCGGCCACAACTGACAATGAAGATGGGAGTTTTACTCATACTTTTGAAAGCGGGAAAACATCTGTTCCAAATTATTCGCTGGAAGTCGGATTGCCGGAGATTCCGCAGTTTATCAGGTTTTCCGGTGTGCGCGCCAACAGCATTGCTTTTAATTTTCAGCGGTCCGGCGAAGCGCAGGCCACCATCAATCTGATGGCGCAGGGTGAAAGCGGCTCGGAAACGGCTATTGACACGGCTCCGGAAGTTTATCCCTACACCCGTGTGTCGCAATTTCAGGGATATATAAAGAGCGGCGGCGAGCTTTTGGCCAATATTGTTTCGGCAAGCGCCACTTATTCCAACAATCTGGAAAAAATCGAAACCATCCGCAACGATGGCAAGGTTGAGGCGATTGATTTGGGCGTGGCGAGTTTATCCGGTAGCATTTCCGCAAAATACGCAGATAATGTTCTGCTTGATAAAGCCAGAGCTGGAATGCCGGTGGATATTGAGTTGGGTTATCAGCTTTCGGAGACAATGAAACTTGTTATTTCCTGCCATGAAGTCTATCTGCCCAAACCCAAACGCTCAATTGACGGTCCGGGCGGAATCGAATGTTCATATGACTTTCAGGGAGCAAAAGATCAGGACTTGGGTAAAATGATGACGGTAACATTAGTCAATGATGTGGAGGAATACTAAATGCTGAAATTAAAAATACAAAAGGAGCCGTATTGGCTGGAGCTTGGTTACGGGGTGAAAGTCAAGGTTAAGCCGTGTACTTCATCTGTTTTTTATGAGGCCAAAGCTTATATGAACAGTAAGTTGGCGGAATTGGCTAAAACTTATAAGGCCAATAAAGAGGCGGGAATCGAAGACGGGACAGCAGAAAGCATTGAAAATCCTGTCAAACGTGAGGCGCTGGCGGATAGGTTTTTGCTCATCGGACTGGGAATTGCCGGCATTTTGGAATGGGATGGTGTGATGGAGGCCGATGAAGACAAATCTGCGCCGTTAACGGAAAGCAAGATTGACGAGCTGTTTTCCAATTTTTGGGCGGTGGCGGAGAATTTCCGTACTCAGTATTGCGGTTTGCGGGAAGTGTTGGAAGCTGAAAAAAACGTATCTTTGCCCGCGCAAAATGGCACTTCGGCGATGGGCGAAGATACTGTGTCGGATGTAACCAAGACGGAAAAATCTTCTGTCCGTTCCACAAATGCCGATATATAGAAACTTCCCTAAAAACCGTTGAAGGTTATCAGGCTTGGGAAATTTTATTAAAACTTTCCAAGCCAGACCTATCTCTTGCCTTCTCCTTAGCTCAAAATCTTGGGCTGGATATGGAAATAATGAGCGAACTTTTGCCAGTTGGTATAAGAGGAATTGATGAATGTGTGAATAATAAAAATAACTAATTTGTGTCAAAGAAAAAATTTTTATAAAATTCAATACATCAATACAAAAAACAGGAGATACTTTTGACAAAAGACAAAGTTAAACAGGATATACATAACTTTTTTAGTAAAAATTTATTATATCTAAAGATACTACATTCAACCTATCATTCTTTAAGACAATATAGTAACCCCTTGCGTTTTAATAATTTTTGTCTTGGATATCGTGAGCTTTTTAGAATGTTCTTAGAAGAAACTGTTCAAGATTCAGATGTAAAATCCTGCTCTTGGTTTAGTGAGGAAAATAAAAAATACTTTGATAAAGATAAAAATAGGATCAGCAGAAGAGCATATCTAAGATACAAAATATTTAATAATTTATCGGATGATATTGTTCAGTGTTTTCCTCATGCTTTTGAAGAAATAGATAATTTTTTAAAATTATATAACAAACTCTCTGACTTCGTTCATATAAAATCTGCAACATTTGATATCGATGATGAAAAAATTAAAGAATTAAAAACTTCTTTTGAAAGTTGCGTGTTATCTCTCATAAATAATTACAATGTTCTCGAAAAAATAGCATCGACATATTTTTTTGAAGAATATCACGAAATGCTAGAAGATTATGTTTGTAACTATGACATTGAAGAAATTAGTCTTTTATCTGGTTCAGGATATTATATTAATGACTTTTATATAAAAAATATTGATTTTTTAAATGGTAACAACAATACAATATCAATAAAAATTCATGGAAGGATTTATCTTGAGAGTTATTATGGGCATGGAGAAGAAAGCGTTTCAATCCCCAATGACTTTCCTTTCTCTGCTCAGGTAGAACTTAGTATAAGTCCTTGTCAAATCATTCAAATGAACAATATAGAAGTAGATACTTCATCTTTTTATGAATAAAAAACTTTTATTGAATATTTGCACCTCACCATAGAGTTGGGGTGTTTTTTTATGGAAAAATTATGAGTGCGGTTAAGAATTTAAGCATAAGGTTATCTGCGGTTGGCGGTGATAAAGTCCGGCAGGAGTTCAAAAGCTTAGGCGCGGACGGCGACAGGGCTTTTCGGCGGATTACACAGGTTATTCAACCGGCCAATGATAATTTGAAGGCTCTGGATGCGACAGCCCGGTCTTTCAATGAAGTCATCCGTCAGGGAACAGCGCTGTTTGGCGCGTACCTGGGTTTTCAGGGGCTCAAAAATACTTTTTCTGCCATTTTTAGCGCCAACACGACTTTTGAAAGACTCTCGGCATCGCTTAAAACGGTTACTGGATCGGCGGAAGCGGCGCAAGAGGCTTTTGCCCTGATTGAAAAATTTGCCGTTGACACACCGTACCAGCTTAACGAAATTGTGGAGGCTTTTATCCGGTTACAGGCGTTGGGACTTGATCCATCTGAAGAAGCTCTGACTTCTTATGGAAACACGGCATCGGCGTTCAGCAGAAATATGATTGATTTTGTGGAGGCGGTCGCTGATGCAACGGTTGGAGAGTTTGAACGCCTTAAAAGCTTTGGAATCAAAGCTAATACCCTGACAGATGAAGTCAAATTTACTTTTGCCGGGGTTACAACAACGGTTAAGAAAAACGCCGCGGATATAGAAAAATATCTCCGTTCTTTGGGAGATGTCCAGTTTGCCGGAGCAATGGACGAGCAGATGAAAACCATGAACGGCGTATTGTCCAACATTGAGGACAGTTTTGAAAAGCTTTACCGCCAAGTTGGCCAAAGCGGTTTGAATGATGCCTTAAAAGCCACTTTTACCCGTTTTAACGAATTGGTGGAAAGAGGTGGAAACGCGGCTGATGTTGTTGGTAAAACTCTGGCAAGCGCGGTAACCGTTGCGGCGGATGCTTTTTTCCTGCTGGCGGAGCATGCCGATACGGCGCTGGTTTTGCTGACGGCACGGCTTGGTTCATCGGCAATCTTGGGTGGATTAAATCTGTTGCGAGCCGGAATCGGATATGTGCAGATATCCATGGCTGGGCTTTCCGTTTCCACCAAATCGGCGATTGCCGGTATTGTGATGATGAGTAATGTTTCCAAATTGGCGGCGACACAAATGGCTTTGATGGCAACAGCCGCCGGTGTTTTGAAAGGCGCTTTGGCTCTTGTAGGCGGACCGGCGGGGCTGGCGGTTTTGGCCGGAATGGCGATTTATAAACTGGTTGACAGCCATGATGTTGCCAAAAAAGCGGCGGAAGACCATGCCGAGACATTGAAAAAACTTCAGGACGAGTTGAAAGCCACGGCTGAAGAAGCGGCGAGTTTTTCCGCGGAACAGACAAAAGACATGGCGTTGGCGGAGTGGGGTTTAAAACTCAAAACCGCCGAACAAAATGTCCGTGATTTGCGTAAAGAGCTGAAAAATACCGGTGGTTTGTCTCTTGTTACACGCCTCACACCGAACGCCCTGCTCAAGGATTATGAGGTTTATGCCAAGGACTGGGCGAACATTTTGCGCCAATCAAAGACTGATTTGGAGCAATATGAAAAAGAAATTTGGAAAATTGCGGCGGAATATCCGGATTTTCAACCGCAGGCGCAGGAAATTCAGAACAAGCTTTTATTGCTGAAAGCGGCCGAACAGGATGCATGGACGGCGCGGGAGGAGCTGAAATATCTTGAAAACCCCGAACTGCGGCCGAAAATTGAAGTGGAGGCAGAGACAACCGCCATGCGAAAATCTTCCGCTAACACTGATGCTTATAAAAAGACGCTTGAAGACATTAAACAAAAGCTTTTGGAACTGAAATCGCCGTATGAACAGGCGATGGCAAAAGCGGACGAGTGGCGGGCTAACGCCCTTAAAAATCTGGATGCCAGTTCGGCTGATTATGAAACCTATAAAGAACAGATTGCTTTGGTTTATGACGATATGGTTAAAAAGGCCGATGAGACGGCGCTTAATTCTTCCAAATCTTTGGAAGATGGCTTTAAACGCGGCTTTCGGAACATTCAGGATGAAATCGGCGATTTTGCCAGCTTGGCTGAAAATGCGGTTAAAAACGCTTTTTCCGGTATGGAAGACGTTCTTGCAAATTTTGTCACTACTGGAAAAATAAATTTTTCCGATTTCGCCGATGCGGTTGTCAGTGATTTGTCCCGCATTGCCATCAGGCAGGCCATAACCCAACCCTTGATGGAAGGAATCGGCGGCTTTTTTGGATTTTCCATGGCCCATGGCGGCGGAATCATTGGCGCGGACAAATTGGCGGCGAAATCCGCCAGCCCGTTGGTTTTTGCCAATGCGCCCAGATTTCATTCCGGCGGCATCGTTGGAGACGAAGTGCCGATTATCGCCAAACGAGGTGAAGGTGTTTTTACCCGAGAGCAGATGAAAGCGCTGGGTGATAATGGAACAAATGTCAACATCAGCGTCAATGTGGTTAATAATGCCGCTTCAGACGTTAAAACTTCTGTTTCCAAGTCAGATCAGGGCAATGGAAAGTTCAATCTGGATATAATGATTGAGAAAATCGAGGGAGCGATCGGCAAAAATATCGGTAAAGGTGAAGGTCTGTCTCCGATTTTGGAACAAAGATACGGCCTTAATCCGGCGTATGGGAGTTATCGTTAGAATTCTTGGCTGTTCCGTGACCAAAGTGTTTAGAGAGAGCTTCCTCGCAATGATGTATTACGGCTCCATTACAGTCTTCTACATGTTCATAATAGTAGTCATTATCTTTATCAATGATACGTTTTATTTTTGCGCGACCATTATCAGTTTTCTTAGAGGGAACATTTCCTTGCATTAAATCATAACGCAATTTTTTATTACTGGGATATTGATCGTTTTTAACTTTTATTCGTTCACTAGTAGCAAGGTGCAGTTCTTCACGAACTTGAAGAAGTGCTGTTTTTTTATTACTATGACAATTCGGACAAATTTCTTCGGTCTCTTGCAGTTCTTGTCCGCAATTATCACATGTTATTTTCCATGAAACTTCAGTCATAATCTCTCCTGAAGAGGATATCTATAACAAAAGGAATAAAATGACAATAGTAAAATTTCCTAAAAAACTGCCATATCCAACTGTTGAGGGCTACACCATAAGGCCCGGCGAGGCCATTGTCAGAACGGAGATGGAAGCTGGACCAGCCCGGCAACGGCGGCGTTACACGCAAACACCAAGCAAAATTGCGGTCAAGTGGATTATGAATCCTGAACAGTTCTGTCTTTTTGAAGCCTGGTACAAGTATCAGGCCAAAGAGGGCGCTGAATGGTTTATAATTTCGCTTTTGGGTGGAATGGGTTTGATAGAACAAGACGCGCGGTTTACGCAACAGTTCGAAGCAACTCTGGTTTCCGGGCGGTTGTGGCAGATTATGACCGAGCTTGAAATCCGCGACCGCCCGACCATCAGCGAAGATGCCATGGATGTTGTTTCAGAAATAGACCTGCACAGTTTGGAATTTCTGTCTTCAAAACTCCATATTTTGGTTCATTCATCTCTGCCGAGAAAACTTAATTAAGGGATATTCGATGACAAATATGCAAGAAAGGCTTAACGCCGCGGTTGACACAACCGAGGCTGATTCCGCGTTGTTTCACACGATTATGCACGGAGATGACCAGACTGTTGTTCAGACAGAAAATGGTGGAGTGCCAAGTGTTGCCAAAGCAATCAATGATTTATGCGGTTCAATCAGTTCCGAAAGCAACAATATTATAAGAATTGCCTCGGAAGCAGCTATATCTGCTGAAAAAAGCGCAATTTTATGTAAGGAAACTGAAACAAAAGTTTTGGAAAACGCAAAAATTGCTCATAACGCAAAAATTTGGGCGGAGGGGTCTGATGAACAAGTGGCGGCCTGCGGCGGCACACATTCCGCCCGCGGCTGGGTTGAACTTGCGCGCAAAACCACGATTGGCTGTTATCCAACAGAGGTCAGCGGAACAGCGTCGGCCAGTCAGCGGGAACTTTTTTTGAACGGCGCAATCTTAGGTGTTTCCGGACAAATACTATCAGTTATTGTCGAAAACACCTGCCTTTTACCGCAAAACTACACTCTTTCGGAAGATGGAAAAAATGTCAGATTAATGTCTCCCCTTTCGGTGGGGGAGCGCTGGAGTGTTAAATATTTGCAAGATATTCAGACGCTTTCCACGCTTGTGGGGGCGATTGTTTATGAAGATATGGAGGTTGCTTGATATGAGCGAGGATAAAAGCAAAATTCCGGCGACCAGAATACACACGGACGCCAAACCGGTCGAAGGCAGTGTTAATTTGATCACTTCCGGCGCTGTCGCCGCGGCTCTTGATGAGGTTTTGGAACAAACGGTTAAAAGAGCAGAAGCCGACGCTGATGGAAATGATATTGGCAAAACCTACGCCCGCATTGCGGACGTTATTTTTTATGAAGAAGTTTAATTTATGGAGGAAAATATGACAATTAAAAATATTAAATTGAAAAATGCATCCGGCGATTATTTGTATCCCTACACAGAAAATCTTCCGATTGCAACGACAGAAAAAGCAGGCGTGGTTATCTTGGACGACACGCCAACCGAAAGTTCGACCAACGCCTTATCGTCAGGCGGGGCAAAAATTGCTTTGGATGAAAAGTTGGATGTGTCCGGAACGGCGTTGAAAGCGACGGCTGATGCGGAAGGCAATGAAATTACGGTAACTTATGCCACCAAAAGTGAGCTCTCTTTAATAGAGACAAAGGCCAACGAAGCCAAAAGTCTTGCGGAGGGACGAACCAGAGCGTCTTCTTTTGCGTCATATGCGGATTTGATCTCTGCTCTAAACACTGTATCCAAGACAGATTATAAAATCGGAGACATTTTTTATATTCAGGCGCAGAGCATACCGGATTTATGGGTATATTCCGTAGAAGAAGCATCAACTTCCTATACCTATAGTAGTGATGCTGAGCTGGTTAACACTATCGAAACGTATGGTTTTATTCAAATTGGATATTTTAAATTATCGGCATTGGAATCCGCCAAAGTTGATTTAGCCGGGTTTGTTCCTGTTACTCGGACTGTTAATAATAAGTCGCTGTCTGAAAATATTGTTTTAAGCGCCGGTGATGTTGGAGCTTTGGCCTTGGATGGAACGGCGGCGAAAGCGACAGCCGATGCGGAAGGCAACAACATCTCGCAAACCTACGCTAAGCTTGCTGATGTAATTTCATTTGAAGAAATGTAGGAAAAACAACATGGTTGATAGAAAAGTCAGGTTAAAAAATTTGGATGGGGATTATCTTTATCCTTATACGGACAATATTCCGGCGGCGACGGCAAATGTGGCCGGAAAAGTTAAAGTGGACACGCTTCCTGTTTCCGGTTCTGTGAACGCTATAAGTTCGGGGGCGGTCTTTTCCGCCCTTGCAAACAAATTGGACAAGACGGCAACAGCGTCTAAAGCTTCCGCGGATGCCAACGGAAATGACATATCAGCCACTTACGCTTTAAAAAAGGTGTCCATTGCGACGCTTGCCTCAAGCGGGACGATTTCTTTGGCCGATAATTCGGTTAATCGTATAGTTCCTTCGGGAACGGTTACCTTTTCTTTGCCGTCTGTGAGTGATCACGCGGTTTTTCATCAGATTTTGGTGCAGATGAATTTATCAACAAAACAGACCGTTAATTTGGGGACGAATAATTATTTTTCCAGGACTGCTCCTGAATTTGAAACCGGGCGTTACAACATCATTTATGAACATAATGGCGCACATTGGGTGGTTGGAGCGATTGCCACAGGAGCGGCGGAATGATGGAAATTTATTCGAAACGTCTGTTGCTGGCATCTTTGGATGACAGTCCCGTAAAAAAAGGAGAAGTCATTTTTGAAAAAAACACCGCTGGCATGTATTCGGTGGATATTCCCATCGACGGTTTATATGAAATTATCGCTGTTGGTGGAGGTGGTGGTTGCGGGCAAATGGCTTTGGGCGGTTTACAATATACCATAGCGGTTTCCGCCAGCGGTGGTTCCGGCGCTGTTATTCATGGTGTTTTCAGAATTTCGTCGGGCACACTTTCAGTCATTGTTGGCGCTTTAGGAAAATCCGCCACAATTTCAACCGCTGGAACAGCCGCTTCGACGGATGGCGGAGCTACTAGCGTTGGTTTGCTTTGTTCTGTCGGCGGCGGTGGTCGAGGCAAGGCTGGATGGGGAAATCCTGTCGTTCAACAGGGAGGGACAGCCGGCATAGTCGTTTCGTACGATAAAAATACTTTGTCATCGCCGTCTGTTATCAGCAACGGCAACGCCGGCACGTTTAACCGTTGGTACACAGGAAACAGGGATGGTTCTGTTTCCACCTCTATCGTTCAGTCTCCATATCCTCCCTATGGAAACGGTTCGGCTGGAAGCGCCACAACCCGATATTCCGGAGGTGCCAGTTTTACCAGTTCTCCAGGTTCTGATGGATATGTTAAAATAATGTATTATGGGAAATAGCTTATGACAGACGCATCATTATCCGAGGCTTTGAAAGAAGCTTACGCATCGGCGGACAGCGAAATTATTATCTTGCATACGCTGGAGCTCAGGCATCCGGCTTTTGTTGATGAAAACGGGCTACCTACCGCAATCCGAGTGGTGCGAGATAATGTTAATCATATTTGTCGATTGGAGGAAAGTGCTCCTCTTAACGCTGGACAAGACGTTGAGTTTGTCGCCATGGCTTTTGATTTGGAGCTTCCTCCGGTGGAAGCCATTCCTGTTCCTGAAATTACGTTGACCCTGGATAATGTATCCACGGAGCTTATCGAATATCTGGATAAGGCCATAGAAACACAAGATATGATTGAGATGACTTATCGTCCGTATCTTTCCAACGATCTCAGTTGTCCGCAGATGAATCCTCCAATTACGCTGGTGATTACGGAAATTACCGTGGATGTTTCCAAAATTTCGGCCACAGCCCGGATGATGGATATTGGCAACAAATCCTTTCCAGCGGAGAACTACACTATCAAAAAATATCCGGGCTTGAGTAGATAATTTCAACGAGCTCTTGCGAAATTATTAATTTATACCTAAATAATTATAAATTAATGTACTTATTGGAGGCATATATGGCTGAAAAAAATAAACATGTAGATTTAAGAGCTTTTAAAATTCAATCACATTATTTGTCCCAAAATTCTTCTGGATATTTAGATGATTTAATTGATAAACTAAAAAACACATCGGTAAAGGATCGTCAAATGTTGATTAATCAAGATGATCCTGTTGGAGAGCAAGATGTAATTTCTAATTATTATATACAAGATAAAAATAATAAACAAAATTTATGTGCTACTTTTATGAGAATGATACCCAATGCCCGAGATGAACACATTGATAATAGTTATCTAGAAAAAAATACTTTTCGTATAGAAGATATATCTGTTCAAAAAACAGATACAGCAGCTCTACATAAAGGTCATTTTTATTTATGCATGAATGATAGTTATTTAGTTACAGCAATGCTTCCTAAAAATATAACGATACAGCGCGTTCAAACGTATATAAATTGGATATTAGGAGTTAGTACATTTGATTTAACTCCTATAATTGAAGCCCCAGAAGGAAAACGATTAAGTGATTTGAAAACAATCAAATTTTCAGATCCATTTTGTGATGAACTAGATATGTTTCAAGAAACAGTACGTCTAAAAGATAAATTGCAGGATTTTTTATCAAACATATTTCTCGATGCAACAAGTATTAGAGAACTTGATTTGAGACAAATTATATCGGCTGAATTGACATTAAAAGTCTCTAAACCCAGAAAAATGACAGATGATGATTATCAAAAAAAATACGGAGCAATATTAAAACCTATTTCAGATTTGGATAATATTTCTTTTAAAGATAATTTAGGCAATAATATAACAGGTGATAAAATTCAAAAAATTAAGCCAATATTAATAGAAACTACAGATAATGGATATATATCGGAACAACAATTAAATACGGAAATGGCAATATTTTTAAGAGAATTAGAGAAATGAAAAGATTAATCCTTACTATTACAGGAACGTTATTGTTTGCAACAGTCTTGTCATTATTTGATTTTACATTCAGCCGTCAAACTATTAGTTCACTGTATAACGTATTAGGAATAATTTTTTCTATTGGAATGGGTTTGCTTGTTACATTTCGTTTAGATGGAATTAAAAATTTATCTTACATAAGAAATATACGAGGTAATATAAAATATCTTCAGAAGGTTTTTATTTTATATTTTACCGTTTCAACAATTAGCTACATTTCTTATCAGGAAGTTCCAATATATGAATTTATGTCCTATATAAATACTTCTATAATTGCAAATCTATTTACGATATGCTTTATTGTTTTTTCTATGGTGTATTTTGTTATCAATTTTTTAGCTATTCAAAAACTAAGTGAAGATATTTTTGATAAAATTAACAAAGAAAAATAAATGCCTCATTTTGCAAATAAATACATAGGCTTGCCATGGATGGCAGGCGTGGAAGGCCCTGACAGTTTTGACTGTTGGGGTTTTGTTCGTTTTGTGCTGTTACATGAATATGGCCATAATGTGCCTCCGGTCAATGTCAACCCTGATAATCTGCGGGATGTGCTACGTGCTTTTCGAGCAGATTTAGCGTTTCAGGTATTTGATGAGGTAAAAATACCGCAGGATGGGGATGTTGTCCTAATGCGTCAGGCTAAAAATCCGGTTCACGCAGGCTTGTGGCTGGACGTTGACGGCGGCGGTGTTTTGCATTGCGTACGCGGTTCCGGCGTAGTTTTTCAAAATATCCATTCTCTTAATGCCAGTGGTCTGTTTCCAGATAGTTATTATCGGGTAAAAAAGTTTTAATTCAATGATTTATTTAAATTACATTACAAACTCTTGTCAGCCGTACAAGGGGCGAGTTAGTCGTGTTTTTAAACAGCCCCAAACTGTCTGGCAGATTATCAAAGAACAAAAAGTTGATATGACAATGCCGGTATTGTGCCTTATCAATGGTACGCCGACACTGCGTAATAAGTGGGGAAACATTATCGCAGACAACTCTATTGTTTCTCTTATAATGCTTCCTTTAGGCGGTGGAGGTGGTGGTTCCAATCCGCTCAAAACAGTTTTGACAGTCGCGTTATTGGTGGCAACTGTCTATACTGGTGGCGCCGTCGGCGCGGCGTACGGTGCGATTTGGGGTGGTGTTGCGGCGGCCGGTGTTTCCATGGCCGGCGGAATTCTTATCAACACTTTTGTTCCAACACCTAAGCCTGCGTTGAACGGCATGACATCTTCCGGTTATTCGCAAAGCCCGACTTATTCGTTGCAGGCTCAGGGAAACGAGGCTCGGCTTGGCAATCCGATACCGGTTATTTATGGCAGACATCTCATTTATCCAGATTTTGCCAGTCAGCCGTATTACCGTTACATTGACAATGAGCAATACGTCTATCAGCTTCATTGCATAGGTCAGGGAGAATACGACGTTGAGCAAATTCGAATCGAAGACACTCCAATAAGTTCTTTTGATGAGATTACCTGTTCTGTTATTCGTCCGGGTGAAAAAAACACTTTGTTTGACGAGGATGTGGTCACATCGGCGGAAGTTGCCGGACAAGAACTTTTGAAAGGAACGATTTGCGGTCCTTTTATTTTAAATCCGGCGGAAACAATGATAAACAAAATCGAAATTGACGTAGCTTTCCAGCGTGGATGTTACTATGCCAACGACAATGGCGGATTGTCAGCTAAAACCATCAATTGGAAAATAGAGATTCGGGCCGTTGATGACGGGGATTCTCCTCTCGGGGAGTGGTACACTTTAGGCAATGAAAGCATAACCGAGGCAAACCATAACGCCATGTATAAAACCTATGCTTATGAAGTTCCGGCGGGGCGATATGAATTACGAGCGACCAGAATCGATGATAAAGACACGTCTTCCCGTTCTGGTCATGAGATCCGTTGGATTTCTGCCAAAGGGTTTGTGATATCGGCCAAAGATTACGGCAATGTTACAATGTTAGCTGTAGTTATGCGGGCGACAGACAATCTTTCGCAACGATCTTCCCGTATGGTCAACTGCATTGTTACCCGCAAGTTAAAAACGTGGTCGCCGCTTTCAGGTTGGTCGCCATCAGCGGAAGCCACACAATCTATAGCTTGGGCGCTGGCAGATATTCTTAAAGCAGATTATGGCGCAAACTTGTCGGATAAAGCCATAGATTTGGAGACTTTATACCGGTTGGACCAGACATGGACTGCGCGCGGTGATGCTTTTAACGCCGTATATGACAGCAAGCTGACGGTTTATGAGGCTTTGTCTCGTACGGCCAAGACCGGGCGGGCGGTTGCGTTTATTCAGGGCGGCATTGTGCGGTTTGTGCGTGATGAACCCAAAACCGTGCCCGTGGCGATGTTTGGACCTCGTAATATTGTCAAAAATTCGCTATCCATCCAGTATATCATGCCTTCGGAAGATACTGCCGATAGTGTATGTGTGGAATATTTTTCAGAAAAAACTTGGAAAACATCGGAAGTCACGGGAAGTTTTTCCGGCTCCAGTTCGGATAAAATTGCCACCGTTGAGTTATTTGGTTGCACCAACAAAGAACAAGCATTGCGCGAGGCAACTTATATGGCCTTGGCAAACCGTTATCGACGACGGATTGTTTCATTTACGACCGAATTGGAAGGGTTGATCCCCTGTTATGGTGATTTGATTGCGGTTACCCATGATATGGCAAAATGGGGCCAAGGTGGTGAAATTGTCAAACAAAACGGTCTTAAACTTACGCTTTCCGAACCGGTAACCTTTACTGACGGACAAGAGTGTTATTTGGCTTTGCGGCAAAAGAACGGATCATTGGCCGGGCCATATCGTGTTTGGCCAACTGAAAACTCCTCCGAGGTGTTGCTTGTTGAAGAACCGGAAATAAAAATTTTAACCGACACTAATACCGAAAGGACGCATTTTGCTTTTGGAACAGCGGATAAATGGAGCGTGCTGGCGCGTGTCACAGGCATTCGCCCAAGATCGACAAATGTTGAAATTACCGCTGTTATTGAAGATAACCGGGTACATTCCAGCTAATATGAAAAGGAAAAAAATGGATTGGCTACAGTTTTTACAAATCGTCTGTGTTCCGGCGTTTGTCTGGCTGGTTTATAAATTCGGCGAAATGCGCAAGGAACTTAACGAGTTTAAGGTTCAGGTGGCGCGCGAATATGCTACGCAGGTACATATCAACCGTCTGGAGCTGAAAATTGATGAATTAAGAGAAATGATATGGGAGTTGCACAATGAATCAGCAGTTACCAAGAGGCATAAGAAACAATAATCCGGGAAACATACGGCATGGAGCAAATTGGCTGGGGTTAAATCCAAACGGACGGAATATAGATTCCGCCTTTTGTGTTTTTACGGCTCCGGTCTATGGAATCCGAGCGTTGGCAAAAGTTCTGATAAACTACAAACGAATCCATGGGTTAAATACGGTTCGCCAGATTGTTAGCCGCTATGCGCCGCCAAATGAAAACCAAACCACCGCCTATATTCAGTCGGTTGCGAAACAACTCGGTGTTTATCCGGATACGGTTATAGATATTGAGGAACGCGGTGTGCTGACAGTGTTTATAAAAGCCGTCATCCGTATGGAAAACGGCATCCAACCATATTCGGATGAACTCATCCAGCAAGGGATTGAATTATGCCAAAATTAAATAAACGTTCATGGATTCCGCTGATTGGCTGGATTTTGTGTTATGGGTTCCTCAACAACTGCGTGATTGCACCATATTTTGATGTGGAACTTGTAGATTGGGAACAACTGCTGACCAGTCTGGGTATAATGCTTGGCATCAGCGGCGTGCGGGATATTGGAATGAGCAGGAGAAAAAAAGATGATGGAAATTCTAAAGAAATTTAAAGCGGTGGTTTTTGCGGCCATTGCTCTTTTTTTATATCTGTTTGGCTATCGGCAAGCCAAAGAAACCGCAGAAAAAGAACAGTTAAAAGGAGAAAACAATGCTCTCAAAATTGCTAAAAAAGCTCGCAACAGCTTGTCTAATTCTGCTGTCGTTGACTGGCTGCACAAAAAATACCGCCGGTAGTTTCTGCCTAATTTACGAACCGATCTTTGCCGATTATGAACGTGATACACCAGAGACAATTAAGCAGATTGATAGGAATAATGTTGTTTTCGAGGTATTGTGTGAGAGTTAAGCCCCCTTTTTAGGGGGCTATTTTGTTATAATAAATCATTTAGAAGATTCATGCATTTGATTTTTTGTTGCATATTTGCCCGTCCATATACATTTAATGTAAAGGACACATTTTTATGGCCTAAAATTTCGGATAATGATTTTACATCAAATTCGGGTATTTCTATGGCTCGGACAGCAAATGTGTGTCTAATTTCATGAAATTTTACGTTTCGTAAGTTATGTTTTTTCAAAAAACGTGCAAAAAACTGCCGATAAGTTCTTGGTTCTGTGGGTTTGTTTTTTCCTGTCAAAAAATATTGATTAGGACTATCTGTATAATATTTTTTGATAATATTTACTAAAAGTGATGGGAGTGGAATTGTTCGTGCTGAGCTAGCAGTTTTGGGCGCACCGATATAAACATATGATGTTCCTTTAACTTTATCGTAAATTCTTTGTACAGTACGTTGGATTGTTATCGTTTTATCAATCAATGAAATATCCCGCATTTGCAAACCACACAATTCTCCTATTCGTACTCCTGTGAACAATGCTACAAGAATTCCGGCTGTTCTACGATTCATTTTCATATAGATGCTTTGAATTAAAGCCAGCTCTTCATCTTTTGATAAGGAAATTACTTTTTTTATTCCTAGATCTTTGGGATATTCGATTAAATCCCAATTTAACATTGGGATAATCTGTTCTTTATATGCAAAAATGAGACATAGGCGTAAGACGAGAATTATATCCCGAATCGTCTTTACAGTTAATCCCCCGGTTTTATCAAGTCGTCCCTCATTATATAATGTATTAATATATGTTTGGATATCAGCCTCGTTGATGGCTGATATTTTCTTTTTTCCCATATAAGGAATTAAGTGGTTTTCTGAAATCAAAACAAAGTTGGCATAAGTTGATGGGGTAATCATCGGCTGCTTTTGACATAACCATGTTTTTACCAATGTTTTGAATTGAGTGTTTGGTGTTATTTTCATTTTATATTCTCCATTAAAAAGTTAATACCGGAGAATATTTTGCACAAAATATGGGGAATTTAGGCAACACTAAGGTGTCAGTATTTCTAAGATAGCTTAAAGAAGTATAAAAGAGGATATTTTCAACGTATTATTTCATCCTTAGAAACATCGTCCTATGAATTAAAAAATATTGTAGATGAATATAATGCTAAAAGCAAAATACAAAATGAATTACCAATTTTATCTTCAACATTATCCGGAATAAAACTACAAAATGATTATTTTAACAAACAGGCAGCTAGTGAAACAACAATAGGTTATAAAATAGTTCCATTTGGATATTTTACATATAGATCTATGAGTGACACAGGCGAATTTAGATTTAATTTACAAAATATCATTGAAAAAGGGATTGTTAGTCCTGCATATCCTGTTTTTAAAGTAAAAGAAGAATATAATGCCGAATTTGTGGAATATATTTTAAATGAGACAGATAAGATTAAAAGCCAACTTTTAGTTAAAAAAGAAGGAGGTACAAGATATGCTCTAAGCTTTTCTAAATTTCAAACTCTAAAAATAGACTTACCGACAAAAAGTGTGCAAGATAAAATGGTCTCGCAACTTAGGTATGCAAACAAAATTTTAACAAATGAAGAAGGAGTTTTATCAAATCTTCAAAAATTAAAAAATGGTTTGCTACAACAGATGTTTATATAAACATCTGTTGTAATAAAGCTCTCTTCATTTTTTGTAATTCATTAAATATATTGTTTTCTCTTACTATTTTTTTATCAAGTATTGTAAATATATTTGATATTCTTTTTTGTGCCTCTAAATTTGGTAATTCAATATCCATAGATAATAAATCTTCGGGGGATACCGCCATTCGCTCATAAACAGTTCCTTGTTGAAATTTAAGAGATCTATTAATAAAATCATTTCTCGTCATATATAAGCCGACAAAAGGCTTATCAAAATCAGATTTTATTTCAAAGGTAATATATATAGGTGAAAAAATTGCATTACCGTATGTATTTAAACAAATTACTCCAAATTTCATATTTGCCGGATTATAACAGATATCTCCCATTTTTGTTATTTTATATTTTTTATTTTCTGAAGATACCAAAAAATCCCTATCATATCTTTCTGTTTTAGGAATAATTCCATCTCTCGATAGGGTAACATGTTCATATGATCCATCTTTTTCACTATATGTAGATCGTTCTTTTAATATAGACGACAATTTATATTTTTTCCAATTTTCTCCGATTAGTTTATTATCAAAAATGGCGGATAATAACCCTCTTTTATACTTCTTTAAGCTCTCGACCAGTTGTCGCTGTTTTTCAATCCGGCGGTCAACAAGGAAAAGAAAGTCGGCGATTTTTTGCTGCTCTAGTAGAGAAGGTAAATATAGATCAATCCCTGTATATTCTTCGTATGAAATATTTAGTAATCCATCCATTCTAACACTAGATGAAATCAATCGTTTTAATTGCTGATCAATCTTTTGATTATTTAATAGTCTTGCAATGTAGGATTTATCATTATTTTCTTTAACAGCAAAACAATGATAAACATATGGAATTCTAGCTTCGTCCTCCTTTAACTCAAAGCAACATCCAAATGGTTTATATTTAGAAGCTCCATGATTATATGCTAGTTCTCCTTTTCTTAATAAAATATACTTTTTTAAACTCTGTCCGGCATTTTCACGAGAATATTTTTCTGATTGCATAATAAAACCTGAGGCTGCAGATAACATCATAACAGGTGCTTCAGATGTGGGATCTCTACGTTGTATTCGTTCTACAGCTTCATTTAATTTTGTTTTTTTGTATGTATTTTTAAATTCTAAAAAACGTAATTTAGGAAGAGGCTCAAGACCATTACTTGAGGATATATTTTGTTCATCAGAGGCTATTTTTTGCAAAACTTCATTTGTCATAATTTAGTTCTCCTCTGCGAACGGAAAATCTAATCCTAATTCATCAAAATAAGGCTTGAGTTCAGTATTGATGCTTTTTATTTCTGTTTGTAACTGCTTGATTTCGGCAGATACCGCATTAAGATCGATTTCTTCCTCTTTTTCAAAAGTATCAACGTATCTCGGGATATTCAAATTAAATCCATTTTCTACGATTTCTTCCATCGTTGCAACGTGGGCGTATTTTTCAACATCTTCACGTTTTACATAGGTTTCAACGATTTTATCAATATCGCAATCTCTTAAAATATTTTGATTTTTGCCGGATTCATAATCCTTAGATGCATCAATAAATAAAATATTATTTGCGTTGGCATTGCGATTTTTCTTTAATACAAGCACGCAAACAGGAATACCTGTTCCGAAAAACAAGTTGGCAGGCAAACCAATAACGGCATCCAAAATATTTAATTTTTCAATTAAGTATTTACGAATTGTTTCTTCGGATGAACCGCGAAAAAGAACACCATGAGGAAGAAGAACTGCAATACGACCATCTTCATCCATGTGATAAACCATGTGTTGTACGAATGCAAAGTCAGCCTTACTTTTGGGCGCAAGTTTGCCATATTCGTTAAAACGTTCATCTTCTAGAAATTTGTCATCAGCAGACCAATGAGCAGAATATGGTGGGTTTGCTACCTGAATACGATATTTTTTATATTTGGCCTTTTCTTCAAAATAGTCATGTTCTAAAGTATCGCCATTATAAATTTCAAAATTTTGATAGGGAATACCACGCAAAATCATATTCATTCGGGCGAGGTTATAAGTTGTGGATGTCAATTCTTGGCCATAATAGTTGCGGACATTTACATATTTTTTCAAACGTAACAATAATGAACCTGAACCACAAGTGGGATCAGCGGCAGCTTTTACATCCGTCAGACCGTAGCAGGCTAAGCGACACAACAACTCGGCTGGAGCTGCAGGAGTATAAAATTCGCCAGCTTTTTTACCTGCTGTAGCCGCAAATTGTCCGATTAAGTATTCATATGCATTACCTAAAATGTCAATTTTAGTATCCTCAACGCCAAACTCAATTTCATCCAAAGCGGATATGATTTTTGCCATAACAGAGGAGCGGTCTTTTACTGTATGTCCCAGCTTAGTTGAATCGAGTTGCATATCAGAAAACAGTCCGTCAAAATCTTCTTCTGACTCATTACCCTGAGTAGATGCCATAAGATTGTTAATTGCTTTTTGCAGAAATTCGATATCAAAAGAACGGTTTTCGACCATATTAACCATTTTTCGGAACAAATATTGCGGCTCAATAACAAAGCCTAAATCTCGCAAAGATTCTTCAATGACGGCTTCTTTCAATTCCAGATTATTCCATGCCTCTTCATAACTCAGGCCGTCATCATGTAAAATTTTGGCCATGTATTTTTCTGTTCTGTCAGAAAGGTAATAGTAGAAAATCATTCCCAAAATGTAGTTTTTAAACTCATAGGCTTCCATGTTGCCACGCAAAGCATTGGCCATACTCCAGAGTTTATTGCATAATTCTTTTTGATGTGTTTGAATATTATCCATCGTTTAGTTCCTTTACTTATTGAAATTTTTCTGCGAGATTTTTGATAAAACTGACGATGCGAGAAACCAGCGATCTCTTTTTGAGAAGAGGCATAGGTGTTTTAATTTTGTCGCGGATATCTCCGGTATTGATAACTCCTGAGAACTCAAATTCGGAAATTACATCAGTCAACATTTTGGCATCTATATTTTCTTTTTGAGCAAACTCTTGAATTTCTTTGTTCTTTTCTGCATTTTCAAAATCATTATAAGCGGCATCGATTTCATCTCCGTTACTTAAGCCTTTGACGACCTGATCTAAGAAAGAGCGCAGGAGCTCAACTTTGCGCAACAATAATGGGTTATCTGTTCTATCCAATTCATCTTCAATTTGTTTTATATCATAGCTTTTTTGCTTTGGATCCTCAAAATGAATATTACGGATAAGATTCATAATGTAAGCTACATTAATGCGGTTGCTTTCCATTAATTCGATACAAAAATCGACATCATTTAGAACGGATACGACCTCTTTTTCTGTTATAGTTTTGTGATAAAGCATTAAATACTTGCTTTTATAATCTTGATATTCCTGATCTCTCATTAATAGTGCTTCACTATCGATGCTAAATTCGATAAATGTACGCAGGGAGTTTAAATATTTGGTCAGTTCACGGAATAATTCTACAAATTTTCGTTGTTCATTCTCATCCTGCAATGTATCAATTGCTGATGGTTCTAAGGCAATATCTCTGATTTTTAAGACAACTTCGTTATATTTGTTCACAAAGTATTCATAGCCTGGGGTTAATACGCCATCATTTTGCCCCTGAGAAAATAATGCAATTGCATCATCAGTGCGCTTTTTCAAATTTCGATAGCAAATAATGATTCCAAAAGGTTTTGTTTCTTTTTCTACGCGATTGGTTCTAGAATATGCTTGAAGTAAATCATGATATCTCAAATCTTTATCAACATATAAAACTGATAATGGTTTACTATCAAATCCAGTCAAAAACATATTTACAACAAGCAAGATATCTAAAGATTTGGTCTTTTTTCCTTTAACACGGTCAGAAATATCTTTGTGGTATGCGTGGAATGTGTCTGTGGAGAAATTAGTAGAAAATGTTTGGTTATAATCATTAATAATTCGTTCCAAAGCGTCACGACTATGTTCGTCTTTGCCTTCAGCATCCTCATTTTGACCATATGAAAAGATACCACTAATCGTTAATTTATGATCTATTTTTTTGAAAATATTATAATATTTAATAAGCATCGGAATTGATGATACTGCAAAAATAGCAGTGTATTGCCCATTTCTTGTCTTGGCCATATGGTTGGAGATAATGTGATTGGCAATCATTGTCATACGTTCGTCAGCCATATAAAGTTCATTAATATCAATCGCTTCTGCTTTTGTTGGGTCATTTTCATCAAAATTACCCTCAATTGTTTTGATGTATTCAACATGAAACCCAAGAACATTATTATCAAAAATGGCATCTTTTATAAGATAATTATGCAAACAGGAGCCAAACAACTTTCCGGTTGTTTGTAGGATTTTTCCTTCAATTTTTCCATTTTCTTCAAAACGTGGTGTTCCAGTAAAACCAAAAAATTGTGCTTTATGAAAATGTCTTACAATGTCTTTATGCATTTCGCCAAATTGACTACGATGGCATTCATCAATAATAAACACAACCTTTTCATCTTTATACAATTCCATTATTTTTGCATGTTGCGGACGCTTAATAGCATTAGACATCTTTTGAATGGTTGTGACAATAAGTTGTTTGTTTTTGTCTTTTATCTGTTTTACAAGTATATTTGTTTTATCTGTAGCATCCACAGAGCCTGTTTCGAATTTGTTAAATTCTTCTGTTGTTTGAGAATCTAGATCTTTACGGTCGACAAGGAATATTACTTTTTTGATATTTGGATTAGAGGCAAGAATTTGTGCTGTTTTGAACGAAGTTAAAGTCTTACCAGCTCCAGTAGTGTGCCAAATATAGGCATTTTTATCAGTTAATGCTGCCTGTCTCACTAGAGCTTCAACGGCATACACTTGATATGGACGCATGATCATCATTAATTTATCAGTATCATTCAAAATTGTAAATTTTGTAAGCATTTTGATAATATGATCACGGGCCAAAAAACTAACGGAAAATTCTTTTAAATTAGTAATCCGAATATTGTTTTCATCTGTCCAGAAAAATGCGAGGCTGTATAATAGTTCCTTATCAGAATTAGCAAAATATTTTGTATCTACACCATTTGATACCACAAATGTTTGAATAAAATGATAAAGGCCATTATATGAATGCTTTTTGTATCGCATAACTTGGTTAACAGCCTCTTTAATATCTATGCCACGACGTTTTAATTCTATTTGAACTAGAGGGAGACCATTGATTAGAAGCGTCACATCATAACGATTTACATATTTCCCAACAACAGTTGTTTGATGTGTAACTTGAAAAATATTCTTTGTATGATCTTCATCAAGAAGCGATAGATAAACTTTTTTACCATCATCTCGTTCCAATATAAATTTATCACGGAGAATTTTAGCACTTTGAAATACGCTCTTGCCTAAGAGATGATTAAAGACACGTTCCCATTCCTTATCTGTCAATGGCTTATCTAATTTTGCAGCATTAAAGCGAGCAAATTGCTCTTTAAAATTTGCCTCTAGTTCTTCGTAATTTTGGATGTTTGCTGATTCGTATCCCTGATTTTTCAGTTGTTCTATCAACAAATTTTCCAATTCGGCTTCACTCTGATATGCCATAAAACACTCCGTAATATAATAATCCTCAAGTATAATACATAATAATATTTTTTATTGCAAGTGAATGGATAAAAATACTTACAGATTTGATTTTTCATAAAAACTTTTATTTTCAAGTATTAAGTCATAACTTTATTATAAAATTGTATTTAAATTCACTTTTTTCTCCTAAACTTACATAACCTCTAGGATTACAAACCACGCGACAATTGCCTATATGATAGTCGCTGGCATTATGAATGTGGCCATGACACCAAAGTTTAATATTGTGGCGGTTCAAGATAAATTGTTCCAGATTACTGGCAAAAGCCGGTGTTGTTTTGTCAGAAAGATAGACATCTGGAATGGACTTTATGCTTGGAGCATGGTGCGTAACCACAACAATTTTTTTGTTAGGAAATTTTTGGCATGCATGATCTATGCTTTTCAGAGCGGAGTTAAACATTTTTTCAGTATCGCTGGGACGAAGTTGGCGAATCCATTCTTTGGCCACCAATTCCTGAAAGTTTTTCCTGTTTTCTTCTTTGATATGCTTGGTGTTGGTGTAGTTATAGCGAAAATCATTCATCAACTGAGAAGCATATAATTTATGTAGCGTCTGAAATGCTTTGCCATATAAGTTAAAATCCGTCCATAAAATTCCACCGACAAAAACAATGTCATCCACCATTTTGAAACCGTTTTTGAGGTATGTTACCGTGGCGGTGGTTGGATACTCGGCGGACAAGAGGTTCTCTATATACTGGATTGAATGTTGCAAATCGTAGCCAATGTGGTTGCCTTCAACAAAAACACCTTGTTTTATGTTTTGATTTATCCATTCTATTGTTTGTTCGGGATTTCCTGAAATATCACCGCATAATACTGTAAAAATTTCCTTGTCTTCCAATAAAAAGGGAATTTTCTGGTTTATATCCAGATGCAAATCAGATAAAATGCGTATTTTCATATAATTGCTTCCATCATTCCCCCAAATGGTTAAAATGTCGCTCTTTGAATAAGGCTGTCATTGTCGGTATTGATGCTGTCAAGCTCCACAATAGAGGCAAACTGCTGATAAATTTCCGGTTCGTGCGTTTTGAGGTATCCGACAACTCTGGGATTGGCGAAAATACTTCTAATGTATCCTTTTACCAAAGTTAGATTGAGGACGTCAATACCGTATTTGTCTTCCATAATTTTGTATTCTCCTTGGATTTTAGACACTTCATTTTCGAGCCGTCCAAGCTTTTCCATATCCAACGTGCAAGAACGTTTAATAGGATTTACCAATTGTTTGTCAGAACTTGCCAGCCAAATGGAACGAGCGAATTTTGCGCTGAAATTTCCCATGTCCGTCATAAGGTACGCGGCTTCGACTTGGCGTTGCGGCTTCATTTTCTTTAAATATGTGAAGACACTGCCGGAGATGATTTTATCGTTGAGTATTTCCGCTGCTTCGGCACAGATACCATCTAACAGGTTCTTTTTTCTGATAATGTTTGCAACGTCAAAATCCAAGGCTTTTGCGAGCCGCTCAGGCGTGACTCCGCGTTCTATGGCTTTGACGATCATTTTGTGCTCTTGGACATTGGAAAGACGATTGACATGTTTATTGTAGGTAAAGGTTTCATCATCTTTGGACATTAGACAACTGACCGTTGAAAAACCAAGTTGTTTGAGTGCTGAAACTCTCAGATGTCCATCAAGCAAGAGATATTTTCCATTTTTCACCGTAACAACGGGAGGTTCGATAATTCCTACTTCCTTTATTGAGGCGAGAATAACCTGAAATTTTCTACCCATTAATAATTGAGGAGGAACGTCCTTAGAAAAATGCAATTCTTCAATATTAATCTCGAGAATTTCGTTTTCAAAGGCGGGAAGCAATAGTTGTTCAGACATCTTGATTGACCTTTTCCGATATAAATTGCGGCAATTTTTCTAAATTTTCAGCTTTTAACAGGTTGGCAAAATTACTGTCTGCCAAAAGTTTCTTAAAACTTTCAATCAAGAATATAAGCGTACTTTCCACTTTATCCGCTTTTCTGATCAGCAAACGCTTTTTGCTTATTTCCTGTTCATATATCTTGTTTAAATCCGCCGGAGATAGAGGTTTGTGCTGATGCGCTCTTGAGCGCAGGCCTTTTCCGCTTTTTTTACGTTGTTCTATGATTTTTTTTATTTGTCCGATTTTATTTCCGCGGATTAGATTTTGTTCATAGGCATCCTGCAACAGTGATTGCATTTCGCTGTCCGGCGTTTCTATGATTTGAATTGCAACGTTCAGCGGCACTTTGTTTGTTTCAACGGCATTAATTAATCTTTCTTCGCCACGATCCTGCAATTTTAACATTTGGTTGATGTAATCCTTTCCCAATCCTGTTTTTTCCGCTATTTCATTGGAATTGTAACCATTGTCTCTCAACTGTTTCACATTTTTAAAAAGCTCATACGGCTGGTAATTTTTGCGGGCGATGTTTTCAACCAGACTCATGATAAGAGAATCTTCCTCATTGGCATCAACAATGATAGCAGGAATAGTTGTTTGATTTTTTGCCATATAGGCTTCAAGCCTGCCTTGTCCACAAACTAAATCATATTCATATCCATCTTGTGGAACAGCTTTTTTGGAAATCGTAATCGGACGCTTTAATCCAACATCTTCAATATTTTGACGGATTTCTTTGGCTATTTGTTTGTTACGTTCTCTGGGATTCAGCACAAAAATTTTATTGATTTCCACGTTGCGCAATTCTCTGTTCATTGTTTTACCTCCCGGATAGATATGCATTTCGCCATTTCGTAAAGATAGTCCATGTTCTCAAAACGGTAAGAATCGATAAATCCCGCATTGTGTTCATCCAACTTTATATTTGGAAGTCTAAAATCCAGTGAAGGAAGCAGGTAATAGTCTAACACGCTGGCATTATCCGCCTTCATCCTGACGGCGATGGTTACATCCGGATTGAGAATCGTGTCGAAGCGTACTTTCCAGCGGTATTTTCCGTTGTTTAGGCTGTTGCATCGGCAAATGACCAAAGATGCGGAAAACATATCGTTAACATTAAGCAAATTTCCACTTTCATTTAGTTTAACCTCCGCTCCGCAATCCATAAGCTTTTGTATGGTGTCTTGGATATTTTCCTGATGCAATTCCCGCAAATATCTGTTAATCTCGACATATCTGAAATCCCGTCCCGGATCAAAACCAATCAGCCGGTAGGCGCGTACCAATCCGCCAAACCGTCCCGAATAAGCTGCGCTGGAAGGCATGTCTTCTGCCTCATCTATGACTATGGCTGATAAATATCCTTTTTTATCCTGCAATTCTTTAAGTTTTTGCAACATTTCTTCATCGGAGAGTTTTCTGCATCGGGCGGCAAATATCCCTTTAGCCATAAAAAATAGACAGGGGTCGACGATACCCTGAAAAGCCTGATCTTTCCGGATCCACATGTCTTCTGGATTGCGTACCCTTTTTATTTTCAACTTAAATGATATGCGGTTGAATATGTTGTTCCCTATATATTTTTCATTGCTGAGAACTTCCCGAACCGTTGCTTTGGTCCACTCTTTGTTTAGATCCGTTCTAACACCCCTGCGGTTCAGTTCATCAGCTATCCATCCTTCGTTTCTGCCTTCGCAGACAAACGCCCTGTACATCCAACGGACGTTTTCCTGTTCTTCTTCAGATCCCGGCACCAAGATTACCCGATCTGTTGCAATGCTCTTATGTTCACCCCGTGCCAAAATTCCCTTATGATTTCCATGTTCATCAATCAACATTCTTCTCAAGCCGTATCCGGCGGGTCCGCCCTGTCTGTATCCCAGTGTTATAAGCCTTGACTGTCCCGTAAATACTTTTCCCGACAGTTCCCGGCTGTATTCTGCGGCCATTGTTCTTTTCACGCCTTTGACAATAGTGGATATCGGACTGTCGTCATTTTCAAATTGCTCGGCACAGTACTGCACGCGAACCCCGGAACGCTTGCATATATATTCGTAGTAGGCGCTTTCGTCCGCATCCTGGAATCTTCCCCAACGCGTGACATCCAGAACCAATATGGCCTTGTATTTGACGTTTTTGTTTTGAACATCATCAATCATCCGTTGCAAAGATGCTCTACCGGCAATATTTAAGCCGCTTTTCCCCTCATCAGAATATATTTGTATTATTTCGTAGCCGTGCTTATCCGCATAGTCTCGTATTGCCGCCATTTGATTTTCCGGGGAATATTTCTGGTGTTCCGTCGACATGCGCACATATGCGGCCGCTTTTGTTTTCTCCTCCATTTTTGTATAGTTTAACAGCATATTTTTCTCTTCTTAACATTAAAAATTTTCAATGGCATTGTACCATTTCTTTTTAATTGTTAATGAAAGGATATAAAATGTCTAATACTAAAAAGCACCAGAAGTGGTGCAAAAAAACACTTGACGTGATTGTTTTTACAAACAACGGGGATTTATCTGAAACGCTGAAAAAAATGCTCGCAGAGCATTATCGGCGCAATGTATCAAAACATGTCGCTCATGATCTTTCTCTAAATTTGTATACAGTGCGCAACTGGTACAACAAAGGTACTGGATTGAAGGCCTATGATTTGCTCAAGTTGTTGGAAAACTACGACTTTATTCGTGATTTTCTCGGTTTTAGAAAAATCATCCCCAATAATCGGATAACAGGAAAGAAAAACAGGGAAGAAATACGTAAGAAAATCCTTGATTTACTTTCAAATAATCCGAAAATGACAATGAATGAGCTGGCACTGGCTCTTGAAATTACGCCAAAATCGGTGGAATGGAGGCTGTATCAGCTTGTTAAAGAGAAGAAAGTCGCCCGAATAGGCGCTGCAAAAAACGGCATGTGGCTGGTTCGGAGATAAAATTTCTTTATTGATTTTTTACATTATTATTGTAGTGTATGCATAGGCATGGGTTTACTGTCTGTGCTTAGCGCCGGAAAAATGGCGCGGAGGTCGTAAGAAACCTTTCCTTATGCGGCGTGGGATATTCGCCGTTAGATTTGTCGCCTGCATTTTGCGGGCGGTGATGAATATATCCCCGATTGAAACTGTGTTTTGGTCGGGGAGCTTTTAGCGTATGCAACAGGAGTCCCCGGACTTCAAAAGGCTAAAAGGATCAACTCATAAGGATGATTTCTTAACTCTCCGGCCGCCTTAATTCCAAGGTGGTCTTTTTTATATGTGGGTTGATGCTAAAAATATTTTTTTATGCACTTTTATATTACTGCTTAACGGTTCAGACCGCCCATCCCGTGGTGGAAATAGCTTTTACTCCGTCAAAAGTGTGTGAAGAAAAAATTATCGAACTTATTAATAACAGCCAGAGCTCTATTGATGTTGCTGTGTATTCCATAAACAATCAACAAATTATAGATGCCCTGTACAGAGCCAGACAAAGGGATGTTTCCATTCGTATCTTGACAGATAAGTTGCAAGCTTCCGGAAAGTACTCAAAAGTTGAGGAAATGCATAGCAATGGCCTGAATATCCGAGTGCATACAAAAAATAAGATTGAACATAACAAATTTGCTGTCTTTGACGGAAAATCCGCATCAACCGGTTCGTTCAACTGGACGAATGCCGCTACCAGCAAAAACAGCGAAAACTGCTTGTTTTTGATAAATGAACCTGATTATGCAAAAATTTATCAACAGCGTTTTGAGGAATTATGGGAGATGAATACGGAAACCAAATCTGAGCAATGGTTTGAAAAACGGAGAATAAGAAATGAACTTAACAATTAAATCTCTTGAAACAGGTATTCTGGTTGCTTAAGGAAGCGCGCATGCAGATGGATAAACTGAGAGATAGAAAGGTAAACTAAATGAGTAGAACAAAAAGAGTATTCGGATTGGGAAGTTTTTTCCTATCAGATGAAGAAAGAAAAGAAGTCCATAGATATTTAATGATGCAGTTGCAAGGCAAACTTCCACAGCCTATCGAAAATTTAACCTTAAACAAATATTTTGAACTGGTTAAAGAAATAGAATTGGCTTTTTGCGATGAGAATGGTTTTTCAAAACGTTTTGGATATGAAGACAGACTGGTTAATTTCAAAAACATGGAGGCGGAAGAAGTTGCACGAAGGACAATGGATGGAAGGCAAATGTTTTATTCTGACTACGGACATCCGGAAGGTGTTTTGGCCGACCGAGACCACGATAGTCCAGAAGAATTCAAGTGGTGGCTGTTTAGCTATGTCCATCTGGGGCATCCCTGGGAAACGTCTGTAGGTAACTTTAATCCAGGCTTTTTATGGAAACAAGGCTATAATCACAAAAATGTAGGCTATGATAAAAAGAATTATCAGCAGTATGCCTCCAACAAATGGGTTTTCTATTTTTCCCGCTGTCACCGCAATACTGTTTATGCCATGCGTGCATTCATACGGCTTAGAAAATTAGGCTATCCTGTCATTTGGGATCAAGGAGAGTATGATTTGCGAGAACTGACAAAAAAATACTTCGTTGATCTGTCAGAACAGCCGAATTGGTATGATATGGACGAAACAACGTATGATATGCTAATAAATAAGTTTATCCGCTGAAATTGCTTGTAATTTGTCTTGTTAACTTGATTTTTACCGTCTTTTTGGTTATACTTAGCCAGTTATTGCCGGAGGTATTATGGAACATTTTGAAGAGTATAAAAAGCAGGGGGAACCGGAAAAATCACAAAAGGCTGAAAACTGGGGTGTTGCCATTGGTTTACAGCAGGTTGATAATCTGACCCCGTCCAAATATCTGATTGAAGTTGCAAAGAATAATATTGAAGGAAAGATCTCTATTGATGAGGCCGGCGAGCAGGTCAGTCAGTATTATAAAAAAAATCCGGCTAAGACTCTCAAGGAGCATAATGAAAAAGAAGCAGATGAGGTTTCTGCTCGAATTGCAAAACTTTTAAGCACACATACTTTTTCTTTCAGTCCCGCTGAATTAATTTCTATTCATAAGGCGTTATTTAGCGGAATATTTGACGATGAAATTGCCGGCAAAATCCGCACATATGATATTACCAAAAAAGAGCCGATATTAAACGGTGATACGGTTATTTACGGTCGGGCTGACAGTATTATGGAAACGCTTGATTATGATTTTGAGCAGGAAAAAAAGTTTAATTATAAAGGGCTGTCTAAACGTGAAAAAGTGGAACGACTGGCTAAATTTACGTCAGGAATATGGCAAATTCATCCCTTTGGCGAGGGAAATACCCGTGCAACCGCGGTTTTTATCATTAAATATCTTTATACTTTGGGATTTGTAACCAATAACGATCTTTTTGAACAAAATTCCAAGTATTTTCGTAATGCCCTGGTACGGGCAAATTATCAAAATCTGAATCAAGATATTTATTATACAATGGAATATCTAAATAAATTTTTCAGGAATCTGTTGCTGGGTGAAAAGAATCTGTTAGATAATCGCGAAATGCAGATAAAGGACAGTACGATGTCCGGGAAAGAAAGTTCACAGAAAAGTTCACAGAAAAGTTCACACAAAATTTTGGAACTGATGAAGCAAAATCCGGCAATAACCACCACGGAATTAGCCCAACTTTTAAATATTTCCCGCCGGGCTATTGCAAAACAAACTGCCTTATTGAAAGAAAAAGGGCTTATTCGTCGTATTGGCCCGGATAAAGGGGGCCGTTGGGAAGTCTTAAATGATCAGAAATAAGGTGCAATGATTAAAGTTTTATTTGTTTGTCTTGGAAATATTTGCCGATCGCCGATGGCGGAGTTTGTACTGAAACAAATGGTCGCGGAAAAAGGACTGGCAGATAATTTTGAAATAGATTCCGCGGCCACGGAAGGATACAACGAGATGTGCCATGCCGGTATTCATCATGGAACGCGCCAAATGCTGAAATCCATGCATATACCGTTTGAAGAGCATTATTCCCGTCGTATACGCCCACATGATTATGCGTATTTTGATTATATCCTGGCAATGGATGACAGCAATATTGAAGATATTCAATCATTGGTCGGCATGGATACCGAACACAAAATCTATCGTCTGCTGGATTTTACAGACCATCCGCGTAATATTAAAGATCCGTGGTACACCGGGAATTTTGACGAGACTTACTGGGATATCGTTGAGGGCTGCCAGGCTTTTTTAGAGTATTTAAATAATAAATCTGAGTGATTATATGAATAGAAAGACCATTTTATCAAGACATTTTCCTGATTTCGTAAAAAAATGGAAAAAATTCCAGCATAATTTCAAAAGAAATGATTCTTGGTATATTACTAGCGATTACTGCCTTGATGATAAAAATAAGCCTCATGATGTTATGACATTTACAATCTATCCGTTTATTCATCCTTATTTGCTAAAGAACGGTATAAAGTATAATTTACCCAAAGATATTAAAGATTTTACAAACATTTCAGAAAAAGCAATCAAATACATAAAGAAATCGCCTTATTCTTTTTCAGTAGCCTTTATAATAGAAGATAAAAATAATATTTTTAATCTTGAGCAGAATAAACAGCTTATTGATAAAATCATTAAAAATATGGAAAATTGGCCTCAAAAGAAAAAAGAAGAGTTTATACATAAAATAAAAAAATTTAGAGAGTATCTTAATCGCAAAAAAATAGCCTCAAAAACATTGTCAAATATAGCCGTTACAGTACATATAATGTCGACAATTATAGAATTTCTTTTAATAAAAGCCAATGCAAAACATATTTACTGGATTTCTGACCGAGATGAGATAATTAATTTTCAAGATGGTATTATACATGAATTTATTCGTTTGGGTTATGCTAATTTACTAAATAGAAGAGTTCCAGACGATAAAGTATATGGTTTTTTAGAGGCTAAAGATTACGATCAGACAATATTTGATGAGTTTGTAAGAATACCTGATTATATTTCTGGGACTATAGCTTCTATGGATTTTGAGAATGTGGGCAGTATCCCCGAAAAACATTATGATTTGTTTGATAAAAGTATAGTGGATAACGAACGAATTTATGTTATGCATATAAAACATGGGAAAGATACAGATACTTTAAGTGACTTAAAATTCACAAGGATTGATAATACGATATCAAATAGGTAAGCATACGATATATCTACTTGGCTTGAATGTAGTAATTATGTTTTTATGATGGGGCTCATCTTCATTAATTTTGAGATTCTTGGGTGGCAATATGATTTTTGTATTGTTAAATTGACTTGATGTTTTAAATGGAACCCTATAGAATAAAAATCATTTTTAGGAATTATAACATGCCATATCAGAATTTTAATTTTATTGATACCTTGTTGTCTTCGATGGGAACCGTCTTAGATCGTCCGATAAAGGAATTTGTAAAAAAATCGGGAATTACAGAAGATCAACTGAATAAAACGGGGCCATTATTGATCTCATATTGCGCTAAAGGAATCTTGCGCAATTTTATTGTTGGACGCTCTAAGCATTATTATTACGACCTATATCCTAATATTATTTTTTCACTGAAGCAATTCACATTGGCATTGAATGACGAAGCTTTAAAAGAAAAAGTTTCTTTGTTTCTTGCAAATCCAACAATAGAAACGGCCCAAAATGCTGTACAGGAATTTTGTGAGTTTGATACAAAACATTTTACACAAGAACAGATTGATGATTTTTATGATGACAAACCTAAAGAATTGAAGTGAAATTTATAAAATATGGAAATAGTTGCGTTTATTCTAATCTGTGTGGTGATAGCCCGTTTGTTCAGAAAAAAGAACGGGGCGCAAAAGCGCGACAATAATCCGAAAAATCCGCAAAACATTTCAGTACGGAATAATAATTTCTCCAAAAACAATCGGCCGTATGGCCCGAGGACGCAATATTTAAAGCGTTCGGAACTGAGTTATGAGGATATTGAACGGTTACGACGAGAGGCAGAGGCGTATGAGAGTCAGGAACATATAGAACTGACGGCAAATACAATACAGGAATTGCGCTTGTATGTTGCGATATCTTATGGCGTTGATCCGAATAAAATCGATACGCTGAGTGATGGCCGGGTTTTGCTTGATGATCAGGAATGCGGAAATTGGCGTTACAATGTTTTCGGACAGCTGGAATATTATCATCCCGCAAGATTGCCTGAATATGCTCAAACATATGTTCAGCCGGAATATTCGGGAAACGGATTTGATGATGATTTTTCAGATGATTCCCAGACCACAAAATCCAAGGGAAAAGTTATCCGCGGCCCGTGGTAGGCGTGCATCTTTCATAAGAATTGTTTTTGAAGGTCTGAGGTGACGGATTTTTGCTAAGGGTTTGATATTTTTTAATATTATTCAGAATCAGGGGATTATTTCTTATATTTTTCCTCACTTTGGCTTGAAAGCACAACCATTAATGAAAAGCCGGTTCTTGTGACCGGCTTTTTTTTGAATTGTGCGGCTGGAGTTTAACCCGCAAAGAAGCGGGTTTACGGCAGGCGGCAGCAAGATGCGGGTATGACGATCGGCGAAGCTGATAAGCGGTGCGGAGCGACGGAGAGGGCGAATGAAGAACCGATCCTGCCCATGCGGCCGGTAAGATTTATGAGTCTGATGATTTCCGGCTCATTTTTTTATGCCTGAAAGTCTTTCTGTTCAGTCAGGCTTCAACTGCAAGGTGAATTAACTTTCTGCTTCAAATCCGTATAATTGATTATAAACGTCAAAATTAGTTTTGCCGAATTTTTGATCTTCGGCTATACTCTCCGGGAGAGAAAGGAAAAACCACTGCCGGTTCGGTTTTGTCGTGCGGTTAAGCTGCGGGGAAGGCGTAAAACGGAATATAGAATTATTCAACGTTTTTCCGAAGGACCGGAAGACAAAGCCGATGCAATGGCCGGACGGGACAGAAGCCGCAGGACGGTGCTGCCGTCCGCGGCCGGAATGAAACGGAGTTGTATTTTTACAGGTTTGCGTGGAGGAAAAGTTTTTAGGTAAAAAACTGACTTTTTATATTTATAGTTTGTGGTTTTGGTATGATAACGACAGAAGAAATAAAAGCAAAATATTGGGCTTTGGAAGTTTTAGCTTCCAATAACCAGGCGGATATGGGGAACATTTCCGGTTCATTGGAAACATCTAAAATTGATATGAATCCGCATCAAATCGAAGCGGCGTTGTTTGCCTTGAAATCCCCGTTGTCGCAAGGTGTTATTCTGGCCGATGAAGTCGGTTTGGGAAAGACGATTGAGGCAGGCATAGTTATTTCCGAATATTTTTCGCGCGGGCGAACTTCCGTTCTGGTTGTTGCGCCGGCAAGTCTTTGCCAGCAATGGCAGGCTGAAATGCAGGAGAAATTTAATTTGCCGACCCGGGTTATTGAGGCCGGGATTTATGGCAAGGCTTTGAAGTCGGAAAAGGAAAATCCGCTGTTGTTTAAAGGCGTGACGGTTTGTTCGTATAATTGTGCGGTGCAGCTGAAAGATTGCATGAAACAATATGATTGGGATCTGGTCGTTTTGGACGAAGCGCATAAGCTCCGTAATTTTTATAAAGGCAAGACCAAAACGGCTGACGGGATTAATGAGGCTTTTTACGGCAAGAAAAAGCTTTTGTTGACGGCAACACCCATTCAAAATTCTCTGATGGACATTTTTTCGCTGGTAACGATTATTGATCCGCATATTTTGGGCAATGAATATTCTTTTATGGAAAATTACCTGTATTCCGAACGGCATCATATTGAGCTGAAAGAACGTTTAAAGTGCGTTTTGCACCGCACTTTGCGCAAAGATGTTTCGGAGTATATTAAATATACCAATCGCGAGGCAATGACTGTTGCGTTTAATCCGACTCCTGCGGAAGAAGAACTTTACCGGGAAGTTTCGGCTTATATTCAGGATGTTTCAAAAATTGCCGTTACCACCCGTTATCGTACGCTGATTGTTCTGATGATACGCAAATTGATGAGTTCTTCCACCGCGGCGGTCAAAGGAACATTGGAAAAGTTGATGGAAAGGCTGTGCCGTATTGAGAAACTTGGCGGAAACACCGGTGATCTTATTGTGTTTGATGAAGATTTGCTGGAAGAATATCAGGATTCCCTGTCGGATTTTGACGATCGCTGCCGCAACGCTTATGCTAAGAATTATCCGACGGATGCTGACCTTAAAGCCGAAAAGGAATTTTTGCAGTCGTTGATTGACAAGGCGGGTAAAATCGAAGTTGACGGCAAGACGGAAAAGCTTGTCGGCGCGATCAACCGGGGATTTGAAAAAATCAGGGAAAAGGGAGGTTTGCGCAAGGTAATTATTTTTACGGAAAGCAACCGGACTTTGAATTATCTTTTCGACTATCTTTCGGCTCACGGTTTTAAGGATAAAATCATTACCTTTAACGGTCAGAACAATTCCCCGCTTTGCAATCGGATTTACAACGATTTTGTCGAAAATCACTCGGCGGAGCTGACCGGTTCGCGAGCCAACGATATGAAAAAAGCTCTGGTTGCGGCTTTCAGGGAAGAGGCGGAGATCATGATTGCCACCGAGGCGGCGGCCGAGGGGCTGAATTTGCAGTTTTGTTCGCTGCTGGTCAATTACGATTTGCCGTGGAATCCGCAAAGAATAGAACAGAGAATCGGGCGTATTCATCGTTATAAGCAAAAATGCGATGTTGTAATCATCAATTTTATCAACAAACAGAATCTTGCCGATGTGCGCCTTTATGATATTTTGCAATATAAATTTAAATTGTTTGACGATGTATTCGGTGCCAGCGACGAAATTTTGGGCACATTGTCCGACGGCGTGGATTTTGAGCGTGCGGTGGCCTCCATATTTGAATTGTGCCGGACAACCGAGGAAATTAACCGTGCTTTTGACGAATTACAGGCAAGCCTTGGCGTGAAGCGTGATGCCAAAATGGAAGAAACGCGCCAGTTGGTTCTGGAAAACCTGAACCCGACCACACAGGAAAAACTGCAGGTCATCAAGCGGCGGGTTGAAGATTATTTGGAACGCCGCAAGCAAATTTTCTGGGATTTGTCGGTTATCATGCTGGAAAAAAATCATCCTGATATGTTTATCAATCCGGCGCGGCAGGTGTTCGGCCCTTTTGAAGAACAGGTTTTTGACCGGCCGTCGGACATTGTTTTCAATAAGAATTTCAATTTCTGTCTGGATTTTTCAAGCCGCGACAATAATCGTTTTCTTTCTCCGCAGGATCGCAAAGCCGTTTGGCGGGGAGCTACGCCGTACAATCCGGACAGTGAGTTCGGGCGGATTATTTTACGGGAGGCGCTGGCGCAGCCGGTCGAGGCGTGCCATTTGTTGTTGAAGGCGGGAGACAAGTTAAAATCCGGACAACGCGGGCGGCTGATTTTGTCTTTGTTCAGGCAAAATGCGCCGGAAAAGTCTTTTCGTCTGTTGTCGGCAGTTGTTGACGATCACGGCGAAGCGTTAAATTTAAAACCGGAAGACATTTTTGATAATGTGCGGAAAACGGCTGCGCCGGTTGAGATGGGGTATCAGGATTTGATTCGGCGGCTGCACGAAAGGAATATTGCCGAATATGAGAAATCCGAAAAGCACCGGGTCGATGTTTTGTTAAAAATTGAGGTAGACAAGCTTACTCGCTGGTTGGCGGATGAAAAACAGGCCATTCATCTGAAAGGCGAAAAGATGAAAAATAAGATCGGCAATCTGAAACGCCAGTTTAAGTTGGAGAAAGATTTTGCAAAAAAACTGGCTTTGGATGAAGAAATCAAACGTCTGCAAAAAGAAATGAACGATAACGAGTTCAATACTTTTGACATTGAGCGTGAGCTGGAAAAGAAGTGCAACCGCCTCATCGGCGGCAAAAAGCGCAGTCTGAAATTGGATTACACCATTGAACAGGTGTTTGATGTTACCTGGGAAGTAAAAAGCTGATGCCCGGGAAAAGTTTTTGAAAAAAGCGTTTCAGAAAGTGAAGATAAAACTGATAGAGGAAAACAATCCCGAATGGTCTGACTTGTATGAACGGTTATTTTGAGCTTTTTTGCTTGTTGTTTATTTGTCGGCCTGTGAGTGAACAGAATGCCACTGAAACAATAAGTCTTCATAAAAAAATGCCGTCCCGCGAATAGGTACTTCCAACTGTCATCCCGCGAGGGAGCGTGAGCGGGCGAGTTTAGGGCTCTTACCATGTTTTTCCTTTTTCAAAAGATGCCTGAACAAAGGTGATGATCGGAGGGGTAAGAGATACCTAATCTGCCGGGCTTTACCCGTCGGAGGCATGACAGAAAGGAGTTCATCCCGCGAAGGAGCGTGAGCGGGCAGGTTTAGGTATCTTACCATGTTTTTCCTTTTTATTCCTCCTCGAATTCAAATTCTTCGTCGGTTGGGTGGTAGTTACGGAGGTTGAGGGGGTAGCCTTCGCGGCCCCATTCGCATTTTTTGAGAATAGCGGCGGGAATTTTTTTGACCGAGATGTTAGGATATATCCTGCTGTTGCCGACGAAGGCGCTGCAACAAATCAGCAGGTTGTTGTCGCCGATTTCTTCGGCAAGGCGGTCAAGCGAACTTTCCTGCAAGCTCATGGTAGTGGTATAGATAAAGTTCTTTTCGGAAGAAAAGCCCTGCTTCCAGTAAATTTCCTTATCCGGTTTATAGCGATAGCCCAAGATTTTGCACATGGCTTCGGCCAGCATGTCGGCGTTGTATTCTTTGGAAATGATCTGTTGTCCGTATTTGTCGGTAACGATCAGGGAAGAAGCCAGTTCATAGAATTTGAAACTGCCGCCGCCCTGCCAATTAACCGCTTTGGTGATGCCGCCCTGATCTTCGCCGTCGATTACTTTTTTCAGGCGGGGCAGACAATAACTATACGCCGTTTCTTCCATTTCCACTCCAATCCAACAACGTCCCATTTTTTGTGCTACGGCGGCGGTGGTGCCGGAGCCTAAAAAGCTGTCTAAAACAAGGTCGCCGGGGTTGGACGCTATAGAAAGAATTCTTGCAATCAATGCTTCTGGTTTAGGAGTATCAAATAAATTTTGGTTACCGAAAAGTTTTTTTAACTCATCTTTGGCGTTAGCATTATTAGAAACTCCGATCCATATTGTTTCAGGGATACTTCCTTTATTTTCATACAAAAATAATTTACGATATAAATTATTTCCTTTTACGACGATACGCTTTTCTTCTTCTAATCGCTGCATTGTTTCTTTATTAACTAGCCAAAGTCTTTTAGAAAAAAATTTACCGTCTTTCATGGTGTATTCATATTCTGAGCCACCTTGTTGCCGTGCCCATAGACCAAGTATTCGGTAATCCCCCCGGGGATCCTGATCTGGATTAGAATAAGCTTTTTTTGTACTTTCATCCAATTCTATACGATTTATGTAATATTTTGTTGCATCTTTAGCGTAGACAAGAATATGGTCGTGGGTAGTGCTAAAATAACGAGAAGAGTTATCTTTTCCTCGTTTTTTATGCCAGATTAAATTTGTAATAAAATTATTTCTTCCAAATATTTCATCGCATAAAACTTTACAATAATGTATTTCGTTATCATCTAACTGAATGAATATTGATCCATCTTCCGCAAGCAGTCTCTTCAAAATCTCCAATCTGTCTCTCATCAGCGAAAGCCAGATGGAATGTTCCAGACCGTCGTCATAATGTTCAAAAGCGTTGCCGGTGTTATACGGCGGATCAATATAAATGCACTTGATTTTGCCGCTATAGTCCTGCTCCAGAGCTTTCAAGGCCAGCAGGTTGTCACCGTGGATCAGCATGTTGTCGAAAGTCGGCCTGACCGCAGAGTCCAGCAAATCCGTCTGTTCGGCCGATCGGGAATAGGACTTTTTCTTGTCTTCCAGCAATATCCGCGGTTCCGGGTTAAATCTGTCTTCCTTCCCCGGCCATGTCAGTTCCAGTCTCTGCAATTTTTCAGTCATTTATTTGGTTCCTTTGTATTTTGAATATATTTCTCAATTTCTAATTTTATATTTTTAAATTGTTGTAAAGAGTTTTCATCAAATGTTACTTCTTCTAAGTTTAGGCCTTTTATTTTTGTTTTTAAAATATTTATTTTATCAACCAGTTCTTTTATTTCCAGTATTAGTTTGTTCGTTCTCATCAGATTAGAAATATTATTTTCAGAATCTTCGGCAATAAAATCAAAAATTCTGAGTTTTTTCATGTGCTCATCCTCACAGGAACCGATTGATTTTAACACTTCATTTCTGTGCAAAATCATTTCGTTTAATATGCGACAACCTTGTTTAATATTCACTAAGTCGATAACAAAATTACCATATGCATTTATACAAGGGGAGTATTTAGAAATATCAATATTATTCAGTATTGGAAAATCAATGAATAAACATTTGTCAATTTTATTTATTTTATCATAAGGAGTAATTTTTAACGGATATATTTTTTGACAGTTTTCAAAATTTTCTTTTAATGACAGCAGAGATTGAAAGGTTGATAGTAGTATAGATGAAAGCAAATTAAGATTATTTCTCAAATCTCTCAATTCCTTTTGTTGTTCAGCACGGCTTGCTCCAAAAAGCCAACTTAACCACCAAACCAGTAATGGAATTGCTATTGCACCGGCCGCCGGCAACCAGATATCTTTCCACCAGTTGTAAATTGAATGAGATGTTTGTGTCGGAGTATAGAACTCATAGAACAAGTAACAATACATATTGAATTATCCTATCCGAAATTTTCTTTTATAAATTTTTGCAGGCGTTCTTTGTTTTCGTTGGCTTGATCTGCTTTAAAATAGATTTCGATAAAAGTTATTTTTCGCGTTTCTTCTTCCCAGATGAAAATAACCCTGATACCCGATGCCGAACCTCTGCCTTTTAACGACTGGCAGGAAAACTTGCGCATTTTGTTGGAAGTATAGTTTTCTCCGCAAAAACCTTCAATGGGGACAAACGCCGTTGTCGGGACACCTTTTTCGTAAAACGTTTCTATCGTGTATTTTTTCATATGTCCGAAATCTTTTTCCAAAGTTCGGAATTTTTTTGACAAGGTTTTGAAATCCTTGTCAAACTCGGGAACAGTTACGTAGTTAATCATCTGCTTCGTCATACTCCCGAACAGAAGTTTCCGGGGTTCTGTAAAAAACGGCCTCGTACTCCAAAACCTCGTTCATTTCCGCGCCGATCCACGGAATGTCCTTATGTGAGAATTCCGACAGTTCTTTTCCCGTCCGGCCGGCAAGGCGTTCCAGTTCTTTGTCAATATGCGCCAGTTCCTGTCCAGAAAGCAGGGACAAGTCAGGTTGAACGCGGGGAAGATATTTGGTTTGATCATGGTTGAAATATTTGGTTTTTATTTCTTCCAAAGAACCGTCGTCTTCCATCTGTTTTATTAATTTGGCAAAATCAACCGGCGTCGGACCGTATGTGTTTTTGATATATTTCAGCCCCATCAGCTGTTCTTCATATATTTCGTAATAATCAAAATCTATGAAGTAAAGAAGCTTGTAAATTACCGTTTGCCCGACATTCGGTTTAGCGCCGACTTTGTTAAGGATATAAAGCAGAACCTGTTTGAATTTGTTGATATTTTCCTGCGGAATGTTGATGCGGATATCGGTTTTGTTTTCTTTGGGCGTGTTTCCTATAATGTTATAGGTTGTTTCCGGCGGCATTTTGTTGTCGATGAAGCATGAGTAATCGACATCAAAAAATCTGGCCAATTTTTTTATGATGTCTAAAGAAAATTTAGTTTCTTCGTTTTCGTATTTGCTTAGGGTCTGACGGCTTATTTTTAATTCAGACGCCAACTCGTCCTGAGAGATGCCTTTTTGTTCTCTCAGGCTTCTTAAAACATTTGTCATTGTCGTGCTCCTCGATATAATGTAAATATACGATATTTTATGCACAATGTCAATGTTGTTTGACACCGTTGTGTATGAAATATTTTACATTAATCTTCCTTAAAATCGCTGACGAGTTTGTCAAAACCGCGGTCGGCGACAATGGTCGTGTCGGGGATCAACAGGTAGTGCCAAGGTTTGCCGTGATGCTCCCGCTCAAACCCGGTGGCAATTTTGCACCAGTCGACGGCTGCTTCTTTTTTGGCCTGCACAACCTTGTCGCTCATCTGATTTGCCGCTTTGGTTTCGATCATGTATTTGGCGTCGACGGTTTCGACGATGAAATCCGGCAAGTAACGGTGCATTTGTCGATCGTCGTCCGAATATTTGATGTCAAAGATTTCTCCGGCGCGGTCGTTGTTGATTTTGAACCATTTTTGCACGGCCGGCGTGCGTTCCAGAATTTCCGCCAGTTCCTTTTCGGTATTGGAATCGAATTTTTGTTTAGCGAACAGGCATTTATTGAAACCGGTAAAGACCAAATTGCGGATTTTTTCCTTGTCGCGGACGAAGGCGCGGATATTTACAGGCTCCTGTCCTTCCGTTGTGCTGATTTTGTAAGAGGCGGAAGTGACCGCGGCATATCCGCTGTCTATTTTGACTCGTTTGGTCATCGGCGCTTCCCGCAGATGGGCCTTTATCTGCGTGCAGATTTTTTGCGCCAGTTTTTCACCGTGGAAGTACAGAATCTTCCGGGTGTTCAGTTCGCTGCCGGAGTAGGAAGTGATGTAATCAATCACCTGATGAATCAGCTTGTACAGCAAGTCGGCGTTTTTCTGGTATGAGATGGCCGGGTCTTCAATCAGCGGCACCAGCAGATAGTGCGTGATGTCCGAATGGCAGTCGACAAATGCGGCCTTCATTTCATCCTGTTTGCTTTTATCCATCAGTTCACCGATGATAACTGTCGGTCGCAAAGGTTGATAACCGGCAAAATCCGCGGTATCAATATCAAAATCGTCAAAAGTAAAATCACCTTCCTGTTCATACAGAATTTTTATCCGCGGGACGGAAATGTTCAGTTTGATGAAGCTTTCCGTATAGCGCTTGGCCGTTTCTTTGATGTCAACCAGCGGTTCAAGCGATAATTCGGAATTTTCCAGCCGGATTTCCTTGATTTTTTCGGTTGCGATTTCGACAATTTTGTTTTGATTGTCCGGCGTCAGCAGGTTTTCGGCGGTCAGGGCGTAGCGGCTGGTTTCGTTAATTGCCTCGCGCACGATGTTACCGATCCGTTTATTGACATCATTGTCAAAAACCGGCAGAGTACCCTGTTTGTCCGGTGCCGGCCGGGTGACGACGATGTGACCTTTTTTCACTTCTTCGTCCAGTTTACTGGTGTTGTCTTCCGCCTTTTTTCCCGTCAGGCCGCTGTCCGTGTTGTCGATATATTCCTGCTGAAACTCAAATTGCTCCGCCTGAGCGGCATTAATGATGTCCGAGAATTTGTCGTGCGCAATCACATGCAGGCGGTCGATGCCGTCAATGCCGGTTCGTTTTCCGAACGGCAGACGCAGACCGCGGCCGATCGTCTGTTCGACCAGAATTTTGGAATCGGCGGTGCGAAGCGGCACAATAGTATAAAGGTTGTTGACGTCCCAGCCTTCGCCCAGCATATTGACATGGATAACGATTTCGGTCGGTTCATCGGCGTTTTCGATTGCCAGCAGCCGTTGCAGAACTTCGTCTTTCAGTTCGCCGTTTTGTTTGGAGTTGACGACGATAACCTTGTCTTTATAGCGGCCGCCTTCAAAATCGTCGCTTTTTATTTTTGCCTCGATGCTTTCCGCATGGTCGATGTTCTGGGCAACAATCATCATAAAAGGTTTGACCAGTTTGGCCTTCTTGTTGTCGGCATAAACCTGCAATTCCGCCTTGATGCTTTCGTGTACTTTGATGCCGTCTTTGATTTTCAGATTTTCCAACGCTTCGGAATTGCTGCTTCCGTACAGGTCGCGGTTAAAATCCAGGCGGCCGACGACTGCCGGTTTTTTGACGTAACCGTCGCAAATGGCGTGTGCCAGATTGTATTCATAGGCAATGTTGCGGAAGGGTTTGCCCTTGGCACCGACGGATTTTGCGGTGGCCGTCAGTTCAATCCCCAAAACCGGGTGCAGTTCATTGATGGCGGCCATGCCGGCGTTGGCCCGGTAGCGGTGCGCTTCATCCATAATCAAAACCAAATCCTTTAAACCGGAAAGATAGTCGAAATAAGACTGTCCCAGATATTCGGCCATTCGGCGGACGCGCGGCATGCCGCGTGCGTCTTTGTCGGAATCAATCTTGGAAATATTGAAGATGTTGATGCGGACACGGTTGTCATTCGGGTTGTCAAACAAACCGCCGACCTGATGATAGTCGTCGCCGGTGATGATCTGCGGAACGTCAACCAGCGCTTTCAACCCGGGAAAAACATATTTTTCGGTATTGGGCGTGAAGTCGGTTTTGAGCTTGTTGTAGATTGTCAGGTTGGGGGCCAGAACCATGAAGTTTTTTATGCCTTTTTCCGCGTGCAGATAGGCGATCATCGCTCCCATCAGCCGGGTTTTGCCCACGCCGGTGGCAATGGCGAAGCAAATGCAGGGAAAGGCATGTTCGAAGTCTTTGACGGAAGGGCAGACTTCCCGAATCAGGCGCAGCGCTTCGTCGGCGGACATCTCTTTGCTTAAGACGATTTTGTTTAAAATTTGTACCAGAATGTCGAGGCTTTCCTTTTGCGGGGCGCGCAAGGAAAGCGCCTGTTCAATCGTTCGTTGCGTATCGTTCATGTTTGCATCTCTTAAGTTAATTCTTTTAGCCCGAGCTTATTAAAGATTGCTTTGACTTTCAAGGAATAACTTCGGATTTTAACACGAAAATCGATTTACCTTCCGGTTAGACGGCATGTTCTCCCTTTGTTTCAGAAGCTGACCCGCAGGCCGGCGTTCAACTGGTATGAGGTATAGGCTTCGCCGGCTTCCAGGGTGACGGCGCCGTAGCAATAGGCGTTTTCGGCAACGGCGGCGTTGAAGCCGAGTGACGCTTCAAAGCCCAGGCCGCTCAAGTCGGAAGTGGTGAGGCGCGTGTCGGCAAATTTGACTTTGGTGCGGCCGATCCATTCGTTATACAGTCCCAGTTCCAGAAACAGTTTCCAGTTTGAGGTTCGCCCTTCCGGCAGGTAGGAAGTTTGCAGGTTAAATCTGCTGACGAGCGAACTGGTGGAATCGATGGAGCCGATTTCGCCGTTGTCGGCAGTAAAGTCTTTTGCTTCTCCGTGAACATAACGCAGTTCAATTTTAGGCTCGAAGGTTATGAGCGAGCTGCCGGCGTTGAGCGCCCGCGGCGCGTCGAAGTCGAACAGGCGGCCGGTTTCGGCGGTAAAGGCCCAAAAGCCCCTTTTGATGTCGTAGCCGTTGGTTCGGTTGCCGCCGGAAAGGTTGTCAAGGTCGGTATGCACCCAGAAATGACGGGCGGTCAGGTCGACAAACCACGGACTGTTGTGCGGCAGCCAGGTGGCGTAAAGGCCGGCGACCGGGGTTTTGGTATGTCCTTTGGCGTCCGGCGCGCCGGATTGAAAGACACGAATGTCGTTGGCGGAAAGGTAACCGCCCATAACGCCCAGATAGGTTCGGCCGCCGAAAAGTTCGGCGGCGGCGTCAATACCGCCTTCCATGCCCAGCATGTTCAGTCTTGCGCCGGTTCTTTCATGCACCCGGAGACGTTTGCCGTAGCCGCGGACCCAGACGCCGGCGGGTGCGTCCGGGTTGCCGCTGCGCAGATCGCCCAGACGTTTGCGCAGTTCGTTCATGCCGGCGTTGACGATTGACAGATGAAGCGCCGGCATGGTTTCGACCGATTTTGCGGTTTTGGTCAGCTCTCCTTCGGTTTTGAGGTACCAGTTGGCGTCTTCTCCGTGCGTCAGGCCGTACTCGTGCGCGCCGATATCCACTTTGCCGCCGGCCAGCTTAAATTCGGCGTTGCCGGAAGCCTCTTCGGTGTTGACCACTTCTATTTCCTTTTTGGTCGGGTTGGAACCGGCTGCCCGGACGTCAATGGTTATCATGCCGTCGGCGGAACCGGTTATTTTCAACAGGTCAGCGTCGGTGCCGTCCGTCTGCAGGACGACGACGGCGGAACCGTCCGAAATCAGGTCGGTTATCGTTACAGTGTTGGCGGCAAAAGGTCCCGGCCGGCGCAGATCCAGCCGGCCGCCGGTTTGCAGCCGCAGGTTGTTGACGGCGGCATTGCCGGCAAAATGCAGAACCGAGCCTTCGGCAACGGTGTTCTTGCCGCCGAAAAAGTTGTCGGCATAAACCAAAGTTGTTCCCGCCGTCTGTGTAAAGTCTCCGACAAACAGGCGGTTGTCGGCATTTTGATCGAAAATAAGAGTGTTGGCGCCGTTTTTGTCGATTGATCCGACGCCGGCAAAGCCGCCGTCCATTGACAAGGTGTTGGCATCGCCTTCAATGACGACGGCGGTTTCTTTGTTGTTGAGGTAAACGTCTGCGCCGCCTTCATTTATATTGGTTGCCGTGTTGCCGCTGAAAAGAATGTCGCCTTCCGAAGTGTCGAGCGTCAGTTTTCCCTCTGCGAACAGAGCGCCGCCGGCTTCGGCTTTGTTGCCGATGAAAGAGGAGTTGCCGCCGATGGTGAGGTTGTCTGAGCTGATGACGGCGCCGCCGTAAGTTGCCGTATTGCCGTCAAAAACGACGTTTTGCAGCACGGTTTCGCCCGATGCGTATAAGGCGCCGCCGTAGCCGTTATCGGTACGGTTTCGGGAAAATGAAGCGTTATCAATGAAAGTTGTGCCCGATGCGTAGATCGCGCCGCCATGGCCTTTGCCGGTATAATTTTGAACAAAAGAAGCGTTGCTGACACTCAGCGGAGTGACGGAAGAAGCGTTAACGGCGCCGCCGTTGCCGCTTTGGGTGCCGTTGTTGTCAAAAGAAGCGCCGTCGACGGTGACGTTCGCGCCGTAGATGGCCTGGATGGCGCCGCCGCCGCGGGCCGCCGTATTTCCTGAAAAATGGCTGTTGCCGGTAATGTTGAGGGTAGATTCCGTCAAAATCGCGCCGCCGCTGCCGGCCAAAGATTTGTTGCCGGTAAATGAGGTTTGTCCGACGGTCAGTTTGCCGCCGCTGTGGACAATGGCGCCGCCGTCGCGGATTTCCGCATAATTGTCCTTAAATTCGCTGCCGGTAAAAACGCTTTCGCTGCCGGTGCGGCCGATTTTTACGGCGCCGGCTTCGGTTGCGTGGTTGCCTTCAAACAGCGTCTGACTGACGTTTATTTTTCCGTTGCCGTAAATTGCGCCGCCGTAGTTTGACGTTCCCTGTTGGTTGACGGAGGTGTAATTGCCGATGAAACGGCTGTCGGCAACCGTCAGGTCGGCTTTGCCGTCATAAGCGTAAACGGCGCCTCCTTCGGCTGCCGTATTAGCGGAAAAGACGGTGTCCGTTATTGTGGTTTTGCCTTTGGTATAGACGGCGCCGCCGTAGCTTCCGCCCGAGCGGTTGCGCTCAAAAGACGAGCCGGAAATGCTCAGCGTACCCCAGTTGTTGACGGCGCCGCCGTTGTCGGAAGCGCTGTTGTCGGAAAAAGAGGTGTTGTTGACGGTCAGCGTTTTGCTCGTAGTGTAAACGGCGCCGCCGAGATTGCCGCGGTTGCCGGTGAACGAGCTGCCGTTGATCTCGGTGTTGCCGAGGTTGGCAAAGGCGCCGCCGTAGTAGCCGCCGGTTCTTTGGCTGAAGCTGACGTTGTTGACGGTCAGGTCCTGCGCTTCTCCGAAGCCGAGCGTTCCGTTGGTGACGGCCGTACCGCTGCCGGCGGTAAACGACAAATTGTCAAGCGCGGATTTGACGCCGGTGCCGGTAAATGTCAGCGAACCGGAAAGCCGGGCGGTCGAATCGCCGGTAATTGAGGCGCTTTTGCGGACGGTTCCGGAATCGGCGGAACTGCCGGCTATTTCGATTTCGTAGGTGTCGCCGTCCGTGTTGGCGTTGGCGGCGGCGATGGCTTTGGCCAATGTGCCGGAAACGGGAACTTCGTAGTCTGCGGCCCATGCCGGGGGACACCCCAAAACCGCTGTCAGAACAAAAACAACGCCTGTACGCACCGAATTTACTCCTTTTGTCTGTTTGTTTTCGCAATAATGGTGGTATATGGTGTTTGTTTGCGACAATCCAACGGCTGCGGCGTCCGTTTTATCCTTTGGTTTAGCTAAGCTTTCGGCCGGAAAGCCCATGGCCGCGTATAAAATGAAACGCCCCGGAAAGTTCCGGGGCGTTTGCAGCAATGCCGAAGTTAAAATTTGTATTTGGCATTAAGCAGACCGGTGTGGTCGTGGTATTTTTCACGGAATTTGCCTTCGTAGCCGAGCGAAACTTCAATGTTGTCGTCGACTTCCGCAGTTACGCCTACGCCGAGTTCCATGCCGAAACGATCGAGTGCTTCGCCGTCAACCGCATAGGCGCTGCCGTTGGCCAGGGTTACGACCGAACCGCCGGCGTCGTTGACCAGATCATAAGTCAGGGCAAATCTGGCTTCCGGTTTCAGGCTGATGCCGTTCTCAAATTCCCAGGAGCGGTTGATTCTGGCACCGAGAACGCCGGTTAACAGATCGCTGTCGTTGGCGGAAACGCGCTGATCGGCGGAATCCTTATAGGCATCCTGACTGATGTGAACGTAGCGCAATCCTGTTTCCGGTACAAAAACGAAGCTCTCTGATTGCAGTTCGTATCCGGTCATGGCCTGCAGGCCGAACGTTTCGACGTCATAATCGGCGTCAATGCCGATGCCGGCGACGTTTTTGCCTTCCGAATAATCGGACCAGCCGTAAGTCGCAATGCCGTTTACATACCATTGGGAGGGTTTGTATTCGCCGTACAAAATCGCACTGTGGGTATCAACGTCGGTTGAACGCATGAAACCGTCGATGTCGGTGTTGGCATAAGCGTATCCCAAACCGATTTTGAAATTGTCGGTTACGAATTTTTCAGCGCCCACGGCAACGCCCGAGCTGTCGGCGTCAAAGCCTTCGGTTCTTGCCGTATCATGCCTTTTCGATTTGTTGAACAGGCCCTGAATCCATACCGCGGCACGTTCAAAAACGCTGTCGCCGGAGGAAGTTCCTTCGGCCGCGGCAATCGTGCCTCCTGCAAATCTGGTGCCGACGGCGCCGAAGATCTGGTTTGCGGTCTGCGACTGCGTGTGCTGTACCATCGGCGAGACCTCGGGAGCAAGAGCGGTAACGGCGTCCAACGCGGCCTTGACCTGTGTGCGGTCAGTCGACTGGGCCATTGCGGAAACGGCGTCGGCGACGGCGTTAAATACGGCGTTGTCTGCCTTGCCCGCGGTGAGAGCGGTGAGGGCGGCCGCCTGGTTTCCGGTGGCGCCGGTAGCGGTGCTGACTTCGGCCGCGGATTTTTTGTTTACGTTATAGATGCCGTTTTCAATGCCGGTGATGTTGTACAGATTGTTTCCGGCAATGGAAAATTCGCGGTCAAGCGAACCGCCGTCGGTGATCAGCTCATATCGTCCGCTGAAACCGTTGTCAAAGGTAAGATTCAATGTTGCGCCGTTATTGATCACCCGGTTGGAAATGGTCGTGGTCCCGGTTTTTACGGTAAGCTGCGATCCCCGGGCAAAAGTGGTCGTGCCGTTGCCGGAAATGCCGCCGTCAAGCGTAAGATTGCCGGAAACATTGAGCGCGCCGAGATTATGAATGTCGTTCAGGCGGCCGTTTGCTTTGTTGCCGCTGAAAACGGCGTTGCTTATTTTCAGCGTGGCGTCCGCAGTATTATAAATCGCGCCGCCGAAAGCTTTGCCTGTTGTCGAAGTTGCGCTGTTGCCGCTGAAAACGGTGTTGTTGCCGAGGGTGATCATGCCTTCGCTGTAAAGCGCGCCGCCCAGTGCTTCGGTCGCGTTGGTTTCGACACGGTTGTTGGTAAAGCTGCCGTTTAATGTGAGATCGACGGTTTTACCGTCTTTTCTTTTTACCGAGATTGCGCCGCCGGTCGAGGCTTTGGCTCCGGCGTTGGCTGTAACCGCTTTGACAAAGTTGTCGGCAAAGTTGCCGTTAATCGTGGTTGTAACGAGGCCGGTTCCCGTTTGTCCGTCACGATCGGCGCCCGCTTTGAAGTAAATCGCGCCGCCGTTGGCATAAGCCGCTCCTTCGGCGCCGTTGCCGGTGAAATTGCCGTTGATTTCCCTGATGCCGGTTTTTTCGTCCGTGCCGTACTGGCCTTCAACGTGTATTGCGCCGCCGCCGGCCGAGCTTCCCGTGCCGTTGTATTCGCCTTCTCCCGTGTATCGGGAAGAAGCTTTGTTGCCGGTGAAGTTTGCGGTAAGATTATCGATATATCCGCCTTTGTAAATCGCAAAAGCGCCGCCGTTGGCGGTTGCTTTGGCATTGTTGTTGTTTTCCGTCGTCACGTTCAGACCGTTGTTTGAAATTTCTCCGGCGTTGACGGAGGAAAGTTTTTTGCCGAGCCATAATACGGCTCCCTGAGCATATACTTCGCCGGAGTGGCCGGAAGTCTGACGCGCCGTTATTCGGTTGCCGCCGATTTTGCCTGCGGTAAGGTCTTTTTCGTCTGCCGCCGGGCGAAGCACGCCGCCGCCCCGTGACGTGTTTTCTTCCAGTTCATATATGTTGTCGTTCCAATTTTTTACATCGCTGACGGCGCTTTGGGCCGGTTCGACGGCATAAGCGTTGGCGACGGTAAACGCGGCGGCCAGCGCTGTCGAAATTAAGAGTTTGTTTTTCATACGATTTAACATCCTTTTAAAACCAGTTAAAACAGAACCCGCACTTTTGGCAAAAGGCGGGCGGATGTTCGAAAACCGTATACGTTCAGACGGCTCGGCTTATTTGGCTGAGCCTTATTCGCCGACATCCGTCCGAAAAAAACAGACAAGATAAGTCGGCACAATATTTAAAGTCGTGTGCACACGACTAAACGTATCAAGGGTTTTCGAAGCCCTAGACGGATGGCGATAACCATTTCGTCCATAAGCAGAATATAAAACAAACGTCGGAGAAGCAAGCTAAATTGTCGAAAACCCTCCGTTTTTTTAAATAAACCTTTTCCCGGCTGTTTTCAGGGGGAGAAAATCCGGCTTTGTTTTTTCCTCTGAAGAGGGACATGCTTAATTTATTCGTTGACTATCGTAATTGTTAATTCTAAAATTTTAAAAATTCAACTTATAGGGTGACATGATGGACAAACGGGAAATCATCGAACAAATCAGGCAAAAATCGGACACCGATGTCGACTATACTCAATTTGAGAAAAAAGCCGTTGAACTGTATGAAAAATTTGCTAAAGAGTATTCTCCTCCGAAATTGGCGGAACTAAAAGGGGAGGCGTTGTTAGACACGATATTTCTCAATCCGCGTCAATTTCGTAAAAATCTGTGTTATGAATTAGAGTTCGGAGAATGTAAAATTTTAGGGGGAATCGGCGGCGGCAGTGCGGCCAAGTACGGGCTTTATTTTTCTGAAAAGGAAAAATCCTGGGCCGAAGGACACGGCAGGAGATTTCGTCCCCTTTCTCCCGACGAGGCCGTTCTCAGGGGAACGGAAATCCGGGACGCCCTGTTGAAGTATTGCCGTTTGGCGGAACAATGCAAGCCGCTGGTGACATTGGAAGATTATCGGAAACTGGGAGATTTGGCCGGGGATGTTTCTCTTAATCAGTGGATGAGGAAATATCTGAACATGGTTTTTCCTGACGAGTTTCCCGCTTTCTTTGCCGACAACATGCAGTTGAAAATATTAAAACTGTTTGGCGTCGTTCCGGAAAAAAATGTTTTTTCAAGGATGGGGCAACTTGTTCTTATGGCGAGAGAAGCGGGAATTTCCAACGCCCTTTTTGCCCGTGTCGTTGAGGATATGCTGTTAAAAGAAAACGTTGTAAACGCAAATGGAGAAAACGAGAAAATGAAAGACGAATTTAATGCTGCCGAAGCGGGGAATGTTCCGTTGAATCAAATTTTGTATGGTCCGCCGGGAACGGGAAAGACCTATCATGCCGTTTTGAAAGCAATGGAAATCGTTACTTTTAAACAAATGTTTTCGGATTATTTGCGCTCCCGGAAGGAAAAATATTCGGAAGAGGTTTTGAACGAATACGTTAAGCATATGGAAAAAATAAACACGGAATGTTTGAAAAGCGACAACATTTTCAGATATTACGATTTGCAGAAATATAAAAGGCTGGAAGAGGAAATTCTTGCCGGTGATTACATCAACGGCGACGAGGTTAGGAAAAATGAAAATTCATATTATCGTTATGCTCTTAAGAGATATGAAGAATTTTTGTCCGATTTGCGTTATGAAGACGTTTTGGCCGAATTTAACCGGTTGAAGCAGGCCGGACAGATAGAATTCGTTACCTTTCACCAGTCATATTCCTATGAGGAGTTTGTTGAGGGGATCAGACCCTGCGTTTCCTGGGAAGGTAAGGCGAACGAAGTTCGATATGAGGGGAAAAAAGGAATTTTCCGGGAAATTTGCGAGAATGCCGGAAAGGCAAGCGGCGCCGGAAAAACAAATATGGGGAAGAATATCGCCGACGTGGATTTTTCCCGCACGCGCGTATTTAAAATGTCGCTGGTAGACAAGGCCGCACCGGGCGACAATCTGTACGACTATTGCATAGGGCATAACGTTGTCGCCCTGGGGTACAGTAACGATAAGGATTTTTCAAATTGCAACTGTGCGGACGATTTTTCGATGATTGAGGACAAATGGGGCAAAAGCGCTCTTGAAATATTCAAAGATCGAATGAGAATCGGGGACGTCGTGATTATTGCCAACGGCAACCGGAAGTTCCGGGCAGTGGGCAGAATTACCGGCGAATACAGGTATGACAAGAACAGCGAAGTCCGCTACTGCCATTTTCGCAGCGTGGAGTGGCTGTATGCGGGGCAGGATATTGAAGTTTCGGAAATATACGACAGGAATTTTTCTCAGCAGGCCATTTATGGTTTTTACCGAACCAGGAACGAAGGCCGGGAAAATTACAACGTGATTGATACGAAAAAGCTGGTTTCCGTCGTTTTGGAGCATTCGGGCGAAGAAGTTTGCCGCAAGCCGTATATTTTGATTATTGACGAGATTAACCGCGGCAATATTTCTAAAATTTTCGGTGAACTGATAACCTTGATCGAAGATGACAAAAGGGAAGCTTTTTCGGTTTGTCTGCCATATTCCCGCAATCGTTTTTCCGTTCCCAAAAATCTTTACATCATCGGAACAATGAATACATCGGACCGGTCGATCGCAAGCGTTGACATTGCTTTGCGCCGTCGTTTCGTCTTCGTTCCGGTAATGCCGGACGTTCGTCTTGTCGCCGATAATGTCGAAGGAGTCGATTTGCGGCGCATTTTACGCAATATCAACGGCAAAATATCCGTTTTGCTGGATGAAGACCATCAGATCGGCCATAGCTATTTTATGAACGTGCGGACGCTTAAGGAATTGCGGAAGGTGCTTCAATTCGAAGTTTTGCCGTTGCTGAACGAGTACTTTTACGGCGACTGGAAAAAACTGGTGTTGCTGGTTCCGGGGTTTGTCGTTTCCGAAGAAATCCGGGATCAGGAATTGCGCGAAGAAGCGGGGGAAAGCGTTTTTTGTAAGTTTTGTGACGTTGAAAACATGGCGGACGACGAATTTCTGAAGGCGCTGAAAGCGTTGGAGGCTTAGCGTGAAGGTATTTCGGCTGAAAGAATATTCCGTTTCCGGCGAAAATAGCCTGAGCCGCTGCGAGGCGGAAAGGCTTTCGGCCTATTTGAGGAAAAAGAAGCTGCAGAACGTTGTGTCTCTGACGCCGCAGGGGATTGTTTCAAAATCTTTTGTCGGAGTCATAAGATGCGGAAACGTCCAAATCGAAATATTGCCGAAGATACTGTCCGCCAATGACGACAGGCGCGAGATTATGGAAAATCTGGTGTATATGCTGTCGTATACCCGCCGGTTGGACATCAGGACCGAAAGCGGTGCCAGGCTGGCGGCGTGCAAAAACCCTTTTCTCGAAATTCTGATTTATGAATATGCTTCTTCGTTGTTTGACTGTCTGAAAAAGCAGCCGCTTAGGAACTATGTAACGGAAGAAACGGAGGTCAATTTTATCAAAGGCAAACTGATGCTGCCGGAGCAGATAAGAAAAAGCTGCGTCAACAGGGCAAAGTTTTATTGTCAATATGACGAGTTTTCCGAAAACAATATGTTGAACAGGCTCTTTTTGTATGTTGCCGTTTGTCTTTACAAGTTAAGCGAAAACAGCGGCAATAAAAGGATTTTGCGGCGGATCGTCAATTATTACGCCGATGTTGAGCCGTTGCCCGTTTCGGCGGCCGAGGCAAACCGGATTGCGCTGCCGCGCAACCAGATTTTGTTTAAAAAGCCTCTTTCTTTGGCTAAAATGTTTGTTAATCAGTGTTCCGTCGACCTTTCGAGGAATAAGATAGAAAACGTTGCGCTGGTCTGGGACATGAATGTTTTGTTTGAGGAGTTTATAGGAGAGGTTTTCAAAAGAAAGTGTCCGACGCTGGACATTGAGCTGCAAAAGGGAAAAAGACTGTTGTCGGAAGCGGGGACGGGGCGGAAGAAATGCGATACTTTTGTGGATATTTTTGAAAAAAACAACAAAATCGTGATTGATACGAAATATAAAGAGTTTCATTCGTTAAAAGACGTGTCGAATGCCGATGTTTTTCAGGTTATGACATACTGTATGCTGCATGGTGCCAAAAGGGCGATTTTGATTTATCCGCAATACGGCGATGTTGCGCCGGATGTGCCGGTTCATCGTTTGAACGCGGCGTCGGAAGATTTGGGGTATGCCGTACAATTTAAAACCGTTGATTTGCGGCGAAACCTGAAAAAAGCCCGTATTGAACGGGAGCTTTTGGAGGTTGTCGAAAACCTTTCCTGAATGTTTCGCGTAAAAGTTGAAAATCGGAAAGTGAAAGCTTTTGCCGTGCCGGCGGAAACAGGGGCGTTTGTCTGGCAAAAGGTATGAGAGTTTTCCGTTTGCCGTTGCGGAAAAAGCCGGTGTTGTCCGTTTGACAACCGCCGACATGTTCAAGCGCAAAAATCCGGCCAAAGCGCCGGCGGCTGCCGGCAGTGTCAACGAAGCGGCGCCGATGACCGGCGGCGCCGGCGCGGAAATTGCTGTCTGATGTCGTTGGAGAAATCCGTATTTGTAACGTTAGCGGTATTTGTAAACCCGGTAAGTAAAGAGATTATCCGGGAGTTTGAAGGTCCAAAGAGGGGTGCCGTCTTTGTCCAGTTCTTCCGCCGCTTTTCCCTTGTTGCTGCCATAGCCGACAATGTATGTCTTGTCTTCCGTTTCAAATACGTTGCCCATAAATTCGGAATATACGGACAATGGAATTTCTTGCCAGTTCAGTATCTTTTTGTTTTTTTCATCCAGTTTGAATTTTAAAATCCGTGAAGTTTTTCGGGGCAAAAAGGAAAAATTTCCGGCACATTCGGTGTTGATTTCGGCGGTGTGGTTGTCATAAAGCATCAGATATCCGTCGTTGGTCAGAGAAGCCGTGTGTTGAAAGTTGAAACGTTGTTCCGGCGTCAGGCCGAAGTCGTCGTTTTTGCCGCCTAAACGCCAAATGATTTCTCCGGTTTTCCGATCTATTTTGTAAATTGCGGAAGTATGTCTGAAAGACAATATCAGGTTGTTGTCGGAGGGATCGATGATCATGCTGTTAAAATGCACGTAATCCAGGTCTTTTTTGTAATTGCAGGCTGTCAGCGATTCTTTGATCAGTTCGGGATGGTCACCGCTGTTCCATTCAAAGATGACCCGGTTGTTTTTTATTTCCTGCAAAAGCAGGGTAACAACGGAGCTTTCCCTGCCGTTTATTCTTTCTTTCCGTTGTCGGTAACCGGTTAGTATATAATGGTTGTCCGTCAATAACAAAGAGTCGTGATTTTCAATTAAGCCCTCGTCTGCCGTCGGCGCGATCAGTGAAAGCTCGTTGATTTTTTGAAAGTTTTCGTCGAGTACAATCAGCTTTCCGTACCACCAGGCATAAGGGGGCATGGGTTTGGTTTGCTGCATAAATGTATAGCGGATGCTGCCGTCGGTAAGCTTTTGCCGCTTGAAGTCTGAAATTCCATAATTTTTTATCGGATTTGTATGGTAAAATTCTATCGTTCCGTCTGTTGTCATGATTGTTGCAAACGATTGGGCATCACCTTTCGGACTGAAAAAAGAGGTTGCTATGTACCCCCCCCCGTATATTCCGCGATATCGGGAACCGGCAGTTTTCGAGGAAACAGATTCAGTTGATAAATTTCGCCGTTAACGGAAAATTTTAAAATGTCACCGGGCTTGATGCGAAACAGGCGGAACCGTTTTTGAACACCGTCGACTTCGATTGTGTTAAAGCCGCGCGTGTTCAGCGTTACCGCTTCAAAAACTTTCCGCTGCGGTTCAATCGGCAACAGAGGATAGCCGTTTACGGTGACGACGTGATTGTCGGCTGAAGAAAAATCCAGCAATGTTTCCGCTGCCTGACCGGCGGAAATTTGCAGAAGAACAATGAAAAAGAGAAGAATGCTTTTCATGACGGCTGCCTTTACTTTTAGTCTTTTATGGCGAATATATATTGGCGGCGCAAAATTGTCATCAAAATTTTGCGTTTGTTAAAATGCCGGTTCGGAACGGAATCATTCATAAGGCCGGTTGTTGAACATTGATTGAATTTTGAGGCCGCCGGTTACTGTCGGTCCGGCTGTCCTTTGGGGGCCTTTAGGGCTGTTTTCTTTGTTATGAAACGTATGAGGAATATGAAAGTTTTTTTACGGCGGGGTAATGAAATGCGGATCTCCGGATGTAAAAAAAGCGTTTGAAATTTAAAAAAATCCGCATTAAAAAACACCGGTTGGAAAAAGTTTTTTTTAAGGAACGGAAAATGACGGTCAAAGGAAAATCCGCAGGCAATTCGGCGCGGTTTGATTTGGTGTTTGCGGGGTTTCTGACGGCGTTCGGTCCGTTTGCAACCGATGTGAAGCTGCCGGCAACGGCGACATGTTGTAACGACGGCGCGCCGGCGGAACCGGCATTTGCCGCGGCGGGAGAAGCGGTCGATGAATAAAAATGCCAGACTTTTTCTTTCTTATGTGCTGCCGTCGATGGTCGGCATGCTCATCGTCGGTTCCTACAGTATCGTGGATACCATTTTTATCGGCTGGAGTGCAGGAGAACTCGGGCTTGCTTCGGTGGCCGTTACCTGGCCGCTGGTGATGATGTTCGGTGCGGTCGGCGACATGCTGGGAACCGGTGCGGCAATTATTATCGCCCAGTCGAGAGGCAGCGGCAACCTGCGGCTGGCACGGCTCAGCCTCGGCAACATGCTGGTCTGGCAGGTATTGTTCAGCCTGCTGATGATGACTGTCGTCAAATGTTTTCTGACCGATATACTCCGTCTGTTCGGCGCTACCGACGAACTGATGCCCGGCGCCGTGCGTTATTCGCGGATTTTGATATACGGCAATCTGGCTTATATGCTGGTAACCGGCGTGCTGGCGGTAATCCGTAACGACGGCCGGCCGGTGCTGTCGATGTGGCTGATGGTCGGCGGACTGCTGCTGAACATCGTAATGGACTATGTTTTCATTTTTCCGCTCGGCGGCGGCGTGGCCGGCGCGGCCTATGCCACGGTTACCGCGCAGATGCTGATTGCTGTTGCCGGGTTGGCCTATTTCTTTACCCGGAAAACGGCTCTTCGTTTCGACCTGCAGATGTTTAAGCTGAAGCCGAAGTATTTGAAAAACATTGTCGTAAGCGGCTTCCCTTCGCTCGGCAACCAGTTGTCGATTATCGCGATGTTGTTTTTCCATAATTATCAGGCGTTGAAATACGGACGGGTGGACGGGCTGGCCGCCTATACCTTTATCGGCGCGGTCGAATCGCTCGGTTCGCTTTTGATGACCGGGCTGGCACTCGGGGTGCAGCCGCTGGTCGCCTATCTTTACGGCGGCGGCCGTCACCGCCGGCAGAACATTATCGGCAACATGGGCTATTATACCGCTTTCGGATTGGGAATTGTGCTGATGTGCGTATCGGTTGTCGGACACGACGTTTTTCCCGCCTGGTTCAATTTGCACGGCAATGCGGCGGTTCTTGCCGCACACGGACTGGTTATCAGTTCGACGGCGTTCGTGCTGCTGGGAGTGATCCGGGTGGCCGGTTATTATTATCAGGCGACCGGCAAAATCACGGATTCTTCACTGTTGATTTACGGTGACGCTTTTGTCGCGCTGCCCCTGTGTCTGTTTGCGCTGCCGTTGTGGTTCGGTCTGGACGGCGTATGGCTGGCAATGCCGGTTTCCCGCGTGCTGCTGTTTTTGTTCGTCTGTTACCTGTGGTTCGGCAGGAAAAAACGCCGGCCGTACAAAATGCAGCATTTTTCTGCCCGCCGGTAAAATTGTTTGTTTATGAAAAATTAAGATGACGGGTGTAAAAAAACAGTTTATCGTATGAGAAAATTTTGTCGGGTTTTTAAAACGAAAGGTGAAAAAATGTGGAAAAGTAGCAAATTGTTGGCGGGATTGGCGGTGGTACTGTCTTTGTGCGCCTGCAAGGAAGACAAAAGCGAGGTTCAGAATGCGGCGGCCAAAACCGCGGCGCTGCCGGTAAACGTGCTTGAGGTGGCGGCGGAAGACGTGCCTCTCAGTTTTGAATTTTCCGCCCGGGCGCAGGGATACAAGGAAACGGAAGTGCGGGCGCGGGTGAGCGGCATTTTGCTGAAGAAAAATTATATCGAAGGCAGCGAAGTCAGAGAGGGAGACGTTTTGTTTGAAATCGATCCCAAGGAATACAAGGCCAGGCTCAACAATGCCAAGGCCAACCTGGCCAAGGCCAAGGCACAGCTGCGGCGGGCCGAAACCGAATGGGCGCGAATCGAAAAGCTGTTCAAACAGCGGGTGGTAAGCGAAAAGTCGCGCGATGACGCTCAGGCCGAACTGGAAGCGCAGAAAGCGGCGGTGCTGATGGCGGAATCGGAAGTGGAAACCGCACAGCTGAATTTTGACTATACCAAAGTCACCGCGCCGATCAGCGGCGTTACCGGCATGGAAGTGCAGTCGGAAGGAAGCCTGATTTCGGCAACCGGCCTTTTGACCAACATTACCCAGCTTGATCCGATTTATGTTATCTTTTCGGCTTCCGAAAGCGAGATGATGTCGCTTTCCAACATGGTGGACAACGGTTTGATCCGCAACCCGGAAAACAAAAGCGAAGTCGTTGCCAAGGTCAAGTTCAGCAATGACAGCGTTTATCCGCTGCCCGGAGAGATTAATTTCATCAATTCGGGCATTGACGAGGGAACCGGCACCATCAAATTGCGCGCGGTTTTCCCCAATCCTAAAAAACGTCTGAAACCGGGACAGTTTCTGCGGCTGGTGATGGAAGGGCTGACCCGGGTCAACGCCCTGATCGTGCCGCAGGAAGCGATCATGCAGGGTGCCAACGGCTCTTACGTTTATATCGTCAACGACAAAAATATGGTCGAATCGGTCAATATCCAGACCGGACTGATGACCAAGGAGGGCGGCTGGATCGTCGACAGCGGTCTGAAAGCCGGCGACCGGGTGATCGTCAGCAACCTGATGAAGATCCGTCCCGGCATGACGGTTGATCCCAAAAACGTGGAGCAGCCGGCTGAACGGGAAACCGTCGAGGAATAATCCGGGAGAAAAAAGCAATGTTTTCCAAGTTTTTTATTGACCGCCCGATTTTTGCGACCGTCGTGTCGCTGGTTTTTGTGCTGGCGGGGTTGGTTTCGATGAAGGTGCTGCCGATTGAGCAGTACCCCAACATCGTGCCGACGGAAATTCAGATCAGCGCCACCTATCCGGGGGCGACGGCGGAAGTGCTGGCCGATACGGTGGCGGCGCCGATCGAACAGGAAGTCAACGGCGTTAAGAACATGATCTACATGTATTCCAACGCCACTTCGCAGGGGTATCTGACCATCGGCGTGGTATTTGACATCGGCACCGATCCGGATCAGGCGACGATCGACGTCAACAACAAGGTGCAGGCGGCGACTTCCAAACTGCCGAGCGAAGTGACCAAGCAGGGCGTGACGGTCGAACAGAAATCAAACTCGATCTTGCAGGTCGTGATGATGAAGTCTTCTTCCGAACGCTATGATACGATTTACGTTTCCAACTATGCGCTGTTGAACGTGCTGGACGAAATCCGCCGTATCAAGGGCGTGGGCAGCGCTTCGCTGTTTGCCTCGCAGGACTATTCGATGCGGATTATGCTGTCACCTGACAAGCTGGCAGATTTTGACATGACGCCGCAGGACGTGATTGCCGCCGTGCAGGAACAGAATTCGCAGTTTGCGGCCGGCCAGTTCGGTCAGGAACCGCTGGACGAATATCTGCCCTATACCTATTCGGTCAACACCAAAGGACGTTTGGTCGACGAAAAGGAATTCGGCGACATTATTCTTAAAAGCGATGACAAGGGCGGCATTCTCCGTTTGAAAGACGTGGCGCGGATCGAACTCGGTGCGCAGGACTACAGCGTCAATTCCTATTTCAACGGCGAACCGGCGGTGGCCTTTGCTGTTTATCTGCAGCCGGGCGCCAACGCGCTGGAAACGGCCAACCTGGTCAAAGCCAAAATGGCCGAACTGTCGAAGAGTTTCCCCGACGGCATCAGTTACGAAATTCCGTATGATACGACTTTGTTCGTAAACGTGTCGATCAACGAGGTTATCCATACCTTCTTTGAGGCGGTGCTGCTGGTTATCGTCGTCGTCTATTTGTTCTTGCAGAACATGCGGGCGACCCTGATCCCGATTTTGGCGGTGCCGGTATCGATTATCGGCGCGTTTGCCGGTATGTATCTGCTCGGTTTTTCAATCAACCTGCTGACGCTGTTCGGGCTGATTCTGGCAATCGGTATCGTGGTTGACGACGCAATTATCGTGTTGGAAAACGTCGAACGTCTGATGAGCGAGGAAAAGCTGACTCCGAAAGAAGCGGCGATCAAGGCGATGCAGGAAGTGTCTGGACCGGTGGTCGCGGTGGCTCTGGTGTTGTCGTCGGTGTTTTTGCCGATTGCCTTTCTTGGCGGTATGACCGGCGTTATGTACAAACAGTTCTCGGTGACGATTGCGGTTTCGGTGCTTATTTCGGCGTTTGTCGCGTTGACGCTGACGCCGGCTCTGTGCGCCCTGATTATCAAGCCCAACCGTCAGCATCAGGAACCGAAAGGTTTCTTCAAATGGTTTGACAACTTTTTCGAATGGGTGACGGAGGCTTATCTTTCCGGCGTGCGTTTCTTCCTTAACCACCGGAAAACGGCAACGGTCAGTTTCGTCGCCGTTCTGGCAGCGATCGCCTTTTTGTTTAAGATCGTGCCGGGCGGGCTGGTGCCGGGTGAAGACCAGGGTAACCTGCTGATGGCCTACAGCATGCCGGAGGCCTCGTCGCTGAGGCGGACGACGAATTTCAGCGACTCCGTGGTCAAACTGTTGAGGGAAGACGAGAACGTGGAAGACGTGCTGACGGTTAACGGTTACAACATGCTGTCGTCGAGCCAGAACACCTATTCGAGCATCAGCTTCATCATCTTAAAAGACTGGGGACTGCGGGAAAACGCCGACCAGTCGGCGGACGCTTTGGCTCAGCTTTATACCAAATTCGGCATGAGCCGGCCCGAGGGCATCGGCTATGCCTTCTCCATGCCGCCGATTATGGGCATGAGCATGTCCGGCGGTTTTGAAGGTTATATCCAAAACCGCGGCGGCAAGAGTTCAAACGAGCTGATGGACAAGGTGACCGAATTTGTCAATGCCGCCAACGAACGGCCGGAGCTGAAAAACGTGCGTACCACGTTTTCGGTCAGCACGCCGCAGTACCGGGTTGATCTCGATCGCGAAAAGGCAAGGATCCTCAATGTGTCGATCGATGCCATCTATGCGGTTATGCAGTCAACCTTCGGCAGTCTTTATGTCAATGACTTTACTTACAAAGGCCGCAATTTCCGGGTGATTTTGCAGTCGGAAGGACGCTTCCGCCGCACTCCGGACGACCTGCGTTACGTTTATGTCAAATCCAACAGCGGGCAGCTGGTACCGTTGTCGACTCTGCTGAAAGTCGAGCGCGTTACCGGACCGGAGCTGGTTAACCGCTTTAACATTTTCCCGGCCGCCAAGGTGCTGGGCGATCCGGGCGACGGTTATTCGTCCGGTCAGGCGATTGCGGCGATGGAGGAAGTGGCCGGTCAGGTTCTGGGCGACGACTATTCGCTGTCGTGGATCGGTTCCGCCTATCAGGAAAAGCTGACCGGCGGCGCATCGACCCAGGCCTTTGTTTTCGGTCTGATCATGATCTTCCTGATTCTGGCCGCCCAATATGAAAAATGGTCGCTGCCGTTCGTGGTTATCCTGTCGGTGCCGTTTGCGGTACTGGGCGCTTTGCTGGCAATTTATCTGCGCGGCATTCAAAACGATCTGTATTTTCAGGTCGGTCTGGTTACCCTGATCGGTCTGGCGGCGAAAAACGCCATTCTGATCGTTGAGTTTGCGGTAATGGAAGTGCAGCGCGGGTTGACTTATGCGGAAGCGGCGGTCAGCGCGGCCAAACTGCGTTTCCGTCCGATCGTGATGACTTCGCTGGCATTTACCTTCGGCGTTTTGCCGCTGGCCATTTCCACCGGTGCCGGTGCCGGCAGCCGCCATGCCATCGGTACCGGCATGATCGGCGGCATGATTTTGTCGACCTTTGTTGCCACCTTGTTTGTGCCGATGATGTTTGCGATTATCGGCGAAACTTTCGACGAGGAAAACATACTCCGTCGCAAGATCAGCAAACGGGCGAAAAAGCTCGGCCGTCCGCAGTTGAAGGGAAAACTGCGGTAAGTTGCGGAAAATGTGCCGGAAGCTATGTTTCGGAGGCAAGAGAAAAGGGACGGTTAAGCCGTCCCTTTTCCTGTATCAAAAAACAAGCGCCGGGTGTGTGGCCGGATTGCATCCGTTAACGAAGGAGGGCATGTTCAATGCGGGCTGAGGCAGAGGATTGGCGGAATATCCGGCGGAGAGGGCGAATCCTGTTGGTGCGGAACCGGCGCCGGGACGCCGCCGGCGCTCAGTTGACGTCGCCGAGGACAATCGTCTGTGTCACTTTGTCAATGTTTTTAAGCCAGGGAACGATTGCCTGGGGAAAAAAATCGGAATCGGCCAGCCGGTCGATTTCAATCCAGCGGATTTGCTGTTTTTCGCCGTCGGGGATGCTGCCGTTGCAAAGCGGCGAGAAGTCTTCGACCGTACAGAGGAACATCAGTTCCGCCTGATGAAAACAGGGGTCGTCAAAAGGCGAATCGTGGTTTTTGGCGATATAGTCGCGGACAAAAAGCAGCCGTTCCGGACGGACGGTAAGGTTGAGTTCTTCCCGGCATTCGCGTATCAGAGCCTGTTCCATGGTTTCGCCCCACTGGTGGCCGCCGCCGGGCAGTTTGCAGAAACGGCCGCGGCCGTAGTCGCAGCTTTCGACCAGCAGTTTGCCGTCGCGGATGATGACGGCTTTGATTGAATAGCGGAAAATCTTTTCCATTGTTTTTCTCCGGGTTGTGAAAAAACAAGAATAAAGTTTTTGCCGCCGGCGTTCAATCTTTTTTGGGGGGAAAAAAATTCCGGGCGGAAAAGCGGCGCGGTCGGCTGGGGAAGGTTCGGCCTTTTGTTGCGTCGGGTTGTGAAAAAAACAAGAATAAAGTTTTTGCCGCCGGCGTTCAATCTTTTTTGGGGGGAGAAAAATTCCGGGCGGGAAAGCGGCGCGGCCGGCCGGGGAGGGTTCAGTCTTTTGTTGCGTCGGGTTTGAAGTTCATGGCGCCCGAGTTGATGCAATAGCGCATGCCGGTGTTGGTCGGTCCGTCTTCAAATACGTGCCCGAGGTGGGAACCGCAGCGCGCACAGGTAACTTCAACCCTTACCATGCCGTGGCTGAAGTCTGCATTTTGTCTGATGCTGCCGGGAATGGCGCGGTCAAAGCTCGGCCAGCCGCTGCCGGAATCGAATTTGTCGCCGGAGCGGAAAACCGGGTTGCCGCAGGCGCCGCAGACGAAGGTGCCGTCGTCTTTCATATTCAGGTATTGTCCGGAAAACGGCTTTTCGGTGCCTTTTTCGCGGAGAATTTTATATTGTTCCGGCGACAGTCGTTTTTTCCATTCTTCTTCGCTTAAGTTCAGCGGCGGCGTTTTTCTGCCGCAACAGCCTTTTCCCTGTTTGGCCAGGTATTTCTGATGATATTCTTCGGCCGGATAGAATTCGGCAGCCGGCGCCACTTCGGTTACCACCGGCGCGGGATATGTTCCCGAGTTGTTCAGTTCTTCTATTTTGGCCAGGGCCTCTTTCTTTTGTTCCGGTGTGAACCAGAAAACGGCCGACCGGTACTGGGTGCCGACGTCCGGTCCCTGGCGGTTGAGCGTGGTCGGGTCGTGGTTGGCAAAAAAAATGTCCAGCAGCTGGTCGTAGGTGACCATTTTGTCGTCAAAGACGACTTTGACCGCTTCGGCGTGGCCGGTGCCGCCGGTACAGACCTGCCGGTAGTCCGGGTTTTCCGTTTGTCCGCCGGTGTAGCCGACGGTAGTGGACACAACTCCCGGCACGGTGTCGAACACCGCCTGAATTCCCCAGAAGCAGCCGGCGGCGAAAACGGCCTGCGATATGCTCATTTTTTTCTCCCGTTTGATTTGTTTTTTTTCAAATATAAGTACGAACCGAAGGTTTTTCAATCAGGCAACGTTTTTTCTTCGCGGTCAGCGCCGGAGAGCAGCCAAAACCATCGGCGCGGCATTTTGCGTCGTCGGTTCCTTTTCGTCAATCCATGAAGCGCCGTCGGAATCAAGGTCGGAAATGTCCCGGTCGGGAACGCCGTCGACGGTGCAGTCGAATAAAATGCCGGTGTGGAACAGCCCGCCGGGGCGGCCGTCGTCTTCGATAAAACCGCGGAAAAAGACATTTTCTTCCCGCCGTTCGCCAATACTTTGCAAACGGCAGCCGGTTTCTTCCTCCAGTTCGCGGGCAAGCGTCCGTTCTTCGCTTTCGCCTTTTTCCGGCGAACCGCCGGGCAGGTCGAAAAGGCCGGTGTAAGGTCCCCGTTTTTTGCGGATCAGCAGAATCTTTCCTTCCCGGCGGATAATGCCGTAGATGCCGCGGTGAATGCGGGTGACGGAAAAGGCGTCGCGTTCCCGTTCAACGGCTTCCGCCGCCAGGGCGCTTTCGTCGCGGATCCAGCGAGGCAGGCCGGCATCGGCCGTGCGGCTGAAAGGAAACCATTGCCAGCTTCCGTGCTCGGCGGAAAGTCTGACCGTGCCGGAGAGGTATTCGGCAAGGAAAGTGACGCCGTAAAGCGTTTCCCCCGCCCGGGGAGAAAAACTCCAGGTTCTGAGCGGGCGTTTGATTCGTACCGTTAATCCGGTTTCTTCAAATATCTCTCTTGTCAGCGCCTGCGTGTGGCTTTCGCCTGTTTCGACGCCGCCGCCGGGCAGGTCATATATTCCTTCTTCGCCGTTTTGCCGGCGTTCAAGCAGCAGAAAACAACCGTTGCAAACAATGACGGCCTTGACGGCCACGCGCGTTTTGTTCATTTCTTTTTTCCTTTCCCGGCAACCATTATAACGGCAGGAAGATAAAAAGGCAAACCGTTTTCCGAAGCATAATTCCCGGGCCTGCCGGGGCTGCAACAAAAAAACACCGCCGTTTTCAAACGGCGGTGTCGGCGGGAACTGTCGTTTCCTTATTTGATTTCTTCAATCAGCAGTTCGCTCGGAGCAGTGGTCTGAGTGTTTTCAATGGTGTAGGACACTTTCCGGGGCGCCGGTTTGGTTGTGGTGGTGACCACGGTTTTTACCTGCGGCTGGGTGGTGACTACGGTTTTTACTTCCGGCTGGGAAGTAACGACCGTTTTGACTTCCGGCTGAGCGACAACCTGAGTGTTGGAAATGATTTTTTGATTGATGACAGGTTCTTTTTCATAGCTGACGGTCGATGTGGTTTTCGGTTCGTAAACCGTGGTGTAAGTGGTTTTCTTATAGATGACTTCAACCGGTTCACGGGTCTGTCTGACAACCGGTGCGCAACCGTTGCAGCCGTTGGTGCTGACAACGACGGGAGCCGGGACGGGCGCGGGAGCCGGGGCCTGAATGTTAACGGTGGTTACGGGAACCGGAGCGGGAGCCGGCATCGGCGCCGGACGCGGGGCAACATAGGCCGGACGCTGGGCTACCAGCGTAATGCGTCGCGGCTCGGGTCTTGCTTCCCGGTAGACGTATACTTTTTCGGGCGCTTTGGCCTTTTCTTCTTTGGCCGGGCAGTCTTTGCGGGAATAGAAGTGGTCGTTGCAGTCCTGATCGTACTTTTTGTAGATGGATCCTTCGGCGCAGGCGCCAAGCAGGAAAAGGAGGGAGAATACAAATAACTTTTTCATGACTTTTCTCTTTCGTTGATTGATAGTTGCAATATAGCGGATTAGCAAAAAAATTAAATATACTATAATCTTTTTTTCTAATTTGTCAATTTCTGTTTAAAAAAATCTGCTTTTTATATAATCACGTAAATCTTAATTTAAACCTTATGTGATATGGCGGAAAGAAATTATTTTGACATTTTTGCCAATGTCATCTACGATTGAAAAAAATTTATTTGTTGACCGGGGGAAAACTTATGAATATCCGTAAAGTGTTGTGTTTGCTGACGATGCTGGCCTGCGCGGCGGAAAACTGTTTGGCGGCGGAAGGCGACAATCTGGCGGCGTCAATTTACAATCACGCGCATTTTCGCAACCGAGAGGCGCTGGCGCGGCTGAAGAGAAACGGCTATTCCCTGGACGCAACGGATTCACGCGGCAATACGGCGCTTTGCACCGCCATTATGCGCAAAGACGAAAATGCTTATAAACTGCTGCGGCAGATGGGAGCGAACACCGCCCATCCCTGCGTTAAGAGACTGGAAGCCGCAGTGCGGCCGGTTAAAAACGACAAGTTCGTATGGAACGTGGGGCCGACGACCTATCTCGGCGCCGCCGCCCTGATCGGGGGTACCGTGGCCATTGCCGCCGGCGGCAGCAGCGGCGGATCAAAATCGGACGGCGCGGCGGGGACCGGTGACGAACCCGGCGGCAGCGACAATCCGGGCGGCGGCGAAGGGGAAGTCGTGAATGAAGTCGATCCTTCGTATTTCCAGACCGACGAATACAAACAGGGCAATTTCCTGTCGCAGATCGGCGCGGCGGAAGCTTATGCGCGTTTTTACGGAGAAACGGAAAGCGGCGATCTGGCCTCGCAGCTGGAACGAGTGGCCGTCGGCGTGGTTGACAGCGGCGTTTACGGTGCTCACGCGGAGTTTGGCGCCACCGACGTCAGCGGCGTCAATTACGACTACGGTCCCTGTTCCAAAAGCGGAAACTCTACCAACTGCTGGCAGTGGGCGGCTGAATATACGGTCGGCGGACAGAGTTATCAAAACGTTACTTATCTGAAACTTGATGATGGCCGCGTTTATATTACCCGCGTAGGCAAAACGGGAAGCAAAGAAGAGTATGACGAGTGGGCGTCGTCTTATGATGACGGTTATGACTGGAATGTAGAAAAAGACAGTGCGACCGGTTTTTATCCGAACAAGTCGGATGATGCCGCGCACGGCACCCATGTGGCCGGCATTATCGCTGCCGACAGAAACGGCGCCGGCATGCACGGCGTGGCTTTTGAAAATGCCGAGATTATCGCCGCCCGGTGGGATCTGATGTCGCCGATTTCGGCGCCGGTAAAAGACGTGATCGACATGGGCGCGAAAGTGGTCAATTTCAGTCTGGGCGTAGATTCGACGGCTGATATAAACGCTTCCACCATTGATCGTTATGCGGATCAGTTGGACGATTATCTGGACAGCGTGCGCTATCAGATTGAAAACAACGTTGTTTTCGTTTTTTCCGCCGGCAATGAAAGTCAGGCGCAGCCGGGCGTTACAAACGGGATTCCGCTGCTCGACGAGTTTAAGGAAAGTCTGGACGGTTTGTTCGTGACGGTAGTCGCTTTGGACAAGGACAACAAGCTGGCCGATTATTCCAACGCCTGCGGAGTTGCGCAGAACTATTGTATTGCCGCGCCGGGAAACGATGTCTGGTCGCCCATTAACCAAGATGATATGATCGGGCAGATGAGCGGCACCTCAATGGCGGCGCCGGTGGTTACCGGCAGCATTGCCTTCCTGATGGGCGCTTATCCTTACATGACGCCGCAGGAAGTGGTCAGTCTGGTGTTTGAAACCGCCGACGATCTGGGGGACGCCGGCGTGGACGCCGTTTACGGACACGGTCTGATCAATCTGAACAATGCGACCCAGCCGCAGGGCGAACTGATGATCGCTACCGGCTCGAACGTGAAAGGGGAAAGCATTGCGGCCCGTTCGACGACAATGTCGGTGCCGGCCGTTTTCAAGAGCGCGCTGGCGGCAAAGATGCCGCGTTCCGTTATCGCGTTTGACAAGTACAAACGCCCTTATGCAATGCCGATTTCTTCTTTTGTAAAAATGACCCACAGCGGAGAGCGCAATTTTAAAAACGATTTGTATGCCTTTTCCCGTTATCAGCCGAAGCGGAGGATAGCGGCCGGCGGCAATCTGGCCTTCTCCTATGCGCCGGCGGCTTTGGCCGATTCTCCGAGCGGACTCGGCACCGTGGAAGCCGAATATGCCGGGGGGGGTATGTGGCCGGCTTCTATTATACGGAAAATACGCTTTATAATCATGACGCTTATTTTGAAAAGGCGCTGGCCAATCCGTTTATGGCGATGAATTCGGCTTACGGCGTGTACAGCCGTTACCGGCCGTCTTCGGACTGGAAGGTGACGATGGGCTTTGCTACCGGCGAAAACGGTCTTTACGACGGCAGCCGGGACGACAACGACCGCGATTTTGACAACCGGGTTTACGGTTTTGATTCCGCCGCCGCTTACAGCCTGACGGACAATCTGACGGTGACGGCGATGAGCGGTGTTTTGTACGAAGACGGTGCAATGCTCGGTTTAAACGGCACCGGCGGTTTTGACGTCGGCGATTCCAGCACCTATTATGCCGGGCTTTCGGTCAGCTGGTCGCCGCTGAAGAACCTGTTTTTAAGCGGTGCTTATTATCAGGGCTGGACCGATGCCGGCGGGCTTGCCTCCAACCTGATGCAGACCAGTCGTCTGGTCAGCGACAGTTTTGCTCTGGACGGCCATTACCGCTATAACAAAACCGACGTTGTCGGCTTGCAGATTTCTTCGCCGCTCAGAATATACAAGGGCACGGCCGCCTTTGACCTGCCGGTCGGGCGCGACAATTATTCCGACGAAGTTTACCGCGAGCGCTTCAATGCCGGTTTGAAGCCGGATGCCCGGGAATACAAGTTTTCGTTTTATCATGACCGGGAGATTAACGAGGACATGAATTTTAAGGCGCAGTTTGACATGCGGCTCAATCCCGATCATCAGAAAGATGCCGAGACCGATTATCGGGTGATGTTCGGTTTCAACTGGACTTTCAACTGATTTTGCAAAGGAGCGGTTTTGAACCGCTCCTTTTTCGGTTATGCTTTTTGCGGAAAGGTCCCGAACTTATTCGGAGCCGAACGTAAAGCCGTCGGAACAATGCCGCCTCATGCCTCATACCGCAGGCTTTGCGGCCGATACGGAATTCTTTGCCGGGGTATCTTTATTTGCCGGGAAAAAGCGCCTGGCGTACCCGGCGGATGCGGTATTCCCGATAGAGCTGTCCGAAACGTTCGTCTTTGGGCAGATTTTCCCAGCCGGGCATGTCGGCCGCGCGGACGGTTTGCAGAATTTTCACTGCCTGCCGGAGGCGGTCGGCGTTTTGTTCAAAACGTGCGTCTTCTTCGGCGGAAATAGGACGTTTGCAGCCATGCATGTCGGCGCGGCAGACAGCGATGTAGTTTTCAAAGTCTTTTTCCCCGGAACGGATGAGATCTTCGCAAAAATCGACTAATGTGCCGATCCTCATTTCCGGAATTTTGCAAAACTTCATATGATAACGGCAGGCAGTGAGGGCAAAATCGCGGTAATGGTTGGGGATTTTCAGCCGGCGGCAGATCGTGCGGATAATTTCCAGACCGTTTTGTTCGTGATTATGATGAGAGGGGAGAATTTCCGCCGGGGTAACGGTTTTGCCGATGTCGTGCAGGAGAATGCCGAAGCGGACGAGGGCATTGCCGCCGGCAGCCTGTTCTAACGCCGACAGAGTGTGGTCGCCGCTGTTGCCTTCGGGGTGATAGTCGGTGCGCTCGGGCGTATTCCACAACCGGTTGACTTCCGGCAGGACGGCTTCAAGCGCTCCGCAGGCGCGGGCAGTCTGTACAAAACGGGGAAAATCGGGAAAGCGCAGGGCTTTTTCCAGTTCTTTCCATATCCGTTCGGCGGAAAGGTGGGCAAGCTGTCCTTCCGCCGTCATCCGGGCAACCAGTTCAAGCGTTTCCGGCGCCGGAGTAAAATTAAGCTGGGCGGCAAACCGGCAAAGGCGGAGAACCCTTAAGGGGTCTTCCTGAAAATGTTCGGCGTTGATGTGTCTTAAAACGCGGTTTTCAATGTCTTTCCGCCCGTTGAAAGGGTCAAAGTATTCTCCCGTTTGCGGGTCAAAGGCGATGGCGTTGCAGGTGAAGTCTCTCCGTTCAAGGTCTTCTTCCAAAGTAACCGAGGGGTCGAAAATAAAGCTGAAATCGGCATGGCCGCAGCCGGTTTTAATCTCTTTGCGGGCAAGCGCGTATTCTTCTTTGCTTTCGGGGTGGAGAAACACCGGAAAGTCTTTGCCGACGCGGACAAAGCCGCGGGCAAGCATTTCTTCGGGCGAGGCGCCGGTGACGACATAGTCGTAGTCCTGCGGCTGCCGGCCGCGCAGCCTGTCGCGTACGCTGCCGCCGACCTGATAGATTTTCATGCCTTTTCTCCCAACAGCAGTTTTTGCAGATAAGCGTTTAAACAACGTTCTTTTTCTTCCCCGGCGTTTTGTGCGCGGGCGTCGGTTTCGGTAAGCGAAAGGAGTTTGCCGAGTGCTTCGTCAAGCAGCGGCTGCCGGCCGAGGTCTTCTGTTTCTCTGCCGTATTTTTTGCTTTCGATCAAACGGGAAAGGGCGGCGTACGTTTCTTCGCCGAGCGTCTGCCGGCAGGTTTCCAGCGTGTGGGTGAAATCGGTTTCCGGCAGGCGGCGGAATGCGGCGACGCAAAAGGCGTTGAGCAGGCCGCGGAAAGCGTAGAGGTATTTTTTGCCGGTGAAGGTCCGGCGTTTTTCCATTTCCCGGAGATTATTGGCGGCCATGGAACGGTAATGGCGGATCAGAGTGCCGTCGTCAAAACTTTTTTCGGCAAAAGCGCGCAGTTCCGGCGGCACCGGTCCGAGGTAGACGACGTTTGAGATCAGCCATTCAATGGTCGAAGGGTTGGATTTTGCCAAAAGACGCAGGAATTTGAAAATGTCAAATCCGCAAAGGTCGTACAAGGCGTCGTGCGCGGTACAGGGGGCAAGCTTTTGGTCAAACGCCGCATTGATGACGTCGTCCGGCCGGGCCAGGTTGACATAGTCTTTCAGCGGGCGGCAATAGACAAAGCGGACGTCGTAGTCGCTGTCGGCGCTTTCGATCCGCCAGGCGCGGCTGCCGCTTTCAACGGCAAAAAGAATTTTTATCTGCCGTTGTTCTTCCAGATCGTGCAGAAAGCTGCGGACGGTTTGCGCTGCCGGTTCAGACATGTTTTTTGGCCTCCCTGACCATGTGTTTCCAGTTTTTGGGTTTGATGACTTTGACATGCGGTCCCCAGCCGTAAAGGCAGCGGTCCAGTTCCAACACGCCGCCCGCCCTGAAACTGACGGTCAGGCTGCCGTTGGGGTTTTCGCGGACCTGCTGGCGGGGGTGAAAAATGTAGTTTTTGGCGGCGGCGGCCGAGCGGGCGTCAAAAAGCCATTCGTTTTCAAATGCCGGTTCGCGGAACAGTCCGAAATTTTCACAGCAATGGTTTTCCAGGCAAAAGTCACCGTTGCGGATAAAATAGCTGTCGGTTTCTTTAATGTCAATGATGTCGCTCAGACAGACGTAGAGAAACTCCCGTTTTTTTTCCGAATAAGCGATAAGGTGATGTTTGGGGCCGTAAATGAAGGCGTACGGACATAACGTCTGCCATTTTCTGAGAGTGTTCGTTTCTGCCCAGCACAGACGGATTTTGCGGCAGGCGGTAACGGCATGTCGGAGCAGCGCCAGATGGCGCGGATTGATCTCGATTTTTTGCACCGGCCGGAAGAGGTAGCCTTCGGAAGCCTGCATGATTTCGGTGTCGGTTTCTATCCGGCAGCAGACTTCCGGCCGCATCATGGCCTTGAGTTTGGTCAGCAGGCCGGCCAGCGTGCGCGACTGTTCGCAAAGCTGAACGTGTTTTAACAGCCGCAGGGCGTTTTGCAGGGTGGATATTTCTTCGGCCGAGAAACTGATATAGTTTTTGAGCGCCCCGTACGGCAGGTGCCAGCGTTTGACGCCGTGCTCGCCGATGGTTTCGGTCAACTGGGGAAACCTTTCGCGGATAAAGTTGCGCATTCTTTCCGCCGTGCGGCGAGAAACGTCAAACTGCTGCATGACGTCGGCGATGGAAATTCCTTCGGCGCTTGACTGCATACGGATGGCAAGGTCAAATATGTTATGCATTTTTTCGTATGCCATCGGGTAGAAATCCTTTGCCGTTTCAGGGAATCAGTTTTTCGTCCAGGCTGCAGGCCGCAGCTTTTCCCGAAGCCAGCGCTTCGACAATGGTGGAGCCGCCGTGTTTGCAGTCGCCGGCGTAGATGACGCGGTCGGTGTCCGGCTGACGGGGAGCGGTGCTGCCGATGGCTTTGATGACCAGGGAAAAGCCGGGCCGGGCGATGGTGGTGTCGGGAATTTCTTCCAGTTTGCCGCGATTAAAACGGTTTTTGGCGGTATATAAGGTGAGGTAATCTCCGTCGGCGCCGATTTTTTTGATTTTGGTCATGGTGGTCAGGTCTACGCCGGCATCAAGCAGCGATTTTCTTTCCTCACCGGTGACCCGCATGTCGGAAACCCGGCGGCGGACAAACATTTCGACATTTTCGGCGCCGTTGTTGACGGCTGTCAGTGCGCAGTCGGTTGCGACGGCACCGCCGCCGATGACGGCAATGTTGCCTCTTGCCGCATAGTGCTCAGGGTGACGCAGATAGTCAAGATAGGAAACGGCATGTTCCTCGCCGTCAATGCCGAGGTTGATGCCTTCGGGTTCGCCGGTGGCGACGATAACACCGTCAAAATCCTGCTCCAGAAGCGCGGCAGGGTTGTTGACGGGAGTGTTCAGCCGCAGTTCGATCATGTCGGGATCGTCAATGAAGCTCCAGTCTTTGGCGATAACTTCAAACGGCAGCCGTTTGTCGGGGATGAGATTGAGGGCGCCGCCGATTTTTTCAAAGCTTTCAAACAAGGTAATGCGGTAACCGAGCCGTGAAAGTTCCGCCGTTGCGGCAATGCCCGCCGGCCCGGCGCCGATGACGGCGACTTTTTTGCCGTTGGCCGGCAGTTTGGGATGGGCGGCGGATTCCGCGGTGCGGTATTTTTCCAAAATGGTGGCCTGAACCCGCGGAATGTTGATCGGAAAGTCGATGCCGGCGCGGGTACAGGCCTGCATGCAGAACTTGTCGGGGCAGATCAGGCCGCAGGTCTGTCCCATCGGGTTGTTGCGGGTAATGGTTTCGACCGCGCCGGCAAAATCGTTTGCCTTTGCTTTGGCGATAAACTCCTGCGGATTGCAGTTGACGGGGCAGGCGTTCATGCAGGGTTTGCTTTTGCAGCCCAGACAGCGTCCCAGTTCGGAAATCAGCTGGGCGCGTGTCAGGTACAGTTTTTTGTCAGTCATTTTAACTTATCCGAAATTAATTGCTGTTTATAATTTACGCCATCAGAGAAGGGAGAAGTCAAGTTTTTTCTGGCGGAGGTTGAAAATGTTGAAAAAAATATTGCGGGCGGCGGCCGCAGGAGCGGCGTTCGTCGTCGTTTACCTGGTCTGCCTGTATGCGGTGCAGGATTATCTCATCTTTTATCCGGACAGGTTTTATGCCGGTCCGAGCAGCGCCGGCGCACCGGCGTTTGAAGAACGGCCGCTGGTGACGGCCGACGGGCACCTGATTATGGCCTGGTATGCAAAAGGCGATGCCGACAAACCGGCAATTTTGTTTTTCCACGGCAATGCCGGACAATTGGCAACTTTTGCGCCGCACCTGAAAGCGTATATTGATGCCGGGTATCCGGTGTTTATGCCCGAATATCGCGGTTTCGGCTTAAGCGGCGGCAGGCTTTCGGAAGAAACGATGTATGCCGACGCCGTCGTTGCCTTCAATTATCTGAAAGACAGACTCGGGCATGACAAAATCGTCGTTTTCGGTTATTCGATGGGGACTGCGGCGGCCTCGGCGGCGGCTGGCATGTGCTCCGCCGACGCGCTGATCCTGGCCGCGCCGTTTTATTCCCTGGAACGCGAGGTCGGCGACAAGCCGGTTCCCCTGGCTCGGCTGGTATTGAAAAACCGTTTGCAATCAAACCGGTTTATTGCCGCTTATCCGGGGCCGCTGCTGGTTGTTCACGGCAATGAAGACAAGCTGATTCTGCCTTACCACGGCCGGGAACTTTTTGAGTTGTCGCCGGCTGCGGACAAGGAATTCTTTTTGGCGGAGGGGGTTGATCACAACCGTTTGTTTTTTGACGATGGCAACCATCGGACGATGCTCGACTGGCTGAACCGGCGTTTTGGCGCCGGCCGCTGACGGCGGTGCCGACAAGTGTCCGCCGGCCGCCGCAGGCTTGATTTTAGCCCCTTAAATACGCGGCTTGAAAGCTTCGTAATCCTTGCCGGGCCGGAATGTCCGCATCTGTCCGCTTGCGCCGACGTTTGAACCATAAAAAAAACTCCCCGGGCAGGGGAGTTTTTTTTATAGGTTTGCAATTTAGAAAACGTAGCGGACGCCGCCGTAGATTTCCTGGTTGTGGACTTTGCCGTCGCCGATTTTGCCCATGTCGTAGTAACGGTAACCGACGTCGATGTTCAGGCGGTTGGTCATCTTTGCGGAGATACCGCCGCCCAATACCCAGGTGAAATTGTGTTTCTTGTAACTGTCGCGGCCGTCGTCGTACGAGAACTTGTATTCGAGGTTGGTTACGCCGATACCGGCCTGCAGATAGGGCGTAAACCAGGTATACGGAGAGAAGTCGTAATAGACGTTGAACATATAGGAATCGTATTCAAACGTGCCGGTGCTGGTGGAAACGATCGGATCGCGTCCTTCCATCGGAATGACGAGCGTTTCGGAATCTTCGCTCTTGTCACGCCAGATATATTCGACTTCGGCGCGGAAGTACTGATAACGGTAACCGATGGCGCCGGAAAGCATGAACAGGTTGTCGTCGATGTCCAGACGGTCACCCGAGGTGTGTCTGTCGCCGATGTCAGGTTCGGCAACGCCGCCGCGCAAACCGAGGTAAATACCGTCGCATTCGGCCATGGCGTCTGCGGCCGCGACCATCCCCAAAACTACTGCCGATGCTCCGGCCAACATTTTTTTCAACATTCTAAAGATTCCTCTCGTTAAAGCAAAATGAAAATTCTGGACAAAGAGTACATTAATTTTTTAATTGAATCAAGTTTTTTGTGCGGCGGCGGCAGAATTTGTCGTGAGCGGCCGGATTTGTCCGGAGTCCGTTTTCCGCCGCCGGTATAATTTAAGCAGTCCGCTTGCTTTTTCAACGGTTTTGTGTTAGTCGTAACGATTATGACGAAAGAAAAAACGGCAAATGAGGAAAAAAGAACGGCTTCGGGGCTGAATACGCTGGCTTCCGAAACGATGCCGCTTTTGCGCCGAATCCTCGGCCGAAAGGGCATGATGGCGGCCGACGTGCTGGCTTTTTGGGAACAGATTGCGGGGGAGGAACTGGCCGCTTTCACTTTTCCGGAAAAAATCGGTTTTCGCGGCAAGGAACGGCAGAACGGCGTTTTGCAGGTGGCGGCGGTCAACGGCGCTTTTGCTCTGGAACTGCAGCACCGGGAAAAGTTTGTGCTGGAAAAGGTTAACGCCTTTTTCGGCTACAAGGCGGTTTCCGAACTCCGAATCCGTCAGAGCGGCGGGGTTTCCTTTCGCCGGGGGCGGCAAATTAATCAACCGGAATTTAAGAAAATACTTGTAAGCGGCGAGGAACAAAATTATATTGAACAACTGACCGGGGGACTGAACGACGGCGATCTCAAAGACAGCCTGATCCGTCTGGGAAAGTGTGTATTATCGCAAAACCGCAAATAAACAGGAGTAGCAATGACTTTTGAAAATATCATAAAGAGGGTGAGCCAGGTGTTGGCCGCGGCGTTTATGTTCTTGATGGCCGACGGTTTCTATCTGTCGCAGAAGGGATTCAACTGGGTGGACGGCAGTCTGGTGCTGGTCAAACCGGCGGAAGCGTCGGTGCCGGCGGCCGCCGGCGGCGTGGTGCCCAGCCGTTTTGAAATGAATGCCGTGCATGTGCTCGGCAGCGCGGACGCGCCGGTGACGATTTACGAGTTTTCGTCGCTCGGTTGTTCCCATTGCGCCGATTTTCATCTGAACATGCTGCCCGAGCTGAAGAAGGATTATATCGACAGCGGCAAGGTCAAGCTGGTGTTTGCCGATTTCCCGATCGACGCCAAGTCGATGAAAGGGGCGATGCTGGCCCGTTGCATGCCTGCCGACAAATATTTTGATTTTTTGAGCCTGCTGTTTAAAAAACAGCTGACCTGGGGGCTTTCCTTTAAAACCGAAAAGCTGCTGACCAGTTATGCCGAACTGGAGGGACTTTCCGCCGAAAAGGCGAAAGCCTGCATGGAAGACGACGACGCGGCCAAGGAAATTATGTCGGTTCGTCAGGACGCGATGGAAAAGCTGCAAATTCAGGGAACGCCGTCCTTCCTGATCAGGAGTGACCTCGGCGAAGAAGTTTTGCCCGGGGTTCCCGATTATGAAAAACTGAAAGAAGTGCTGAATAAATATCTCGGCGTTAACAAGTAAGTAACCTTTAGGGAATATGCTGGCCGATGAAAAAAATTCCTGAAGACATCAGGGAACTGGAGGAAAAAATCGCCCGCCAGCGGGAAAAGGAAAACCGTTTGCGGGAGCCGGCCGGAGCTTCGGAATATGCCGGAGCGGCGGGTGTCGGCCTCAGGATTGCGGCGGAATTTCTGTCGGCGGTTCTGGTCGGCGGCGCGGTCGGTTATGTGATTGACCGCATGGTGGACAGCCGTCCGTTTTTTCTGACAGTGTTTCTGTTTTTGGGCGGTGCGGCCGGCATTTTGAACGTTTACCGTCTGGCCAAAGCGGAAGACGAACGGAAAGCGAATAAGGAGTAGGTTAAGTTGTCAAATCCGTTGGAACAGTTTGTTATCAAGCCGATTATTCCGCTTAAGGCCGGCGACGTCGACATTTCTTTTACCAACTCCTCGCTGTTTATGCTGCTGGCGGTGGCGGCGGCGGCGCTTTTGTTTTCGCTTTGCCTGCGGCGGCGCACCATCGTTCCCGGACTGGCGCAGTCGCTGCCCGAATGCGCTTACGGTTTTATCGCCAATCTGATGAAGGAAAATATCGGTCCCGAGGGGCTGAAATATTTCAGTTTCATCTTTTCGGTCTTTTTGTTTGTCGCCTTCGGCAACATTTTGGGACTGTTTCCTTATGCCTTTACCTTTACTTCGCATGCAACGGCGGTGGGCACGCTGTCGATCGCGGCGCTGCTGTTTAACGTTGCGGTCGGCATCCGCAAGCGGAAATGGGGGTATTTGCGCACGTTTATGCCCAGAGGCATTCCGCTGGTGCTGGCGCCGCTGGTCGTGCCGATAGAGGCCATTTCCCTGCTTTCCAAACCCTTCAGCCTGACGGTGCGACTGGTGGCCAACATGACGGTGGGGCACATCATGCTCAAGATCATTGCCGGTTTTATCGTCAGTCTGGGCGTGTTCGGTGCGGTGCCGATGCTGTTCAGCGCCTGTATCGTCGTTTTCGAACTGTTCATTGCCGCCCTTCAGGCTTTCATTTATACGGTGCTGAGCTGCATCTATCTGGGGGACGCCTTGCGCAGCCACTAGCGGAAAAGATTATTTTGTAGGATATGTTCAATGTTAAAATCTGAAAGGAAAATTAAATGGAACCTTTAGCTTATATCGGCGCTTCTATCTGCGCCTTGTCGATGACGGTTGCCGCCTGGGGCGTGGCCAAATTGTGGATGACGATCATTACCACCGTCGGCCGCAATCCGCAGGTGAAAAAAGACGTTGATATCTATGGCTGGGCCGGTTTTGCCGCGATTGAAGCGATTGCGCTTTATGCGCTGGTTATTGCCCTGATCATGCTGACGGGCGGCGAATAATTTTTGGGTGCCGGCGGGACAAACATGGGGAGAAGGTCTTTTTCCCCGTTGTTCCGCCGGATGCGGACGGCAACTTATCGGTAAGGAAGAGGCGTTATGCCACAGCTTGATTTTTCCACATTTCCTTCGCAGGCTTTCTGGCTGGTCGTCAGCTTTGCGCTGATGTGGCTGGTTATGGCCAAAATGATCGTGCCGAAGATTACCGATATTCTGAATCAGCGGCAGCGTAAGATCGACGATTATCTGACGGCGGCCGGCGAGTTTAAGCAGACGGCGGAAGAGGCGTTGGAAAAATACGAGCGGGTTTTGCGCGAGGCGAATGCCGAAGCGGCGGAGAATCTGCGAAAGGCCGGCGAAGAGCTGGAAAAGAAAATTGCCGCGCGGGAAGCCGAAAAAAGCCGCCGGCTGGCGGAAGCGACGGCGGAAAACGAACGTCGGACGGAAGAAAACCGGCGGCAGACGATGGAGCAGATCGAAAACATTGCGGCAGAGTTGGCGGTGCGGATTGCCGGCCGGCTGGAACTGGACGGTTTGTTTTCGGCCGAAGACGTGGCCAAAACGGCCGGAAGGAGGCGGGAGCATGAATGAACAGGCGGCAAATTCCGGCAGCCGGGAGCTGCTTGACGCAACCCAGCAGGCGGTGGTCGGCGCGGCCGGCAACGTGGAAACGATTATACAGGATACGGCGGAAGAGCTGCACGGGAACGGGGAAGCCTTTTACCTGACGGCCGAATTCTGGGTCGGCATGACTTTCGTGCTGGTGGTTGCGGTTTTGTTCGTGCCGTTGAAAAAGGCGCTGCTGGCTTATCTCGGCAAATATGCGGAGAAAGAGGCCGGGCGCATCAGCGAGGCCGAAAATCTGAAAACGGAAGCGCGCAAACTGCTGGCTGCCTATGAACAGAAGCTTGAAAATCTTGAGGACGAAAAAGCGGGGATTCTCGAAAAGGCCAAAAAAGAGGCCGGCGTTTTGAAAAAAAGGGCGCTGGCGGAACTGGATCGGAAAATGCAGGCGCAGGAGAAAAGCGTCAATGAGAGAATCAGGGGCGAGCAAAGCCGTGCCGAAAGCGAATTGACTTCGCTGGTGACCGAGCGGACGATTGAGCTGCTGAAAGACACGCTGGCGGCAAAATTTGACGATGGCGCCCGCGCAAAGCTGATTGACGAATCGATAAAAAGAATAGAATCCTTGTAACCGGAAGTTTTTTATGCGGGAGGCACGAACAATGTTCGTGCCTTTTTTGTATCCTGAAAACCCAGCGCCCGATGCGTGGTTGAGGAGAACTTATGTTTTTTTCATTTCGCTCTTTGTCCGTTTTTCGTTTTCTTTTCTTCCTTTTCCTTTTTTCCGCTTTTTCGTTTCCTGTTTCCCTTGTTTCCTTCGTATTTTTACGCCTTGTCCTTTATGTATAAAAACTCCTTTGCCATTGTAAGAAAGATGGTCTGATTACGGTTTCAGATATAAGCAAAGAAGTTTTTTTATGAATACATATACAACAGCATATACGACGTGGAATTGTAAGTATCATGTTGTCTTCGTAACGAAGTGTCGCGGAAGGGAGGGAGGGCGGATGTTCAGAAACAGGTCAGATTTTAAGAGTTATGTAAGTGGAAAGGTTAAGTATTTTAGAAGCCGAAGTTTGTCCGGATCCTATTCATATGTTATCGGAGATACCGCTCAGATATTCCGCAAGCGTGATTAAGGGATGACTCGAAGACAGGAGCTGTTTGTCGATATGCAAACGACAGGGAAATGCGAAGTTTTGATATTGAAACCGGGAATTTTGGTGTAAAGGGTATTATGTAGATATTACGGGGAAGAACGTTCAAAAGATAACTGAATATGTCCGGAATCAACTAAAAGAAGATGCGGAGCAAAGTCGGTGTTGACAATGGATTTAGACCTGTTTACGGGTGGTACTTAAAATAGTTGCTTTATCAGGCCGTTTTGTACCCTTTAGGCGTTTGGCGGTACCGTGAGGGAGGATATCCGCATACGAATAACCCCGGTTTTGCGTGAGGGTTCCTTTTTGCGATCGGAAATTCCCGGCCGGCGCCGGGACGTTTTGAACAGTGTTTTTGGGGAGGAGAAGGCTGGCAAAAGACGGTGGCCTGTGTCGAAAGAAAAAATCGGCGGAAGAGGGCATAGGTATAAACGCGGAAACGGAAAAAACGGCAAGAGCGGGAGATACGGCGAACGACGGAATGTGCTCATGGAAAACTCCTTTATAAAAATAGTTTATGCAAGTTGTGAATAATAAGGTGTTGTAAAGGGAATATTTTGTGGTTTAGTCTCCCTTCCGGTTTGTTGCTTGGTTTTCTTCCGGTTTTGGAATTTTGATTTCGTAGACTTTGGAACCGGCGTTAATATAGATTTTTGACGGATTTTTCCGTTTGTCCAAGCTGATGGCGAAATTGTCGGCCATGGATTGAATGTCATCGTCCCTGATATCCCAGACCGTAAAGATGGAATCGGGGAAAAAATGTTTAAAAGCAGAAGCTTTATTTAAGTATTCTGTTCTAACTCCCGGTATTTCTCTTTCATAAACATTGCCGGTGAGGAAAAATCCGTCTTTAACGGGATCAAAGGAATGGAGTTTAAGAATTCTTATGCCTATTAATTTTTTTCCGTCGGAAAGGCGAACAATTTCTAAGGTAGCGATATAAACGTTTAATTTGCCATTTTCAAAAAGGATGACATCTTTATCATGGTTTCTGTAACTGCGAGAAAAATGACGATGAACGACGTCCATTTGAGAAAAATAGGTATAACGGTAGACGGGAGGAGTTTTGCATTTGTTCTCGTCACATTTTGGGGTCCATACACCGATGCCTTTAATGCTATCAACGGCGATTGTTCGTTTGTAGTTATCATATTTTCCAAGTTGTTCTTGACGATAATTGTCTTCATACACAATACATCCGTCTTTTTTGTAACAGTCTTTGATGCTGTCGAACTGAGGGACGGTTTTATAGGGGACGTTTTGGTAAGTGTCGGGAAAATAAAAGTCTTTGCTGTTTTGGTATTTTTCCTGGGAATAAATCTTTGCCCATTTGCGGTCGAATTTCTGATGAGGATCCATATATATTTTATCCATTAGTTCGTATTGGTCTTTGATGCACAGGATCAATTCGTCGGTCGGCAGGTCGGAATCGCAGTTGACGACGGGTCCGTAGGGATTATCGCTATAAGCCCCGACAAGGGCCGAGCATCCGGCCAGCAGGGCGGTACCGAGAACAATAAACAGATTGAGGGAATATTTTTTTGGCATCAACAACCTCCGTTGCAAGATGTTTTTGTTGTTTGGTTAATATGTGTTTTCTTCCGGTTTCGGAATTTTGATTTCGTAGACTTTGGAACCGGCGTTAATATAAATTTTTGACGGATTTTTCCGCTTGTCCAAGCTGATGGCGAAATTGTCGGCTATGGATTGAATGTCCTCGTTCCTGATATCCCAGATTGTAAAGGTGGAATCGGGGAAAAAATGTTTAAAAGCAGAAGCTTTATTTAAGTATTCTGTTCTAACTCCCGGTATTTCTCTTTCATAAACATTGCCGGTGAAGGAAAATCCGTCTTTAACGGGATCAAAGGAATGGAATTTAATAATTCTTATGCCTATTAATTTTTTTCCGTCGGAAAGCCGAACGGCTTCGAAATGTGCCGTATAGAGGTTTAGTTTAGGGTCTTCGAAAAGAATGATATCTTTGTGGAGGCTGCTGTAACTGCGAGAAAAACGACGATGAACGATATCCATTAAAAGAAAATAAATCTCTGTTTTTGAATAATCAGCTTTGCATTCTCTGTCATTGCATAGGTTTGGTTCCCAGCCGTCTATAGAGTGGCTGCGTCTGACAGCAACTGTTCGTTTGTAGTTATCATATTTTCCAAGTTGTTTTTTTAAATGGCCTTTTTCATACACAATACATCCGTCTTTTTTGTAACAGTCTTTGATGCTGTCGAACTGAGGAACGATTTTATAGGAAACGTTTTGGTAAGTGTCGGGAAAATAAAAGTTTTTACTGTTTCGGTATTCCCCTTTGGAATAAATTTTCGCCCATTTACGGTCGAATTTCTGATGAGGATCCATATATATTTTATCCATCAGTTCGTATTGATCTTTGATGCAACGGATCAATTCGTCGGTCGGCAGGTTGGAATCGCAGTTGACGACTGGTCCGTAGGGATTATCGCCGTAAGCCCCGATAAGGGTCGAGCATCCGGCCAGCACGGCGGTGCCGAAAACAATAAACAGATTGAAGAAATATTTTTTGGGCATCAACAGCCTCCTTGGCAAGGTGTTTGATTTTGTGAAACTTATTTTCACAAATAATGGTTGTATCTTTTCATCTTTTATGATGTTTGGCAAGCATCTTTTGCTGAGTGCAGCATGAAAAAACATATGCCCCTATGTTGGCAAAGGGGCATTGCATAAAAATCCGTGCAAAGGAATTTTTTTATACCGGGAAAGTTTAAATTATTTGAGCAAAACCAAGGTGGCGCAGACCGGCAAGAATCGAGTGAACGTCATAGAAAGCATTGTGTTCATCCAGTCCGAGCGCGCGGATTTCGTCTTCAAGGCCGAGCCGTTTGGCAATTTGGCCGGAGGATTGTTTTTCAACCGGGATGCCGTTTTGGCGGTAGGCTTGTTTGAACCAGCCGGCGATATTGCGATAATCGAGCGGTGAATCGTCTTTGATGGTAAACATATCCAGGTTGTAACCGATGACTTTGCCGTCGGCGATGCCGTCGTCGTCAGGTTGCCAGGCGTGGGAGTAGCAAGGCAGCCTGCCGGCGAATTGTTTGAAACGGGCATAAGCTTCGGGGAAGGGAAGGCCTTCTTGCGCCAACAGCTCGTCAGTAATCCCGGTCAGGTTAATGAAATAATCGGTCAGTTTGGGGGCAAAACAAGGTTTAATATAGAGGTTGAGCTTTTCTGCCACGCTTAAGTTGTTCAAATTGATTTTGAGTGCCGCAATCTGAACGATTTCGGCCTTTTTCTTTTCTTCTTCCGGGGCGTTGAGGAACCCCTGCCAGGAGGCGTATTCGGTGTCAAAAATGATAAATTGTTCAGTCATGATGTTGTTTCTCCCTGAAAGGACTGGCGGCATAGGTGCCGAGCATATGCAGTTCGTCGGCAAAAAAACGCAGTTCGTCAAAAGCATTTTGGAAAGCAGGACGAGCGGGGTGAGATTCTATTTCCATATAAAAACGGGCGGAAACAAAGCTGCCGTCGACTTGATAGCTTTCCAGCTTGGTAAGGTTGATGCCGTTGGTGGCAAAGCCGCCGAGCGCTTTGTACAGTGCGGCGGGAATCGATTTGACCCGAAAGACGCAAGAGGTGATAAAACGGCTGCCGTCATCTTCGGGAATTTGGTTTTCGCGGCTCATAATGAGAAAACGGGTGGTGTTGTTGCCGTCGTTTTCGATGTTGGATTTTAAGATTTTCAGTCCATAGATTTCGGCAGCCAAACGGGAGGCGATTGCCGCTTTGCTCTTGTCCTGAAAATTGATGATATCCTGACAGGATTTGGCGGTGTCAATACGGGCAATTGCGCTGATTTTGTGTTTTTTCAGAAATTCCGAACACTGAGCCAGCGCCTGCGGGTGCGATGAGGCGGAAACAATGTCTTCCGGTTTTGATCCTGGGAGGCCGAGCAGCTGGTGTTCTACCCGCAAAAAATATTCGCCGTTGATGAACAAGCCGGTATCGGGCAGCAGAAAGTGGACGTCTGCCACCCGGCCGGCATTGGAATTTTCGACCGGAATCACCGCAATGTCGGCCAGATTTTTTTGCACCATATCCATCGCCTGTTCAAAGGTTTCGCACGAAAGATAGCTTTGTCCGGGATAAATGTTTTGCGCGGCAATATGCGAGTAGGCGCCGGCCACTCCCTGATAAACAATTTTTAACATCAAAATATTCTCCGAAAATTTGGCCGAGGCTAGCACAAGCGGTGCAAACTGTCAAGCGGGCGACGTTTGGACGCAGAATTTGGCTGCCGGCTGTTAATAACCGGACGTGGCAAAAAATTTTGCTTGAAGAATCGCCGGAAGTGTTATAACTTCTTGAACTGAATTTGTTTAAAATCATATTTTGCATGAATTTTTTTGAGAAGTGTGATTTTTGTATCAACCTTAATAGCTATAGGAGCTAAAATAACCATGAGTAAATGGGTATATACATTTGGAAACGGCCAAGCCGAAGGCGACGCCTCCATGCGAAACCTCCTGGGCGGTAAAGGTGCCAACCTTGCGGAAATGAACGTGGTTGGTCTGCCGGTTCCTCCCGGATTTACAGTAACAACTGAAGTCTGCACCTACTACTATGACAACAACAACACCTATCCGGCCGATCTGAAAGATCAGGTTAAGGCCGCCGTTGCCGGTGTTGAAAAAATCATGGGCAAAAAATTTGCCGATGCCGAAAATCCGCTGTTGTTCTCGGTACGTTCGGGCGCTCGCGTTTCCATGCCGGGCATGATGGACACCGTTTTGAACCTCGGTTTGAATGATGAAACAGTTAAAGCTTTGGCCAAAGCTTCCGGTTCCGAAAGATTTGCCTATGACTCTTACCGTCGTTTTCTGCAGATGTTCTCCGACGTTGTTCTCGGTGCCGATCTGGATGAATACGAAGGCGCTCTTGAAGCGATGAAAAAGGCTAAAGGCTACAAGTCCGATACCGATCTGACCGCCGAAGATTTGAAAGAATTGGTCAACGAATATAAAGAAATCGGTAAAAAGTTGGGCAAAGTTGTTCCGCAGGATCCTTGGGATCAGCTGTGGGCCGGTATCGGTGCCGTATTTGGTTCCTGGATGGCCACCCGCGCGATCACTTACCGCAAACTCAACAACATCCCCGGCGACTGGGGCACGGCCGTTAACGTTCAGACCATGGTCTTCGGTAACGCCGGCGATGACTGCGCTACCGGTGTATGCTTCTCTCGTGACCCGGCAACCGGTGAAAACGTTTACTACGGCGAATATCTGGTAAATGCTCAGGGTGAAGACGTTGTGGCCGGTATCCGTACCCCGCAGCCGATGGCTTCTAAAGGCGACGGTACTTCGCTCGAAGAAAAATGGCCGCATCTGTATCAGGAACTGGTTGATGTTCGCAACAATCTCGAAAAGCACTACAAAGATATGCAGGATATGGAATTTACCATTGAACACGGCAAATTGTGGATGCTGCAGTGCCGTAACGGTAAACGTACCGCTGCCGCTGCTGTTCGGATGGCTGTAGAAATGGTTGAAGAAGGCCTGATTAACAAAGAAGAAGCAATTATGCGCGTCGGCGCCGACCAGCTTGACCAGCTGCTGCACCCGATGCTTGACCCGAAAGCCGAGAAAAAAGTTATCGCTACCGGTCTGCCGGCTTCTCCGGGAGCTGCCGTCGGCCGCGCCGTATTTAATGCGGAAGATGCCGAAGCTTGGGCTGCTAAAGGTGAAAAAGTTATTCTTATCCGTAATGAAACCTCGCCGGAAGATATCGGCGGTATGCACGCTTCTCAGGGCGTTATCACCGCTCGCGGCGGTATGACTTCTCACGCGGCGGTTGTTGCCCGCGGTATGGGTACCCCCTGTGTTTCCGGTTCTCATGAAATTCACATTGATTATTCCAAAAAGACCATGACCACTGATGGCGGCGTTGTCATTCACGAAGGCGATTGGGTATCTTTGGACGGTGCCAAAGGCCAGATCATTGAAGGTCAGGTTCCGACCGTTAAAGCTGATACCAACAGCGGTAACTTCGGTAAATTGATGAGCTGGGTTGATGAAATCCGCACTTTGGAAGTTCGCGCCAATGCCGAAACTCCGAAAGATGCTCAGACTGCTCGTGACTTTGGTGCTCAGGGTATCGGTTTGGCTCGTACCGAACACATGTTCTTTGACGCCGAACGTATTCCGGACATGCGCGCCATGATTCTGGCCGACAACGAAGAAGGCCGCCGTGCCGCTCTGGATCGTCTGCTGCCTTATCAGAAGCAGGACTTCAAAGACCTGTTTAAGATCATGGAAGGCCTGCCGGTCGTTATCCGTCTGTTGGATCCGCCGCTGCACGAGTTCCTGCCGAACACCGATGCGGAAATGCAGGAATTGGCCAACAAGATGGGCATGACTCTGGAAAAGGTTAAACAGCGCGCCAACTCCCTGCACGAAGCCAACCCGATGCTGGGTCACCGCGGCTGCCGTCTGCCGATTACCTATCCGGAAATCTGCGAAATGCAGACCCGCGCAATCTTGGAAGCCGCTTTGGAATGCGACGCCGAAGGCATCAAGGTGCTGCCGGAAATCGAAGTTCCTCTGACCGGTTCCAAGAAAGAGCTGGATATCGTTAAGAACATCATCGACACCACTGCCGAAAAGATCTTTGCCGAAAAAGGCAAGAAGATCAAATACGAAGTCGGTTCGATGATCGAACTGCCGCGTGCGGCTCTGAAAGCCGACGAACTGGCTCAGTCCGCCGAGTTCTTCGGTTTCGGTACCAACGACCTGACTCAGACCACTCTGGGTATGAGCCGTGACGATACCGGTGCCATTCTGGACGAATACCGCGCCCGCGGCGTTTATGTAGCCGATCCGTTTGCTTCAATCGACGTTGAAGGCGTCGGCTGCCTGGTTAAGCTGGCCTGTGAAAAGGCACGTTGCGCCAACCCGAGCATCTGGCTCGGTGTCTGCGGCGAACACGGCGGCGATCCGGCGTCCATCGACTTCTTCCAGACCTGCGGCATGAACTATGTTTCCTGCTCGCCGTACCGCGTTCCGGTTGCGCGTCTGGCCGCCGCTCAGGCTGCCGTTCGCCACAAGAACGACAAGAAGGAAGAATGCAAGGATTCCTGCTGCTGCAAGAAAGCCTGCTAAAAAAGCGCATAACCGGCTCGTTTAGAGCAAAAAGCGCAAAAAAGGGAAAATCCGCCGTACGGAAAAGTACGGCGGATTTTCTTTTTTCTTATCGGTTGCCTGACGGAACCCCTTGGGTTTACCCGGGGCTGAATGCTTTAGTGTCGGAACAATACCGCTTTATGCCTTTGATTGTTGCTAACAAATTGATTTTATTGTACTTTGTCCGCTTTGTCTGCCGGGAAATATCCGTTTCTTCAGGGGAGATAGTTTAAATGTCCGTGTAGGCAGGCAGATACGGACTTTTCAGTCCGGCTGTCGGCTTTTGGAGCGTTTGTGGCGGTATTTGCGGTTTGGAACGGGTAATGCTTTTGTCCTGGCCGGGAAGGCTTTATTTTTTGTTGTTTTGCGTATTTCCCGGGGTGAAGACAAAATTTGTTCTGCGGGTGTTTTGAGGTCCGGAATTTTGGTCGGTCGGGTTGAGTGTTTTTTATACATACGTTGTTACGGGGAGATTTTTTATAATCTGCCGCACACGACACTTTGGGCGGCAAAACGAAGAATCGGTATGTTTCGGTTTATGTTCAGAGATGTTATGTTCGGGCGGGGAGGCGCCGGGGGAGAAAAAAGCGTCCGGAAGCAAAGGTGCAGAAACGGATTGAAGGAAAAGGGAGAAAAAAGGAGCGGGGTGTCGGAAAGACAGAAATAAGAAAAACTGGCGGGAGGGGAAAAGGCCGGAAAAAAGGGGGAAGGAAAAAAGAGGCGGCAGGAAAAAAAGAATGCGGGGTAACTCCGAAAGACGGGGAAAAAAAGGAAAACGGTCGAGAGGGGAAGAAGGGCCGGAACGGCAGGAAGAAGGAGAACGGGAAACGAAACGGGATGAAACAGAACAGAAAATATTTGACAAAAAATAAAATTTTGCATATGGTGGCAACGTATTTAACAATTATTAATTTTGCTTATGAATTTAACTTTATTTCGGCAGTTGTACGAGAGTACGTTTAAAGCCGAGCCTTTGCTTGCCGGTTTTTGGTCTGTGGCAATGTACGATTTGGAAGAGGAATCTTTCAGCAGTTGGGCAACAATGAGAGAAAAGCTGGAGGAAAATGCCAGAAATCAGCGGAAAATGCTGAAGATGCTGTTTGACGGCCTGTTTCCGGCGACAATAGCGGATACGGAAAAAATCGACGACTTTTCGCCGGAAGCTCTGGCCCGTCTGCTGGCCGCCTATCCCGGGCTGCTGACGGGAAACGAAGAAAAGCTGCGCGGTCTGCTTGCGGAACTGCCCGCCGGCGAAGCGACGCACCTTTTGGCGTCAATCATGGAATAAAAACGTATTCTTGAGAAAAAAGCACGGTTTGAACCGTGCTTTTTGTTTTTTTATGCCTGACGGTTTTCCCCGAGTTTACGGGTGGCTGAATGAGTACGACGACGATGCGGTAAGAAAGTTCGGAAGTCATACAAAGCTGACACAGTGTTTATCGTTTAAGTTGCCACGTAGTCCGGGTGTGTAAGTATCGTCGTATCCTGAATAAAGTCCGGCGTTGTCGATTACATCAAAAAACTGTTGCCTGAGCTGTCAGAAAGTATCTCCGGCCGTAAGGCAGAGAAAGTTGGCTTTGGTAAAGGCCGCGTTCATTTTATAATGACAATCCCCGGGATGTGCAGACGTAACGGCTCAATTAAAAAGCCCGATTTTAAGGCGGACGGAAGGTTTCAAAACGTGCTTTGGGCGTTTCAGAGCGGACGGAAACGTTTTTAAAAAAGGTTTGCAAACGGGGACGATAAGGCTGTCGGTACATATTTTTGTTGACAGTTTTGTCTAAAATTGTTAATTTAATGGGCAGTTAAGAATTATTAATAAATTGTTGAACCAAATAAGAAACGTTATGATGAAATTTCAGAATTTCGAGGCTTTGTATGGCGCGGCATGTGAAATCTTCGCCGCTGCCGGTGAAAATCCCGCAGTCGCTGCTGCCGTTGCCAAACAAAAAAAGGTTTTGCTGGCTCAGTTTGCCGCCAATTTTCCTTCGTCGTTGGCCAATGCCGAAGCTCATCCGCAATTTGACGTTATGCAGTTTATGAACATGCTGCTCAAATTTCCGGAAACGCTCGGCGGAAAAGGCGAAAAGCTGTTTTCGCTGCTGAACAGTTTCGAGGATCACGGAATCGATGTTCCCGCGGAGTTAAAACAGATTTGTGAAAATCTGCGCGAAAAGCCGAAGGCCATGTCCGAGGAAGAGAAAAAACTGCTGGCAGCGCTGAAAGAAGCATTTCCCGACAGCTTGCGCAAGTTGCGTGAACTGCCGTTCAAAGAGGAAAAAGTGATCGCTTTTCTGGTTGCCTGGCCCGATGCCGTCGACGGCAAACGGCGGGAGTTCATCAATCTGATGGGCGATTTGTGCCAAAACAACGTTAATCTGCCGCTTGAGTTGAAAAATCAGTGGCGGGGAATGGTCATGCAGCCGTAACGGCCGTATCAGACCAGTTTAAAAGAGCAGGGAACCTGCTCTTTTTTTCGTTTTAAACGGCTGTCGTGCCGCTTGGGGTCTTAAAATTCGCTGACGTCCCGATCTGAGCCGTCCGTCGGCGGGGTTTATGTCCGAAAGCCGAAATTAAAACCGCCGTTATAGGCGGAGTTTGAAAAAAAGTTTTATTTTTTTTGATTTTTTGCGTTTTTGTTATTGAAATATAAACTATTATTGCTTAAGTTAGCTTTTGTATTAGTTATTTAATAAATGAAACCCATATGGAGAAAAAAAATGAAAAAGCTTTTAGGTTTGTTCTGCGTGGTAGCTTTGTTGTCCGCTTGTTCGTCGACCGGTTCCAACGGCGGTCTGTTCGGCGGCAGCGAATGCGATTCGAGAGATGCCCGCAACTTTATGGCCAATGCCGAAGACAGAGTATTCTTCGCGTTTGACAGCTCTTCTCTGAGCGACAATGCCAAAGAAATTCTGGGTACTCAGGTTAACTGGCTGAAAAAACACGAAAATGTTAATGTCGTCGTTCAAGGTTACTGCGACGAAAGAGGTACCAGAGAATACAACCTGGCTTTGGGTGAACGTCGTGCCAGCGCCGTCAGAGACTATCTGATTTCTCAGGGTATTGCCGCCGACAGAATTTCCACCATTTCTTATGGTAAGGAAAGACCGGCCGTTCTCGGCAACAATGAAGCTGCCTGGGCTCAGAACCGTCGTGCCGTAACCGTTGTCAAGGCCGGCAATTAAGCCGAAGTCTGTTTTATTCAAGTAAGCTTACAACTGTAAAAGGAGACGCTCTTAAAAAGGAGCGTCTCCTTTTCGTTAAAAAGACGGTTTCAGGCGGCCGACGGAAACGGGACTTTCGGATTTTGAGGGCGGAAAGAATCAAAAACGGTTTCGGGCGGTTGGCGGAAGCCGGTTTGTTTTGAGCTCCAGTGATGAAGAGAAGAATAAACGGCCGGTCCGGATGTCCGGCGGAAACGGGACTTTCGGGATACCTCCTTTTTTAACTTGTGATTTGACGCAAATTGCCCTATATCTTATAGAAAATCAACTTGGGAGAGGTTAGCAGATGAAAAAACAATATCGGATTTTGACGGCCGTTTTGGCGCTGACGCTTGTCAACGCGATGCCTGCGGCGGCACAGGACGTTACCGTGCTTATGCAGGAAATGAACGACATCAGGGAAGATTTGAAAATTTTACAGCGTCAGATGTATAATGACGGCGGGTCCGAATTGGTTGTTACCGTCGGGCGTTTGGACGAACTGGTTCGTTCGACCGCCGGCCGGCTGGACGAACTGGATTATAAAATCAAACAGCTGGATGAGAAAATCAATTTGATCAACAAGGATATTGACGTGCGGATGAAACTGCTGGAAGGTAAGAAAATCACCGGCAGCGGCGGCAGTGTTGCCGACAACTCGCCCAAGTTTTCCGCACCGGTGGCCAAAGAGGCGCCGCAGTCCATCGTCGGCGGCAGCATCAGCAACGACGAACTGAAACCGATCAGAAAGCCGACCGCGGCAGAAGTTTATCAGAAGGGACTGGAGGCTTTGAAGGCTTCCGACTTTGCCGCGGCGGAGGAAAACTTTAATACGGTTTTGAACAAATATCCCAAAGACAAACTGGCCGGCAATGCCCAATACTGGCTGGGCGAAACTTATTATGCGCGGAAAGATTACGGCCGGGCAGCGGTGGCTTTTGCCAAAGGCTATCAGGGATATAAAAACAATCCCAAGGGAGCCGACAGTCTGCTCAAACTGGGTATGTCAATGCAGGAACTGGGAAAGAAAGGCGAAGCCTGCGCCGCTTTTCTCAGCCTGAAAGAAGAGTTCCCGAAAGCAGAAAAAGGGCTTAAGGAAAAAGCCGCGGAAAGAGCCAAAAAACTGGATTGCGAATAGCATGGAGGCGACGGCCGAAAGTTTTGCCGCCAAAATGCGGGAACTGGCGGCAGGATACAATGCCGATTTCCGTTTGACCGCGGCTGCCGTTTCCGGCGGCGCGGACTCGCTGGCGCTGGCGTTTCTGCTGAAAGATTTTCAAAAACAAAACGGCGGCCGGGCGGCAGTGCTGACAGTTAATCATCACCTGCGGCCGGAAGCGGATGCGGAAGCGGCAATGGTGGCCGCGTTGATGAAGAAATGGGGTATTGAGCATCATGTTCTGAACTGGTTTCCCGAAGAAGGAAACGGCGGTATTGAAGAAAAAGCAAGAGAAGCCCGTTACCGACTGATGGAAGACTGGTGTGTCAAAAACGGTTTTTACTATCTCCTGACGGCACATCATCAGCAGGATCAGGCGGAAACTTTTTTAATGCGTTTGCAACGCGGCAGCGGGGTTGACGGATTGTCGGCGATGGCGGAAATGACGCCCCGCGGAAAAATCTGCGTCGTGCGGCCGCTGCTTGAAGCCGAACCTGCGGCGCTGCGGCAGCTTTTGCGGGAAAGCGGCATTGCCTGGGCGGAAGACGCATCAAACGGCTGCGATGATTTCCTGCGGGTGAGAATCCGTAAATTCCTGCCCGAACTGGAAAAGAAAACCGGCATCAGCATCCGTCGGCTGGCGGAAACGGCTCGGGCTTTGCGCATGACCAGAGAATATTTGGAAGCGGAAACGGATGCTTTTGTCCGAGTCCGCGTCCGCCGTTTTGAAGGGCCGGCTTTCAGCATTTCTCCGTCGGCGTTTGCCCGGCTGCATCCCGAGATCGGCCGGCGGGTTCTGGCGCGGTTGATCAAGGAGGCCGGCGGCCGCGGCTATCCGCCGGAATACCGGGAGCTGCGGCGGCTTGCCGAACGGCTGCAAAATCCGTTGTTTGCCGGCTGCACGCTCGGCGGCTGCGAAATTCTGCCGTTTATGAAACGCTGGTGGGTTATTCCCGAAGCCGGTGCGAAGCGGGTGTCCGGCGGGAGAAAAGCCGATCTGCCGGCGTTGTCCGGCGGCCGGACGGCGGTTTTGCCGCATAAGTTGAAACGTCTGCTGACGGCAGCGGAAGACGATTGTTGAAAGTCTATTGTGTTTTGCGAAGAAAAAAACTATATATAGACAAGATTGATTATTAAATTAAGGAAATGTGATGAAAATAGGGAAAAGTTTAATCTTCTGGCTGGCGGCGATCGTTTTGCTGACCGCGATTGCCAACATGACCGGACAGGGAACGCCGGCCAGGTCCGCCGGCAGCGAACTGCCGTTTTCCGAGTTTATGAATCAGGCGGAAAACAACAGGATTGCCGAAGTGACGGTTTCCGGCCCGGACGTATACGGAACTTATACCGACGGCGGCAAGTTTTACACTTATACGCCGTATGATCCGACCATGATCGAAACCCTGCGCAAAAACAACGTGGTGGTCAATGCCAAGCCGGAAGACACTTCCGCCAACACTTTCTGGGGAATCGTCATTTCCTGGTTCCCGATGATTTTGCTGATCGGGGTTTGGATCTTTTTTATGCGTCAAGCCAATGCCGGCAACAGCAAAGCAATGAGTTTCGGCAAGTCGCGCGCGCGGCTTTTGGAAAACAGCAAGAAGGTGACGTTTGCCGATGTGGCCGGCTGTGACGAATCCAAACAGGAGCTGGAAGAAGTGATCGACTTTTTGAAAGATCCCGGCAAATTTCAGCGTTTGGGCGGCAAGATACCGAAGGGCGTTTTGCTGGTCGGTCCTCCGGGAACCGGCAAGACGCTCTTGGCCAAAGCGGTGGCCGGCGAAGCCGACGTTCCGTTCTTTTCGATTTCCGGTTCGGATTTCGTCGAGATGTTTGTCGGCGTGGGTGCTTCGCGGGTGCGCGACATGTTTGCCCAGGCCAAAAAGAACTCGCCCTGTCTGCTGTTTATCGACGAAATTGATGCGGTCGGACGTCATCGCGGCGCGGGACTCGGCGGCGGCAACGACGAACGCGAGCAGACCTTAAACCAGCTGCTGGTGGAAATGGACGGTTTTGACGAGAACGAAAACGTTATTCTGATCGCCGCGACCAACCGGCCGGACGTTTTGGATCCGGCGCTTCTGCGGCCGGGACGTTTTGACCGGCAGGTGGTGGTGCCCAATCCCGACGTGAAAGGCCGCGAGGAAATTTTGAAGGTGCATGTGCGCAAAGTGCCGCTTGCCAAAGACGTCAATCTGGCCGTGGTGGCCCGCGGAACGCCCGGTTTTTCCGGCGCCGACCTGGCCAACCTGGTAAACGAGGCGGCGCTTCTGGCTGCACGCCGCAACAAGCGCAAAGTTACTTCCAAGGACTTTGACGATGCCAAAGATAAAGTGCTGATGGGCAACGAGCGCAAGTCGATGGCAATGGACGAACAGGAAAAGAAGCTGACCGCCTATCACGAGGCCGGACATGCAATTTGTTCATTGAACGTTGAAGAAACCGATCCCATCCACAAGGCGACGATCGTGCCGCGGGGACGGGCTCTCGGCATGGTGCAGCAATTGCCGGAAAAAGACCAGTATTCCTATTCCCGGGCCAAAATGCTTTCGCGTCTGATTATCTGTATGGGCGGCCGCGCGGCGGAAGAATTGAAATTCGGCCGTGACAAAGTAACGAGCGGCGCTTCTTCCGACATTGCCGCGGCGACCAAGCTGGCGCGTTCGATGGTTACCGAATGGGGTATGAGCGATCTGCTCGGACCGGTGCTGTATGCCGAGAATTCGGAAGAGGTTTTCCTCGGCAAATCGGTAACCCAGAACAAGAACATGAGCGAGGAAACCGCGCGGGTGGTGGATGCCGAAATCAAGCGTCTGGTTTGCGAAGCGCATGAAGGGGCTCTGAATATTCTGAAAGAGAAAAAGGAAGACTGGGAGCGTCTTTCCGAAGCCCTGATTGAATATGAAACCCTGACCGGGGAGGAAATCAGGCAGGTGATCAACGGCGAAAAGATTAACAAGTCGGCGGAAACGCCGGTCGATCCCGCCAGACAGACCCATGCTTCCGTCCCCGAACTGTAGTATTTGCCGGGGATGGCAGAGGCCGGGGCGGGCAAT